>OFKU01000039.1_pt1 | contig 7701 bp, 4 predicted proteins | sample 1540641 | NCBI WGS metagenome assembly OFKU01 (sample SAMEA104347424, study PRJEB22522) | marine metagenome | biome: marine biome; feature: marine water body; material: sea ice | collected 2015-09-16T00:00:00Z | depth 1.5 m | reverse complement strand
ATACTACTGTACTATCGCAAGCAGAACTCCAACCAACCTCAACAAGTGCCTATCTTCGGTCGCCACTACGTGGTGGACTGTACTCTTGGCCTGCCCGCTACCTACTGCGTCTTTACTTGCATTATGTACTCCGAGTACGTACCAAACTTCATCCAGCTCATGCGGAACCGGCATCGCATCTACGCTACAAACGCTACCCTTTTGGAATATTCAATTCTGGGCGCCGTCCTTTACACTCTTTTCTTCGGATACGTGTGCGTCCTATTACCGTTACGCGAGCCGCCTCAAAGGGTTATCACCGACGGATATGCACGTACAGCGTTGTACAATCCACTAGAATCGGACGCCTCATTCGGAGAATCCTCAAGTTCCTGCTTTGGGCACTCGTCGCATTCCTCACAAACTTCCCTCTCTCCAAAACTTTCTGGACCTCCTACGATCACTTGAGCCTACAAGGAGCAATTGGTCAATACCAACAAAATGTCGATGCCTGCGTAAAAAGGGAGGATGAAGAGCAACAACTCCAACGCGAATACAACATCCTCATGGCACAACTCGAGCAGAAAAGCGCCTCTAGAAGCGTCAATTTTGATGCTGACACCTTCGATGTCGCAACTGACAACTGTGCTTCAAAAACCCTCAACAAACTTATTTTTCAATGGCCCGATCTAAGTCACATATGATCCCAGGTGAAATGCTAGATCCTAAAGACTCGTTGATGGCCTACCACTTTCTTCAACTGGGCCACATGCCATTTGATTGCATCTGACTAGCCACCAAGCAGGGCATCCTGCTTCCTCAACAAATTTCAAATTGTCACATACCAAATTGTGCTAGCTGTCTCTTATGTAGTATAAAGTAGAGACTAGAATAATTATTCATAGGGTACTATTGGAACTTTTCCAAAGCCCTAGAGCAGGGCTTTCGTTTTCACTTCATCAGTGGAAAGAAAGAGTGAGCGTTCAGCATTTTGTAGATGGAAGCCAAGCAAATCCTAGGGATGTGGCTGGTTCTATCGTCTGTGCTGTGTAGGTAAGTTCGAAACACGTACGTGATTCACGGATCAAAGGATTCGATAAAATATGCCCAGAGTCACCCGGAGATTTGTGGTCGCTGGGTGACTATAAAAAAAGGTTTGTGGCGCGTTCGGTATCCGATGGGTCTCACAGAGACTAAGTCCCTGTAGCCATTGGGGCAGGGATGAGACTGGAGACGGGTTTGTTGTCGGGTTCTTTTAGGGTTCGCGGGAAGAGAAGGTTTTTTAGGTTGTGTGGCCTGTGATAGGCAATAACCATCCGGTTCGTTTCCAGGGGGTAGCCCTTGAAGCTGCGTAGTTGCGGTAAGCTGAGCTCCCGGCGGGGTTCAGCATCGTGTTGCGGAATAATAGTTGGATGACGGTAGATGATGGGTCCTGTGGGTGGTAGGTAAGACGCAGAAAGCATCTTTTTTCATCGTCAGAATCGGTGATGGCCAAGTTTTTTTTGTGCGTCTTTTTAATGGCGAGTTGAAAAATTAATCGTAGCGTGGGCGGGTCATTGCCGCGGTTGCAAAGAGTAGGAAGAGTCGACGGAGGGCTTGAATTTGGTCGGGCTGTTCTGTTGTCAGTGCGTAGATTCGTTTGGTCATTCCAATAATCAGGCCAGGTAGAACGCCCGGTGGATGTGCTGAGCATGGTAGCAGATATAGGTAGAGATTCATGGTTTTTTTGTAGAGTGTAGATTTGATGCCGGTTGGGGTAATGGTAAGTTGTACGTCCATGACGTCGATGGTTTTGCAAAGTTAGGAGAATTCCCATTCGAGGGATCCAAAAGAGTTCATTGTCTCTAGTACGGCGGCGAATGAGGTTCAATCAATAAAAGGTCTGGGTGGTGTATCCAGAGTCCAATGCCGGAGATTTCGGTATTGATAAGGGCTTTGAGGGTGGGTGAGTTGGCGGTAATGGTGTCTAGTTCCATCGCTACTGGCTAAATACCCTTAGTAATGCACAATAATGCTTTTCGATGTTCATCACCCCTTCTCGTGCAATTACCTCCAAAGAGTAGTTATGCATTTGCTTTTGATGTGCAGCTTGTAGTTTGCCATTGATGACCGTCACACTTGCGGTTACATCTGAGACACTTCGTAGGTCTATCCTGGCGAATTTAACGCGCACTGACTGTGACCAATTTTGGACATCCCCCTGGAGGATGCCTTTCTTTCTGGCGACATCTGCAAGAAACAGGTCAAGTCTTCGTCTGTCTTCTCTGCAATCAGCGCACCGATGCTGCCCCAAGATGAGAAGTGTGTCTTCTTTCTCTTGATTGCAAATGCTACACATGACATAAAAATGATCCGATTCGTCAGAGTCATCTTCATAAGCCATCAAGGCTATTTCTTCAGAGAATGAAACTTTGGGCTTCCCTCCTCCGATAGCAACATTTCCTTGATCAGCTTGTCCTGGCTGTCCTGCTGCAAGGTCTCTTTTCTTCTTTCGGCAGTCAGCTGCTCTGTGTCCTGCAAGTTTGCAATAGAAACAGTCGCCAGTAAACTTGGCTTTAGCAGCTGTTGGTTGACTATTGCCTCCTCCTTTTGATTGTCCTTCGGCTTTGTCACTTTTGCCTTTGGAAAAACAATCTGCAGATTTGTGACCAAATTTGCCACAGTGATTGCATTTTGAGCGAGACTTGTTGCCACCAGCAAACATTGCGTGTTCCTCTTCTTCATCATCGGAATTTGACTTGTTCCGGCTTTTCAACCTTTCAAACTTTAGGTTGAGTTCTTCTCTGACATCTTCGATGTCAGTTGGATCATTCGGCGCACCGATTCGTCTCTCCAAGCTCTCTACTTGGTTCATGTAGTCATCTGTTAAGTTGTTGACCACGTGCAGAATGAATTGGTCGTCTGTCATGGTAGACTTCATATCTTCCATCCTGCTTCTGATGTCTTCAAGGTACGTGATGAATACGTCAGGATCAACGTTCTTCTTTAGACTTGCACCATAAAAGGATTTATGGAGTTTGGCGAGAGATGGAGCATTCTGTGGAGCATATTTACGACGTAAATTCTTAAATGCCACTTCGATGTTCCCATCTTCATAGTCCTTGCTCTTCGAGTTCCGAACAATATTGAACGCCACCTTTCCGGAGCTTGTTTCCGTATCCATCGATAGGATGAGGTCGGTGTATCCTGATTCATTGAGTTCTTGGATTTCAATGAGTTTCATTTCAGCGGGATCGTCTGGATCAAGGCTTTCGGTGCTCTTTGGTATTGTAGTTTTACCAAGGAGGACATCCTTGTATCCACGACGTTTTGACTTTGCGAGGAACTTCTCTTCCCAAGCAATCCAGTCTTTCTTCTTTCCCGAGAAAGTAATAACTCTGATGGACGTTTCGTAGTACTTCGCGCTCGAATCCGTCATCTTCCTTTACGTTCTTCTTGACGTAGTTTCCTGACAACCTGGGTATACGTTGAATTCAGATTCCACCGTATCAAAGTCAGGGTTCGCTAGCTAGCGCTAATTAGCGTGTTAGAAACTCCTACTCAGATTAGTTGGTCTTCAGATTGTGAGTCTAATACGATTACTAGATCTATTCTAATCGTGAAGCTTCTCTTCATACATTGTCTTGCCTTGGAATCATTCAATCTTGTAATGACTTCCATGACTGTCGGATTGACTTCACTGTCAATCTCCACTAAGTATATACTTCCGATCACGATCAGTCTGACCTCTCTGTCAATCCTGATATGACTCGGACTTCTTGTTCTCTACAAATAGTGAGACGAGTCAGATTATCCTAGTGACTCATCTCGTGTCGTTCTACGACACTTCCCTTTCATGTCTGCACACGTCATCGATACGTCATCGCATGTCGCATCCCTGACACCCTTCCTGCGGCATGTCGATTACTTATTAAACTCCTTGACGTGGGCCTCATAAATGTCTCCTGTCACGTTCTTCGTAAAAGAATCCGAAACGTTATCTACGGTCCTCACAAACACTATGCGAATGAAACCGTCTTCAACAAATTCCCGTACAAAATGATACCTTGTATCAACATGCTTCGTCCTTGACGATGCACTGGCATTCTCTGACATGAAGATTGCACCCATGTTGTCTACTCGGACAATCACTGGCAGTTGAACTGGGATTCCCATTGACAGCAAAATTTGGACCACGAATTTGATCTCCTTTGCTGCTTCGCTCAACGCATAATATTCAGCCTCAGTTGATGAGAGGCTCACTGACTTCTGAGCCTTCCACTTCCATAGGATCGGTGCACCCAATAGAAACACAATGTATCCCGTGATACTGATCCTGTTGTCTTTGTCACCTGCCCAGTCTGAGTCCGTGAACACCGTCATCGACCAATGCTCGTCTTCAGTGACCGCCTTTGGTTGAAGTTTCAAACCATACGTTCTTGTGTCAAGCACAAACTTGATCACACGCTTCAACTCTTTGAATGCTGCTTCCGTCGCACCACTCATACTCTTTGAGAGCTCACGAACTGAGTTCGCAATATCAGGACGCGAATGCTTCACCAAGTAGAGCAACATTCCAACTCCGGAACGATAGAGCGTCTGGTCTTCCTCTGAAATAGTTAAATCGCCTTCTTTGGGGCGAATAATTCCGAGTCCAGGAGTTCCAGGAGTTCTGTAAGTTTGGCCAGATTTAACCATTTCCCCAAACTTCTTGTCCAGGTTCTTTATCAAGTGCGGTTGCCCTAACCAAGCTTTCTCTTTCAATCTATCGAATCTGATCTCACAGCTCAAGTAATCCGTCAGTTTCGGTTCAATCGTCAAATTAAAATGGTCCTTGATCATGTGGATTGCGTTTTCCACTGCCTTCGGATGCCCAAGTCCATAGCAATCATCAACATGAAGTGCCATGTAGACTACTCCCAGTTTGTTCCTTCGAACCATCAGGCAAGGATCAGCTGGGCTTTGACGGAAACCACAAAGTTTTAGGACTTTGAGGTATCTCTTGAAGAAAGCTCTTGCTGCCTGCACGAGTCCATATATCGTTTTCAACAACATTAGGCACTCCCATTCTTCACGACTCATTCCATCAGGACATTCCATGTAGATCTCTTCTCCTTCGGCCAATTCACCATGGAGAAACGCCGTTTCCACATCAATCAATCTTGACACCAGTTTCCAGACTATTTCTGCCACTAGCAGAATCCTTATCGTTACATCGTTCACGACAGGGCTGTAAAACTCCGTGAAATCAACTCCGGGCACTTGACTGTACCCACATGCTACCAACCGAGAGCGGAATATTCCACTTCGCTTGATTTCAAATATCCATTTGCATTTCACGCATCTACGATTTTTCGGCATCTGTGTGCGAGGGATCTTCTTCCAAACCTTATGGTCTTCCATCTTTTTGAACTCGAGTAGGATGGCTTCACGCCATTTCTCCCTTTGCCATGGGTCTGGATGATTCCAAGCTTCATCATAATTAGACGGGTTCTCGAAAATATCTTTCCAGGCAGATTGCGGGATAGTATCAAAGTTCTTAATCTTTGAGACTTCCTTTTCCATTTCTGGACCTGGGCCTGCCTCCATCAAGAGACAAGCGTAATCAGGTTCGATGTCTTCTCTTGTTCCAAAGTCCTGGTGAAACCGATCGATCAGCACTGCAGCAGAATCAGGGTCAGTCTCCCTTCCTGCTGGTTGATCCGGTTCAACTGTGCTTTGGTCTTGAGGAGTCTTTAGTTGGGCGACACGGTCAGTAATGGCCTGTGCCTCTGGATTAAAAAATGTACCCAACTTTTTCATTGCCCGTGCCACTTTCGGTGTGACAGGCGGAAATTCAAGGATGGGGCCGGTTTCGTTGTCCATCTCCTCCTCGAATTCTTCGATGTCCACAAACTCTGCTTCAAGCTCCCTTCCGGCTTCGAGGTCAGGTGGGTCATCGGGGGTAGGATCAATGAATTCGAAATCATCGTCATCCTCAGTGGGGGTCCGCTCGGTTGTGGCTGGTTCGAGTCCCTTCCATTCTCCGTAAGTCTTGTTGAGCCATAGAACATCCCGGCTTTTGATAACGCGGTTGGTGGCCAAGTTCAGGAATCGGTAGACGTCTCCACTGTGGTCGACGGCCCGGCCAAGTAACAAACAAGGTCGGCCGCGATCAGCGAGCTTACTCCGCATTTTTCTATCTTCGTGGTGGGTTACAATCCCAATCTCCCCGAAGACCCTGAAGTTGCGCAAACCTGGGAGTTCCTTTTCAAAGAACTGGTTGTGCGAAGCCACCGGTTTCGTTGCCGTTGTGTAGATGTTTTCTAGATCTGTGGCTCGTAGTGCCGCTTCAGGCCATAAGCCTCCTCGTAGGCTTTTTGGAAGTCGGGCGCCATTGAGCATGGCTCGAACTCGCGAGTAGAGGGTGGTAAATTTTCGTTCTACTCTCCCGTTGTACTGGGGAGTTCCTGGAGGAGTGAACTCAAACTGAATCCCCAATCTTTCCTTGACACATTCTTTTTGTAGTGAATTGTTTTCGCCCGCGTTGTCGCAACGAACACGTTTCACAATTACAACATGTGTTGACTTGAGGTCCTTAAATAAATCCACCAGCCAGACAACCTGGTCAGACTTCTTCTTCAAGAAAGCGCTCCAGCAGAAATCGGTACAGTCATCGATGACCAGTAACCAGAATTTAGAGCCACCAAAGCTCTTCTGTTGAATGCTGCTGATATCAATGAATACGCGTTCTCCACGAATTATGCTGCGCGTTTCAGTTTCCTTGTTCACATTCTTTTGTCGTGCCTTTGCGATTCCACAGTCTTCACAAGGCGTAAACTTTCCGTTCACATTCCATCCGTAGAATTCAGCGGTCTTCCTTGTTGTATCTTCAGAAGGATGCCCCAAAATATTATGGAGGTGATCAATCTTGAGAGTTTTGCCCCTTTCTAGGGCAGCTGTTGCAATTCCAGCCGTTCCTTGGGATCTGGGGACCATCTCGACTCCCAAAACCATACCCTTCTGAGTACGAAAGACTTGATCAAACTTTAGAGTTGCACTGCCTTTGTTGATGAACAATTTGATGCCTTTGTTCCCAATATTCCATCCCTTTGAAAGTGCCTTCGTGATTGAAAATAGGTTGACCCATAGGTCCGGAACATACTTGTAATCTTCCAGGATTAGGTCAAGGCTAGTTCCATCGGCTTGGATAGCAGTAACTCGTCTTTTGCCAATCTTGGTAGCCATAAGAACAACTCCGTTTCCAATCTTGACTGGGGAACTGATGACTGTGACATCAAACATGCCTTCGTCGTTGTTACCCATATGCGTTGATGCACCAGTGTCACCAAGAAAGGTATTCTTAGTGACCTTCTTCGGGGATTCCTCTGAGTGTGCCACTAGAGCAACATCACCCTTCGTCTGGTCATCATTTCCAGTGCCTCCGTCTTTGTCGTCGTTACTCGGAAGACGTGCTCGTTTGACAGCGGCGTGTTTAGACGTTTGTTCGTCATGTTGGTAACGTTCCAATGCTTGCTCAGCCTGCTCTTTGTCTTCTTTGAATACCCTTAGTAATGCACGTTGCTTTTTGATGTTCCTCACCCCTTCTCGTGCAATTACCTCCAAAGAATAGTTATGCATTTCTTTTTGATGTGCTGCATTTAGTTGGCTGTTGATGATCGTGACACTTACGGTTACATCCGAGACACTTTGTAGGTCTATCTTGGCAAATTTAAGCTGCACCGGCTGGGACCAAGATTGGAC
>OFKU01000037.1_pt1 | contig 7729 bp, 3 predicted proteins | sample 1540641 | NCBI WGS metagenome assembly OFKU01 (sample SAMEA104347424, study PRJEB22522) | marine metagenome | biome: marine biome; feature: marine water body; material: sea ice | collected 2015-09-16T00:00:00Z | depth 1.5 m | reverse complement strand
TAACCAAAACACAAAAACAAGGATACCTAAAGGTGGAAATAGAGGGTGTTCAATGTTCGGAAACTGACACGCGGGTTATCAACAGACTGAAGTACAAGAAAGCGTACAGTACTATCAAAGCAGCATGGTTTGGTTACTCCAATCAGACAAAGGCTCATATACCCCTGGAAAACAAGTGGGTAGTATTGAATTTCCCGAAATCCTATGTGAGGCAGGTTAAAGTATCTAGTGGAAGGACCGCATCCTACGTGAAAATACCACCAGGTGACCGCCGATGTCACTCCAAAAACAATGACAACAACGGTCCTCTTTTGCACTACCAACAAAAGGACGATGAAAGAACATGCATGGTGTTGGCGATGGCAAGTATTATGCATTACTCAGGAGACACCTCAGCAGGAGCATGGATGAAAAACCGGTTCAAGCGATACCTTTCTGATCCTGCGGCATTCCAGAATTTTGTAAAGGACATACGCCATCATGTGAAACTTTTGAAGTCAGGTGCCACCTTGGGTAAACATTTCGACATCCTAGGTTCTGGTCTATCCGGTATTTATTTGGCACAGGTTCAGGGGTCAGATGGAAAAGAGGACCATTGTGTTGCAGTATCCGATAAATGGATATTTGATACAAACTACAAAAACGCACTACCACGAAGCCAGGAGTCATTGGATATGTGTTGTTCCTCAGATGAGGAAAAAAGTCTGTTTGTAACGTGCATCAAAGTTGAACATTTCCCAAAGGTTGTCTTAATCTAGATTAAATGATATTCAATATGTTACGAATTTATCAGCCCATAGTGTTTGACTTATAACACCAATCTTGAACTTGCTATGTGTGTGGTATGGAATCATCAACAAATGTGATTCGACAGCATCTAAACAGACCACCGAAAGATAGGGAGAGGATCCGTTTAACATGTCATCATCGTCAAGAATCCAACAGTCACCTTTCTGATCAAAATGATCCGATGAACCAAGTATGTCATCTGGGTCATCGACATACTGCATTCTATACATGTGGGTCAACACAGAATACTGGGGGTAATAGCCATATGCTGGATGAAGTACACCATAATAAACCAAAGGTCGTTCAGAGAAACAAAACATAAATTTCAAATTACCTTGGGTTAGAGAAACAATGTTATGTTCATCTGGTTGCCCTTTGATCACAACATTGTCAAACCAAGCACCATCCCTTTCCACCGGATTTGTGCGTAGGTGAATGTGGTTGGTAACAAATTCGGTGACACAACATATCCTTATTGCTTCCTCCTCCAGTACAACAGCAGCACCACCAAGACAATGTTTAGTGAGACAGTGAAGAACCGCCTGGCATGGCATAAATTTTCCATGAGTGGAGGGGGTCGCCATGTCAGCATGTACCCCACCAACAGCATCTTTCCAAATCAGTATATCGAATACAGCAGAGTTGTGTGGAATCCCGTTTGGACGTTGGGTTTCGGAAGAAGGCTCTTCTAGATCATCAGACATTGTAAAGTCAGCTATATCCACAACAAACTTGTCCACAAGTCTATTGGAAACTTGCCAGTCAAAGTCATTAGCCCTCATCTGGGTGCGACGTGCAGTCTTCTTAGACAACTCAATGTGATTATGCTCAGTGGGCCCCGTGTGTAGATTGCGGTGGGCGCCAAACATTTGGATGTATGCAGGAACATGAAGCTGCTCGTGGACCTTAGGAATATTCCAGCCGTTACCTTTTAGTCGGGGAACACAGGAGACGAGTTCATCGAGTAGAGTAGACACCGCAATTTTTACATTCTCTAATTGAGAAGGAGAATCTATGTTCCAATAGGTCGTTTTCTTCAACCAGGCCCAGTAACACAAAAGCATTTCAAGGGTGTATGAAATATTGAGTGTAACATCCTCATCAAGACGACCAAAAGCAGCATGACCATCGCGTGTCAAAGTGGCGATAGACAGGGCAAACATCATGCCAGCTCGATCACAACCAGGTGTGTTCTTAAGACTACTAATACCATCTTTGAACATGAGACGGGGTGATTCTGAAAAGTTGGAAGACCGAAAAAGACGCTGTCGAGGTTGGACGACCCAGGATTGTACTTCACGGTCAAGAAGGGCAATCTGTTCAGGTTTCAAAAGTTGACCAAGTATCTCGTCCAGTAGATGTTTAAATATACCTTGTTCCAGAGCATGAAGACCTTCAGGGGGACAGGCAGCAAGAAAAATACCTGCCGGATTAGCACCGTAGTCAACTTCGAAAAAGGGATTCCAGCATTGCGATTGATAAAGATCTTCAAGATCCTGCCATCTTTGATGATCGACCATTTCCATTATGTCTTCCATATTTAGAAAGGCGCATGAACCGGGGGACATGTCATCATAGTTTTCAGCGGTAGCATCACAGCAACGAGATATACGTTTGGCAGTAATTCCGTAAAAACATATACGTCCGGCAATGGTATCCCCGCCTTGATTGTCTCCAATAATGTAGGCAAGAGGAATCTTCAAAATTACGTACTTGGCTTTTCCACCAAGTACAAGATAAACATTATCCATAGAGCCTTCCTGTTGTGCGTCAATAAACGATTGAATAGCCACACTAAATAACTTGAATAGACGAATCTGTTTGACAGAAGCCGCGAATTTTTTCTTTTGTACACTGGAATAGTGTAGATCAGGGTCAGGAATGTAAGCGAGGGGACGCCAGGCAAGCGCCTTGTTGCGGGTCTGCATAGGTAACATAGGAATGGGGTAAGACACCTTTTTATCAAACATAGGTCAATACATAATGTCATACCTCTTGGTTGTAGATAGAAGTGGTGAAGAGAATCACATAAACACTGAGATGACTTTGTTCAGAAATAACTGTCTTGTCCATGGTGAATATAATGGGTGCCAAAAATTGTTTTTTACTATCATTGATCATCTGGTCATATGTGTCTTGATACCATTGACCAGAGTTCACCTCACCAAGTACACCATCTGGGGATTCGTATCGACCAAACCTATCATGTGGATTCACTACAAGATTCTCAAGTTTGTTAAGGATTGGGCAGTTCAGTAGTGAAGACAACATAGTGGCAAACGGAAAAACAACAACATCCAACAAGAGGCTATCCGGTTCAAGGCATACAGGTACTTTCGTCGGGCGGCAACCGTCCATACCAACCAGTTGAGTCAAGTTGCGAATTTGACTTTCATACCGTTGTGGGCAAGGTTGAAAGTTGTATTCATCTCTTATACAGTTTCGACCCCAATTCATAAAGGATTGAAAGGCATAGTTCGGAGCGCCAATGTCATGGAGTAACTTCAGAAGTTTTACTTCGTGTAAAGCCGAATTCGTGAAGGCAACAGGAAACGAAACTACATCATCAATAGTGGAATCAACTGCAGCAGATGGAGAAGATGGAATGGTATCATTCAAATCATCCTGATCAATAGACAGGGATACGTCACTACGTTGATCGTCTTCTGGACCGGGAAAGCAAGTGGACAACTCGGATGTGAAATCTTCCGTTGCTTGAAGGGGGGCATGAGGACCAGCGGTAATGGCTGGTTTAGAGTCGACATTTACACATGCATTGGATTGGACAACCAGTTTGCAATCCAGACTTCTAGTAAGGTGTTGGGACATGCTCCTCCCTTCCATAAACCCTTTTTGGCAGCCAGGACACTGGATAATACGACGCTTAAACATGGTGACACAATAAAAGGTGCAAGGAGAGCCCACAAGTATATGTTTAGGTGCGCCACTTCTGCTATATGCAAGGCAATAATTACAGCCACAGCGCTGGGGAGGGGGGGGACCCTCCAGAACCATCCATTCTTTACATAACCTCGAAATAGAATGAACAAATTAGTTAAAATCAAAATAATTGTTTGAAAACCTACTTTATTAGGGACATATGAAGACATAATTATGTAAAACTAGAATAATTACCTGATAACAACCAAATTAGTGGAGAACGGTACATAACTAAACAGAGTACACACACATAATTATGGTAGGGCTAAAATAATTAAATTTTCGATTACACATAATTAGCCAACCCACGACATAATTTGGGCTGATTCCTACAGAATTAGTTTAATTATTCTACCTGGAGAATCCTATTTTGGATAAAGAGACCTTCTGATGATCCGTCGTTTGAAAAGGCAAATTCCCCATGCAGGCGCTACTAGCACTGTCGTCATCTTTTTGTGCCGTCAAGCTTTGTTCCTTACCACTTTTCTTCGACTTTTTGCCTGATGCAATGGAAGCTGCAATGGAAGCGCTCGGTGTACTACTAGGGGTACCAGCAGTAGTAACGGAGCCTGTAAAGCGGCGTTTATTGCTGGCCCGGTCATGGTGCCTACCTGACATTGTTATTTTTGTTTACCCTAAATGTCAATAGTTTGCCAAAGCTTGGTTTTCGTGGTTGTGAAGACACTGTCATTGGAATAATACTCATGACCTTCATTCTGTGTAGGTTTTATACTGTCTTTCTTCTGTGGACACCCACTGCACGTTGTCTCTATGATTATCGTGTACAGCAGCACGCGGCCGCAGTACTAGTACTTACTTAACTGACCTTTAACGTTTGTACCTTATTTTAGTAGCTAGTAAGTACCGTAATTGGTGCACTCGAGTTCTACTTACTCAATTATTGTACTTCAGAATACGTAGACATTGTATGTTCTTTGTATGGTACTATCTCCACGATTACGGTACTTACGGAGTCTACATTACTTACACATACACGGTGAGTGTACACTATTCTAAGTAGTAAAACCTACTTACGTAAGTTGAATACTACATTTACGTAAGAAGTAGGGTTCTTGTTTTTCGTGCCCCCCTACATGCCTACCTAGCCTTTTGGTCATAAATTTCATTTCGGCTGATTTTACCCCAGATCGAAATTGTTGGGTTGGTAGTCGTTTACGTAGAATTTGTACGTAAGTAGAATCCTACCTCGAGTAGTACAGTTTTCTGTCCCGGTTCTGTACAGGAGCTCACCCTCTTTTCTTACTACCCGTTCTGCAGCACCCAAGGCAGGCCTCCTCATTTTATTGCTGCAGCAGGCATCTCGTGTCTGCCGCTGCGTTGCTTCTCCATCTTCGTCTCTACGTACGAGTGCTTCGCCCATCCCATTGGCAACGCGAACCCAAGAGTGATTTGTTCGGACAGGTATCCGGTTGTGAGTGGTCGATTGTTGGGCCAGAGCACTACACCTAAAAGCGCTTTGCTCTCGCCACTTCAACGGCAATCGATATCCTTACCCGGGATTTGTTCGGCATCTGACAATTGGTGACGTGAAGCTAGTGTGGGTTTTTTCTTCGGTGGTCGTTTGTTGAGTCAAGCTCTCTCTTCATTTGCGACGTGAACCCGAGAGTGATCTGTTCGGACAGATATCTGGTTGTAGGTGGTCGATTGTTGGGCCAGAGCACTACACCTAAAAGCGCTTTGCTCTCGCCACTTCAACGGCAATCGATATCCCTACCCAGGATTTGTTCGGCAGGTGATTTTTGGTGACGCGAAGCTCGTGTTGGTGGGTCTGTTTCTGCGATGGCCTCTGAAAAGAGACAAATGGTAGCAGCACCCGTTGTGGTCGAGGATTTAGGGGAAATGATAGTATGGGATGGCCCTAAGAAAAGAATTTCCGATGGCCAGCCGTTCACGAAGGAGAAGCATTCCTGTCCTCGAGTCAAGACCAATCCCAAGATCGACATTCCCCTAACCTTAACAGGCCATTTGCCAAATTTAGGTACTATCACAGAGGAAGAAGAAGAGCGTCTTCAAGCTCTATATGGACGAATTGATCCAGAGACGTATCTACTTCAAAAGAATCGTTATGCCGTTAGGAACAAGTTCTACATCAAGGTCTCAGACGCCCAAACGTTGGCACCGCGGGCGTGGGTCAATGATAGTATCGTAAATTTTGTTTGGCTTCAATTGGCTGAAACGTTCAATGGTGATGTAGGAAAAGAAGGAACAAGTATCGCATTCTTTCCCTGTTTTTTTGTGACCAAGTTAATGGGCGAAGGTGGTGATGACTTGTATGACTATCAACATGTTTCCAGGTGGTCCGAGACTGTACTTGGACAGACCAAGTCGCCTCTTGATTTCGACGTTCTCCTTTTTCCAAAGTGCAGTAGTGGACATTGGTGGGTGTATGTCATGTATCCAAAGGCAAGGCACATCGAGTGCATGGATTCTTTGTTCTACAATAAGAATTTCAAGATCGACATTCAGAGCTTATGGTGGTGGCTCAACGACGATCTCCACTGTCATTGGGGATTGGAGACCCCATTGGATCAGAAGGAGTGGACTTTTACTTCCCAGCGTGCTACCAAGCATGGGGGTTTGCCTACTCAAACCAACGGGTGGGATTGTGGTTTATATGCTGTGCATGTCGGATTTGCCTTAGCAACACAAGCACCCTTCTCCGAAATAACAAAGGAAAGGATTCACCTCTTTCGCCGCAAGCTGGTGCTCTACCTATTGGATGGTGACGACACGCGTGACATAATGTTGCCAGACTATTCTTGGAACGAGAGAGTGCAGCTGCAGTCTGGCTACTTTCCAAGAGAAAGCGAACGGTTGTACCACCAGGGAGTCCCGAAATGTGTCGTGGACGTTTGTGGTGATGGAAATTGCTTGTACTACTGTCTATTGAATTATCTTGTACAGAGTGGTTATTTGAACGATACCTGGGTTAATCCAAGCCACCCTGTTGTGTGGATGCGAAAAACGATTAGGAAGCAGGCAAGACTCTTGAAATCAGACGAGTGGTTGAAGATTTCTGTCCAGGATAGTCCCGAGTTTATCGAAAGTGAGTTGGACCGGATGTACAACTCTTCAATTGATTATATGGATGGTGAAGTGATGCGGGAATCGGATGCTTACCATGGGCATAGCACCGACTGTCTGGCTTTCGCCCAAAAGTACGAAATGGTTGTTGTTCTATATCAATGCGATTCCAACCAAGAGTACGCCAGCACACTAATTTTGGATGGTAGACAGTCATCTTCCGAGTCTGTAACCTGGTTGAAGGGTATTAACCCCGCTCACGTTGCTCCCGGGCCGGCGGTATTGGAACTGGTACGGTACAAGACCGATACTGACATTTTAAGTTTGCAACATAAGTCAGGAAAGCCGCGATTAGTGCCCAAAATGATTTATGGGGTGGAGCAAGGACCAGGTCATTTCGTGTTTGTTGACCGTAGCACTCCCAAAGTGTTACTTCCGCCCGCCATGATCCAAGAAGCTGTCTTAACGAGAGGACAGGAATCCAGGATGCTAGATGCCTACAGTAACAAAGATAGTGGCCAGTCATCGAAGGAAAACAACGACTCTGGTGGTGCACCGCCACCGAACGACGCCCCAACACAGGAAGGAAATGCCGGTGGTGATGGTCCCCCACCTGGAAATAGCAGTGACGAAGACAATAAGAAGTCTGATGCTAAAAAAAGCCGTGACGACGATGAAGACGACGATGGCGACGACGATGGCGATGACGACGACGACGACGACGATGACGATGACGATGACGATGACGATGACGATGACGATGACGATGACGATGACGATGATGATGACGACGAAGCAAAGCTTCCCACGCCTGATTCATCACCAACTCCTCCAGTACCCGGTCCGACACCAGGAGTCCAAAAAGCTGCATGCAAGCGTAGCAACAAATCAGGCGACTCACCAACTACGGCGGAAACAACTCCTGCAATTTCGAGAGAAACAACTTCGGAGAAGA
>OFKU01000034.1_pt1 | contig 7867 bp, 9 predicted proteins | sample 1540641 | NCBI WGS metagenome assembly OFKU01 (sample SAMEA104347424, study PRJEB22522) | marine metagenome | biome: marine biome; feature: marine water body; material: sea ice | collected 2015-09-16T00:00:00Z | depth 1.5 m | reverse complement strand
TACAATATGCAGGCGACGAAGAGCGCATGGGACTACACTGCCAGCAGCGTGGGAAGAGTCAGATGTGGAGAAGAGACCGGCGACCTCCGACCTCCGACCTCCGACCTCCGACCTCCGACCTCCGACCTCCGACCTCCGACCTCCGACCTCCGACCTCCGACCTCCGACCTCCGACCTCCGACCCCACGACTCACGAGATGGTGTTTCCATCAACCCTTTTGGTTTTTAGGAGTACCAGTGGTTGTGTAGAGTTCTACGTAGGCCTCCGCCTCCGCCTCCTACGTTACGACTCACGAGATGGTGTGTCCATCAACCGTTTTGGTTTTTAGGTGTACCAGTGGTGTAGAATTCTACGTAGCGTCTCGAGACTTTGAAGCATCCGTTAGCGCATTTAGGACAGCCAGCCGATCGATGTAAATCAGTCGTTCGAAAAACTTGCGAAAGGTCTACGTACTCACTCTAGAGAGCTTTGGAATCTGCAGCAAGTCTGTCAAAGAGCTCCGCAAACATTGCGACAAAGCCACAGCCTCCAGACAAGTACTACAACAGCAGGCGGAGAAGGCTAACGATGATTATAATGAAGTGAAGGATCAGAAGGAGGCTGCTAACCGCACGATCAACACATGTGAAGAACACCTCTCTGCATACCAACAGGAAACCATGAAGCTCCAGAAGAAAATCAATGCCATTGCCCATTGCAGCTCAAACAGAGACGACTAAGAAGAAGAAGGCAGAATCCGGAGATGTAGCCTACGATCCCAATGCCATCAAGCATGCATTGCGAGTAAGAACTGCCGCGGAGGAAAAGCTAGAGATTGCGAAGAGGATTGAGAACGACAAGCTTATCCAAATGAACAGTTCTGACATCCCATTGAAGAGAACTAGCAACGCGTACTCAAGAATGCCGGGTGAGGATATATTTGCAGACATTGGGCTCCCGTTTTGCCACAGCACTAGAATGGATCTCTGTCATTTACAATTGAAGATTCTTCGAAAACGACGCAAAACCTATGGATTTCCTGCGGCGCATTCCTTGTCCCAGGCAAACCAGGCCCCGTCCCAGATGTGGAATGACATTTTATTGTCATCGTCCTTCTCATCCATTCGAGTGATTAAAATAGGTTTTAATAACAAATCAATCATCGGTCATCATTTCTTTACTGTGGTCTTCAGCTTGTGATCAATACTTGCGACACATCACATCACACAATGAAAGGATTGTGATTTTCTGGAAGAAAAAGAAGTCGAACGCAATGCGTGCCCTTCTGGTGCCTCGTTCTTGTTCTCGTTCTCGTTCTCTCTCGCGGATCCCATATCTATGCCTTGCTTCCGTCCACCAGCATCCATCCGACTCAGAGACAGATACAGATACAGATTTTTGGGGCACCCAACAACGAAGACGTTGAAACGAGGAACCGGGCGCGTGTCGGAAAATGACAAGGAGTAGTATAGTCTAAACGTGTTGTGACGATTTCAAAAGGATGTTTTGGAACCCTTGCAATACATGAGTCAGTCGCAAGCACCAAGTTCCCCATGTCGGCCATTGCCTTGCGATGGAAAATGCAGCAACCGCAAGAGCAAAAACAACAGCAGCGACAAGGACCAAAAGGAACGACGACGACGACGAGTACCGTCGTTCCCTTTCGAGTGGGTCGAGATCAACCGGAAACGATCTTGCCACAACATACCAGTTGAGAGGCTTCCGAGACGTCTTTCGATTCGAATTGGACGAGGACGATTTCGAGCAACTCGAACGTACCGTCATTGCGCAAGCCAAACCAAAGAAAACGACCCTACGAACTGACGATGTGGAGGTTCCCCTGGAAAACATTCCTCTCGAATTTTTGAAAGCATATGTCGAACCACAAGACGGTGACGATTACGGTGACGACAAGGAATATCCCGAGATTGATTTTGGCAACAAGTCACTTTGGTTGTAATAATAGTAGTAGTAGTAACAATTAATATAACAAAAATTATAATACCAAACATTATAATGAAAACAATCACACAGACTGCTTCGAAGCAGTTCTTGAAGCGGTCTGATTCCTCTTTGCACGGCCTGCCTCTTTGGAAAGACAACGCGACGACCATGGCGTACCAAAGCCACGCCCAACAGGATTCGGATGGCCCGCATAAAAGGACCCGGCGACTGCGTCTCGGTGGATCAAATCGAATCCACCACTCCAGGTTTCGTTGGTCAGATGAAGGGTTTCCTCACCAAGAAGCGATACCAATGTGCGACCGTCTACGTCGACCACTACAGCAGCCTGTCCTACGTGCACATCCAGAAGTCAACGAACGGGGACGAGACCCTGCTGGGCAAACGCCAATTCGAGGCCTACTGCGCCTCCCATGGCGTCAAGATCAAAAGCTACCATGCCGACAACGGCCGCTTCGCCGAGAACAAATTTGTGGCCGACATCACGGCGTGCGGACAGACCATCACCTACTGTGGGGCCTATGCCCATTTCCAAAATGGCATTGCGGAGAAAAGGATCCGGGACCTGCAAGACCTGGCCCGCACAATGATGATCCACGCCCGCCACCGGTGGCCTCAAGCCATCGAGGCCAACCTCTGGCCCTACGCTCTGAAGATGGCCAACGATGTCCACCTCTCCTCACCCTCTTTGAAGCAAGAGGGGGCTCCGTCTCCACTCGAACGTTTTGCCGGCGTGGGAGTCCGTCCCAAGATCTCCTCCTTCCATCCTTTTGGTTGCCCCGTCTACGTGCTAGACTCGGCACTTGCCTCGGGCCAAAGCCTGCCCAAATGGAACGAAAGAGCGCGCGTCGGCATCTACCTTGGACCATCTCCCCGGCATTCGCGATCGGTCGCCCTGGTCCTTTCCCTTACTACAGGCCTTGTATCCCCCCAGTACCACATCATTTTTGACGATCATTTCCAAACGGTCCGTGCGAATCGCCCCGGCTCCCTCCACTACCAATCCGCGTGGCAGACCCTCGCCGGTTTGAAGCTGGAGCTCGAGCCTGGTGAGGCAAATACCGGAAGAAGCAAGAGGGGGGGACGTGGGGCCAGGATGATTGAGCAACTACTTCATCCGGCCTTTCCCGCACCAGGCCAGCATGCCGTGCCCTCTGAGGGAGAAGAGCTACTCCCGCCAGAGGGGGACGAGGAGGGAGAGCCACCTCCACCGCCGATCGAGCCGGATCCGGACCCTGAAGCTAGCGAAGAAACGGACAACGAACAGCAACAAGGACCGATCCAAGGCCCTCATCCACGACGCTCCGGCCGTGTGCGCACAAGGCCAGCATGGTGGGAGCCCTACTATGTTGCAAACGAAGCACTCCTATCTGCGGACCATTGGGACACAGTTCAAGAGTCCATCGACCATGGGACTCTGGATCCCATCGCCTTCGTAGCATCAAACGACCCAGATGTGATGTATTATGATCAAGCAATGAAGCAACCAGATGCAGAACAGTTCACCCAAGCGTGCAACGACGAAATTGCCGCTCATCAAGACAATGGACACTGGGAAATCGTCCCAAGGACAGCACTCCCCGACGGAACCAAGGTAGTACCATCAGTTTGGGCCATGAAGCGCAAACGCCGCATCGACACCCGCGAAATCTACAAATGGAAGGCTCGGCTGAACATTCATGGCGGCAAGCAGGAATACGGAGTGCATTACTGGGAGACGTATGCGCCGGTCGTACAATGGACGTCCATCAGGATGTGCCTCATCATGTCAGTCCTGCAGGGCTGGCACACGCGCCAACTCGATTTTGTCCTGGCATACCCCCAAGCGGACGTGGAATCGGAACAATATATGGACATGCCCAAGGGTTTTAATGTTGGAGGAAAGCATCGATCCTCCCACGTTTTAAAACTACTCAAAAACATATACGGAGGGCGTGCGAGCGGCCGGATATGGGTGGAGCACCTGCGAAAGGGCCTGGAGGGCATGGGTTTTGTGCAATCGATCTCCGATCCGTGCATCTTCTTTCGAGGAAATCTCATTTTCCTCCATTTTGTGGACGACTGTATCTGCCTATCACCAGATGCGAAAGCCATCGATCAATTCATTGCGGACCTCCGGGCAGCACAGTTCAAGGTCACAGATGAGGGACAGCTATCGGACTATCTAGGAGTCAAGATCGAAAAGCTACCAGAAGGGAAGTTCAAACTTTCACAACCTCATCTGATCGATCAAATCCTTGAAGATCTGGGCCTACACCTGCCTAGCACGCAAGCAAAACCAACTCCAGCCCTGTCCACCAAGATCATCGGACGGGACGCTGAGGGCAAGCCTTTCGACGAGCGCTGGGATTACCGTTCCGTCGTGGGGAAGCTGAACTTCTTGGAGAAGTCGACCAGGCTCGATATCGGATATGCCACCCATCAGTGTGCCCGCTTCAGCATCGACCCAAAGGAGAGCCACGCTATTGCGGTCAAGAGAATCGGCCGCTATCTGAAAGGAACCCGAGACCAAGGATTGATTTTGGATCCGAAAGATTACTCTTTTGAAGTGTTTGCTGACGCGGACCACAGTGGAAACTGGAAGTTCAACGAGAGTGCCGACGACATCGCCACCGCAAAGTCCAGAACTGGTTATATCATCAAATATGCGGGATGTCCGGTCGTTTGGCACTCCAAATTGCAGACAGAGATCGCGCTATCCAGCACCGAAGCGGAATACGTGTGCCTCAGTGAGTCCCTGCGTGACACCATCCCCATGATGCAGCTAATCAAAGAGATTCAAGATCGTGGATTCAAAGTCCCCACGACCACTCCTGCCATCCACTGCAGGCTCTTCGAGGACAACTCCGGTGCGCTCGAGCTGGCAAGAGTCCCCAAACTGCGATCCCGCACGAAACACATGAATCTGAAATATCATCACTTCCGATCTTTCGTCCAGCGACGCTTGATCACGATTCACCACATCGATACGCTGGAGCAACCTGCCGACGTCATGACAAAGCCCCTAGGAGAAGACGATTTCAAGCGCCATCGGTTTACCTTGATGGGCTGGTAGCAAGCTCACCCTTTTTCGCTAGAGTTGAATGAGGGAGTGAGGGATTATGGGGGTCACATGCACATGGTCACATGCCCATGATTCAATCACTAGCTCTAAGTCAAGCTTCACTACCGGACTTAACACGAAGAAGGAGAAACAGCTGTCCGAGGGCGATCGTGAAAGATCATGATAAAAATACATATATATAAGAGAGGCACAGGCACGAGCAGAGGCACTGGCACAGCACGATCAAGACGGTCATCTCGGTCTTGATCGGCATACATCATACACTAAAAGAGCTCAAGGCTCACTTTATTTCTAGCACGGTTTATGCAAACGACTCTTTGTATTTCCCTTTTATTGCCAACCTTACTACGATACGCTAAGCTGATCCCTACCGATCCTAGCATATCACCTTACATCCGACTGACCCTCTTGAGGATATGCCCTGATGGTTTCCTCTAGTTCTGTAAAAATGCTGTTGGTTCCCTTGGCAACAAGTTCTTTCGGAGGATTCATATATCTGTTCGGTTTGTAGGACAAAGTGTAGGACCGTAGTAAGCCTAGTAAGGTAAGTTATTTAAGCGCTAAATACTCCTACGCATTTATTTCAATAAGTTAAAAAATGCACGCACAAAAATGCATTTTGGCGTAATTATCGCGTGAACCCACCAACATGGAAAATGCTGATCTATCTGCCTTGGCCTCTCAATACTAGAGTCCCAGAATTTACTAATAGGACTAGTTTGTTTGTATTTTATTTTAATTATTACCCTGTGCATTATCTTTTTCTGCATTTAGTCGCTTTCGTATCTTCCCGACAAGCGTTCTCCATTTCAGTTGACCTTTTCTAGGATTGAATGAACCCAAACCAATATCTTCTCCTGCAGCTTCAAACATGCGTAGTATATTTTCCAAACGGCGGTCTGAGGTATACAGGCCTGCTTCCACGGCCTTCTTCTCAATATATTTACAGAGGAATTTCATATCGCAGAACACTTTCCGACTGGCTCGTCTATTTGCTACGTGCAAGCCTCGCTGTGACCGCTTTTCTGCCTTCGTCTTTGGCTTCCCATCCAGAACTCCCGAGAACTCGGTCACTTGTATTAGTCAAAGTGGTGGTATCTGCCTCGTGGTATTCCCAACATTCCACTGTAGCCAACAATCAAAACCATTTCCACTTGGAAATTGGAAATCATCGGGAAGTCTCATTATTTGGCCAAAACGATTTGTACGAAGAACATAGGTCTCTCGTTCCTGGGGTTGATCGGTTCTTTGCGATACCAACCTTCCACCGCCAAATGTAGTTTCAAGATAGTCCAGTCTCGTTCCAATTTTTTCAACAAGATCCTCAGCATTCTGCCTGCATCCTTCTGATATCATCTCCCGAACTTGAGCTTCCGTCATTTCTCCTCCACCAATCTTCCGTACTTCAAAGTAGTTTTTTAGACCCGTCATCACCTTTTCATACACCTTGTCCGTAAGTTGGGCATACTCTTTTCGCAAAGCTACCAACTCCACCAGCTCCTTGATTGCCGTCTCCCTGATGATGACCCATGGCAGGGTCGAAACACCTTTCGTTACATTTTAGAACTTCGTTACAAGTGTCCGCCTTAACTTTTCTACCATTCGCTTCTACTCATACTCAGTTAGATGTTTGTAGTCCTATCCTACTGTATTCGTGTCACGTGTACCATGACCAAAACCTGTGCCGTGTTCCGATGGCTGTCAAGGGATCTTCCGGACAAGGATGTTTGGCATAGCGACCCCTCTTTTCGGTGCGAACCGAGGGATAGGTTTCCTTCCAAAAGAATGGAAAATCGACCGTCTGTGCTAGTACTTTGCCAGATGGGCCCAAGAGCAACAAGGAGAGAGGCTGCTAATCGATTACTCAGTGGACCCACTGCTGGCGACTCGACTGTCCCAAAGAATTGTTGCAGTTTGGCACTGGCTGCAGGTGGATCTATTGCATAGCTATAGCTGTCATCTGGTGCGTCAATTTTAAGAGGATACTGGGCATCCAGCTGGCGCTGCAGGTCGGGCGTTAAGGATCCAAGCAAAATACTGTGCATATCTACCTTTTTCAAAGACCCGGCAGCAGCCAGCCATGGCTCGACGACTTCTTCAAGTACTGCATTGTCGCAATCCCTTGCCAATCCACTGGCTTGTGCATCAAAGGTGGAAAAACAAGATGGCCATGTCACTGCATCATCTCCGGAGAGCTTTGCTGCCAAAGGTACTCTGTTGCATAGCTCATCAAGTTGTTGTCGTTTGTCGGTAACCAGTGGATGTAACAAGGAAGCATTAACTCCGCCCATACTCTGTATAGTTTCTTTCAAGACTTCCACTACTTGTTCTGCCGATGGAGCCGGAAGGGGATTTGATGCCAATTTGAAAGACCCCACCATGCCAATTCCAAAGACCCCATCGCAAGGACTTGTCTGGCTCGTACTTCGTGTCCCCGGCTTGGCACCGTAAAGATCACATCACGTTCCACTGCCATATCCAGGAGAATTTTTTTAATCAATGGAGGCAAAGGATCGAGTACGAGCCTTTTCGTCATCACTGGTGGAAGTATCGACCACCACAACATACTCTGGAGCATCTCGGATATCATCCAAACGAGCCAAACGGCCTAGGGATAACATATAGGCTGATCCACCGTAGGATGATGCGTCTCCTTTCGCTCGGCCACCAAGTCAATGAACCCTGAAAAAAGGGCTCGACCCGATGCTTGATTTAGACCTTCTGGAGAAACTTCCAGTCTACCTTCCAACTTTCCATCAGATCTACCGTCCGATCCTTTCCATCCCAGAAGCCGTCGCTCATCCCATCAGACAAACCATCGGATGCTCCGTCCAGTATCCCTTCCGAGCTTCCGTCAACTA
>OFKU01000031.1_pt1 | contig 8042 bp, 5 predicted proteins | sample 1540641 | NCBI WGS metagenome assembly OFKU01 (sample SAMEA104347424, study PRJEB22522) | marine metagenome | biome: marine biome; feature: marine water body; material: sea ice | collected 2015-09-16T00:00:00Z | depth 1.5 m | reverse complement strand
ATACAATAGTATTCCAGTAACAATACAAAAAACGTTAAAAGACACAAAAGATAAGTGGCAGTTAAGACATATATAATAGAACAAAAAAAGCGGCGAAGAGTAGGCAACAAGTCTCTTCGTTGGAAGTGAAAGAAGCGTTTAAGGGATCCACTTCAAATTCACTTCAAAATCACAAAAAAAAAGTGGCAGTTGGGCCGTACATAATGCACGACAAAAAGCGGGGATCTGTGGGCACACGGTTTCCGGGTTCTCCTAGTATTGCGATATTGGATAACCAAAAGTACCACAGAAAGTAGTACTAGTAGTAGGAAGTTATTTTAATACTAGCCGTATTTATTTACGACATTATTCCGGCACCAAGGATGGAAATCCAAGAATCGTATGCGCATATCCAGACGGTTCCTTCTCCGAATAAATAGTTTCCGCAAGCGCAGTGAATCGTTCATAAAATGTATCGTTCAGATCTTCCATGTCAAATGAGGCTTTTACAATCTCGTCAATATCGTCGTCCAGGAAATACTTTTCCAACACTGCGGGAACATCTGTTGTAAAGTCAAACACTTCAATGCTACCAGGTGGATAATCTGTTGCCTGTGATGACATAAAAAAGGATTTCAAAACACGAAGACCTTCTTTCCTCGTATCAGCCGTGGACTCATTTTCTGGGGGATACCGAATGATCCAAAAATGTGCGTAGCCTTCATCATAATACAAAGTTGCATTTCCGTCGACGGAAAAGTCACGTTGCATCTTCAGTCCAATGAAATTGGCCTCCGAAAGAGCATCGTTTACCAGTTCGCCTCTGCTCCACTTTCGGAAATTATTGATGAAACCAGGTTTGTTTGCAGATAAAGTGTATTCGTAGATTTCAACATACAAGGGATCCTGAAAGCCGAGGACACGAATGGTCGGAACCGGCTTTTCTTTCTTTTTTTTCAAGTTATCTTTCATGTTTGGACCCTGTTTTGCCTTCTTGGGAGAAGGCGGCTTAACGATCCTTGCTTTTACAACTGGTGCAGCCTTCGAAGTTGGTTTAACCATTGCAAAGAGACTCTTTCCGAAAGTATGAGCTTTCAAATATGTTCACAAATTTTCAGAAATGTTTTGAAACTGCCAAGTCGTGAATATTCAGTATCGGAATATCGAATGAAAAAATCGCTCAATATTGCTAGTACAATTCGATAATCTAACTTGATCATTCGGAAATCAATGTTTGGAATATTTCAGTATCGAAATACCAATACCAAAACCGGTTTGGTTTTTTTAAACTACAATACAAGAATATGTTTGAAATCGTGGAATAGTTAATGACTGTCCAACATTCCAGAGTACTGTATCGTTCCAAAAATAAAACAGGACTGTTTATTAATCGCCGTAACTTATTTATCCAACTTTGCGATCCGCATTATAGAAATATTACTTGACAAATCGACTACCTTGCAATGTCGAATTTGTCGTGTCTACGTGTTCCAAACAATGAAGACGTCAATCGAATTGCAAAAGCATTTATGCTTGATCTAAAAACGTTTACAGTTACAGATGAAGTATCGAAAGAAATCAAACCAGTCATCTGCAGCATCTGCGATTCAATACCAACCAAAGCTCAATGGAGTACATTTGTTCATATCGATCAGTTCATCGAGCTGTGTGATCGTGGAAATCTCCGAAAACAGGATTCGGTCAAGAGCTACACCATCGAACTCCGAAATCAGTATACCGCAAAACATCCGAAACTGAAACAGTTCATTTTATCACCGGAAACGTATGTCAATTCCGACGAGCAAGTGTTGTTGTGCAAACAATGCCTTTCGGAACTTCGATTAAACTATGAGATACAAAAAGGACGTCACCGATCACCTTCAGAATCCATCATACGAGGATACATGATCGGAGACGCACCTCACGTTCTCTGCACTTTGAATCCGGTAGAGCTATCTCTTATTACAAAGACAGTTACACGATGCCAAAGTTTTTTTTTTGCTGGTAGTCATCAGTCGATCAAAGGCTGGCATACATTTTTCAAAGGACGGCCTGCCGCTAATGTTGGCAATTTGACTTTGATGACGGAAAGTGGATGGAAAGGTAACATTCTTTTTATTTGGTGTGGACCCTTTACAACTGAGCAAGCACTTGTGACAAAAGCGAAGACCAGTGTTGATCCACTTAAAGTAATAGCAGGTTGGGTTTGGTTAAAGGCGAACAACTATAGATATAAAGATGTCACAATACCTCATGTTGATGATATTCCGTTGCCTCATTTGTTAGACGGTGAGAGGTAAGACTTCGAAGACCAATAGGATTAAGAATCAAATTCTAAAACTCGTTTTCAGTTCCATTATCGAACCAACAGGAGCCAATTCGGAAATTGAAAACCAAATTAGCATCACAGTCGTCTTCCCGGACTCTTCGCAACCAACCCCCACCAATGGAGGATTCAAAAGCCAAGAAGAATTCCGGAAATACGTCCTGGAACATCAGAATGGGAAATGGGAAACCGAAATGATTGCCAGACCTACTTCGGAAACAGAACGTGATTATGATGATGATACGATTGGAGATGCCTTCCCGCTTCAGTTTCCATATGGCCATACGGGTCTACGAACAGATCCAGCCGTCATTGAATTAAAAGAAAAACCAATCCGAAAACGAAATCAAGTCTTCCGAAAACTGCTTCGACACAGAAAACCATGTTTCCACGCCCCGCTTTTTAATCTCGTCGTGGAAAATTTGATAATGAAAGACGCGGTATTCCTGCAGACGCAAATCAAGTGCAACATGAAAAGTTCGGAAACCACTTCAATGGGAGAAAAGTACGGAACCATGTCCGCCGATAAACTCGAAAAGGCAATTCAAGACAGTCGACGAAACCGCAAAACACAATATTCGAATTCTCCAGAACATCAATTCTTACGATCGATAAAGTCCACTTGCGGAACACTACCCCATTCCAACGAGGCTTGCGAGGATGCTAGAAAAATCTATTTTTCCTTCTTGATAAAATTCGGCATTCCCGCCATTTTTCTGACAATCACGCCCGATGATCTAAGGAACTTTCGAATCGTTCTTTATGCCGTATCACCGCACAAAGTTAACGAGTTCGGAGAAGTGGATTCCAAAACGCTTTCCGAATCCGATATTTTGATTGATTTCAATGTACGACGAGAAGCGCGGGTCGAACACCCTGGGTTCTGCGCAGAAGAATACCAACGAATCATGGAACTTGTCATCAGGCACCTATTCAACTGGGATACGGAAACGCAAAAAAGCGTTGGCATGGGTTTGTTTGCAATAATATTGGCTTGGTGTTTGGCTACCGAGGAACAGGGGAGAAAGTCATTGCATGGCCACTTCCTGCTGTACGTGGAGAACTGGAACCGAGTTATGAACATGCTGCAACGAATGAAAAATGAAGAAAGAGCTTTGGGTTCTTGGACACTGACGAATGCCACTCGTGACGCCAAAGCAATGTTCGTCAATGCGTGCAGCGCACAATTGTTTTCGGATTTCGAAGTTGACAAACCACTTTCAAAGGTTCCGGTTTTTCATCATGAAAACTGTCGCAGTGAGCGCAAGCCAAAAGAAATGCGATTCACCGTCAAACCAGTTGAAGATCAGAAACTGCGGGATATGCGGCACAAATCAAAATGCCACAATCTACATGGCCAAATTGCTTCTTGCGGCAGATGTTCGAAGGTCTTCGGAATCGATGAAATAATCGAAAATGCATTGAACGTTCATCTCGGCAGCTTAGAATTTCGATTTCGGTTTCCGGAACGACACTGCAAACCGCTTGATCACTATGTGTATGAAATGGGAAAAGACTTTTCGTGGATGGAACGAAGTAACTATGATCAATCAATTCGATACTTTGCTGGAAATGCATTAACCAATGCTCATCTAACAAAACACACCCAGCGCTGTTTCAAAAAGGGACCCGAATGCTTTGCAGATATTCCGGATGGTGTTTCAGAATCGGCAACATTGGTGTACAATCCAGACTCAATTTTATGGAGCGACTGGAAAGGTTCGAAAGAAAAAAGGTACATGCTCCGATTCCAGCCGAAACGTTCCATTCAAGATGCTTTCATGAATATGCACAACCCGACGATTACAAAAGTATTGCTGTGCAACAACAACGTGCAAATTGGTATGAACGGACGGAGCATTTTCTATTGCACTGGTTACCAAGTAAAATCGCAACAAAAGGAAGAACGAATGGCATTCGAAAAAGTGTCAGCTGTGTTATGCAAAGTAATTCAAAAGCAGGTAAGTATGATTTGGTATCTTCTTCGTCCCGAAATACAAAAACTAAACAAGTCCTTTTTCATCAGGCCGAAGCGGAGGAGTCGATTCCAGCTCATCAATTAGGTTTCCGTCGCATTCTTGCTGGGATTTACACCCATACAAGCGGGCATATAGTTGGAGCCCCAATGGCGCATTATAATGCCATCAACGGATCAAGATTTCGATATTCACATGATCATGCGTATTTGCCACTGTTTGGGTTGGAGGGAATACTGAAAGGAACCCACATCACGATGCAAATGCGAAATTTTCATGGCAAACAAGTCGGATTCCATAGAGCGTTCAATTATCTTTATCGTCCGATGGGAATGGAAGAACTGCCTCTGTACGCATTCTATGAAGAGACCAAGTTCATCAAGATCTCAGAAGCAAAAAAAATTGCAATCGAATTTTTTGAATACACGGAAGATCATTTGTTCCATCGAATTGAGGCAGTAGTGTACCGAACGACAAACGCAGTACCAACGTTTGCATGGAATTGGCTTTCCTCCACTCGAAGCTTTCTGACTTCGATTTTGCATCCAGTTGACAAGGACGCATCTGATCATGACAAGAAAGAAGAATACGCATTTCGTTTTCTGATATTGTTTGTTGCTTTCAGAACCAGAGAAGACCTAGAAACAGAAGATTGTTACCAAAGTACCCTTCAAAAAGCTTACAGAGAAGGTAGAATCAACGAAGAAATGATTCAGATTGCGGAGAACATTCAAACACTTCACAACTCTTTATCTTCCGAAATAGTGGAAAACTCACTTTCTTCCAAAACCGTACTCCTCGAAACGGGTGATTTCGAATTCGAAGGTGAAGATGATGACGATGACAACCATGAGGATGTTTTGGCTAGCATTGGAGAATTATACGCTACGATGACAAATGGAGACGGACTGAAAGAAGAATCAAAATGCCTGGATATTCAATTCGGAAATAGTCAGACTGAGGATGCTCCTCTATCATTTACGGAACTTGAATTGGAAACCGTCATTGAATTCAGCAACTCCGAAGAAATACAGAAAAACGCCAGACAGAAATCGTACGAGACTGAAAGGTTTTGTTCGACACGACACAATCTAAATACGCTTGTTATGTCAACCACAATAACGAGGACCCAAGCAAATGAAGGACATGATGACGTGGTGAAAGAGATAATTCATGCAAACGGAAGCTGGCAATCAATATTGAAATGGGGTGAAAATGAAGGACTTGATGATGACCAACAGACGGCATTTGAAATACTTGCCGCTACGTATGTGTTGACATTTTCTGATGAGGCAACCATCGATGCAACAAATTCGAAAACCTTGATTGCCTTCGATGAAAATGTGAAAGGCTTGCTTGAATTGGCCAGGAAAAATAAGAATATCGAAACGCCTTTATGCATGTTTATCACAGGGCCGGCAGGTGCCGGAAAATGTAAGTTGAAATAATTTGGTTTCCATTCGAAAATGAAACCTGCAATCTAACCGGTTTCTTAAAGCAAAAATCCTCGAAAGTTTGGTTTCGTACGCCAAGCAGTTTAGCCAGAATATAGGACACGATTTTACCGATAGAACTATTTTGCTGACAGCCATAACCGGAGCGGCTGCAACGGAAATTGGCGGTCGCACGTCTGCATCGGTGTTCAAGTACATGAGAAAAAAGGACTACGCGGAAACTCAAGATATCGAGTTCTTTCGAGATACCAGACTAAGTGTGATCGACGAAATTTCATTTGCAGCCTACAATTCAATTTTGGGAAAAATCAGCAACAACCTGAAAGGATTTACGGAATGCCAAGAATACATATACGGCAAACACGCAATCTGTTTCCTGGGGGACTTCTGTCAACTTGAAGCCATCGGCGGAGATTGCATTTACAAAAACCGGAATGGCATCTATTGGGAACAAGCGCTTACCTGCATGGTTGAACTAAAGGGTACCCACCGCTTCAACGGTTGTGACGACATGAAAACAATTATGCCTAATATGCGAGATGGTGCTCTGTCTGCAGAAGAACGGAAGATACTCAATTCCCGTGTTATTAATGGAAACGGTGTCAAGAAACCAAATGCGCTGGAAACCAAATTTGCCACGTTCCACAACGATAAGAGGGCATGTATCAATGCAACCGTATTTCGTAACTACCTGCGGACATACCATAAAGGGAATTCAGAATTCAATATTCCGCATTCAGCAATAGCGATCAAAGCAGGCACAAAATGGGACAAAAGCAAAATACCGTTGTCATTTGACCAACGCAAAGTCCTTTTCGAAGAATGCTCAGAAAATGATGTGAAACTTGGCACAAGCCAAATGTGTGCTCCTCTGTTATGTCTATTCTCCGGTTGTGACTTGATGGTTACGGAAAATGAAGATGTGCTTCACGGAATTGCAAATGGAACGGTGTGTACATTCCGAAAACTGGTTCTGAAACCGGGCGCCGAGATCGAGAAAATCCGAATGGACGATTACTGGGTACATGCTGTCGGAATGGATGCTGTCGAATATATTGAAGTCCAATGAAAAGATTGCGACCATTTCGTGGGAAAATTCTGACTGAAACCTAGAGTTCGGACATTCAGGGTCAAATATCCTATTTCCGAATTCGGAATAAAGTCCCGGATCCAAACCAACATCGAGCTACAATATCTACCCGTTATCGTGAATCATGCAACTACTGGTCATAAATTGCAAGGAAAAACCGTCAAATCCTTAGTGATTGCAGAATGGTCAAAGGTGAAAAATTGGGCTTACGTTGTCCTTTCTCGTGTCAAAACATTGAGTGGTCTTTTCCTGATGAGTCCTATTCCAGAAGATATTGATTTTGGGCCAGCACAAGACTACTTGGACATGATGCGAAATCTAAGGGAAAAGATTCTTGCGACACCTGAACAGGTTTCCGAACTGAAAAAAAGGTTTCAGGTAATTGGATGACAAGTACGCAAAATATCTAAGGCGAAGACTGCTCAGAAGAGGAAAAGAAACATGTGGCCACCGATCCCCGCTTTTTGTGGTGTTTTATGTAGGGGACAACTCCCGCTGTTGATTATTAGATGTCGCACTACTACAAAATATTCCTACTACTACCGTTACGTTATCAGATGTCGCACTACTACACAATATTACTACTACTACCGCTACGAATATGATTAGTTCTGGCTAGGGAAAGGGAATCTGAACTGAAACCCGCCGTAAGACGGCATTGCAACAGAACGATGAAACCACGACCTAAGTAATAAAGTATGACGGGAGGGCCAAGGAACGATAAAAGAAGCATCAACCGTCAATTTTCACAAGTCATTGTAAACAGTTGTTAAAGCGCGACACAAAGACTAGTCATTCAATAGAGGTATTTGTAACCAGAGCAACGTGACAACTGACGGACTGCATATGTATGATTAGACGAAGCTAAATTTGAAATAGGGAGGAAAAAAGGTAAACGTGTTTTTGTATTTAGATGAAATGTTGGAAATGACCGGGCCTGAAATAGCCTTACTGAAAATGTGTCTTTTCCACGCTTGGGTGTGCTGATAATTCTCCTGTTTCCGGTATGTAATTAAGCAAAAAACCACAAGTAACCCGGAAACTCTAACAAGAAATCCCCCATACCCCCACTGCCTGAACAAGGTCTAGACCTTGGATTATGTCCTTGCGTTTCCTCATGTCAATCAGGTCTCGCCATATTTATCATTGCGTCGCGTGGGAACGCCCCTGAGTGGGCAGGGCAGACCGCTCGACTGACTGTAGTGTTGGTTGTAGGT
>OFKU01000029.1_pt1 | contig 8145 bp, 3 predicted proteins | sample 1540641 | NCBI WGS metagenome assembly OFKU01 (sample SAMEA104347424, study PRJEB22522) | marine metagenome | biome: marine biome; feature: marine water body; material: sea ice | collected 2015-09-16T00:00:00Z | depth 1.5 m | reverse complement strand
CATGATTTGTTGGATTCTGTCAGCTTCTGTAGTTTCAGGATCATGCATGCTGAATATTTCTGCTTCAAAAGCATCAATCTCAGTGTCTCTTAGCTGAGCTGGATCTCTCATGGGAACTGTAGCATTGTCCCATTTCATGACTCCTAGACTGAAAAGGAGGTCTATTCCTAGTTCATGCAGTAAATCTCTGCCTATGATCATGTCATAGCTATTGAGTCTGGCATCTGTTTCGTCAACATACATGTTCCAGCTTATATCCTTGCCTTGATGAAATTCTGGTAAGGTGAACTGACATGCAACTTTTCTGTTGGTTTTGAATGTACCTGCCTTGGTTGTCCAACTAGTGGCATTTGTCAAGGTCTTCTTCTTGTATTTTTTTACAAAGGATCTATTTACCAAGGTTCCTCCACATCCTGAGTCTAGCAAGATTCTCATGCGTTGGAAATCCTTTCCTTTCCTGCCACCTTTTCTGCTGTACATCCACCCTAAAGTGATGGAAGACAGATGTTTGGTTTTAGGTTTTTTGGATGGGTTAAAAAGAGATGCAGCAGTGACATAACATTCATTGGTATAATCATTAAACTCTAAATTAGAATTATTAAATTTATCCTTAGATGTGTCTGTTACTACTGGCCCATGTCAGTTGACATTGGTAATATTTCCAAGATTTTCAATCCTGGCAAGATACGTCTGATCTTCGTCGGTTTCGTCCGTTTTCCTTTCGGAAGGACTATCGGACGGACTATCGCCTTTGTCGGACGATTCGCGTTCGATATGGTCTACAGACATGTCGCCGTCTTCGCTGTCGCTTGACACGTCGAGTACGACCTTTTTCGTCGTTTTGGCTTTCTTGGTTTTTTTACCGGCCAATTTCTTATGCTCCTGTTGAAGTACGACAGCGAACATTTCCAGAATTTTCTTCCTGGGCCTTCCTTTACTGAGGATGTTAATCTCTTTACGGAAGGACTGTTTAGTTAAGCCCGAACTTGAAGTTGGCTTTCCCTTATCGGAACGGTATTTCAAAGTGTAACACTTATCCGTTCCATGAGTGGGATTATGTCCGTGTTCGGTACAGTAGTACTTAGAAGTACTGTCGCGTTTCGGTGTCGTACCACTCTGAAACTTGACTCCGTGACTCTTCTTATGTGCCACGGTTTTTCCACTTAGAGTCGATTTCGTACTCGCTTTCGGAGTTTTTGGTTCGTTTCGCTCTATGGCTTCGCATTCGGTTATAAACCTAGCTTTTCCGAATTCTGTTGGGACATATCCGTCCAAGTCGAATTTGGTCCTCCAGGCTTCAGGAATGGACCATTCGAGAATCTCCATTATGTCTTCGGGAGTGAATTTGTCCGAATCTGAGCCATTTGGAAAGAGAGGCAAACTGTTATTAAGTCTACCTACAGCGGCCACTGTCTTCCTGAGAGAAAGTTCCTTGGGCTTTCGCATGCGACGTCGCATCCACTGTTTTTGGGTTTCCAATGCTCTGAAGGGAAACACCGTTAGCGCGACAGCATTTAAGCTTTGGAGAACGATTTCGTCACTTAACGCAATCTGATTGATATTTCCGTCGACGTCAGTATCAGTAGTGAGTTCTTGAATTTTTTCTTCGAAACCCGCCAACGAATCCCCACGCAGAATAGTGCAGAGATTAGCGACGCGATCTGACGGACTACTTATGCCGTTCTGTTTCCAAACCTCCTTGATTGCCTTGCGGAAGTCGATCCATTCCGAAACCGTCCCTTCGCAAAATCTGTTGACCTTTAACTTGTAGGTCGAACCTGTAGAGGAACTGCCCGCCTTCTGTTTGAGTGTGAACTCGATGATATCCGTAGTCTTCGCGTTCTCGGCTTCTTCGTCTTCAATTAAAGGAAGAGGAGGAATTAGGAAGGAAGTTTTCCTCGGAATCGTGTCCATTTCGCCCAACCAGCCCAAATCTTCCGATTCCAAAAGTTTGAGATTCCTGTAGTCCTTGACTCGAATATTCCTGCAGAATCGTGAAAGGAATTTCGAGTTAGTAATATTATAGGAAATTTTTTTACGTTTACTCACAGCAGTGCGAATAAGGCTCTCTCTGTGGTATAAATTTATAATGCACTATGCTAAAAGCAAGTCGAAAGTGCTGATGAAAGTAATTGTGAGCTTAGTTTAAAGTTAAAAAGTGAAATAAAAATAGGGAGCTGTTGATTAGACAGCACCAAATATCTGATCAAAGATATTTGGAACCTGTTGCAAGACTGGATTACCTTCCGTTTTGGTCAGTTGGGCCAGTCTGCCTTTGTATGTATGTATGCATGTAGATATGTGTTAACTTGTTTGTTTACACTTGAATAGTTTCTAAAAGCGTTGAGCAGTCTTGTTCAATCTTGGAAACTTGTTTACTTAGAAGGTTACATCAGTTACTTGTGAATCTTCTCTGTTACTTAGAAGGTGAACTAATATGGTTCACGAGCTCAGTCATGAGCTCTTCTTCTCTTCCTAGATAGTCGCATATTGCATGTGAGGTATATTCCTTGTTCCGACTTGGATCGGGTTTAGTTTGCACGATTAGGTTATGACAGTATTCCAACTGCATTTCCTTATCAGCTTTGAAAGTCACTGACTTCTTCTTGTGTTGTTGTGCATACGACTTGCCAGTCATTGTTGGCTCCAGCCGCTCTATGGGTCTGGTTTCCCGAGCCGATCTTCTTGTTGACTCGGTTGCTGTTGACGCCTCGTCTTCAGCTTCTGATACGAGATTTGTATCTTCGGTTTCTGGTTCCGGATGTTCCGGTTGCTCATTGTCATTTTCTTGATGCACGTTTGGATTGACATTCTCTCTCGCTTCGCGATTCATGTCGTCGACCTCTTCAGGGTCGATTGCGTCATAGTCATCTGTTTCTTCGTCGTCTTCGACTTCGTATTCGTACGATTCATCTTCTTGGTCATCGTCGTCGTTATCTTCTTCATAATCCACTCCTGCAATCCAATCAGTATCGAAAAAGACAACTCCGTTTCTATTTTTGAATTTCAAGCTCTTGAAGCCTTGATTGTAGGCCATTGTCTCAACAGCTTTGATGACAATATCGGTCACGGGGATTTCGTGAACGATGTTACGCGTGATCACCTGACCACTATTGAGGTCCATTAGTTCATGACCTCCTTGTTGGTTCTGTGCAGGTCGTAGATAAATTGCATCCAACGTTCTTGGAGCGTTCGAATTCGTTCGATTCGTCTCATGGTTAGCCTGTACATAGGCTCCGAATGGCACAGAACAATGCTTTGCATAGTCCAGATCTGTCTGGTTAAGAATCATGCGGGGGCTGTAGTATGCTGAGACCCCTCCCTTCACGGGAAACATATTCAATTGATTGGCTTGTATCATAGCCAAGTATTTAATCATCGTCCGTGGTATTGCCTTGAACGGAAGACGATGGTAGTGGGATCGAATCCTTTCCTTGATCGTTCGGTTGTTTCGCTCGGCTTCAGGAACATGATCCTGGGCGTTAGTGAAATTCATATCCACGTCCAGTCCGTCTTTGACTGGTTCCATCATACTGCGAAATTCTCCGTCGCAGTGTATTGTCTTGATCACGAATCCTCCCGAATTATAATGCCGGAGGATACAATCTAATGCACGATAATATTCGTCATGTTGCTTGGTATTCATAGGGACCAAGCTTCGGAACTTGAGCGTTTTGTCAATAGCGGTAAGCATACCGCATTCATTCACGTACATTGTGTCCATACACAATTCGACTTCGTGATGTTTCTCGATTAGTTCCTTTGGGATCTCAATGAGGTCCGCTCTTACTGGTTTCGGCTTTCGTCTCGTGGACTTGCCTTTCAGGCTGGAAATATCTTTTCCAAAGATCTTCTCAGCTATGTTGACATCTTCTGTCGTTACAGGACAGTTCTTGATGACGTTCATTCGAAGCAACGACTTGAAATTTTCCACAGTCGGTGTACCAACGATATGATACAATCTCCTTGCTTCTTTCGCACGCTCATATTGGCGCTGCGTATAACCTGCTCGGTTTTCGGCGACAGTACTTATCAAGTTACTGGTGCCCTCCTGTTCTTGGTCTTTTATCAGAGTGTCTCGGTACTGTTTGGACACCTTGAATTGGTACAACCCATCAGGGCTGCACTCGAATTTGACTACTCCGTCGTTCATGTAAACGGAGAATGCGTCTTCTTTATCGGAATCGTAGGTAATCCGATGTTTCTTCTTTAGGTCTGAGAATCCAAAGATATTTGCGATTGCATTCGCATCGTAATAAACTTTTCCAAAGCTTGGTACGATTGCTTCTTGGTTGCTGTGGCTGACACCGGCGTTTGTGTTCAGTGCCAGTGTAGTTTCTGACGTTCGAATTCCTTCTACTAGTGCAGGGTTTGAGAATATGCTCAGCGTAGATCCAGTATCGAGAGTAATGCAGTTTTTCATTCTGCTCACAATCTCGCGATCTTCGGTATAGAGACTCTCCTTTTGTTTGATCAGTAAGGCACTCCATCCAATCGTCTTGGATGAGCCTCTACTGATGGTGCTCACATTGTCACCTACTGAATCATCGTCCTGATGATCGTCTTGTTTTTCGTTTTGCACGTACACTGTCTGGCTCTTTCGTATTGCCCAGTCCTCTTTCTTGATTGAGTTCTTTTGTGGGCAGTCAGGACTAAGATGTCCTTTCTTTCCGCAACAGTAGCAAGACTTGTCCGAGTTGCCTTGTGCAAAGCTAGTCTCATTGGCCTCGCTTGTCCTTTGTGTAGATGCGTTTTCATCCTCGTTGTTTTTTGGCTTTGACCATTTCTTCTTATTGGTAGTGCCCCTGTTGTCGAGTCTGTGACTGCTTAGGATATCCGTAGCAGTTGTACATGTTTTGGGGTATTGGTTGTTCTGTAGTGAGAACTGTGACACGAGTCCGTTCATCATTGAACCATATTTCGCTTGGTCACTGTTTCGTATCAACAAGTATGCCATCCACTTGTCGAATGCCCCATCTTTCATTTCTTGTTGCAGAGTGGCGTCAGTTTCTTCACGATACTCTATAGTATTCTCGACAAACTTATCAAGTATGTCGGTTCCAACATGCGACTTTGTAATATCGCACGACTCCTTGAATCTTTTCACATAATCCAAGAGTCCTTCGTTTTCAATTTGCTTGAGGTTGAGCATCCTGCTCATTGCTTCAGTCAGTGAAGCAAAAGGGTATTTTGCCCTTATTGGATCGTGCATTAGCACCTTGATCTTGGTTAACAGCTCTATTGGGTCATCACGAATCGTACTTTCGTAATCGGGATGTTCCTCAATGCGATTCTGCATCGTCTTGTTGCAGTATGTGCTGAAGATCAGAGCATAAGCTTTTGTTAAGTTCGTTTCCAGAGTATCCTTTCTGTCGAGATACCTTTCCAGTTCGGCTTGGTACATAATGTCCATGCCTGCTTGTTCTTGTTGTTGTTCTGTCGAATCGACTGCAACAGATGCTCCTCTTTTCGGTTGAAGAAGATTTAAGTCTTTCTTCCTGAGGTCACGTAGGGATACAGCTGTATCCTGTCCGTTCTTGTAGGTCTTCTGTACGTATGATACTATGTGATCTTTAACAGTGTCATAGGTTACTGCCTGGCGTTCTCTTCCAATCCCATGTGGATAGAACTTCATTTCCGGTTGTTTGGAGCTTGTAGAAGTGCTCCAACTTCTTCTGCCTTGGAATCTTCCAGATCCTCGGCCTCCACGATAACCTCGGCCTTCTCGACCTCGACCACCTCTAATGTAGTCTCTTCCCATTGTGTTGGGTTTGGTTCTCGTTATGTTCTCTCGTTTCTCGTGTACTCACACGATTGACTTTACAAACCTTTTTATTGTAAATGTTGAAGGAACAGTATTCCGCTACGACGGTAACACAATCAGTGTACAGTAGTCTTACTCACTATCCCTAGTAGAGTTCTTCGTCGGCTATGGTTTGCCTTATCAGTATTCAGACGCTCCGGTCTTTGTCACTTGTCTTATAACTTTATCGATTTACAATAAAAAGTGAGCTCTGGGCTCTTATTGATTTCTATGTATGTTTTCTCTCAGTCGTAACACGACTGTAGGTTTTCTTTCATGATTCTCATTTTCTGCTTTATGGGATCCGTCCAACACACTCCTGTCAACGGACACCTAATTCATCCCTCCATCTCATTCGAGTTCTGCGTACAGTTAAAGGAAGTCAACCCTCGCCTGCATCGCCATTCTTTTCTTCTCCGCTTCAATCTTGACATAATCGTATTTTCTCTGCATTACCGTATCAACCATGTATACGTCAAGGTTAACGAATTCGATTCGCACCCAATTGTGCATACGATTGGCTCTCGCGCGTTGATGTCCTTGCAACAAGTGAGTCGAGATATATTCCGCATCCAGAATTCTTCCTGCATACTTCATGCAGCGGTAGTGACCGCTTCCGCAGAAGGTGCACATGCTCTCCAGAGGTCCGCTCGCGAAACAATATTCACATGTTCCGTATGTGGGGAGTCCAAGTGTGCTTTTGAGATGCCAATTTACAATCTCTTCGCGGCTGGCCCATTTGCCATTGTAGGGACGCACTTCGTCCGTTCTTCGAATATTATCATTCCCTGTATCTTGGTCGTAATTCAGGGTGTAGTCTACCAGAATGTACTGCTCTGGCACGGGGATGTTGTATATGTTCATCATGATGATTGCTTTTGTCGTTTATTTTTCGTGTAGGTTGTGCGCTTAGTTTTTTTTCATGTAGATTGTGCACTCACATCTTATTGATGTATTCGGTGTTCGATGACCGTCTCAATTCTCATAAAAGATCTTCTCGATGCATGTAGGTACCACGTACTCCATGTATTCCAACGTGAAATTCTCTCATTTAGAGTTCGCATCCGAGTATAGCATTTCGGAACTTTTGGAACTTTGCGCCTTGTAAAGGCTTAGTGTGAAAGTCCCCGATCATGTCATCAGTTGGACAGTATTCGATCGTGACGTTGCCCTTTTCAACTTGGTCTGTTAGAAAGAAATAACGTATGTTCAACGCTCGAGTTCTCTTTCCTGAACTCTTCTTTCCATTTGTCTCCAACAATATTGCGCTTTTGTTGTCTTGGTATAGGATGTTCTTTTCGACATCGTATCCTTGTGCCTCAAGGAATAGCTTGGTCCAGAGTATCATTACTGATACATCGTCCACACCAACCAGTTCAGATTCGGTGCTGCTCTTCGTATTCAGCTTTTGTTTCCTTGATATCGATTGCACCGCGCCGTCGCCATCTCCATATGACATCGTTGCGCCTGTATGACTCTTAAAGTCTGGGTGGACCGCAAAACTTGCGTCCACGTACCATTTGATGCAGTTCAGATTGTCTGCACTCAGTGTCAGTCTGAGATCTCGAGTTCCATTCAAGTACTTCATTAATCTGACTAACTTTGCCCAATCGGCCTCGTTCGGATCCTTGACCCTTGTACATAACACGGCGATTGTTGGCTGTATGTCCGGTCTCGCGCGCTTGCATAGGAATAGGGCTTTTGCTACCATCGTGTGGTACATATCAGCGCGTTCCTGGTGGAGCTTCCTTCCACTTCCTTCGTTGAATAGGCCATCACCTGCAGGCGTCCTTGCGATATCCGTCTTCTTAAATTGCTCGGGAAAATCGTCCAACATCCTGTTGACGTATTCTACCATCCCGATCTTGACCTTTCCCTTTTCGGTGTAGTCAATTTCCATTCCTAGGTACTCGTGTACCTTTCCCCTGTGTATCGTCACCTCTCCGTGCTCTCCATAGTTATCTTGGAGCCACTTATCGAATTCGTCATTCACTTTCGGGTCAATATGGCTTGATTTCAAATCGTCCACATGGAATAGGACCGTATGTTGTGATTGTTTCTGTTTTCGGTTTGCGACACAGGGATCATAGGGATTGAATATGAATCCCACTTGTTCCAGTTCCTTCCTGAACTTCTTGTACCATAACAGGGCTGCCTCTAACATTCCGTAGATTGCTCTTAACACCTGTACGTACAGTACTTTCCTCTTCTTCTCGTAGACCACATATGGTCCGTATAATTCAGGGTTCAGCTCGACTAACATGTCGACCAGCACTCCTGTAATTTTCATCATCACTCTTTCGTCGCCGTCCTTTACCTCTGGCATCAGCGCTTGTATGAAC
>OFKU01000028.1_pt1 | contig 8232 bp, 4 predicted proteins | sample 1540641 | NCBI WGS metagenome assembly OFKU01 (sample SAMEA104347424, study PRJEB22522) | marine metagenome | biome: marine biome; feature: marine water body; material: sea ice | collected 2015-09-16T00:00:00Z | depth 1.5 m | reverse complement strand
CTCCAAGCTCCTCTTGATACAGTCGATGATGTAGGGAACGAAATTGGTTTGCGATCTGTCCCTGTACCCCCCGAAGATGATGCAATGTCTCCTAAGAAGGTGGACGAACTCGCAATTTCGATTCCACCAGCGGAAGAGTCAATACCCGCCGCATCCGATGATTCGCTTGTAGTTCCCACCGTGTCATTATCTGCATTGTCACCGACGCCATCCATTCCCAGTCCGCAACCAACCAATAATCGACCAAGGACTCGTTCTTCACCAAACGATGAACCGCTGGACACGGTGGGCAAGTTACCCACGACGCAATCTAACCCCAGGCTGGGTCCACCGGGGGATAATAATGGACCAGTGACGAGATCATCACCAAACAAAGAGTCCAATGAAGTTCGGGCCACTGTTGCGCAGGAGTCCTTTACTTATCCGGAAGGATACTTGGAGGGTCTCGTCGGCCTATCTAGGACTCGCAAAGTGGAATTCCATAGGTACCAAAAAAGAGGTATCAACAAGTGCACCCAACAGTACCTCGACCACGCCTACGATATTGTGTATGACTTCCGTAAATGCGACATTCGCACTTTGCATGTAATCAAGAAACGAGAGGACGAATCAGACTCAGACGAGGACAATTCGCAAAAAATTGGTCCATCTGATGAAGCTATCCAGATCGTCGTCAAGCCAGAAATAAACACTGGTCCCTTGACCGAATCAGAGTACGTTTTGGTGACTGGATTTCCACCTGCTGCGAACGAAATGGCGTACTGCGAGAAGGACTGTCTAGAATGTATTCATGGTGATGGGCCAGTTGACATTGGTTGCGATTTTGTGGCGGTGGATAAGATGGTGCTGTCCAACCTTACGCGCGCCTCTTTTCAATACACTGATTATCTGCTCCTTCTGTATGGTTTCAAAGGATTTTTGGACCAATGGTTAACCATGGACATTCTTCAGTTCTACCAGTGCTGGGTTTCACGTTCTATTGGGAGCTACCCAGAGAACATATTTCTCCTGCCAATGGACTATTTTCAGGCCAACATTGACGATATCTTTGAACATTACTGGTCCGGACACGATCCCCCATTCAAGAAGAGCTTTATGAAACGGATGTGGAGGTATGTCCACCCAGCAAGCTACAAACGCTACAAGAACAATACGTCGAAAGCCAAGTCCGGTTCAAGTCAGCATCCAACAGATGATTCACCGGCTGCTCCCTGGAACTACGACATTTTCAAGCGGAAGGTGATTTGTTTTGGTGCCAAAAACATAGGTCACTATGCCATGTTTGCCGCCCTCAATCCCGGCACGCTGGTTTATGGTGACGAGACCAACAAACTGGAGTGTGGTCTTGCCTCGTTCAACAGCATTGGTAGCAGAGAATCGCCACTTCCCAGAGAGACTGAATTCCTGAACTACATCTACTTTCTGCTCAACGTCTGTCACGCCATTCACTCGTGGGTGTTCGAACAAGACGAGCTTGATACCGAATCCATAAAAGAGCCCCCTCTTGAGTCGATTTTCGATTCTTGTGTAAAAGACACCAAAAGCAAAAAGGGAGGATTCTTCAATGTTGGGAATATGCGTCCAGAAAGTATTCCTTCCGCTCCACACCAAGCCGATTCCTGGAATTGCGGGGTCTACACGAGTCTCACCTGGACTATGTTTGTGGCTGTAGAAAGAGACACCCCAGCGCTTTGGAGGGAAATCGATACACTGGCCGACCTCGACTCTAAGATTGTGAGACCGTTTTGGGACCTACATGAAAATAAGGAGGATCGAATGGTGAATTTCCGTTACAGGATTTGCCGGCTTATGGAGTACTTTTTAAGCACACGCCTTGACACCAATCAACGCAGCGTTCTAGCTGTTGGCCGACACCCACTACCAGATGATTGGGTCTTTCCGGAAACGCGGCCAAAGCGTTTGTTATTACCACCATGGGCTGGTGGACCTATCCCAACATTGTATCTTCCTGCGGATACGCATTCGGCCGACCAACTAAAAGTGTTGGAAGGGCATGATGTTCAACCAGAAGGCAATACGGAAACAGACGAGGTTAAGGAGATAAGAAGCGAAATCCAGGAATATCTCATTCTCCCGTTCGTTGATCACACTGGAACTTGCAGAAAAAACTTGGAGCTGTACCGGCTAGCATTTGAGTCCTGGGCGGCGAACCCAAACAAGGCGCGTGGTAAAAATCTGAAGCGTCGGAAAGGATTGTTCACGAGGTATTTTACGGGGACCTACCAGGAACGGTTTCGAGAGTATGTTACCAATAATGAAATTGCAGAGGATCATGGTGTTTGTGAGGAATGCACCATGATCGCGGACAGGAATAATGTTTGCGTGTTCTGCGATGCATGCGTGCATCCAGTACCAAGCTGTAGCCAATTCAGGAGTGGACAACTGACATGCCTGGAGTGCTTTCGATCACATGTTTCCTCCCGTCCCAAGTTCGTGGACACGACCGCGAGCATATTCGCTTCGATGGAGGATCCAGGAAATGCACCCCCAATGGACGACAATGAAGAAGATCAAAAACCCGCCGCCAAGGTGGTTAGTGAGGCAAAGAATAAAAGAAAATCGCTCGATTTGCCGTTGCATTCTAAATCGATTGGAAAGACACCCAACATCGATTTTAACGACACTGAGTCCGACGAGGAGGATCAGGACCCCGGTGAAAGTAAAGACTTGATAACCACCCTTAAGTCGCTGCAGATTCGAAGTGAAAAAAAGGCAAGACAGGAAAGACGTGCGCGAGGGAAAAGGGAGAGAGAGATCCCTGATGAGGTCGATGTGGAGGTGTTGAAGGCCGCAAGAAAGAAACAAAGAGCTGCCAGGAAAATCGAAATTGAAAAGGAGCTACTCGTCAAAGAGGCCCGGGCTAAGGAGAAGAGAGCCGAAAAGGAATTTGCTAGGAGTAGGCTTGGAGTAGAAGAAAGAAAAATGGAAAAGTGTCTGGACCTCTTAGCCGTGAGTTGGAGAAAGGGTGCTAGGCGCAATGCCATACAGAGAGCAAAAGATGAATTGTCCAGGATTTGGCCAGAAACAGGACAGACAGAGGTCAAAGACAGGGAGGTGACGGAGTTAGTCAAACTTCGTTACCAGCCAAAAAACGAAGGCCTTGGAGTGATGATGGCCCAGTATCATGCCTTGCAAATGACTTCCGAAGTAGGAGAGGAAGAAGGGACAGTGGTGAAGAAAACAACTCTTTTGAAACGGTTGAACCCTTCATGGATAAATCAACGGTTTGATGCGAAATTCCTTGCCATGGTTCGGACCGCATCCACGCGAATTAGTTCCTTTAATAAATGGATCTATATTCCAGTTGGGGATGCCCGTGAGGACGACAAAGCACCGGCCTATCTCGCCACGGAGGTCGAAGTACACTACACTCAAAAGAATCATGATACCTGTCTCTACAAGAGCGTCGCTTCAGCTATGCATCATCTTGAGAAGAAACATCTGGCTTCTGTCATATCCTCAACGGCCACACAGCACATGTACACGCCAGTTGATGATCAGTTGAACAATTTGACTTATCTCGTTCAAGAAAAAGACTGCGATGTGCTTGTGACGAAGTGGATGACGAGGCAGAGAGTTGAGAAGTTGAAACTGAATATGCAGAGGTCCGATCGTTGTGCACTAGTTTTGATTCCACTTGGCGGCGACGGTGGTATTGGTCATGCCGTCACCATTGTTGGGGATCTTATATTTGACAGTACTCAAACTCATGCTTTGAGATTCGGAAAGGAATCTTTGGATTGGTGTTGCGCCAACGATCACGGTTTTGACAGAATCTTCATGGCAATCAAATTTTCATGGAGAAAACATATCACGTTTGGAATATAACTTATATTTATACATTTTAAACCATTCCGCCATGGCACATAGCGATATAGTCCGAAAAGCAGTCAGACCAAGTATGAACAGGTCGAACGAAAACAAAATCGCCGGGTCGGCCTCCTAGGTTAGGTATGCCAGAAATGGGTTGGTCAATCGATTCAACCGGAACCAGGAACAGATTAGACGCGCGAACAGAACGTCCGTCTAGCCGTCTTTTCTTTTCTTGCTGGGTTGTCAAGCACTTGCTTCCCTTCACAACCAGCTCAGTGCGTCGTGCAGGATGTGGTAAGGGATTCTCCAGTGACTCAATAAGGGCAAATAGACCAGTTGATGGTATAGTCATTTCACCCCCAACGTCGATACCCACCATTTCCTCAGTGACTTCTAGAAAAAATACAATTTGACCCGGAATACAAACACGATCCTCTGATGATTCCTCCGTATTGCTTCCGGACCAATCAAATGTAGCCCAATCGTGCCACTGGTTGTGTCCGCGGTAGGCTGGATGAGCACGGAACAAGTATTGATCATGACGTTTGTGTTCGGTGCAACCCTGGACGCGGGTCCCAGGTGTCAATTTGGAAAACACATGTCGGGTAAGCCAGTCAGTATACTGTTGATGGTACGGCTCGGAGATAGATTTGGATTTCCATTCGAAGGAAACAACATTGGTATCACCCTCGCATCCTTCCGATACCTCGAATACGAAACGAGCACCCCGAAACAAATCTGGCGTCACGACCGCAGATTTGGGAACAGCATTTGTATCTATCTGCAATGCGTCCGCAGCGAAATCAATTATTAGATTTTCTACATACCGTTGTGCCGTCTGTACCTCGAAACTCTCCGCTCGCATCTGAGTGTGTTGGCTCGGTGCCTTAGCATTAGGTTTGTGATTCGATTCAGGGGGTCCAGAGTCAACATTGGCGATAACACCAAAGTCTATCATGTTCTCGGAGAAGTGACAGGGAAGGTGGAGTTTGGGAAACTTAGAACCGTTTCCATGTTTTCTTTTAACCGTGGTCTTGAACATCGTCATCAAATTCTGTGTAGCGAGTTGTGATTGCTCAACTTCAAGACGTGGAATCGAAGCTTTTTTCAACCAGTAACGCCAGCCTAAAAGTAACTCAAACAGTCGAATCCATTGATGTAGCACTGTCACGGAAATCTTGGAAAGAAACATCAAACGTGATTCTTCCATGACACACATGATGAGTACTACAAGCACGACTCCTTGATACTCATGACCAGAAAGCTTCGTGCCGCCAGTCACACCAAAAGGGAAATATGTTCGAGGTAATTGTCGATCACTCTGGTGACTCAAGAAACGTCCAATACGCCGTGCCATGGAATCCAACTCCATCAGGATTTTACAGGGCGCTTTGCTCTTCGGATTCATACCCAGACATATGAAGAAACCTTCCAACCCATACTTGAAGAGACCTAGATCCACAACATGTAATGGCTCACCAGGCGTCATTCCATGAATACCACGGGGGTTATGACCAATATCCAATTTGGGATTGTAAAAGGCATTTGTCAACAAATGTTGGGACATGGCTTTTAACCCCTCAACGTCATTTGACGCCACGAGGGAATGGACGGCATCTGGCATTACATGTTTCCATGGGTAAAATGCATTGTCACAATCCATGGTTGGGATATCACAGTGACGACACACACGCTTTACTTGTAAAGCCCGACTATTGTAGCGTCCACAGAGCTTGTCATGACCCTCGGTGTCACCAATGATAAACATGAGGAACACTTTGAGGTTCACATTGTATTGCTTTCCACGGTAGGAGAAGGAAAATGGAATGCCACCTTTGCTTTGAAGCCTCACAACTGATGCAAGCATGGCATCCAGAATCTCATGATACATTCGAAGTTTGGTGAGACTGTTCATCCTGAACTTATTCTCATTCTTGGATAGAAGATAAAGATTTGGAATGTAACCCAAGGGTCTCCACGCCTCTGCTTTGTTCCTGGTGGTAACGTTCCATATACCGAGAGTAGCATACCCAGGTTCCAGGGAGCAACGACCGTGCTGGTCAATACAGATGCGGTCGAGGTACATTATTAAGGGACACAATACATCATTGGGTCTGGTGCAGAGATTGCCATAAGCAGAACGGAATACCTGTCCCGTGTCAACATCGGCAATAGTCTCTACTGTAGAAGGTGGGGGGGCCAGGGGGTTGTCCATGTCAGGGAACAACATATTGTCCTCTACCATCAAGGATGATTTCAGTAGTGATTGAATCATGACTTCTGCTTCGTGAAGTACCACAGGATAGGAGCGACCATTCATGTGTTTCGTGAGAGTGGTCGGGTACAACTTATGAAGGCGGAATCGGTTGGCAAAATGTCTAATTGCCGTATCCCGTTGACGAAACGTAGAACTGGAATTAACAACTTTAGAAGAACACGCATCTGCAAATATATCCATCACGGATCGGTAGGCATAGTTCGGAGCTCCGATCGCACGCAATAATTTCAAAAGCCGTAAGGACATCAGTTCTTCTGAAGTATACTGACCCCTAAGACGGTCGGTGAACTGAAGAGAAATGTCTTCGTCGTCCACATCAAATACGTTCGTGGAGGCCTCCGTGATAGCCTCATCCTCTTGGAATCCAAATGACTCATCTGTGTCAGCAAGCATTATGTCTTGTCTGTCTTCTGTGTCCAGCATGGTACGAGAGTCGACAAGACCATTGTCGGCCAGCTGTCGAGACAAGTGATTATCCAGCTCGTTACGGTGATTATAAAGGGACTGCAGCGTCGCGGAATCAACGTTGATGTGGGCTGCCTCGGGAGATGCTTGCGGGTGTTCAAACGCAGACGGGTCGTCATTCTGTTGCCATATGGGTTCCATGTCTTCGTCGGCATGTGGTGCGTCAAGCTGGACAAACGATTGGTGGAAGGCAGGATTTTGACACGTGATTCCATCTAAAATAGGTAGAGACTTCTGACGGCAGGCCGGGCGATGAGACGTGTGTTGGGCAAGACCACGGAGAGTTTTGCAAACATGGTTGCATTGGGGGCAAAAAAGGATGGGTTGATCGCTCATGATGCAAATTATGCGGGTGAGTTTTCTAATGCTGTTGTAACAATGTATCTAACCGCAGTATGACTTATTTCATTGGTTGGGGCTTGTCGAATGCTGTTGTATCACAGTATCAAGCCATTATTACTTGATAATTCCTTATGTAAATATGTGACATAAAACAGGCTTACATATAGCCTGCTAATGAGGGTGAAATAAATGTGCATTTGGGGAGGCTTTTTGTGGACGTGGAAATCAGACATACGAACGAGGTACCAAGCGCGTACGTACGTAAGAAAACCATGTAAATTCCTCCGTAGATGCATGTATTAACAGCCGCGTAGAACTGGAGCATGTAATTACATGCACTTTCGGGTGCACAAATGGCAAAATGCATGTAGATTCCTTTTCAGATGTTGGAGTTCTCGAGGGGGTTGGAGGAGGTGGGCGTCGAGCTCGTCGTAGAAGATATCTCGGTCTTCACTCAGGACAGAGTCCTTGAGGAGATACAGGGCGCGGATGGTACTGCGAGTCTGCTGATGGTTGGCTTGGGATCGGGCTTTATTTGTGCTTCCGTGGCGATCATCATTCCGGGCCAACCATAGGTCATAGATGCGTATCCACATGGTGCGAAGGAGTTTGGGTAGCCACTGTTGTTGTTTATAACTCATGGAGCGATGATGGTGTGTGCAGTATTGCTGTTGGAGATATCTCCATTCCTCCGAGAACTTACCACGAAGAAGGTGATTCCAGCCGATAGCCAGTTGCTGCTTGAGGAGGCGTTGGTAGCGTTTTGGGTAGAGGGTTGGGTCGATTGGTTGGTCACGGAAAAATTGGAGGAGGCCTTCGTGCAAGATGTCCAGTAGCACTGGATCAAGGAAGGTGTTGATTGGTTTCAGGAGAGATTGGATGAGGTCGCTTCGCCAGGCTCGACGAGATAGGGACGAACAGCGCAGGATATGATCGTCAGTTTCCTCTGGTGCATGGCAAGTAGGACATCGGTCGTCGTAGCTGGATTGTCTGCGATGGAGTCGGTCACCAGTAGGGAGGTTGTAGAAGCAGAACTTCGTAAAGAAGTTGCGCCGATGCTGCATTTTTGGGTAGACCCCGCCAAACAGCACATCCCAGTCCACTGCATGGAAAGTGCGTTGGTCCCATTTGAGACGGTCGTGGTAGTAATCAATGAGGGCGGGAAGTCTGGCCTTAGTGCGGAGAGTCGTTTCAAGACGTCGGGTGATGGTGATGCCATCAACCAATATCATGACCCGACTTTCGGGGTCGAAAGGAACTTGGGGCAGAGGGGTGGAGTATTCGTCAATCTCCATGGTTGCCAAGGCATCGGC
>OFKU01000027.1_pt1:5000-8467 | contig 8467 bp, 5 predicted proteins | sample 1540641 | NCBI WGS metagenome assembly OFKU01 (sample SAMEA104347424, study PRJEB22522) | marine metagenome | biome: marine biome; feature: marine water body; material: sea ice | collected 2015-09-16T00:00:00Z | depth 1.5 m | reverse complement strand
GCTCACTTTTGTCTAAAATTGGTCGAGTTAGTACAATAATAGCGAATATATTATTATTTTTTATTCTTTGTTCTCGTTGGATTGTAGCTGGCTATTTTCCATTAAGTAATTTATATGAATCTCTGTTATTTTTAACTTGGACTTTATTAACAATTTATTTATATATTGAGACGAAGACAAAAAGTAGACTAATTGGAGCAATGTTGATTCCTGTTACGGTATTAATTAATGGATTCGCAAACTTAACTCTTTCGCCTGAAATGCAGAAATCAAGTCCTTTAGTTCCAGCCTTACAATCTAACTGGTTAATGATGCATGTAAGTATGATGTTATTAAGTTATGCTACATTAATAATGGGTTCATTATTATGTATTTTATTTTTAGTTATCTCTCGTTATAAAGATGTTGATTTAAAAATGATAGATAATTCGTCATTACCTTTATATAATGTAATGTTGGATTATTATGAGGCAAAAGTAATATCTTCTTCGAATGAAATATCAGAACTTGGGAAATTAAAATTATTACAAAGTTTGGACAATTGGAGTTATCGAATCATTGGATTAGGATTTCCATTTTTAACAATTGGTATTATCTCTGGTGGAGTTTGGGCGAATGAAGCATGGGGTTCATATTGGAGTTGGGATCCAAAAGAGACCTGGGCATTGATCACTTGGTTAGTTTTTGCGACTTATCTACATGCTCGTATTACAAAAGGGTGGGAAGGTAAAAAAACTGCTATCCTAGGGGGCTTAGGGTTTTTCGTAATTTGGATTTGTTACTTGGGAGTGAATTTCTTAGGAAAAGGATTACATAGTTATGGATGGATTTCATAAAAAATATCATTTTTTTATGGAACCAACTTTAAAAAGAATTATAAATTTTAAAGACATCTACTCATTGATAATATCTATCTGAATTGGTAGATGTCTTTAAAATCTATTGAAATAAAATATGAACTACTAAATGGTCGGATAAAGCCCTGTTCAGGCATCGAAGGAGCTTTTAAAGAACTAAAATCACCCTTTGAGGTATTATTTGATTTCATTTCCTTCACTATCTTTTGACTTTCTTCTAGAGTAACTGGTCTCTCCTTGAGAGAATTTATTTCGTTCTGAAGTGTTTAGAGCTTTTCTAATTCCTTTTCAAATAATTTGAATTCTTTTGTTTGACCCTTTCCTTTTAATTCAAAAGTTCCAAATAAAAAATGAATGAGAGCGCTCTTTTTATTTTGCTTAATAGTATTTTCTACTTTTTTCCAAAAGAACGGGTGTAGATTAGTTGTTAAAATACTAACCTTCTTTCCCTTTTTCATAATTTCTAAGGCATAAAGAAAAAAGCCTCTTAATGACCGAATTTTACGTTTTTTTGTATTCAAATCTTTTATCACAGCCACTGCTTCATAAACAAACTGGGTGCCAATAATTTTTTATGCGTAGAAAAATAGGATACAGATCAAATAAATAAACATGGATAATAGTAATAGTATGGAATCGTTAATTCTTCTTGGTTTAGGTATCCCTATTGGGTGTTCGTCTTTCCGTAACAGTGCTTTGGTCAATTTCTGAATTAACATAAGTGGAAATTAAGGTTACTCATGACTTTTATTGAAATCGCTTTAGATGTGGTTATCAAAGTAGGCCCGAAGATGTTCCCTATTAGTCGGAGTGTAAAAGTTGTTCGTTATGGATTCGAGGTGACAAATAGTACTAATCGAATCATTATTGTTGGCAATATTATTTTAACTGTAATTGAGTGCTGTTCTCCATCACCTATTAAACTAGCAGCAGTGTGTATTGCGGCTGGTGCATCAGTAATTAGCATGATTGTTCCACCTAACCCAATTTTATTAGATGCAACTGCACATTTTATTGATGAAGTTAAGTTTACCACAATTGCTGAAAATTGACTCGACCTTAATGCTCGTATCATAGAGAAATATTCCAACATTTTTCTATGATACGATTTTTTTTTATTTTCCATTTCTAATCCCTCTCAGAGCAAAAAAACGTCAAAAATAAGTATTCTATTTGTGTGCCTTTTTAGCTAGAGTTCCTCTTTTAGCTTTTTATATACCGTCATCCGGCGAATACTTTCATACTTGATTCGATAGTCTCAAAGTTGGAAAAGACTATTTTCTTCTGTCCCTTCATAATATTTTTGGAAAGATATTTCCCCCTCACTTTTCAATCGAAATTCTGTTTTGATAATACCTATCTTATCAACCTCTGAAATCTTGTCTAATAGATTAAAATTGCCCTCATTTTTCAATTTTAAATTCGGTATCTGGTTGTGGGATAATCAAATAATTTATCTAGAATTCTAACTTTGAATTCGTTAATGATACGTCAAGAGAAGTTTTCAAAAACAATAGAACTAAGTATCAGAATCTAATCAAAAATGGTTTAAAACTTTGGCATTGAACTATCTTCCCAGGAGGTCCCCCTCCAAGTATTGTCGTCGATTTATAACGTTTCACAACTGAGTTCGAGATGGATCAGTGTGGTTCCGCTCAGTACACTAAAAACACCAAAGCAAAAATAGTTACTAGAATTACTAGTAACTATAAAAATTCAAGTCCTCGGTCTGTTAGGACATCTCAGCTCATATATTACTACATTTACACTTAATGCCTATCAAACGGTTAGTCTTACCGTGACCTTACTCACTTACGTGATGAGAATACTTATCTTGAGGTGGGCTTCCCACTTAGATGCTTTCAGCGGTTATCCTCTCCATACATAGCTACCCAGCGTTTACCGTTGGCACGATAACTGGTACACCAGAGGTATGTCCTTCTCGGTCCTCTCGTACTAAAGAAGGCTCCTCTCAATATTCTAACGCCTACACCGGATATGGACCGAACTGTCTCACGACGTTCTGAACCCAGCTCGCGTACCGCTTTCATGGGCGAACAGCCCAACCCTTGGGACGTACTACCGCCCCAGGATGCGATGAGCCGACATCGAGGTGCCAAACCTCCCCGTCGATGTGAACTCTTGGGGGAGATCAGCCTGTTATCCCTAGAGTAACTTTTATCCGTTGAGTGACGGCCTTTCCACTCAGCACCGTCAGATCACTAAGACCGACTTTCGTCCCTGCTCGACTTGTAGGTCTCACAGTCAAGCTTCCTTATGCCTTTACACTCTAGATACGATTTCTACACGTTCAGAGGAAACCTTTGTACGCCTCCGTTACCGTTTAGGAGGCGACCGCCCCAGTCAAACTGCCCGCCTGAAACTGTCCTTTGACCAGATTATGATACAAAGTTAGAAATCTAACATTACCAGAGTGGTATCTCACTGATGGCTCCTAAATTCCCGCAAGAATAAACTCAAAGCCTCCCACCTATACTGCGCAAGTAAAGTCCAATTTCAATTTCAAGTTACAGTAAAGCTTCATAGGGTCTTTCTGTCCAGGTGCAGGTAGTCCGCATCTTCACAGACAAGTCTATTTCACCGAGCCCC
>OFKU01000026.1_pt1 | contig 8497 bp, 4 predicted proteins | sample 1540641 | NCBI WGS metagenome assembly OFKU01 (sample SAMEA104347424, study PRJEB22522) | marine metagenome | biome: marine biome; feature: marine water body; material: sea ice | collected 2015-09-16T00:00:00Z | depth 1.5 m | reverse complement strand
CAATTGGATTCGGATGTATCCTGAGAAGTAAGAATGATATCAACAAGTGAGATTGAGATGGGAATCGAGCAACAAATCAGAGAATTAGCGAACTTACAAGATGGTTGGACGTCCATGCCTCAACTTTACTTTTTCTCGCAACGACCAACTTTCTCCTCCATCCTTTTCTATCAACCAAACCACCATTGTCACTCATCGTGCACTGAATCTTGATGTTATCTCCAACCACAATTAGGTAATTGAATCGAAGACGCCGGAACAAGAAGAAGCAGGAGATTCTGAATGAGCCGAATCAAAAGGAAGCTCAAGCGCGATGTATCCTGAGAAGTAAGAATGATATCAACAAGTGAGATTGAGATGGGAATCGAGCAACGAATCGGAGAATTAGTGAACTTACAAGATGGTCGTTGGACGTTCATGCCTCAACGTTTTTTTCTCGCAACGACAAACTTTCAAACTTTCGCCTCCATCCTTTTCTATCAACCAAACCACCATTGTCATCTGGATGTTATCTCCAACCACAATTGGGTAATTGAATGGAATACGCGGGAACAAGAAGAAGCAGGAGATGCCGAAAGAGCCGATTCAAAAGGATTGAATCTCGATGTATCTTGAGAAGTAAGAATGATATCAACAAGTGAGATTGAGATTGGAATTGAGCAGGGAATCGGAGAATTAGCGAACTTACAAGATGGTTGGACGTTCATGCCTCAACTTGACTTTTTCTCGCAACGGATCCCTTTCTATCAACCAAATCCACCATTGTCACTCATCGTGCACTGAATCTGGATGTTATCTCCAACCACAATTGGGTATTAATTGAATCAACTACGCCTGAACAAGAAGAAGCAGGAGATGCTGAACAAGCTGATTCAAAAGGAAGCTCAATGTATCCTGAGAAGTAATCGTAGCTTTTCCTCATGTTCTTTGGTCTTAGACATGGTCTCCTGGAATTGGCGGTGTAGTCAACGAAAGTCATTCCACAGGTTTCTGCCCCCCAGCTTAACAACCTTTCGATCTCTACTTTGACAATACTTACAACATCTTCTCGTTCCTTCGTCATTGTCTGCTTCATAAGTGCTAAGGAGTTGTCACTTGGTGCTAGTGGGAGACTTCCACCTATCATGCTCCTAGTCATTTTACCACTTGCGGGAATCTGTCTCTATTACATATATTCGGGGACTGATGGGTTAATAGGATGTGTTAGCTAGGTGCTTGGGGAAAATCGGCAATACAGTATAATACACTTCAGTCTTCACACGCACACACTCATACCTTGATCCGTCTTGTTGTCCCCTGCGGTTCCAGATGGCTATTTACCTGACGCATCATTGCTTTGAAATAGTTTCTCAATACTAGTGCAAGAGTTCAAAAATTGTAAGGAATTTTTGGACGATTTTTCGGGTTCCCAATCCTAAATGAGACCTCCTGTCGTAGATTCTCAGTAGCACACAGTACATTACTATTAGCCTCATTGCCCATCCGCCGTCTGTCAGTTGTTTCTTTTTTGAGCCTGGATAAGTGGGCGCGTGTTTCGCCATTCCACACGGGATTAGCCATGATTGTAATTTTGGCAAAAATTGATTGATTCCCGCGACAATAATTTCAAACGGGAGTAAAACAAAAGTTAGGCTGGCCGGGTATAATAGATACTGGTTTTGGTGGGTTATCACCAGTTGCTTATAGAGATCTCAGCAACCCCTGGTTTCTTTTCTCATTGTTCAAAGACCACACCTGTTCGCGTTTTGTCTGCTTTGTCCGAGTCCCCTTTTGTGTCCATCATGCAGTGTTCTGAATGTTTGTTTTCGGTGGTAACCACCCAGCAGGAAGGGTTTCACCCCCATGTTCCATCAATATCCCGTCACTCATGTGATTCGAAACTCTGTCGTGCAGTTTGGTTTACTTGCAATCAAAAGTGTAGAAGTGCCAAGGGGGGAGAGAAGGGGCGTTAGAATCAGGTATACAAGAACTTTAAATCTGCGAAAGGCCATCATGTGCAATATCATGTACAGGATGTCCCCGGCGGCTGGGGTTTGCCTTTGTCGACGGGGAGTGGTGTGGTCCCGACAAATAATGGTGATGTCCTCGACCCTGTCATATTGGAGTCTCCATTGGAGTCTCCCCATAATGACCTCGACGCTGTCATGTTGGAGTCTAGACGACAGAACTGCACGTTCATGTCACTTCTCTGCTGGCCACTCCTCTTCTTCTTCCTCGATTTCCTCGGGGGAACCCGTTTCCTTTGGCGCGCCGAGCTCGCTATGGCCTCGGCGGCTCTCCAAGTCGTGTTTTGGGTCGTTCTTTGGGTTACCATGGCAGCTGTTCTGCCTTCCAAGCCCAACCCGTACGTTCCCAAACGTCTTCGCTCCTACATCTCTCGGTGGTTCCAGGTCGGGCTAACCTCTGTCAACAACACCATCGAGGCCCTCGCTGATTCCGTAGCGCCGCTCTTCTCAGTTCGCTCGAACTGTCGTCGGGCGCACCTACGCTCATCCGCAGCTCCAACGCACACACCGGTCACTCGTCGCTGCCACCGCGCCGCTACACTTTTCGTCTTCACTTCCGTTACTATGGGAGTTGCCCGTGCCCAGGCTTTCTGCGATCATCCAAGCCCTCCCATGGCCCACCGGGCTGTCTTTGATTCGGATTCCTACGATATCCTTGTTGATGGGGGGGCCACCGCTTGTATTTCGAACTGCCTCGCTGATTTCATTCGCCCACCCACCAAGACGCCCATTCGCATCAAAGGTTTCAACGGCACTTACAGCACCGCCCGTATCGGCACTGTCCGGTGGCCCATCCTCGATGACAATGGTGTACGACATGTCCTACAGATTCCGGATACTTACTACGTCCCGGTATGCCCGATGCGGCTGCTGTCTCCACAGCACTATAGTCAACAGCGGAACGATTTTCGGGGCACTTACTCAACCAACTTCGGCGACCAAGTGAATTTCGTCTTTGACCAGGGCAGGTACCAGGTGACCCTACCACTCAATCCGTCCAGCAACGTCGGCATCCTACGCAGCTCCCCTGACCACCAAGTGTTTTCATGCTTCGTTGAAGATCTGCCACCCAAGGAGCCTCCTCCCGATTTCTTCGCTTACCCGGTCCTCTCTGATGAAGACGCTGCGAATATGGAGCTACACGAGGACACCGAGTCCGTCTCGTCCACTGACCCCGCCGCCTTTGGGGGGGGAGTTCCAGACACCAATCGGCCGACGCCTGGTGCAACTGAATCAAAGGCTACCGGCACCAGTTCTACCGACGATCATCGTCCGGATCTACTTCCGTTCGATCTGGACAACGACCGAGCCGAGACCAATTTGGCAAATGACGATGACGCTACCTCTAGCCTGGATGCAGCCGCCGAACTCATGCGGTGGCATCTTCGCCTTGGTCACCTCCCTTTTGCCAACATCGCAAGGAACTTCCGTCGCGTCTAGCCAACTGCCGCATTCCCAAGTGTCAGTCCTGCCTCTATGGACTAGCCACCAAGCGCCCTTGGCGAACCAAAGGACAGTCAGGCACCCTCAAGGAGGTCAACCTTCCAGGGCAGTGTGTATCGGTGGACCAACTGGAGTCGCCAGTTGCTGGCTTTGTTGGACAGAACAAAGGCTTTTTCTTTCGCAAACGATACAAGGTGGCAACCGTTTTTGTCGACCATTTCAGCCGCCTCTCTTACGTGTACCTTCAAGAGTCAACCAAAGGAGTAGAAACATTGGCTGCCAAGCGATCATTTGAGGCCTATGCCGCTTCCCATGGAGTCAAAGTTCGGCATTACCATGCCGACAACGGAAGGTTTGCGGAAAAGCTTTTCCTGACCCACTGTGAACGCTCAGGACAACAAGTTACTCTCTGTGGGGTGAATGCTCACTTCCAAAACGGTATTGCTGAACGACGCATCAAGCATCTTACGGAACGGTCTAGGACATCAATCCTACACGCCATGCATCGATGGCCCTCCGCGGTCACTATCAACTTGTGGCCTTACGCTTTGAGATACATCAATGATGTCTACAACTCCACCCCTGCCCTCAAGTCAGGCCAGTCGCCACTTGAAAGGTTCTCGGAGACGGCCGTCCGGCCCAAGGTACTGAATTTCCACCCCCCTTTTTATCCTGTGTATGTTCTTCACAATGGCCTTCAAGGGAGCGGCAAGCGCCCCAACAAGTGGGTCCGACGATCCAGGGCTGCAGTCTACCTCGGCAACTCGCCCCGACACTCGAGGTCAATTGCGCTTGTTCTAAGCCTTCTGACTGGTTACGTCTCAGCCCAGTTTCACTTGAAACATGATGACTTCTTCGAGACAGTCCGGGACCTCAGTGCACTACCCCAGTCCAAATGGCAAGAACTCGTTCGACTCACCCCAGAAGAGATGGAAGGAAAGCCAGTCAGAAAGTCCAAGGCACAGCAAGCCATCGATGGGAACGAACCCAGGGTTCAATGGGAACCAGACATTACGCTGACGGGCCACGAGGCATCAGGGGATTTGCTACCACAAGGCGACATCACCCCTCATCTCCCACTTGATCCATCCGAGGCCCAGGGAGACGAGGACCAAGAGGGTGTCCCCGAACCTATTGAACCAAGCGGACGTCCACCGGGAACTACCACTCGGTCAGGGAGAGTTTCGACTCCTCCGGAATTGTTCATGGAACAGGTCTATGCAGCATTTGATGACTCGGAAGCTGTCGAGGACTACGAGCAACAAAGGGAATCGGAAGATCCTATAGCGTTCGCTACCAGTCGGGCTGACCCCGATACCCTTCACTACAACCAGGCTATGCAAGCGCACGACGCGTCTGACTTCAAGGCAGCAATGGTGAAGGAAGTGAACGCACACACTACGAAAGGACACTGGACTTTCGTCGCCAAGAGCAGCGTCCCAAAGGGGCACGACATCCTCTCTGCTGTGTGGGCTTTCAAGCGAAAACGTCGCATCGACACGCGCAAAGTTTACAAGCACAAGGCACGGATCAACATTCATGGGGGCCAACAAACACATGGCGTCAACTATTGGGAAACTTTCTCACCAGTGGTCAATTGGTTTTCGATCCGGCTCTGCCTGACTTTTTCCCTGATCTTTGACTGGCATACGAGGCAACTCGACTTCGTCCTGGCGTTTCCTCAAGCGGATGTCGAGTGCGATCTATACATGGAGCTGCCCCGTGGGTTAAAATTCGACGGCATGCATCGCAGCACGCATTGCATAAAGTTGATCAAGAATTTGTATGGCCAGAAACAAGCAGGTCGCGTTTGGCATGAGTACCTGGTCGAAGGACTCGTGGAAAGACATTTTGTACAGAGCACTGTGGATGGTTGCGTATTCTATCTCGGCAAGACCATCCTGCTCGTGTATGTTGACGATGCTATTCTTTGCGGGCCCAGCTCCAAGGCCATAGACGACATCATCGCCTCTCTCATGGATGGCTTTGACGTGACTGATGAGGGAGAGATTGGTGACTACCTAGGGGTCAAGGTTACTCGAACCACCGCGGGAACTATTGAGCTCCGGCAACCACATTTGATTCAGCAGATCCTGGATGAGGTTGGGATGCTTCCCCAGTCGAAAACCAAAGACAAGGCGGCGCCATCGTCTACCATACTTCGAAGAGATTTGGACGGCACTCCCTTCAGGGAGAAGTGGGATTATCGCAGGATCATCGGCAAGCTCAATTTCTTGGAGAAGTCGACCAGACCAGAGATCGCCTACGCGGTCCACCAGTGCGCTCGCTTCGCCAACAACCCCAGGGAGTCGCATGCCAATGCGGTCAAGTATCTGTGCAGGTACCTCTTGGGAACCAAGGAAAAAGGGATAATCTTGCATCCCGATCTTTCCAAGTCGTTCGAAGTCCACGTCGACTGCGACTTTGCTGGCAACTGGGTCAAAGAAGATGCCATGAACGATCCCTCTACGGCCAAGTCCAGGACCGGATATGTGATTAGCTACGCTGGCTGTCCCATCACCTGGGCATCGAAACTGCAGACGGAAGTGGTCTTGTCCACAACTGAGAGCGAGTATGTTGGTCTCTCAGAGAGCCTCCGTATCACGATCGTGATGATGAACCTTCTCAAGGAAATGAAGGAACATGGAGTGGACTTGCCATCCACCACGCCTGTGGTGTACTGCAAGCTGTTTGAAGACAATGCCGGGGCTATCCACATTGCTAAGGCTCCCAAAATGCGTCCTCGTACTCGGCACATCAACCAGAAGTATCATCACTTCCGGGAATGGGTAAAATCAGGTCTCATTTCCATTCTACCGATTGACACAGAAGAGCAACCAGCGGATTTACTGACTAAACCTTTGGACGAGACATTTTTTGTGAAACATCGCAAAACAATTCTAGGTTGGTGATTGCTGCCGCCATCTACTCAACAAGGGAGTGTGACTATACTCGTCTGATCGAGTGGGTCAAGTGTTGAGGGCAATGGCGGACAATCGTGTGACCTGCAGACCGCAAACTTAATCTAATGTATATCTCCGTCGACAGACGGACATGCGATCCCTATCTCAAGCGGGATATATATCCTTGGCGAACCGGGACTCTCGGGGGCTTGTCTACTCTCTGGGGAGCGATCCTCAGGGGACCAGATACCCTTGGCGGCGAACCCGTGATCTCCGGCGAAGCGAACTATACCTCTTCGGTAATATTGTTTCTCCGTTAGCTGTCCTGTTACTTCCCACGAAGGGAGTAATTGCTGTGTAGACCTCTACTGGTCGAAGTATCGAAAAGGCTGTCTCAAAAGTCATAGACAGTCATTGCAACCTGACGGTTGCCTTTCATTGTTTTTCCGTATTACACATTTACATCTCATAATCTTCTAAAAACAAATCTATCAAACATCGATCAGATAACTTTATCAAACCGCCCTTACCGTCAAGTCGCTGAGAACTAGGTAATAATCACACGCTTCCTCGCGCGTCGTTGCTACAACACTACCCTTTCCTTTCCCGCTAAAAGGAATTGCTTTCGGACTCTACTGTCTGTTATCCCCTATCATCTATCTTCACCATTCAGACTCGTAGCCACCAACGTGTCCCTTCTGCTACAATGGCCGATGTCGATGAATCAACGGAAACCCTCTTGCAGCAAATGCAGGAGCAGATTGCTACCTTGCAGTCTGACCTCGCAGCTGCTACCGCTGCTTCGACCGCGGCCTCCACGGCTGCTGCTGTCGCCACAGCCGCTCTCGCAGGGCAGCCTCCAGCAGGCTCGTCCAACCCTGCAGGGTCGGCTCCGATTTTTGCCCTTTCGCCAGCCATGGCGAATGCCGGCACCTTCCTGGACTTGTCAACATCGGCGGGTGCCAAGCTTTTCAAGGTTGGCTCCGAGCCGTTGTCCAGGACTTTCGATTTCCTAGACTCATCTGAGCTCCAAGTCTTCTTGGATCTCCTCAAGACCAAGGCCAAGGTCCAAGGCTGGACTAGAGTCTTCACGGTCCCTGTAACGCTGAACGGCGTCACCACTCACCATAGCCTGCTTCATGACTATGGAGTGATCCCTCTGGAGTCGGTCACGCTCGACGCCCTGGGATATGCAAACGACCATACCAAGGTAGCCCAGGACAGCTTCATGGCATTTCAATGCATCTTCGCTTCCCTCGGAACCGAATTCTTGAAAACTGTCACCACCGAAGCCGTCCACTACCATGTGCCAGATACTACGGTGACCACGGATCCACCCATCCCATGCGGTGCGCTCCTCCTCAAGGTGATCATCATGAAGGCCCACGTGGGCACTCGGGCAACCGTCTCGCACATTCGGACATCATTGTCCTCCTTGGACTCGAAAATGATGGCCTTGGACTCGGATATCTCCAAATTCAATGCCTACGTCAAGACGCAGGTCATCGCTCTCGAGGCTCGCGGGGAAACCACCTCGGACCTCCTCGTCAATGTCTTCAAGGGCTATGAGGTAGCTCAAGATTCCGAATTTTCCGACTTCATCAAGCGCAAGAAGGATGCCTACGACGAGGGCGCCGATCTCACCGTTCCATCTCTCATGGACGCGGCCGAGAACAAATTCAAGACTCGCGTTCTCCTGCAGGCTTGGAGCGCTCCTACCAAGGAACAAGAGCAAATCCTCGCTCTAACGGCTCAAGTCAGCCAACTCCAGAAATCCACGTCTCCCAAGAAGGATAGGAATGTTCCCAACACTCCTCCCAAGTCTGCTAGCAAGAAGCAACAGGAGCGCGACCAGAAGTGGGCCTGGAAGAAGATCCTTCCCAAGGAAGGAGAGCCTGTCATTCAGGTGGTCGACGGTAAAACGTACCATATAGCGTGCATTTACCATCCACTGCAGTGGGTCTGCCACACCACAGCGGAGTGCAGCAAGAACCCTGCCAACGCTGGGGCCCCACAGCCCCCTGTCGACTCAGTGTCTGGTGCCAAGAAGCGTTTGAAGCTTGCCCGCATCGCTGCGGCTGCTAGGCTTGCTGAAGCCAAAGGCGAGGCCTCTGATCAAGAGGAGGATGACTACTGACATAGGAG
>OFKU01000025.1_pt1 | contig 8696 bp, 5 predicted proteins | sample 1540641 | NCBI WGS metagenome assembly OFKU01 (sample SAMEA104347424, study PRJEB22522) | marine metagenome | biome: marine biome; feature: marine water body; material: sea ice | collected 2015-09-16T00:00:00Z | depth 1.5 m | reverse complement strand
CTCTAAACCTATCCAGAAAGGTAAAGCTTTCCTGAGCAACAGAGATGCGTTCGCTGACTTTACCGAACGCATTTTTTTGAAACGCGGGGAAAACGTGTGGATACGGCTGCATGTGGGCCACAATAAACCAATCACGGCCTTGAAAGAGGACCGATTGGTGGATCACTTCCGGCAAAAAGACATGCTGGTATACAAGGATACCCTTCAAGTTAAGACCACGGCCAAAGCCGGCTGGCTTCTAGGCTCCCACACTTCCGTGCTGAATGCCCGCGATTTGGAAGACGCTCTTGCCCTACTCCCGGAAATGGAGGGACTACCGGTGGAGATTCGTACCGAATGGGTGTCCATTGATAAAGGGGATAAACTGAAACTGAAGGCAGCACATATTGTTTGTGCATGGGAGTCGACGCTGCTCTGCCGTCGGGCCCTGAACAAGATCTACGGAAAAAAGGTGGAGGATTACCCACTCGGCAGGAACATGCGCTTTATTCCAAATATTTTGGACAAACGGTTCATTACTACGGATGCCACGCGGAAGAAAGTTGAAAACAGTGTGAAGAAACAGCGCCTGTTCACGACAAACGTCTCCAGCGCAATTAGTTACATCATCTCTGACCTCGACTACTTTGAAAGCACCGCTGGGACAACACTCCGCCAAGCACTGATGCAAATGAGGTCTAAGAAGTCCCCGGAACGCAACCTTTTTTTGGCGGTGGATACGTCATGGAACGGGGCGTTCGTCTCATTTTTGTTCAAAAAAGACCTTGATGCCGAGGTAAATGCTATTCTTCCGGCGCTTCCCCTGGTGCTACAGCACAAGATGGGCGCGAGCGTCTGGAACTGGTTTAATGAGGAAGCACGGACAAATACGGCCGGCTATTGGTGGTGCCCACGGAAAGGGGTCCGGGCCGTTGGAGACGAGGAGACGGACAGCTGGGGAGGGAGCCTCGAAAGCGATGATGATGCAGGGTACTGGTCAAGTACGAGCGGTGCGTCTGGACTATCTCGTGCTTCCAATGCGACCGGTGGCTCCTTCTTAGAGCCCTTCGACATTACTGCCAGCGCGGGCAAGAATGAGTACGAATACGAAGGGGATGACCTTTCGGTTGGAGCCTGGAGTACCGTGACTACTAAAAGGTCCGATCTCGGCTCTGCCGCCTCACTTGATACTTCTACTACAAGCCCTTTGAGCACCCTTTCCCCCGCCGAGAGTGCTAATGCTCAAGAAGCTCTACTGAAGCGTATGCGCGATGACCCCGCTTACGCACAATCACTGATGCAACAATTCAACGCTACAACGACGCAATCGCCAGCTACGGCCCCTGAGCCCCCTCCCAACAACGGCGGAGAGGGGCTTACTAAATGACGGTAAACGACAATCTCAGCGCTGCACAACGAGCATGGCGTATGCTCTGGGATAGGGGGAAGAACAATGATGCTACCGGGGAAACGATAAGAACTAAACACAACACAACAAGCAACACATCCCAAAAACAAAGACGCGGGAAAAGAAATAAACAAAAATACCAACAAACAACCATGCACGGCAACAACTTGGATTTGGACGACGCGGAATCCTTTGGTGATGTACAACAAGCAAAACGAGATAATATATTAAGGGTAGGGTTTCAAAACATCTATAACCTTCCTGAAGACAGCCGCACTTCCAAGAGCCGACAGCTGGTGGACTACGTGGTTCAGAAGGACTACGACTGTTACATGATGGCTGAAATTGGGTTGAACTGGCGGAAGGTTGGGGTAAATGACCGATGGTTCGAACGTGTACTGGGCAAGTTTAAGACGTCCAGAACGGACTCATCTCAACGGATGAGGTCACTCACCGGATCATGTCCACGGGTAAAGACCCAACCGGATTAGGCCGCTGGTGCTGGACTCGCTTCCAAGGAAAAAATGGCATCAAAGTACGGACAATCAGTGTCTACCGGCCCTGCGAGGCCCCTGGAGCCACCACCACCTACCAGCAGCAACTCCGGTTCTTACGCCATCATCAAGTGGAGTTCGAGCCCCGAGAAGCCTTATATGAAGACCTTTACATGGAATGCGCTGACTGGATCGAAGAAGGCGATCAACTCATCCTCGGCATTGATGCCAATGAAGACGTCCGCACGGGGGCTACGGCAGCGTTCTTCAAAGCCTTAGGGATGCGGGAAGCTATCTTGGCAAAACACGTTCAAGTGAGCCCCCCGGCTACTCATAACCGGAACAATCAACGCCAACCTATTGACGGGCTCTTTGTGACACCGGGGCTTAAGGCAGTGGCGGCGGGTTACAAAGCATTTGGTGTAGGCTGCCCTTCCGATCACCGGGTCCTCTGGGCGGATTTCACATACGAAGACGCCTTCGGGGTATCAGGCACACCCTTGGTCCATCCCGGAGTTTGCCGCCTGAATACGAAGAATCCCCGGCTTGTTGAAAAATATGTCCAACAGCTGCGCCAACAGCTGGTCCACTCCGGCCTGGCAAAACGCCTATTCGCCCTGGAGATATGTGCGGCACAACACGGCTGGTCTGATGCTCTTCAAGCGGAATATGATGACATCCAAGTCACCCACATCAAACTCCGAAAAAATATTGAACGTAACCTTCGCAAACTTCGAATGGGGGGGGTTCCATGGTCACCTAAACTCCAAGGCTTCCGGGATGCTATAGAGCTCTGGTCTATGATTGTACGCAAACGCAAAGGAGTCACAGTGAGCAACACTCGGATACGCCGTTACATGGCAAAGACGGGCGTTTGGGATGCGTTTGAGCCTGATGCTACTGCCGCCGCTCACAACCTCAAAACGGCCCACCGCACATACCGGCATGCCAAACAACAAGCAATATCATGGCGTGACGAGTTTTTGCTTTCAATTGCGGACGCTAACGCTTCAAAGTATGGGACCTCCGTTGACCAGGAGTGGAAAAAATTAACTAGGGTGGAAGGTCAGAAGACCCAGGCCCGCAATGTCAAACGCATGTTAAAAAAGCTGGGAAAAAATTCCACTACCAAGCTATATTACACCTGCGACGGCGTCCGAACGGAATGTACGGACAAGGTCAGCATGGAAGAGGCATGTATTGCGGAGAATACGGCTCGGTTCAGCCAGACAGAAGCCACTCCACCAATGACTGAGCCGTTGGTGTCCGATCTAGGGTATCTGGCGGACACAGAGGCGGCCCAACGCATTTTGGACGGTACCTATGAAATACCAGCGGATCTTGACCCGTACGCTGCTCTACTTATCCAAGAACTCCGGATGTCTGACTCTATCCGGAATTCCCCCCCCGTGCCCTCAAGGGTGGAAACCACGGACCATATTCAAGGCTGGGCTAAACAAAAAGAGACCATCTCAGCCGACCCAGATGGCTTGACGTTTAGCCACTACAAAGCCGGGGTTACGGACGACCTGATCTCGCAATTCGACGCTACGCTCCGCTCTTTACCGTACCAACACGGATTCACTCCCGCGGCCTGGCTCCCGGTGACGGATGTAGAAATACTGAAAAAAGCCGGGGTGTATGATGTCGAAAAAATGCGGACCATCCTGTTGATGAATGCGGAGTTCAACATGAACAACAAAAAGCTGGGCCGTGAAATGATGGCTAATGCTGAACGTCACGGAGAAATCGCGCGTGAACAGTACGGTAGTCGCAGACACCACCAGTGTATATTGGCTGCACTAAACAAACGCCTGACCATGGACGTCCTGCGACAGACACGCCGGGCTGGGGCATTGTGCGCCAACGATGCCAAATCTTGTTTTGACCGCGTCGTTCACAATATTGCGTCGCTGGCTATGCGTCGCATGGGGGTTGGGGCGAACCCCATTAAGTCCATGTTCGCCACACTCCAATCCGCTTCCCACAAGATTCGTACCGCCTTCGGGGTCTCCGATAAAACTTACGGGTCTGGTCGAGATCCACCGTTCCAGGGCTTCGGCCAAGGCAACGGGGCAGGACCTGCAGGCTGGGCAGTCATTAGCACCCCGCTTATTAACATGATGCGTACGGCTGGCTTCGGCTTTTCTCTGATGACCGCGCTAACCGTGTCAGCCGTGACTTTTGTGTGCTATGCGTTTGTGGATGATGCCGATGTTGTTCATACAGCTAAGGATGTGGACACCACTGGCGACACGGTGAGGCAGGAAATGCAACAGGCAATTGACCATCGGGAAGGGGGCTTGAAAGCGATGGGTGGGGCCCTGGTCCCAGATAAAAGCTAATGGTACCTTATTGATTTTGTCTGGACGGGAGATCGCTGGCGATATGCTACCAAAGACGACCTGCCTGGGGATATCTCCATTAACAAGGTCGACGACTCCGGCCGGGAAGTACTCAACCGCTATGAAGCATCGGAAGCTAAAAAGACCCTGGGTGTGTATCTGGCGATGGATGGTAACAACCAGGAAGAGACTCGATACTTGCGTGACAAAGCGGAAGAATTCACTGACTGTGTCCGCACCGGTTTTCTTTCCCGGGAGGACGCTACCTACATGCTCCATCATACAATCATGAAAACGTTGGAATATCCCCTAGTGGCAACCACGATGGATAAGCTCCAGTGGGATTACATAATGTCCCCTATCCTAAAATTAACGCTTCCCAGAATGGGTTTCGTCCGCACGTTCCCGCGGGACGTGGTGTATGGCCCGGAAGAGCTATGTGGACTAGGGGTTGTCCACCCCTGGCATAATCAACACCTATCGCAGATGAAGGTCCTCCTACAGGAAACGTCACTTCCGTCAATTACCGGAGATCTTATTCGAGCTTCCTTGGAACAACTACGGCTGGAAATTGGCCTACCGGATCGAACGGACCAATGGCGGTGGAGCGCGATTGATGTCCTCGCCACGGACTGCTGGCTCAAGGACCTTTTGAAATACATGGCACAGCATGATTTCCAGTTGACCGGCACTCTCCCTACCCTTCGTTCCTACCGAGCGTCTGACAAGTGCCTGATGAAAGAGTTCCTCGCAAACGGATATTTCAAGAAGGACCTCCAGATGCTGAACTAATGCCGTAAGTACCTCCGCGTCACCACATTGGCAGAAATCACGTCGGCGGATGGACGGTACCTTGAGGAAGGGGCATGGCGGGGTATAGCGATACCGGACCCCCTTAACCCCTACCAGTGGCCTCGACGGCCACCATTGCTACCACGGTACTGGACGCTCTGGCAACAGGCGTTACAGGCCACGTTCCTCCAGCCATCCAGCTCAAACCAACGGAAGCTACGACTTCCCCTGGGCCCGTGGGACCACGACATCCAACAGAAGTGGCGGTGGTTTTACTCGACGGAAGAAAACAGAGTCTACCATTTTGAAGGAGCTGGCTGGCGGGTCTTCTCTAAGCAACCCTCCCGTGTACAACGTCTCCGGTCATTACGCTTTATACGGCAGGACATCGTTACGACCTTGCCGGGTGAGGCGTCCATGGCTTCAATTGTAAGGACTAGTACGGGAGTCCGCATCACAGGAATCAATGAAGTGCCACCATCGGCACCACCTATAACTGCGGTTCCTCCGGCAACCATCCTTGAGGCACTGGACCAACGTGATGGGTATGACAAATGGGCGGTCCAATCGGTTGATTCAGTCGACAACGGAAGATCCCTCGCGGCATCGATCCTCCGTGGGGATGCCCGGGCCGTCAGCGACGGCTCGTACAAAAACAACATGGGTACTTCATCCTCGATCCTCTTCCACACCAAGTCCACGGACCCATTGCGTATCATTAGTGTGAATTCGGTTCCAGGTAACTGGGACGAACAGAGCGCCTATCGCAGTGAGTTGGCTGGCATATCTGGATCGCTTTCTATCTTAGCAGCGGTGTGTACGGTCCACGATGTCCATACGGGCTCGGTTACTATTGGTCTTGACGGAGAACAAGCCATGATCGCGGCATCCGAGGACTGGCCAGTGAACCCCGAACGCCCGGATTACGACTTGCTTACCGACATCCGTGCTAAAGTTCATCGTCTTCCGATTCACATCTGTTGGAAATGGATTAAAGGTCACCAGGACGACTTCGGCTCCCGAGCATCCCTCGACGAATGGGCCCAGGCCAATATCTATGTGGATAGTATGGCAAAAGCGTACTGGAACTACATAAACACCGAAGGCCACCGACCGTCACCCCAGCGCTTTGGGGACGAATCTTGGTCTATCTCATACCAGGACCGGAAATTAAGCCGAATTGAAAAAAACCCTTTATACAATGGCATCATGGAACCGGTGGCCAAATCTTACTGGCAGAAACGGGGAGATATGACGGCGGACGCTATCACCAAGATCGACTGGAATCTTGTGGGCAAGGCTTTCAAAAACCTTACTACCGCTAAGAAAAGAAGAGTGACTAAGCACGCTGCAGGCCACTTCGGGTGTGGTAAGATGATGCATATATGGCAATTTCAGGACCACGCAGAGTGCCCGCGATGCCCCGAACCGTTGGAAGATCCCTCACACATCCTGAAGTGCCCAGCTCCTTCCGCTCAACTTTCCTGGACGACGGCCCTCACGGACCTGGAACGATGGATGACGAAGCAGCACACGATGCCGGAACTGCAATCAGCAGTACTAAAATGCTTGCATGAATGGCGCCACCCCAGTTCTAACTTACGTTCCCGGTCGTCAATTACTTCCCGATACGGGCTACGAGCCGTCGTTCTCGAACAGGACAGCATTGGGTGGTACAACTTCTTGATGGGTCGACCTAGTGCCCGATGGAGCGAGGTCCAGCAGAGATACTACGAATGGCTCCAACGGAAAAACACGGGTAAAGCCTGGACTCAAGCTCTGATCAAGAAAGTATGGGCAGTTTCGTGGGACATGTGGGATCATCGTAACAAAGTCCGTACCAGTTCCATCACGCCTGCGAAACTGCGGGCGATCGAAGCTTTGAATCACCAAATCGAACTACAATTTGATTTAGGGACGGAGGGTCTGGGCTACAAGGACCATCACTGGCTTTCGGACTCGTGTACGCATGTGTGCACGTATGACTTGGAACACAAATCACAATGGCTGGCATCTATTGAGTTAGCTCGCGTCCGTTTCGACAACCGGCACGAATTTGAGGCCTCCTCCATCCGACGACAGCGTGAGTTTATGGAATCTTGGATGCACCGTAATCACTCGCGCCAAGGTTCAGCCCCGAATTAGTCCGGCTAGGGACTGACACTGTTCGTGACCGAAGTTGGGTCGCACGCTTCTCACGCACGGACCCGGCCCCGAATCAGACCGGGCTCTGCTGGCATGCGAATTCTGGGCTCACTGGGTACTGGGTGTATGCAAACGCTCTTCTTGGTATGCGAACGGTCCAGCTGGACAGCGGATGCGATCTACAGGTTCTTCAACATTTCTCCAGAAGACCCACTCCTCTGCTCCATCATGACGGAACTCCGTTCACCAAGGTTCAAGATGTCACAGGCCGATAAGGCCGAGTTGCATGCTATCCAACTCGACGCATTGACGTATCTCCAGAACCTTCGTTCTTTCGAAGTCTCCGGCACCGATGTTCAAGTAGGTATTTCGACCGAAGATATCCAGGAAGGGACGGGCTGCGCCAACGCCCACCGAACGACCCTGGAAAGGTTGATTGGTCTTCTGTTCCATTACTACCGTCGCATGTACGGCACTGAGGATCTCCAAGAAACCGTCCTCCGACTCATTACCTCCCCCATTTTGGACTTTTCCATCCCCCCGGATGATGCTACATCAGAGGAGATACAGGCAGGTTCCGAGGAGCCGCTACTAGCACCTGCCTTAGACATCCGTGCGCTGGAACAAATGTCGGTGGATATGGCCGTGGCCCAGTGCTACCACGATCCTAGGGTCCTCGGCTCCCCCGAAGGATTTCTCCAAGTTGTTCCTACCCTCTCCGAAGTCTACCGGACGCCGGTCTTCGAAACTTCGGCACAAGCGTTTTACACCCTCATCGTCGAAACCTTTGACCGCCACCCTGCACGTGATCGGGTCCCCTGGAAGACCTCTCGAAAAATCCGACAAGCCTATTCCGCGGAATGCATTCCGGTGGTCTACACTTTTACCGGTAAAGGGGACGCACCTCCCGTGGTACGCTCTGCCCCCCGTCGCTCTGCCCCCCGCCACACAAACCTCTAGCACGGCTTGAGAGTACACCTACCGCGATGGCGGCGACCCTCGAAGCACCAACACACACCTCACAATTATATTTACAAAAAAAACAAAAAAACAAAAAACTTTTATACGGGAATGGCTCCACAATCTATTCGTGAGATTGAAGGCCGCAACTTCCGCAGCTCACGCCGCTCGTCTCCAATCCTACACTCACGCCGCTCGACTTCCGATGGGCTACAGGCTGCGCCTGCTTACGCCCATCGAAAGCCGACCGACGTTCGCTCCGGATTCGAGAACGACCGTCGCTCCGCTTCGAAGTTGCTCACACTTTATTATTTACTACATCTCTATATTTTCAACATCTCTATATTTTCGTTCGCGGAGTCATCCATCAAAGATCCATCGGCAAGTGACCCCCGGCGAGTTTAAAGTCTTCCACAGACACCATAGTTAGGTTCTACCCTAATATGCGTAATCAATTGAGTTATTATTGCCATGTCGACGATATATGCGTCACTCACGCGTTGACCCAGCTGTTTGTCCAGTACTTCTGCTCGTTGTTGCGTACCTTTCGCAGGTCGTTTCACTAACCTAATG
>OFKU01000024.1_pt1 | contig 8851 bp, 8 predicted proteins | sample 1540641 | NCBI WGS metagenome assembly OFKU01 (sample SAMEA104347424, study PRJEB22522) | marine metagenome | biome: marine biome; feature: marine water body; material: sea ice | collected 2015-09-16T00:00:00Z | depth 1.5 m | reverse complement strand
CTATTGATATCCTCGAAAACGTAGAACAGGCTATCATCAAACATCATCCATCGGAATTGTGTCTTACCAGATAGTTCGGGTCCTCCACCATTGGTGGATAACCCGAACAAGACCGAACATGGACAATTCCCAATTAAACAAGTTCCGCACTCTACCAAGACAATTCATAGTGTTCGGCTTATCAACAATGTGTGGACGACAACGGAAGAACTACAGGCAATCTTGATATCCTCGAAAACGTAGAACAGGCTATCATCAAACATCATCCAACCGTTGATGCTGTTCTGGTTATCCACAATTGGTGGATAACCCGCAAAGGACATCGTCACAAAGAATAGGTCCGCTTTGATTGAAGATGTATATATTGCTATTATGATTATCTAGATATGTAAAGCACAATTTGACATTGCCACCATTGTCGTCGTTGTCATAGGGTCTTTGTTGTCATACTAATCCGACTCTACTTCCAAGTCCTCTTGTCCACGGTCGGCTTCCACCTCTTCCGTCTGTTTGTCATTGTCATCTTCTTCCAGCTCATCAGTATTACCCGTGTCAATCGCCAGCAACAAGACGTCATCCATACCAGGCAAGTCTGCCCGTAGCAAATCCTCCATCTCATGGATTATTCTTTCAGCTGTGAGTTCATCTGATCTGCCTTGTAATTCTTTAACACCAGCGGCCAGTCTGACACAATGCAAACATGATTTTTGCCTCTTCTGCTTTGGGTCATCATTAGCTTGGGTTTCTTCCTCTTCGACGTTTGTCACTTCAGCATAGCCACTGGTATGGGTTGACACCCTGGTTGACCTTCTACGTGAGTCATCTTGTTCATTGGGGACTTCTGCCGTGGGGACCTCTGTCTTGTCCCCTTCTTCCTTGGTGTCTTCTTTATTGCTGTCTTTTTTCTTTGAAGGCGCGGCTTTCCGTCTGGGCTTGGGAGATTTTTTCCGGGAGGCCGTCCACGCGTCAAAAGCATACTTATGGTCAATGGAGTCATCACCAATGATGACGCTATGCATGCTTTTTGAAAGGTTTCCTTCCTTGCCTAAACCAAAGTCGTTGTCTATGAACGTCTTTGAAGCGTCCGGATTGTTGAAGGTTCCTTTGCCATTGAGAAGCTTCGTCCTACCGGTGAGGTCCTCGAAAAGGTTATTTGACTGTTTCATTCTGATGGCGTATGCTTGGAAGAATAGTTGGGTTACACCCCTAATACCTGTGGTGTGTTTGCATCCCCAGTTTGATTGTTTTGAAACCACCCATTCCATGCAGTGCTTCTCGTCATTGATTTTATAGACACACTCTGGTTCCCAACCATATGTATCAAGGACTGATAGCATTCGTTGGATCAGAATCTGTCGAGTCAGCCAATACAACTTCAGTCCCACCCCTGCCTCAATGGCTATGTGGTTTTTGGTTTTCAAGACCGTTATATGTGAATGGAGGATATGGTTGACAGGAGCGATAACATATCTTGCAAACAAGATGGGGTGGTGAATATCTTTCATGGAACTGGACAAGAACTTACGAAGACCACGACGAGCTTCTCTTGTCACCATCTGCGACGTGAAGAGTACGAGTGTGGCGTATAGACCCAGACAGTTTCCTATGTGTTTTCTGCCCGTTTGTTCAGAAGCAAACCTCTGTTTCTGCATGCCGTTTTCATCAAGTGTCTATGATATGGCAGATGACGTGAGGATGTATATACCACATTACGTATCTGCCCCTGGCGGTTTTATACTTACATCCTTGATGCCTTGAAAATTACGTCCTTGCAATTTCAGGACTTTGACATCCTGAACAAAGTCAACCTTGTTGACAGCTTGCATCTCTCCTTTCCCAGGCTCCGTATCAAAATACCGGTCGATTACCACATCCTTGATTGCCTCAATGAAAGCTGTGAAGGGGTCGTCAACCACCGACTTCTCGAATGGATGATCGACGAACGCTTTGGTTGTCATTTCGTCAAATACCTTGAATTTTGGTTGTTTTACAACTTTAATACATTGACTGTAGATCTTCCACCACATTGTCTTATAGGTTGGGTTCACAACCTGGCTTCGCAGACCCTGTGCTTCTTCGCTATAGTCGCGGATCCGGCCTAAGACATCATCTGAGATCAAAAAGTGCTTGCTGTCTGGCTGGATTACGTTCACTGAGAATGGTTGTACAAGTGTAGAATTTGCATCGATTGGTCTGAAGTCTTTCAAAGGTACAAGCGGCACGGTTTGGCCAATCTTGTATCCATAGAAGGTACGCATTGCCGTCTCACAGCGATGACCACCCTCAACCATCCCAGCGCGGACATTATGCGTCGACTGAAACCATGAATGGAAGTACCGATTGGCATCGACAACACGGGCTGTTGGCTTAAATACAAAGGGGGCGCTGAACTTTGCTGCCAATAGGTTTAATGCTTCAATAGTGGCTCCCAAGCCTTGGATGTCTGGATGGAACAATATTTGTGCCCAATCGTACACATCAGGGAGTTGATGTCCAATGGGACGCCCGCACACGTGTGCCAATGTCTTCATTCCGTTGAGACCAAATCGATATGCTGAAAGTCCTCTGACTTGACACGTAACGGCTTGGTCGACGATCTTTACGATCTTTTTTTTTTTGGGTCTACCCCCAGACTAATGTCAACGCTCAGCTTTGAAAGACTGTTGAATCTCAATTCTTGGGATTCCACCGCACGGGTGATCTCATAGAAGACGACCTCAAGTTCGCTGCTCTGGAAAGACTGGTTTTGTCTAGAGGCTGCAATGCCAACATTAGTCATCAGAAACGGCCATGTCGATATGTATACGGGTCCTTTTCCTTTTATCAAGCACTTACAAGTAGCATCTTTATAAATCGCTTCTGCTATTGATGCCTCATGACCATTAGCATTACACAGATGCGCCTGGTCCACAAGTCGGTGGTTCACAGGCAGGGTGTACGCAATGTTGAGGGTGCTCTCTATAGGGATGAAAAGTGTTAGGACGAAAAGTGAGACACCACTAACACCCTGCACAGTTAGTTCAGTCAGGCGTGTGGTAGACAAGGGAACGGTTAATTGAACCAGGGGATCATCAGGTAGATCGTCTAATCGACTTTTGTTCGTGTTGATTAGATTCATCAATGGCTCTAACAGAATAGAACACAGAGGCAGGTGAGTTTAGTTTGCCGCGGAGCTTCCCGAGTCATCCACCGGATGACGTACCATCTCTTGCAATGTAGATCTGTCCAATGGACTTCTTATGCTGAATCGAGGGCATTTTATTTTGTTTTGTTCCTAGCAAGTACGCCTTGAAGTCCTTGTAGGTCTCCAAAAAGACCTCCTTACTAGCAGGGTTTCCTTTATTGGGCGATGATACCTGCGATTTGTCGGTAACAAATGGAAACAAGTCTTCAAAAGAAGCATTGTCATTTATGGATGGGGGTGGTAGTTCCACCTGGACCTTGGTGATTTCCTCAACGGAAGAATCCTCATCGTAGTCTTGCGTTGGACTGTCACCATTCGACGGTGGTGATTTTGTAGGTGTGACGGAGGCAGATGCGGGTTTTGAAGCGGTTGTTACCCCATCTTGGTTGACGTCAGTCGTAGTTGCATTATCCGTTTGACGTGCATTGTCCATTTCATGTGCATCGTCGTCGCCGGTGTCCGTAGTTGGGATTTTTGGGGGTTGTTCGGGTGTAAACAATTGTCCTTCTGTAGTGTTGGAACGTGTGTTGCGGCTAGGGGATGTTGGTGCAGAAGAAGTTTGTGTGGGAGGTGGCACATCATCACCCTTTTCCTTTGCCTTTTTTGCTGCAGTTTTCTTCTTTGCCGTTGCTGTCTTTGTGGCCTTTGCGGCTAACTGTTTCTTTGGCGGCATCTTGTTTTATGCAAACATATTATTATGACAGCAACGCAGGGGTGCTACTTGAAAGGCCGCTGCAACGGTACCTGAAAGTCCTGTGCATGTCATGGGGACGCCGATAGCCTATCGTTTTGTATAAAGTGAGAAGAACATGCGTCATCGGCTCAGAGGAAGGCGTCATGGCCATACCAATATCTATGTATGCAACACTATATATATGTATATCAATTTGTTTAGCCCTAAGTGGAATATAATCACAATACGTATCAACGGACATTGTTTAATATCTTATACAGTTATGAACAAATGTGATATGTTAAATGAACAATCTAGGGGCGATTGCATATCGTTGCTATACTTGTCAAGAATCCCGAATTCCTAATACATAGTCAAACCCAAATTTTTGAACTGTAGATACAATTATTGTGAAATCCATGTTATCACTAGATTCAAAGCTATTACTGTTAGAAGATAATTGGATGAAACCAGGGACATAGAAACAAATTTGAAACCTTTTGTACAAGATCCTTTTTTTTAATAACTGAAGAGATGAATAAAGATAAAGAACTGGTACATAGACACCCAAATTTCCAGTCTACAACCAAATATTGCGCAGGGGAGATATTTCAAAGCTAATGGAAGATACTTTCAAGTCGTTGAAACAAATTTCATAAACGATGTCACGAATGTTCACGGATGAACCGCCAACAATAGTTGTAGTAGCCATTCTGAATGATAATATATCACAACAACATATGAATCGAAATATTGTATGAAAATGCCGTTGGCAGTGAAATATTGTGTTTACTCCTAATACAAGAATCGCTTGATCTCTAGAAACAATTGGTGAGATGTTCATAAATCGCTACAGTGTTCAGAATCAAAAGACCTTCACAACGGTAAGGTATGTATATAATTCTTTTATGATTTTGTAGAATTATGTGACACGACTTCGACATGGCAAATCGTCGTCCACGGTAACAGCAAAACAAGAACATGAAGTCGGCTTATCCCCGAATGGGGGATAACCCGACCAATCATCTACGAGCCATCTAGCCAAAATCAGCTGATCTCTTTGTCTGACATAACCATATACACTCAGCTTATCCACGATTGGCGGATTACCGGAATGCTTTGTCTTATGTATATCTGACAAAATCCAGCCGTTATAATATGTCCTATTTGAATTATTTTTGACCATACTAACTTACGAACGTATGGTTTGCCTGTGAACAGTAAAAATGCCTCCACGAAAGAGTACTCGCGGTCTAAAAGAGGTACCAGTCAACAAAAAGATTGTACCGGAATCAAAAACGGAGGTCAAAACACCTGCCGAGCCTTGCAATACGACGGCAGTCATTATTGAAAAATGTACTACAACAAAGTTGGATGAGGTCTATGGGATACATTTCAAACTGAGCGGTAATGTTGTATCTACGGGTAGCCGTGAAGAGGCAACACTGATGTTGGGTCAGCTTCCTGAGAGTGTCACAGCAGATGGTGCGGTTGCTGTTAAAACTTTTGCATCTATGTACGAGCTCGAAGCCTTCCGAACTTCTTTGAAAAACAAGTCAGAATCTGCGACAAATGTCAGGACAGCATCAGGATTAATCCCTACCATCAATTATAATGGTAAACCCCAGGCCGAGTACGATGTCAAAAGGTCCAACCTAAAACGGTCCGAACATCCTATCACGCTTGATTTGGATGATATTCCAGAGGTTAACGTTGTCGACGGAAACACAGCAATGAAAGAAGCAACAAACAATAATGATGATCAGAGCGCTGATGGTGTACTTGCCAGTCAATCACCGGCCGCCAAGAGGATGCGTACTATTATCAGAACAAAAGGAATGAAATTGATTATTCATTATTGGCCCAACGTTCCTGGATCGGCTGTTGCCCAGATTGTATTCATTGATATCATCGACACGCGTCAGGATTTCACACATTGGCTCCAACGGCCCGAAAAATGGGTGGATGTGTTCGGTAACATCGAACAAGAGTGCGCGAATACTCCAAATCCCCTTGGTAAATTCTTCACCCAGATGAGATGTGCTCATTTCCGTGCTCCTTCGGGTGACAATGTGTCCCATACCAAAATTGTTAAGGTTAATGAAGGGGGGACTAAGTTGACTTTGCATCGTCAAGGGCTCTATACCTACCTACCCCATGGACAAAACTCCGACTCAATTAGGGAGCACATCAAGAGGAATATGGCCCGGGTTCTTAACGACTATGATATCCAGGTCTGTTACAGAATGATTATGACTGAGACCTCAAGGAACATTCGCATTCCTGAATTGATGAACCCACGCCAGGCTGGGGTAGGTGGTGTCTTCTGGGACCAACTCCAAGGGGCCGTGGATGGGATGGAATTTGTTCCCCATGCTAGTCTCAAAGAGGTTTTTCTCAACAATGAGGTCATCAATATCACAAAATCCCTCTTTAATGGCGTCACCGACCAAATGTTTATATCAGGATCTCTCCCTTCCGAAATTGATGCTTTTGCCCATGGAGTCCCTCTTTGATCACAATGAAGACCTGTACTCAATCTACGTTATCTTGGAAGAATTGTCAAATATTGTTCATGTGTTTTTTGGGTTGATATTGATTACCTTTGTATGATATATCAAGTGTGTTAATACTTTGTGCTTTAACCATCACTTATATCTGTACATTCATTTCAATTTAGGTGCTGCCAGACATATCGGGTCCTACACCATCCGTGGATAACCCGAACAAGAAAGAACAAAGACAATTCAAGACTAAACAAGTTCCGCACTATACCCAGACAATACATAGTGTTCGGCTTATCCCCGAGCCGTGGTCGACACGCAGAAGAACTTCAGGCAATCATCATATTCACGTCAACACCAAACAGGCCATCATCAAACATCATCTAACTGTTGATACTGTTCTGGTTATCCACAATCCGTGGACAACCCGCATTGGAAAACTTCATCATAATGCCTGCCCAAAATGCAACAGAGCGGTCAAAGAAGAAACGCGCAAGGGAAAAACAAACCAAGACAAAGAAAAAGCAACGCCAATTGCAGCAACAGATAAGGCGTGAGCCTTTGAAACTCCAAATCAACCATACAATTGTCCTCCCTCCACCATTTCACCCCTATTGGTGCCATCCCTGTTGCAGCGAAGCATAAGTATACAGAATTATCTATATCATGACAGTTCCGGTTATCCCCCAACCGCGGTTAACCCGAACAATCAGCTCACTTTTATCTCTGTTATTATTTTGTCTCAAAGTTCCACTCAATCTCAATCAAAACAATGCATCGAGGCTTTCGAAACTGCAATGAAATCTTTGAAACATAGACGATGTGATCTCTGTCTTTCTGTCAGTCTGACTTTGACGGTTGTTAAAATGAGAGGTACAGGGTTAAACCGATGCAAACGTTGTATTGCGAAGAAAAGGACCACTTCCCCAGAATGGTTGCCAGTTTGGTTTAATCACGATGGGGTACCGCAACACCACGTCCCCACCGAACTGTCAAATTTGACTGAAGGAGAAAAACTATTGATACAACAGATCTCGCCCTACATTCCTATGCAGCATCTTCATAAAGGTGCGTATGGCTCAAAAGGTCATGTCTGCAGCTTCCCTCAGGCCGTGGAAGAGATCTGTACAATTCTACCACGTCTACCAGAGAATGTGAATGCAATCAGTGTGGTGAAACATTTCAAATCAAAGGATGATAGTCCTGGCTCTTTGGTATTCCGTATCCGTAAAGACAACGTCTTAAAGGCTCTACGATGGCTAAAACGTCACAACAAAGTCTACAAAGACATAGAAATACAAGAATCCAATCTAGGATGGATGGGGGACAAAGAAGAGATGGACCTGGATGTTGCAGTTTCTGTCAGTCTTGAAGAAGATCCAAAATCTACTGACATCAGTGACTATGATTTGAATGGAGGGTCCAAGGAAAGTGACAATTGTGATCGCACTTTTGGTACATCTACATACCCAATTATGTCATTGTGACACGGCTCGGTCATTTTTTTGAAAGAATATGTCAACTAATGACATAGCTATGTGAGAATCTCACATAAGCATTAGAGATTTCACATAGCTATGTGACTTTTGACATAATGCGTCACATAGCTATGAGTTATTATGACACGACTCGTCGAATCTTTCACATAGCTATGTCAACATTAAAGAGCTCTTTAATTTTGACATGACTATGTGAGAATTTGACATGACTATGTGAGAATCTCACCTCTCCATGTGATATTTCACATTGCTATGTCATTTTTGACATAGCATGTTGTAGCACCCCACATGACTATGTGAGAATTTTACACCATTAGTTTAAAGTATCTCATCACTATGTCAACAGTTAAACTGACTCCTTTACTTTGACCTCAGTATGCAAGAATTTGAAAGAATAGGTTACGTGGATAACAGAGCCAGGTAATAAACTTCAGATAGTTAGGTGATACATTGGACTAGTATCAGCCACTGATTCAAACCACATAATTGAATTCTACAGAAAATGCCCAGGAGCGGCACATCTGAATTGCTACACAAACGTTTTGGCGAAGCAAACTCCTTTCATGTCATCAGCCAAACGACTCACCGCCTCCGATGGCACTGCTCTTAGTAAAAAACCTTGTCTTCAGCATGCCTTTGCATGTCCCAATCCTCGTTGTAACAAAAGTTCCAAGTCTGTGAAAGGACTGCATATACACCTGGGTAAATCATCAACGTGTGGTCAGTTTTTGATGTTCAAAACTCAAAGTCGGACCCACAAAGTGATGGAGAAACCACCAGCAGTGGAAGCCAATGAATCCTTGACTGATGTTCCTTGGGATAATGACGAGGACTCAATAGATGACGAGTTGAACCATGCGAACGCAAGTGATGTTTTGGAGGAGAACAATGGCGCTGAAGGTCCCAACGACCGAACAGGTGTATATGTTGACTCTGTCAACGATTCTGCGTTGAGGTTTGGTATTCGTTTTACCACTGAACAGTATCATGA
>OFKU01000023.1_pt1 | contig 8876 bp, 2 predicted proteins | sample 1540641 | NCBI WGS metagenome assembly OFKU01 (sample SAMEA104347424, study PRJEB22522) | marine metagenome | biome: marine biome; feature: marine water body; material: sea ice | collected 2015-09-16T00:00:00Z | depth 1.5 m | reverse complement strand
CGGCACAAACGGCAACGCCTCAGGAAGAGGTGGCCGAGGACGCGGCAACGGCAGAGGCAACGGAAATCGAAGCGGAAGAGGAAGTGGAGGCACCGGAAGTGCCACGAAGACTTTCCTCGGCGCTACCGCTGGGATGAACGGCCATGTTTTTCAATGTCACGACGAGACAACGAAAACCCTACAGTTCACCAAAACCGTCCGCGAACTGAACGACCATGTAAACAAGACGCTCAAGTTTTGTCAGGATGTGGCATCGATCTTCACACGATTCGAACTGACGCCGTTAACGCCACCGGATGACCTGACCGAAGAAGAGGCAAAGAGCCCCGTCAAAAGGATGCTACGGGAAGCAGAAGTCAATTTGCTTGAGAAGAGACGACACATAGTGGCTTCCAACATTCGGGCCATCTATGACGTTGCATGGGGGCAGTGTAGCCCCAAGATGCAAGCAAAGCTAACGGCCATGAACGAGTACGAAGAGAAGCGTTTTGCAGGCGATTGCATTTGGCTCCTCAAATCGATAAATTCGATCTCGATAAATTCGATATGGCACGAAGAAGAAACGGAAACAGAGAACATTTTGACCCATGGTGGTGGTGACGTGGAGGTTGAAGTCGGTGACGCGAATGTCGCAATGGACAAAGCCAAGTTCCGCATGGTCGACGAAACGACGACACCAACCGAAGAAGAGGACAACGACAACGTTCCTCACTGGTCCCTACAGGTTTTTACCAACCTCGAAAAAGAAGAAGCGGATGCTTTGAAAAGAGCGGGTGATTTGAATGATCCCCGCAACGTTTTCGTTTCCGATATTGACGGAGGAGCGTACACCGAAGACGGAGTCGAAGGAGCGGACGACGCAATTCCCCTCGATGATGCCGAACCCGAATTCGATGAAGACGCTGAAGAAAATTACAAGAACCTCGTCGACGACACCGACGATTACACCAACGAAACCCACGAAGAAGAGTCCGAGGACCTCGTCGACGACACCGACGAAGAAGGGTTAGAGGAGTTCGCCGAAGACGACGACGAAGAGCCGGAAAGCAATACCGAGTCCGCGTATGGGCTCGAAACTGTCTTTGAAGAACCGGACGAGGACGTTTCGGTGAACGAAGAGCACGAAGAAAAACAATCAGAGGATAGACACTTGGAGCAGGAAGCTAAAAGAAAGTGCCTAGAAGAAGACGACTACATGGTAGTGATCCACGAGCGCAAGTCCCGAGTAAAGGGACAGATGCTGGAGCAAGCAGACGACTACGTGATAGTGAACCACGAGCGCAAGTCCCGAGTAAAGGGACAGATGCTGGAGCAAGCAGACGACTACGTGGAAGTGAACCACGAAGAAGAGGACATTTTGAACAATGGTGGTGATGACGTGGAGGTTGAAGTCGGTGACGCGAATGTCGCAATGGACAAAGCCAAGTCTCACACGGTCGACGAAACGACGACACCAACCGAAGAAGAGGACAACGACAACGTTCCTCACTGGTCCCTACAGGTTTTTACCAACCCCGAAAAAGCGAACCACGAGCGCAAGTCCCGAGTGAAGGGGCAGATGTTGGACTTTGTTGGCCTTACCAACCGTGGATCTGTATTTTGTTGCGGTTCACAAATGACCTCTCTTCCATCTAGCGCTAGATCGGAAGAACTCCAAGACGAAGGAGCGGATGATCTGAATGATCTCCGCAAAGTTTCTATTTCTGGGATTTTGAACAAAGGAGCGGATGATTTCAATGATCACCGCACTGGAGCGAATGATTTAAAGGATCACCGCACTGTTTTCGATTCCGGGACGTTTCACGACGAAGCGGGTGATTTGAATGATCCCCGCAACGCTTTCGTTCCCGATATTGGAAACGACAGTGACGAAGAACTACATGACGAAGCAGATCAAGGAGCGGCCGTGACCACACATCAGTTTCTTTTGGAGAAACTCAAACGTGTGCTACAATATTTGAACGGCACCCTCGACGAATTCTTGATGCTCGGAGCGGATGACCTCAGCGAGATGAAAACGTGGGTGGATGCCTCGTATGCCGTACACAAGGACATGAAAAGCCACACTGGAGGAGTAGTATCTTTCGGGCGAGGAGCCGTGATGAGCAAATCTTCCAAACAGAAGCTCAACACGAAAAGCTCCACGGAAGCAGAATTGGTAGGCGCGAGTGACTACCTAACATACCCCATATGGGCGAAGAATTTCCTGGCAGCGCAGGGATACGAGCTAAAGGAGAATGTCTTTTACCAGGACAACCAGAGCACGATTCGATTCGAAAAGAACGGCAGAAAGTCATGCGGACCTAACTCCAGGCATATTGACATCAGGTATTTCTTTATCAAGGACCGACTCGAACTCGGAGACATCGACGTGCAGTATTGTCCCACCGCCCAGATGTTGGCGGATTTCTTCACGAAACCTTTACAGGGAAACCTTTTTCGAATGTTCCGGGCAGTGATCATGGGCCATAAGCACATCAGTACCTTAAAGGAGATGATGCCGTCCCCACCCCAGGAGCGTGTTGGAAAAGGGACTAAGATAGATACCATGAGGAATGGTGACGGCGAACGGAAGACAGACGTCGGTTTTCCACAGCCAATAAAACAGAACAAATTGACGTACGCGGAGGTAGTCCGCAAGCGTACTCAACGATAAGCTTTGAGGAGCGAGAGACGAGCTGTAGCTTCGTCTCTCACTTCCTAAAAGCAATCCAATTTAGAAGAGTAGTTTTATTGACTATTGTTCCGGATCGTTAGACTGGTGGTCACCGTTCGTATTACTGAAGATTCAAGTCGGAGGTGAACGGAGACCTAAAAGCAAAACCCAACATTGCTTTTAGGAAGGTACTTGAAAGAAGAATTGAAAGAAACGAATAGAACTAACAGCCCAGTTTTTTTCGACGATGAGCGAAATCAACGAAGGATCGCATGGCGGAGTCTCTGATGACGACATCGAAGTATTGACGGAAGACGAAAAAGCAGCCCTTATCCAACAGTTTTTCGACGAAATGGAAAGAAAAGACTTGGAAGACGGTTTGGAGCGAGATCACCACGAAAGAGTAGAATATGCTCTACAGTTGTTTGCCGACATAGAAAGAGAAGACTTGGAACGAGAGCACCAAGAAAGAGTTGTCGACGAACTGAACAGTATGAGTCTGATTGGGACTTGCGCTCGTGTTTCAATACCACGTTGTCGTCCCCCAGAATCTTGGTGGACATTGCCGACCGGGATCGCTGAAGAGAACATTGTTGCGTCTTTCGAAGAATCGCGTTTTGTCTCTAACGAACCCGAAGATGAAAACGACGACGGAGCGGATGTTTTGGATTTTAATGATCCAGGCAGGTTTCCCGACCTTGACGGAGAAGCATACCACGAAGGAGCGCATGCCGAATCCTTTCATGACGACGGAGCCGAAGGAGCGGACGACCCCTGTTTCTCCACGATGAGCGAAACACAGGGTGCCGGAAACAGTCCCCCGTCGCACGAGAGCGGCACAAACGGCAACGCCTCAGGAAGAGGTGGCCGAGGACGCGGCAACGGCAGAGGCAACGGAAATCGAAGCGGAAGAGGAAGTGGAGGCACCGGAAGTGCCACGAAGACTTTCCTCGGCGCTACCCCCGGAATGAACGGAGAGGTGTTTCAATGTCGTGAAGAGACAAACAAACCACTGCAGTTCTCAAAGACCGTCAGCGCCCTGCATGACCACGTCACCAAGACGCTCACATACGCGGAGGATGTGGTATCGGTTTGCCTGCGTTTCGAGTTGACGACGATAACGTCACCGAACGACCTCACCGACGAAGAAGCAAAGAGTCCGGTCCTGCGGATGTTACTGGAAAAAGAATGCGAGATTTTCATGAAGAGAAAATACTTAATGGCTTCCAACCTTCGGACCATATACACCATTGCTTGGGGGCAGTGTAGCCCCAAAATGCAAGCAAAACTGGTTGCAATGACCGAGTACGAAGCGAAGAGTTCTGCAGGCGACTGCATTTGGCTCCTAAATTCGATCAATTCAGTTGCGCATCTTTGCGACGCAACCCAGCACAACGGAATGTCGCTGGATGCCGCATGGGCGACGTATTTCAGCCACAAACAAGGCCAGCATCAGTCTGTGGTAGACTACGTCCGGGTGCACAAAGCCAACATAAAAGTGGTGCAGTACCAGGGAGGAAAATTCGGACTCGACGGTCCATCCCTCCAGTACATCATTGACGGTGTTGCGGAAGCAACCGCGGGAACAACGCCAACGCTCGAGGAGACACGTGCGCTCCAGATCAAAGCCTACAAGGAATCTTCGACGGCCTGCATCCTCTTACGGGGCGCCGACAAAAAACGTTTTGCCCCCCTCCTGAATGACCTCGCCAACCAATACACCCGAGGCCAAGATACCTATCCTACCACACTGACTGTCGCTGCCAGTTTGTTGGAAAACTATCAACGAAACCAGCCCGCCTCACGAACCCCGAGACCGGACGACGACGACGACGACGAAGCATTCTCTTTTCTGCAAGACGAGGCGCTGGTCCCTGGAACTAACGGCGAAATCAGAGCAGACATCCAGTGTTACCACTGTCGGCTTTGGGGCCATTTCGAAACCAGGTGTCCCAGTGCAGCGCAAGACGGCGTTCAGATGCTGCAGACCGACACGTCACGCGAGACAAGTTACGCGAGCGCGTATTGTTTTCTGCAATGCCATCTTATCCCTCCCACGTGGATCCTTCTTGATTCTCAGTCGACCGTCTCGGTTTTTAAGAACCGGGAACTCCTCTCGAACATCCGGAAGAGCCCCACTTCATTGCGCGTGCACACGAACGGGGGCACCCAAACCTCCACGGAAATTGGTACATTGGCACATTTTGGAGACGTGTGGTTCAACCCCGACTCCCTTGCCAACATTCTGTCGATGGCCGCTGTGCGCAAGATCTACCGGATCACGATGGACTCGTCCGTCGAAGCCGCCATGCATGTCCACCGCACCGACGGGACCATCATGAAGTTTCATGAATACAAGTCCGGGTTGTATTATTACGACTCGGCACCAGACGTGCCTCTCGAGGCTAACGATACTAGCACCGCCGCAAACTATATTTTTGTTCAAACCGTAGCTGGCAATAAGCGAGCGTTCACTCGACGCGAAATCGAGGGCGCTGACAGAGCCAGAACATTGTCGAGAAAACTTGGACGCCCTTCCCATAACGAGTATTTGCTACGTCTTAAGGACAACTCGATCCGCAACTGCCCGGTGACGGCCGACGATGCTACACGAGCGATGCAGATTTACGGCCCTGACGCCGCAACACTCAAAGGGCGCATGGTCAAGCAGAAACACCGTGGGATCCCGAACTACGAGGCCGTGCAAATTCCTGCGCCCATTATTGCACAATATCGCAATATCCGACTTTTCATTGACATTTTTTGGGTCAATGGGTGCCCCTATTTCCACACAATCTCGGAATGGATAAAATTCCGCACCGTCACCAAACTCACCAGCCGACACCGCAAACCGATGTACGAAAAATTGCGTGACGTCATGGACATGTACGAGGCACGCGGTTTCCACGTCACGCGCGTAGAAGGGGACCAAGAGTTTTCGTGTTTAACCCCCGACCTGTACCCCACTCCGTTAAATATCGCGGACGCCGACGACCACGTGCATGAAGTCGAACGTTCCATACGCACCGTCAAGGAGCGCACCCGGTGTTTGGTACAAGGTCTACCTTTCAAGCGCATACCGCGAAAAATGATCAAGTCCGCCATCGAGCATGCCAATCGCAGCTTGAATCAGTTTCCAGCCCCAAACGGCGTCTCTGACACCATGAGCCCACTTACGATCATGACCGGGTGCCCCACCGTAGATTACAACGCATTGAAACTTGAATTCGGCACTTACGTCAAAGTTTTCGAGTCCGAGGGTCCCACGAACACTCAACGAACACGGGCCACCCCCTCCATTGCACTCAACCCCACGCATAACGCCCAAGGTGGCTATTTTTTTCTGTCACTGGTTACCGGCTGCGTGCTTTCCCGGAAACAATGGACGGAACTGCCCATGCCCGACCATGTGATCGCGACCGTGGAACGCATGGCCCAAGACCAAAACCAACCGATTATCGGGCCCGGCGCCCCTCTGTTCGAGTGGAACCCCGGTTTCGCCATTGATGACGGCGTGGAGCCCCCCTTATTTAACGAAATTGACGACGGAGCGCCCCACGAAGGAGCGCACTATGATTCAGACATCGACCTCGACGACGAAGTCGAAGGAGCGGATGACATTCCTCGCGCCGAAGAAAATGACTACGAGGACAACGATGACGATGCCGACCCCGGCTTCGATGACGATGATGAATACAATGAAGAAGAGTCCGAGGACCTCGTCGACGACACCGACGATTACACCAACGAAACCCACGAAGAAGAGTCCGAGGACCTCGTCGACGACACCGACGAAGAAGGGTTAGAGGAGTCCGCCGAAGACGACGACGAAGAGCCGGAAAGCAATACCGAGTCCGCGTATGGGCTCGAAACTGTTTTTGAAGAACCGGACGAGGACGTTTCGGTGAACGAAGACACAACGAACAACGAACGTACGCTAAGACCGCACAGAGAGCGAAGCTACGAGCACCGATTGGGACATATCATGGACAATCCGGGAAGCAAACAGAGCTACGATGGGACAATCCCCGCCACGCAGTTTCTACAACATGACGAGGAAGATTGCCCGACACTACGAGAGGCGGTGCAGGAAATGCACCTGACGGGTTCTGATACCAACGTGCTCAGGCACGTGACGGGCATCATAATGACCCAGATGACCGCAAAGGCTGGGATCAAGAAGCACGGACAAGTCGCTATTGATGCCCTGTTCAAGGAATTTGCGCAGCTCCACGACCTGGGAGTGTTCCAAGGACAACATACGAAGGAACTGACGAGCCTACAGAAACGAGGAGCGTTGCGCGCCATAAGCATGGTGAAAGAAAAAAGATGCGGCAAGATCAAAGGAAGAACGGTCGCCGATGGAAGACCGCAGCGCGAACTGTACACGAAGGAGGAAACAACCTCTCCAACGGTGTCCACCGACGCACTGATGTTGTCCCTCCTTATCGACGCATCGGAGCGCAGGGACGTCGCAACGGCGGACGTCGCAGGAGCGTACCTACACGCCGACATGGACGATTTTACACTACTGAGAGTGGAAGGAACCGAGGTGGATATCCTATGCAACGTATGCGAAGATTACAAAAAATACGTGTGCTACGAAAACGGAAAGAAAGTCCTGTACCTGATGCTGCTGAAGGCACTATACGGATGCGTCAAATCTGCGCTACTATGGTACGAACTTTTCACCAGCGAGCTACAAGGGATGGGTTTCGAACTAAATCCCTATGATACATGTGTTGCCAACAAACGCATCGACGACAAACAATGCACGATCGCATGGTACGTCGATGACACGAAGATATCGCACGTAGACGATAAAGTCGTGACCACGGTAATACAACGGGTCGAACAGAAGTTCGGAAAGATGACGGTGACGCGAGGCAAGAATCATGTGTTCTTGGGCATGAACATCGACTTTCATGACGATGGTACCGTTAGCATCAAGATGAAAGACTACATCAAAGAGGCCATTGCAGATTTCGGGGAAGACGTCACGCAAGAGGCAGTTACACCAGCCAAACGAGAACTTTTCGATATTGACGAGACGAGCGGGCCGTTGACGACCAAAGACAGGGAGACTTTCCACAGTGTAGTGGCGAAGTTGCTCTACGTATCAAAAAGAGGAAGGTTGGACATACAGTTGCCCATTGCTTTCCTCTGCTCACGAGTGGCGATCAGCACAGAAAGTGATTGGCTGAAACTAAAGCGTGTGCTGCAGTATCTGAACGGCACCCTCGACGAATTCTTGACGCTCGGAGCGGATGACCTCAGCGAGATGAAAACGTGGGTGGATGCCTCGTATGCCGTACACAAAGACATGAAAAGCCACACCGGAGGAGTAGTATCTTTCGGGCGGGGAGCCGTGATGAGCAAATCTTCCAAACAGAAGCTCAACACGAAAAGCTCCACGGAAGCAGAACTGGTAGGCGCGAGTGACTACCTACCATACCCCATATGGGCAAAGAATTTCCTGGCAGCGCAGGGATACGAGCTGAAGGAGAATGTCTTTTACCAGGACAACCAGAGCACGATTCGATTCGAAAAGAACGGCAGAAAGTCATGCGGACCTAACTCCAGGCATATTGACATCAGGTACTTCTTTATCAAGGACCGACTCGAACTCGGAGATATCGACGTGCAGTATTGTCCCACCGCCCAGATGTTGGCGGATTTCTTCACGAAACCTTTACAGGGAAACCTTTTTCGAATGTTCCGGGCAGTGATCATGGGCCATAAGCACATCAGTACCTTACAGGAGATGATGCCGTCCCCATCCCAGGAGCGTGTTGGAAAAGGGACTAAGATAGATACCATGAGGAATGGTGACGGCGAACGGAAGACAGACGTTGGTTTTCCACAGCCACTAAAACAGAACAGATTGACGTACGCGGAGGTAGTCCGCAAGCGTACTAAACGATAAGCTTTGAGGAGCGAGAGACGAGCTGTAGCTTCGTCTCTCACTTCCTAAAAGCAATCCAATTAGAAGAGTAGTTTTATTGACTGCTGTTTTGGATCGTTATTCTGGTAGTCACCGTTCCAGAAGCCGAAGATTCAAGTCGGAGGTATACGGAGACTTTAAAAGCAAAAACCCAACACATATGAAATACATCGCAATCATATTTGAATCCTTTCTCAGTCTTGTCCTTGCTGTCAGGGATGATTGTCTCGCCCGTCTCCAACAGAATCGTCTCGCCCATATCGTGCCACAGCCTTG
>OFKU01000022.1_pt1 | contig 8945 bp, 3 predicted proteins | sample 1540641 | NCBI WGS metagenome assembly OFKU01 (sample SAMEA104347424, study PRJEB22522) | marine metagenome | biome: marine biome; feature: marine water body; material: sea ice | collected 2015-09-16T00:00:00Z | depth 1.5 m | reverse complement strand
CTCATGGAATTTTACAAGGTGGTTATCCAGCGCACACATGGAAACGGCACCAAATTTATCAAGTTTCACTTGGTACGTCATTTTGTCGAGAATATATTAGACCTAGGCGTTATGCCTAACTTTGATTCCGGACCGCCGGAGTCCAATCATAAAGTCAATGGCAAACAAACAAGTGAGCGCACACAACTCAGAGCCGATTTGTTAGAGGCGCAAACCGCCAAACAGTACTACCAAAACTTAGTCATTGACTGGGGGTCCGATGCATTACCGGGTGCAATGTGCCTACCCAAAGTCAAAGCGGCCACCAGATCGTGTCTGCTGGGTGCCCGGTTTACATTTCAGGTAGATGAAGGACCTGACGGCAACCACAATGTGGTGTCGTTTCAGTGGTGGTCCAAAGATATCCACGAACTCTACCCTGCACGATATACTACATGGTTAATTCACCACTTTTTCTCACAATTAGCCGATGGAACCGTGGTTCGTGGGTGTACAGAGCATAAACGCAATGATGGCGAGTTTTTGTTTCGTGCCCACCCGGCCTACCGAGGCCACCATCAGTGGTATGATTGGGGGGTGTTTGATTGGGACGAGGACAGCGTCGACGATGCCGACGAACCCATACGTGTGCCAGGGCAAATTATTTTCTTCCTTGAGATGACGGACGCCATGGTAGGTTTGAAGATGGCTGGACGAATGGAGATACAACATGAGGGGTTATTCGCCCTCATTGAAACACTTGAAGAGCCTTTGCCACTACCGGTACGCGGCACTGAGATCGTCATTCCGGCAAGCAAAGAGTTGACCGTGGGGCAGAAACGTAAACGGCGACATGGACAACGCCACAAACCGAATATTTATCTTGTTCCAGTAGAAGCCATCTATGAGCCAATATCGGCCATCCCCGATCTTGGTGGAAATGCTGGCGATTTTGTATTCATTCGCCCCTCTGATTCCTGGGCCTGCTGTTTTACAGACTATATTGACATTTGTCACGGTGACCTTGATTAAATATAATAACATCTAAATACGCAATAATAAATAAACAGGAGACACGGCTCTCCGTCCACAGATTGTCTCTCACATTACTTCTTCCACTTGGCAGTTGTCCAGCGCGCCGCCAAATATACCTTGGCATATCCCTTGCTGTTGGTGCACACCCAATCTAGGGCCTCCTTCGACAAATTCAATACACGCTCGCAAGTACTGTCAAAAATCAGGTCGTCGATAATTGTAATGGCGTGTGCCACTCCCCCGTCGGTCCCCAAGGGTATCACCACTGTAGGTAAAGGCGACAATACTTCGAGTATATTCAATTTGTCCGCATCCTGTTTTTTAAAATATTTCGTAACCGTGTAAGTGGCATCGTGTTTCATCACGACCGATGTCAACTGATCAAGCTGTTGCCGCCCCGGTATCGTCAGGCTCTTTTTAGTGGCACACGCTACCTTCTCCGCAAGCTGCGCTTCACCCATATGGTACAGGGCTGATGCAAACCCTCGGAAAAGACATCCGTCTAGATCTTTCTGACGGTACTTCACCCACCTCCAGTCCAGTATCGATGGCGGTGGTAGATCGTCGTCTTGTCGATTGCCAATAGGAACACTGATCCACTTCCCCTGCGTTTTTTTGAAGTTTGCCGCCTCCATTACCAAACGGACAAATTTGGGCTGGAAGGCGTCCCTTACCCACGATGGATTTAGCAGGGGAACCAACTTGCCGACTTTTCCATCTATAATTTTCAGTCCTTCGAAGTAGGCAACGGTGCCAAACCCTTTCGGAATGTACCTGAGCTTCGCTATTTCGGTAACGTCAAGGTCGACCTTCGCTGTCTTGGTAATGTCCAGGTCTGGCGGATCGTCATCTTCCTGATTGGGGAAGTAGCCGGCAATAATTTCCCTTGCCTTTTTCCTGGCAGCCGATGCACCCTTCACGGACGCCGCCGGTATTTTCTTGAGCATGGCTTCGATATCATCCTTAACCTGGGCCTCCTCCGTTGCTTCCACCGCGGCTTTGGCTATCACAGCCTCCCGTCGGTCGTCCTCTTCTTTTTCTTCTTGTATGACCAGTGCCTCTTTCTCGTCTTGCCTCCTCTCCAATTCTGCCCATTTTTCCTCGTCAGTAACAAACCGCTTTATCACACGGTTACTACGCCACTCCCTGTTTTCCTTCGCCTTTTCCTTTGCCTGGGTGGTCAACGCATCAAAGATCTTACCAATCTTGTCTAGCCTACGGGGAGTAGTTGGGGTCCCGGGTTGACCCTTTTTCGTTGGGCTTCTGGCGGCACGTGCGACCATGGGTAACGCCAGTTTTCTTCTTTTAGCGGTCATTCCGATCTTTGCTGGTCGTTTTCTAAGTTTTTTCTTTGCAGGGCTTCCCGTGGTTGCTGCTGGTTTACGGTCGTCATCCTTGTTTGTCTTAGGTGTAGCTGGTGGGTCATTGGCGTCGATATCGTCGTTATCAGAACCATCCTGTCCTGGTAACCGTTTAGCGGCTGCAGCAGCGAGAGGAACACTAGAAGGTGGAGGTGACTTAAGCTTGTCAGAGGCTGTCAAGGGTATAGGCGGACTTTTCCGTGTTGGCGTCTTCAGCTCGTCGGAAGCCCTAAAACGCTCCGTCGAGGGTGCAATCGCACGCGCTTTATCCAGGGCGTCTTTTTTGATTACATAGTCACAAAAAGCCTTCTTGTATTTTGCCCTGGCGTCAGATTTCTTCTTGTTGCTGCCGCTACCGTTTATAGCCGCAAGAAGAGCCACGACATACTCCCCTCTCAGTTTTTCTACTTTGCCGCCGTCGATCTCATCAACGAAATAAAAACGAATAGCATCCTTCAATTCTGCACGATGTAATTCTCGTCGTGTGGGCAACGCATCCGAAGATTGTGGTAAATCGGGTATCACACGGGGGTTCACCAACGCAATGATGTCACCGCTGTCATCCTCTGTTTGGGCATGAGGCACCGGAGCGTTTGCCATTTCCAATTGACCCCGTGCGTACTCTGCAAACGTGATTGAAAGAGGACCGAATAGGGGAAATCGTGCCAAGGCCAAACCGCTACCCCCACGTAAACCGAGTTTTGGATGCATAATCAGCTCCATCAAGTGCAATAGCTTGTAGCGTAACAGCGCCAAGCGATCGTAACAAGTTGGAGACTTTGGAGACTTAGACTTGGCCCAAAAGGGTTTCACAATCAGCTCGTCAAGATCCTTCAGGGTGTTAATCCTACCCCACATGACGGGATCATCGCGTTCCACCGCAATCAGCATGCCAGTGTTGAGGGCAGTGTAAAGACCACAAGCATTACCATCGGGTTGATGACCGGTGGAGGGTGGGTACTTTCGCTGCACATTGGTTGAGTTGAAAAAACCATGCAACCCTTTGGAGTCCTTATGTGCTTGTTTGATCACCACATTCCAATCCGGGCGATCTGTCGAATCTAGGTCGTATTCGTCTTGGCGACGTGCCCATGCATTGATGGCGTGACAGGCGTTCAACAGGAACCAAATGTACTTCAAGAAGTCCGCATCTCTTGAAAGATCATTCTGTGGGTTTCCCCCTCCCATACTGTCGAATGAGGCGACAAAGGGTTCTTGCGCCTCTTCTCCCTCAGCACGACCATGAACAATGACCTTTAGGTTGAAAGCGGCCATGAAGGCATAGTGGCATCCTCCATACAGGCAGGGGAAGGTAATGGCTTTGCATTTAAACAAGTCAAATGCCCAGTCAACCGACTTCAGAAAATCTCCGGACGGGGCATTACGGTGGTGGCCACGCATATTGTGCTTGAACCTGAGATAACTTGGTGGGTGTACAGTACGCCATAGCCATTCCCCGATCTTCCAGTCTTCCCAAACGGTTAACTCTCTGTACCATGTCTGCACAGCGGTCATCTTGTCTTCGAACGGCCACACAAACAGGCGCCCGTTGTACGATCCAATATAGCGCATACTCCATTGGATGTATAGGTCGACGTCACTCATTGACCACCACTTGGTGTAGAAATCCCCCATCTGGTCGCTGTAGGTCCCGTGGGTAAATGTTGCGGTATAAATAGGCTTTAACGGTCTCTCGCATATCTTGAAATCATCGCAATCGTCATAAGGACCCTCTTTATGTAGCTCAAGCCCAATATTGACGTCGTCATAGTCCACTTCTACGGGAAACAGGAACCACATGGTGTGTACCTTTGCCCACTTTTGGTTAACGATGTGGATCTTGGAGGATGCATACCTGAATGCATCAATGTACTCGTCGCAAAACATCAGCAATTCCTCCGACTCCATGTCCTCACGGTTCTGACCACCGTGTAACACCACTTGACGTGGAGCGACAGATTCAGCCTCCTCATCTTCATCCTCTACCGGGTCATGGCCCAGGTCATCAAATTCACCAGGCCCAAGCTCGAAGGCATCATCGTCCTCGTCAGCTTCATCCGGCGTACCACGGTCCAAAGATGGTCCTTTCACCTCGGATTGAGTAAGTAACAATTCGGTGTCTCCACTTTCGGCAGTGGCTAAAGCCAGGGCTATACGGTCTTCGGCTTCCGATCGTTTCTCCGCCACGAAGGGTTCCTCCTCACCAGGTGTTTTAGCTTCCTCCTCCGTTGTATTAGCTGTCTTCTTCCGCTCTTGTTCCTCCTTCGACGCTCCCTCCTTGTCGTCCTCTGCTTTCTCCGACTCTTTGTTCTTGTCGTCGGCTCCCTTCTTTGACTCTTGTTCCTCCTTCGACTCTCCCTCCTTTTCCTCCTCTGCCTTCTTCTTCTCTGCCTTCTCCGACTCTTTGTTCTTGTCGTCGGCTCCCTTCTTTGACTCTTGTTCCTCCTTCGACTCTCCCTCCTTTTCCTCCTCTGCCTTCTTCGACTCTTCTTCCTCCTTCGAGTTTTCTTCTTTCGCGACCTCTGTCTTCTTCGCCTCTTCGTCCTTGTCGTCAGCTACCTTCTTCGACTCTTGTTCAATCTTTGACTCTCCCTCCTTGTCGTCCCCCGCCTTCTTCGACTCTTCTTCCTCCTTCAACTCTTCCGCTGACTCCTCCTCCTCAGGTGGCGTCGTTTTTGCCGACTTTTCCTTCTTGCCTGCCTTGATTGGTGCATTGGTCAGGGCTAGCTTCTCGATCGTTTTCGTGTTCCCAGCCTTGGCCTTATTTTGCAGGCGTAACTTCTTGGGTTGCTTCCGCTTGGTCGCTTTGGGCTTCGCCGACGAAGCTGCTTTCTTCGTTCCTTGTCGAGTGACAGGGCTTGTTGGCGCAGCCGCCGCATCCAGACGCCTCTGCGCACTTCTGGTCAACGGACTACCACTCGAAACGGGCTTTGTTGTAGCCACTGGCGAATCCACTTGCCCAAGGTCCGAGCTTAACTGCTTTCCACTTGTGCCTTTGGGACTTGTGGGCTCCGTTCCGCCTGTATTTGGTAATGCGGTGGTGTTAACCTCAGCGGGCGCTTCCGCAGCTGAGGTAGGGGCAGATACTTTAACCTCCATATCAGTCAGTGTAGGCATCGTCTCGGGCCAACAACAAAGCTCTTCTACCTACGACGACGTCCGGGAAAACAAAAAACACTGTCCAGGATCTTCAAGATTGTACCCAGTACGGTGTCCAAGTATGACAAGGACGCAAAATCCGTACCTTCGCCGCAAAAGGAGTCTCGAACCGCGAGGCAAACTTCTACTCACAACCGTACCACAAGAGGATGTCGGGCTGAGTCGCAGACTAGGACGCGCGGTAGGATGATTGATTGTTATCCCCGTAATCGTTTTCGGTTGCATTAACTTGTTGTTGTCCCTTGATGATACCTGCAAAGAAAGAAAAAGAGTGTAAGTCTGACCCCAGCTTTTTAGTGCAGAGCAATGGAGTGGAGAGAGGATAAACAGTAGTGGATGGAGGAGGGGGTGGCCTTGCTCAGTAGTTGAAATATCCGGGAGGCGGGAAAAGCGCTACTGGTACTACCGTGTAGGCAGTATAGAGTATAATACTAGCACCTAGAGGTATTGTACTGAGGTCTAGTAGGCGACGTACGTATCGATTCTATAATTAATTATGAGTCTTGAAACTACAGAAATTTTAGGAGAGTGAGGTCTTGGATAAGTATGTTCTACCTGAGAACACAACTTTTGGCGAGTATATTTTGCTAAGTACAAAACATAACAATAAGTAATCAGTCTTGGAGAAATATGTCATATCTAGGATTTCGCGCTATCCAAAAATTTGGTAATTAATGACCATACAAGTTACATAGGAACTTAGTCTTGGAGAACAATAATGACTTTAATATGGCGCAGCGCGCGCGTACTTGCTTGTGTAGAAAAACGTACCAATCTTAGAACTATCGATGAGACTGTACGTTATGAGTCGGTATTATTCCCTAAGTACCAAAAACATTATTCTAAGTATTGCGTCTACGACGAAATTACATACACAGACAGGGCATACAATAGTGGCAATTTAGGAAAGTTCAACATACATTACTTGCTTCTACGTACGGCAATTTACGTACTATGGATGGTACGCACAAGCCATGATTAATTAGGTACAGTTACATCGGTACGTACGTCTGTACACGGGTTACATCGGTACGTACGTCATCACACGGGTTGTGGGGTACAGTGCCCGCACGCCATTGCGAGAATACCGCGCCCAAATTTATTTCGAAATTGATGTAGAAACTAGTACTGTAGTGTCGTACATACGTGATAAGCATCGAAGACAGGCAGTGGCTGTCAGCAAGTGCCGATATTTCCTTTAACACTTTACTGAATACATCTATTTTAACTCCGCCGCCGACCATGGCCAAAAAAGCTCCGGTGAGAAAAACCGGTTCCACCAAGATAGATAGAGCGCGCCGCAAACGAGGAAAATCCCAAAATGACCAAACTGGTGAGACAGCAACCGCGGCTGCTTACAAAGCAAGCACACAAAGCGCGCTAATGCGGGAGACGGCAAGAAAATACATGCAGGAGGAAGAACTTACCACTTCCAATCTTTCTATCCCCACAGCGTCCGTCGACGTGCCAGGCCAACCCACTCCATTTCAATATAAGCCCGGTCCCGACAGCCCTACCTCCAGCTCGGGCCATTCAGACAACCACTCGGACAGTGACAGCCTAATGGCTGAAGACGGCGCCATGACACCACAGCTATTGACCCGAAACTCGACTGCCTCGGTCATCACCGATTCCAATCGGAGTTCCACCGTTAATGTCCGTGCTGGCCCTTCTCCAAGTCTTGCGGTATCGTCACTCCACAGCAATGACAGCGATGTGGATCACCTGCAACAACAGGTAAAGATATTGGAAAAACGTAACAAAATGTTGCGTCTGCAAGTAAGTAGCGTCACGAGTGTGGGTGCGGCGGACCCATTTCAGGTGCTGCAAATCAGAAAGATGGTAAAGGAAGATTTGTTCAAAAAGGTTAAATTTATCAACAAGCCATCTCTGGAACTGGCATGCATGCGGTATCTATCTAACAAGTTCTCTATCAAACAAGAGGATGAACGGGATTGGATGGCCACATACGCACCATATGCAAAAGACGCGTTAAACAATAAGCGCAACAATGTGTCGCAAGATTTAAAGAAGGCTGTGAAAGGTAAGCATTTTGAGTGGCCGCGTATTAGCATTCCAGAATGCATGTAATCATTCAACACTCACTTATGCTCTCTAGCCCTCCTGTGCAATCCCGATTTTAGTCATAAACAGTGTGATGATTTTGTGAATGTTCGCGGGTCACCTAATACTACGGGAGAAAATTTGAATCTCTTTTTTGATTACTTGGTGCCATGCACGGCAGGTCGCAAGTTCTACACAGACCGGGACAAGGTTGCGGCTACTATCTCCGACGGCGGCAAAGTCAATGTAACGGACGAAGCTTTTACTGAGCTTATGATTATGAACTACTGGAGGAAGTGGCAAAACGACGATCACGCTAAGTGGACAAATGCTCGCGGCGGCAATACGCAATACAAGGGATGGCCGTTGGATGCATACTTGGCTTACGACACTATTTGCAGACGGATTATACGCCAGCGCGAACTGGACCCAACCTTGCATGATTCCATGGAACAGGGATTCGTGGTGTATGCGCAAAACAAGTACGGAACGTCTGGCCAGGCCAATAGCCGAAAACGAATTAGAGGTGATGCAAACGAAGGTATTGATATGTACAACGAACTAGATGTGTAGCCTAGAAAACCGGACGCTATTGACAAAGAGGAGTGGGGGATATGTTAGTAGTCTAGTCATGGCGATAATGTGAGCCCTCCACAATCAAAATAATCTGCACTAAAATAGCTTCTAATAATATCAAAAATTCAATTTCGATGAACTAAAATAGCGCCAAATTATTATTAATAATGACACTATATCGGTACCTTTCCAGGATGACACGACTCACGAATATGTCGCGAAATTACCCGGCGTATTAGAGTAGAGTAGATACGCCGCGTACTTACGTAGTACCCTACCACGTAATTACATAGTAGAAATACGTGCATGACGCAGGTACAACCCAAGTACACTTTAGGCATGTAATTATGTAGCCCCATGCATGTACTTTTGTGCCTAGGTGCATGTAAAAACGTCGCGTAAATGCAGCACGAAATTATGTACACACTAGCATGTACATACGTGGTACAAAGTAAGCATGTAATTACGTGCGTAGGTGCATGTAGTGGATGCATGTAATTCGGAGGGCGCTAGGCTAGTGTAATTCCGTGCTATTTTTATGGCATAAATTTAGCATGTAATTGTAGCATGTAATTACGTGCACATGCATGTAAAATCCTTTTCAGATGGGGTTGGCTGTTCCGCCGTTTTGGGTTTCTTTTTCGGTGGCATTGTCTTAATTTGGCAGTGTTATGTTTGTGCAACAGAAGTGAGCTTTTGAAATTGATGGTTGTCAATATATTTCTAAGGTTTTTACCAATTTTAGCAGATGGAGGACGTACATTATAGTAC
>OFKU01000020.1_pt1 | contig 9210 bp, 1 predicted proteins | sample 1540641 | NCBI WGS metagenome assembly OFKU01 (sample SAMEA104347424, study PRJEB22522) | marine metagenome | biome: marine biome; feature: marine water body; material: sea ice | collected 2015-09-16T00:00:00Z | depth 1.5 m | reverse complement strand
CATACAATGATTCTCAAAGGGCAGAATACCACAATGGTGAACCTGGTGTCTTCACTGACAGGTCTGTCACTTCCTCTCAAAAAGCACGTTTTGCTGCCGATGACTTGGATACAGATGCATACCCAGAATTGCTCAATCCTCAACCCTCTGGCAGGAAACCATCAACCTCTGGGAGGGGACTTTTTGATCACTTGGATAGTGCCAGTCTCACCTCCACCCGTCATGAACGTCTCAACCGAGTCAAGGCTGCCCGGAACCGGTCCAAGCTTGGTGATAAGGTCAAATGGGATGGTATGAGGGCAACTTTCCAGCAGTACTCCACCTCTATTGAAGGACATCTCCTTCAAGTTGGAGCAGGGTACCTTGTGAATGAACACTTCCTCAACCAGTACAAGGAAGAAGGACCAGGCTACTTCAACAGTGGAAGTTTTTGGGAGCGTTTTCAGCAATCCCCAGCCCAAGTTCTGAGTGACCAGCAGTACTTGTATGGAATGTTACTCAGTTCCAACAGTAACCCCCATCACAAAATCTTGTTACAATATGCAAATTCCCAGGATGGTATTCTTGCATGGGCCACCTTCAAAGCTGAGTGTGCCTATGATGGTTCCAAAGAACTGCGCATTGAAAACCTTGAAGTCCTAATTGCCCAGACTTTTGATCTGGAATCTCTGGGGGGTTTAGCTGGTTACCTTGATCGATTTCAATCCCACATTGCTGAATTGGAAGTCCTTGCCAATGAAGACTACTCTGACAGTAGAAAGAAACGCCTTCTGTTGAAGAACATTCGGGACACAGACAGCTTGCTGCATCTTATCCAGCCCTGTCACGACGACAAATCCCGAACCTATGCTGCCACGGCAACCTATCTCAGGGAAAATGCTGCCATGTTTGACCATGCATCCAATCTGAGTAGCCCTACCAAAGTCCAACAGGTTTCTAGCACCAAAGCCCAAAAAGTCTCTACTATGGACATGGCCGAAGCCACGAAAATTTTCATGGCTGTTGCAGCTGAACAAGGCCCAAGGCGGGCATACCAGACTTTCCAGTCCTCAACTGTCAGGGAAAGCTTGAGCATTCCTAATGCTATCTGGAGCCAACTTGAACCAATGATCAGGGACAAGATCATTGAAATCAGGAAAGGAATTCAACTCAAGAACAAGGCTGAGCGACAGGCAGCACCAGCCCCAGTTGTTCACACTCCTACCCCAGCTGCCCTTCCAGCCCAGTATCCTGCCATGGTCAATACAGCTACCTCTCAAAATGTGGCTGTCAACCTTTGCAATGCCATGGCAAGCATGGATCTCTCTGAGGAGGAAGATGATGACACTGATGATGAAGCCTTAAGCACCTTCCACCTCAACATGATCACTGTCCGTGCCCATCTTGAGTATGCAGAACACCCTTGGAGCCCCAAAAAGATATATGCCATATCTGATTGTGGTGCTGATTCCACCATTTTGGGCAAGCACGCGAAGGTCTTGCATCACACCAACCGGTTTGCTAACCTTGTTGGCTATGATCCCCAAACCACTCGCACTGAGAAAGTCCCCATTGTGTGTGCCCTCATCAAGGCCAGATCCAACACTGAGGGGAGTATCCCAGTACTTCTTCGAATCAATGAAGCCCCTTTGCTTAAGGACAGTCCTATCACCCTGATTTCTGAATATCAAGTGCGTGAATATGGACTTGTCATTGACTCTGTTGCCAAGAAACACCGATCTGGCAATGATACCTTTGGACAACAGTGCCTACAGTTAAGTGAGAACCTTGCCATTCCTTTTGAGGACAGGGGGGGTCTCATGGGTTTCGAAATTCTTCCCATTGAAGATGGAGATGAAGACATTTTTGATATCATCCCTATCACTGGTCAAGCACAATGGACCCCCAGACAGTTCATGGACAAAGAGTCACCCACCACAGCCCACACTGTCGCTGTGGATGAGGACTCGGACGTTTTTTTTGATGCAGTGGCTGAAGACCTGGATGATTTTCTGGATGCTGACTACAAATTCCATGACCCTTCTGACCTTGACAAGCCTATTATTGGGAAAGCAGTCCACCTTACTATGTCAAATCCAGGTCCAGATGCTCACTATGAACATGCACCATATGACAATGCTGACTCTCTCTTGGACACCATGTCCTATGCTGAACTCCTCAGTGGAGATAAATATCATGATGCACATGTTTTTCGAGCTGCCTCCGGGACACCCCATGAACAACCTTTCATTGAAGAGTATGATGTTCTTTATGGTGATGGTGCCTCTGGGGATTACATGGATTACCATGCATATGCTACTACCAAGTGGCACAGGGTCATCCATGAGAAAATCGATCCTGTGAAGCTGCAACCTTACTTGGGGGGCAGACCTCTTCACATTGTCAAGAAAACCCTCAGCCGTACCACCCAGCTGGCCCGCATGATCATTCGCCAACCTCTCCGACGCCACCTCAAATCCAGGCTCCCACACATGAATGTTACCCGCCTTGATGAGGTCGTCTCCACTGATCCCATGTTTGCAAATTGTCGTAGCCTTTATCATGGACACGCCGGTGCACAAATCTTCTATGGCACCAAATCCCATTGCATCAATGTATATGGTTTCAGACGCCTCACTTCTTTTCCTAGCATGTACAAGGACTTCATCCGCCAACATGGTGCTCCCTCTGCTCTCAAAAGGGACAATGCCAAGAACCAACAGAGCAATGCTGTTGATGAAATCCATCGTGACATGTACATCAAAGACCAGTTCAGTGAACCCTATAACCAGCAACAAAACCAAGTTGAGTCCAGAGCTATTGCATACCTCAAGGAACAAAGTCACAAAATCCTCGATTTTTCTGGTGCACCTGACTCTGTCTGGTTCTTTGCTATCCTCCATGCTGCTGCCATCCATAACATTACCTCGGATCCCACCCTGCCAGATGGAATGCCCCCTGAACAATACAGGACCGGAGTTGTCCTTGACATCTCTGCTTACCTTCAGTTCTACTTCTGGCAACGCGTGTTGTACCTCGACAATGAAGGCTCATGGCCCTCTTCAAAAGAACGCTCTGCTCATTGGGTTGGTGTCTGCTTTAACATTGGAGATCTTCTTACCTTCTGGCTCATTGATGATCAATCTAAACAACTGATTGCTCGCAGCGTTGTTCGCCCTTTTTCGAACAACCAGCGTGTCAAATGGGACCCCCTTCTGGATACAAACCGAAACACCCACACTGCCCACAATGGGGGGGATGTGAAGCCTGCCGCCAATCTTGTGGCCAGTCCTGTCATGGACAAGTATGATGAAGAGGAACCTGAACCAGAAGCTGTCTTTTTCGATGCACAGAGTGAAACCCTTCCCATTGTTGCACCAACTGTGAAGCCTGTCCCCAAAAAGACATTGCAAACTGAACCCTTGGATACAAGCCTTGATCCTGTGGTAACAGTAACCAAGAAAGATGCATACCCAGGTGAATCTCTCCTGCGCTTAACCAATGATGAGCAACCCATCGATCCAAACATCCATGTGTTTCCCAGAAAGAAAACGATTCCATACAACCAAGTCACCTATTCTGAGGCATACAACCCTCCGGAAACCGAACCAACTCCTGTGGAAGAAATAGAGCCAGTCAGTGTCCCTGTTCCTAGTGTACCAAACATTGATCCCCCAAAGCCAGAGGTAACCCCACCACCTCGCCGTTCAAAGCGCCTGGACACCACAGAGCCGATCAATGACCCTGTTCCTAGTGTACCAAACATAGTTCCCCCAAAGCCCAAGGCAACAACACCACCTCGCCGTTCAAAGCGCCTGGACACAACTTGGGGACCAGCTACCATAGTTAAAGCCCTTCTAACTACTGCCCTAGTAGGTGCTACTCTCCTACCCAATTCTATCATTGCTGAACCTGTGAATGCCCTAAAAGATACTGGAAATGCACACCTGCACCCAGACCCTATCTTCATGAAGCCCCTATCTAAAGAAGAAAGGCACAACAACCTAAGAGCCTACCATGCTAGACTCGATCTGATGAATGAAGTCATGGACCCTGACCCCACAAATCGCGATTGGCAAGCTCAAAGTATTGATAGTTTCGTGGTACGAGGAGAAGGAGAAAGCACTCGAATCCTTCTCAAGGTTACATGGTTTGGAGGAGACAAGCAATGGGTTCAAATGGATGACATGCGCCTGCATGACCCTTTCCTTGTATTGCGATATGGTATCAGAAACAATTACCTTAACCAGCCAGGATGGGAATGGGCAAAACATTTCATGTCAAAGGATCCCCAGCTACTCTCCATAGCGCGATGTTTCCGTGTTGCTCAGGATTTACCCAACATTAAATTTGGTATAGAAGTCCCTAAAAACACTAAACATGCTAATGAAATCGATAGACTTGCAACCAGTGACAAGTGGAAACAGTCCAATGTAGTTGAGATGAAGCAGATCAATGACTATAAGACCTTCATAGTACTTGAAAATGGTGAACCAATGCCTCCAGGATACAAACGAATCCCTTACCATTGCATCTATGATGTCAAGTTTGATGGGAGATACAAGTGCCGCTTGGTAGCAGGAGGACATCGTACAGATCCACCAAAAGAAGATGTATTTTCTGGAGTTGTTTCCATGGAAGCAGTGAGACTCGGCTTCATTCTGTCACGCCTCAATGGACTCCAAGTCTGTGCTGGAGACGTGGGAAATGCCTTCTTATATGGTAAAACAAACGAAAAAGTTTTCATTGTTGCAGGACCAGAGTTTGGACCAGAAGTTGAAGGCAAACGCCTGATCATTGACAAGTCCCTCTATGGCCTCAAGTCCAGTGCTGCTCGTTTCCATGAACATCTCTCTGTCACCCTCAAGAAGATGGGCTACAGACCAACAAAGGCTGATCCAGACCTGTGGTATACCAAAGTAGATGACCACTATGAATATATAGCCAGATTTGTTGATGATGTCATTTCGTTTTCAAAGGATCCCATGAAGGTCATGGAAGAGCTGAAAACACACTATGTTATGAAAGGAGTAGGAAAACCGCAATACTACCTCGGAGGAGATGTCATCGAGCTAGGGGAGGAATGGGAAAAACAGGATATCGGTTCAGCATTTTCGGCCGAAACTTATATTGCAAACTGTCTCCCTAAACAGGCAGCCATGTGTGGCTTAACACAGTTCACCAAAGCACATGTCCCTTTCTCTGACACTTACTATCCTGAACTGGATGAATCACCTCTGTGTTCACCATTGGATATCACTAAGTACAAATCCCTTCTTGGCAGTGGAAATTGGATAATCACTTTAGGACGTTTTGATATTGCTTTTTCGATTTCATCACTGTCTCGTTACTCCATGGCCCCACGGTATGGACATTTGGAAGCCCTTAAACAAGTCTTTGGCTACCTCCGTCGGATGCCTGATGGTCGTATTCTTATAGACACAAGCCAGCCACCTGTCCGCAAGACTGCAGTGGTAACGAAGGGACAGAATTGGGTTGAATTCTACCCAGACGCTTGTGAAGATTTACCCCATGACATGCTAAAGCCTAAAGGAGGTCTAAGCACCTTAACCTGCTATGTTGATGCAGACCATGCCAGAGACAAACTGACAAGACGCTCAGTTACTGGTATTGTTCTTCTTCTCAACAATACCCCTATTGTGTGGCTATCCAAAAGGCAGAAAACGGTCGAAACTTCTACCTATGGGTCAGAGCTCATCGCCTCCCGTATCGCAGTTGATCTAATCTTATCCATGCGCTACAAACTCAGAATGCTTGGACTCACTCTGGAACACTCTTCCATGATGGTTGGAGACAACATGTCTGTGGTATTGAACACAACTATTCCTTCCTCTTCCTTAAAGAAGAAACACTTGGCCTGTAATTATCACCGTGTCCGTGAAGCCGTAGCAGCCCGTATCATCGATTATGGTCACATTCCCAGTGAAGCAAATTTGGCTGACATTGCTACTAAGCCATTGCCAAGGCCTGTTTTCGAACGCCTGACATCCATGTACCTTTTTCGTAGACCCCTTACCGTCACAGATGTTCCTTCAACCTCAGCCACCCATTGTGTAAATCCCACTTATGAATAACTTTTGGCATGATATGATTGAAGGGGAGTTGCAGAACTTATTGTGTTACACACAGTTAGTTTGGTGTGCTGCTGGACTAGCATCGCTGTTGGTTATTTATTCAATCATACAAGTCAATAGTTCGTTACATACTTTATCCGTTTTGTCAGTTCCAAGACCTCTATGTGTGTCTAGGAATCTGAATGTTACTGTTTTATATGTTATATATACACCTATGAGTTACTAATGGAGTTACCAGTAAGTATGATTATCTATAGGTCCTAAGATGATCATAACTAAACAAGATCGGTTTGAAGACGAATCAAAGAGAATCATCTCTAACGGTATCGCTAATGGAGCGATATTCCCGATCAGATTAGCAAATAGTAAAACTGTAACTTAGCTCACAACTTACCAAAAACAACCTCTTCAAGTTTATCAGACCCATATTGCTGGAGACCAGCTAAGCTACAGAGTTTGTACTTTCGTATTTGTCACCTACAAAACAATACCAGAACCCGCCCAAGTCTCTGACGAACAGAACCCGGTGCCCCAGACTAACACATTGTGAGCAAATTAGCCGTTGAGATCAAAACCTGAGCCTCCAGCTACTTTCCTACGTGTTTTTCCCGTACCCAGTCCACAATTGACTACGGTATTACCTGTTTTTCGTGTGTATACGTGCTCGAATCTCACAAGTGACAACGGTATTCATTGATATATTTGAATATAAACCCCTCGTTTGTTTGAATCTAACCCACGAATCGCCTACTGGTTAAAGCTGCGACGGATTAAACACTTCTGGATCAGTACGGCTCACTATTTGTGAATACCGATCCTTAAGTAACCCAAACGTCCACGATTCAGTGTACGATTCTACGAGCGTCGGCCACGTTGAGGTCATTTTGCAGGCATATTTGAGGTTATCGTTAAGTGTCCCAAGGTGCGGTCCGGTGAGACTAGGAATTGAGCAAAGTCCGCCAGGTTTTCGCTTCTAAGTAAGAGAAAAGAGTACGGTTTACCCTGAGGCTTAACAACCTGCACACCGCTCTAAGTATCCGAAAAGTCGCCCGAATCGCAGCACGGTACTACACTCCTACGTCGAAACTGAGCTTAACGATATCCTCTGTGCAGCCGTCGAACGTAGTACAGAAACCTACCGACGTTAAACAGTGGCGAACATTTTGGTTCGTCCATCCTACGAAAATTCTACGTGTCCGACTACTCTACGTCACAGTTCTAAGTAAGAAATCACTCTGCTTTTGATCTGTTGATTGTCTTGTAAAGCGTCATCAGCGCAGTCACACGTTACTGGTTCGACACACTTTACCAGTGTATAAAAAGGTAACGAGAGCGTTTCCTCGTAGGGTTCCTAGCTAAGAGCAGCGCTATTACAGCGTAGGAAATTGTATACCCTTACAACCACAACGTGAATTCGGAGAGACACGGGTACACGAGTACAGTCGCTACGTCACATTGATTTCGAACACGAGTTCAATCTTGTGCAGGGTAGTTCTACGTCCTGGACGGTTTTTCTATTGGGCAAGATTCGATTTCGGTTTTTCAAATTTCTACACGATTCTACACTCCCGTTATTTTGCTAACGGTTATTCGCAAACAACCGTTACGCATTTCACCTCGAAATACGTGATCACATCGGTGGTGGCATTTCGGATTTCAACTTTCTACTTGAACCGACCGTTAAACAGCCGTTACGCCTGTCGCACTTCTGCACGCCAGCCAGATTTTTGCGAGCCGACCGACATTTGTTTTCGACCGACGACAGACCGACTTCCGGGTTACCCCAAAATTTTCCCATTGTCATGTCGTCCCAATTGACACCACTGCGCCAAGGCACCCAGTCACCCTTTCGACGTCGTGCTGCCATAGCCACCCCTTCCACCGATGGCTTGAGACCAGGATCCCAGGTGACACCTGCTGCCAGGAGACGCCTCATCAATCCAGAGGCCAATTTGTTGACTCCTCAGCGCCTCTCAAACCGTCCACCATGGAGCACCATTGCCTCTATCACCAAAGGCAGTGTTCACACTGAACCAATCCCTCGAAAGAAGCGCAGGATGGCCCCATCTGTACCACCTTACAGTGTGCCATTGTCCTCAGGCCCTCTAGCCATGCCTGACAAGACCTACCCACCCTTGTTGGATGTGCATGTCCCGGCCGACACCGAAGTGCATTCCGTCCTCTCATGTGACAACCCAGAGACTGTACACTCTGAACAGCCCAAATCTGTGGCTTCCCAGCGCTCTTCGACCTCCAGACGCTCTGTTGCATCCTTCAGATCTGTGGATGTTCTCTCTATCAAGCCTTGTACCAACTACTCTAGGTATAGTTCATGGATCTATGGCCAGTTCGCCACTTTCTTGCCAAGGGGGGTTCAACACCTAGTGGGTACTATCTTGAAGATTAATTCTGTCCTCCAAGAATCAACCTACCGCCTCATGCCTCCTGAAGGTTTTATTGATGTTTTGGGCCCCACACTATATGATGATAACAGGGCAGAATTAACTGAACTAAGCATGATTTGGACCTTCCTAAATGAACATGTACTTCCATGTCCCTTTACAGCATACTTGGTATTTAGGACCAACAACTATGAAGTATATGGTGAAGAATTCATCCACAGTGATTTTTTTGTCACTGATAACCCTACCCCAGATGATACTGTCAAGGAGGAGCGCTCTGTTCACACCCAAGGCACTTTTGCATCCTCAAAGAAACCCCAGGATGACACCACTGTGGGATCCAAAAGAACTGTTTCCTCAAAGAAATCAAAGGCTTCTTCAGTCCATACAAAGAAATCAAAGACTCCTTCAGTCCAAACGCCGGATACTGCCCCTAGCATTGCCTCTTCTAAGAAGTCCAAATCTTCCTCCAGGAAGTCCAGGGCTCCTTCCCAGAAGGATGACTCTGACACCATTGACAGTCAACCACCTCCTTACAAGAACAATAGTTCGGTCACGAGTGAGCCAAGCCACCACCGAACCCGTGGACAGCGTAAGAAGATGATGTCATACAATGATTCTCAAAGGGCAGAATACCACAATGGTGAACCTGGTGTCTTCACTGACAGGTCTGTCACTTCCTCTCAAAAAGCACGTTTTGCTGCCGATGACTTGGATACAGATGCATACCCAGA
>OFKU01000018.1_pt1 | contig 9320 bp, 3 predicted proteins | sample 1540641 | NCBI WGS metagenome assembly OFKU01 (sample SAMEA104347424, study PRJEB22522) | marine metagenome | biome: marine biome; feature: marine water body; material: sea ice | collected 2015-09-16T00:00:00Z | depth 1.5 m | reverse complement strand
GTACGTGATATCTTGTACATCGTCAATGATCGATTAGACCAGCAATGATGACCACCATTGCTTGCTCATAGATTGAAAGACAATTAATTGTAACTGTAACTTCAAGAGAAGCCTGATACAGCCGTAGCCGCTTGTCTCTTAGATACATTGGATCACCTCACCCGTGTCAAGGTATCATATATAACTCATGGATTACTAGATTAGAATCTAGTGCCGAAAGGCTTTTAGTTCGTCTGTACTGCTAGGGCGAAACCGACGTAGACAGCAGAACGAATTCAGAGACAACATTGACTCTTCATTTTTTGTGTAGATAAACATTGAACGCACTTCCTGTATGATCGTAAGAGTGTGTGGCAGCGGCCCTTGGCTTTGCGTAAAAGCAGTTCCCAAGGTAGACTCTAGTCGCCGCGCCTGTTGACATGATGTTGTAATGTGTTTGAGTTGTCCAGATAAGGGAGCATATAATGAAGCAGAACAATACGGTTGTAGCAGGAGCGTTTACGGAGGTATGGGGGGTACTCGCGTCAGAAATCTGCTCAACAAGGCTCGCATTCTGTTCATGGGTGCGCATTGGTGTGCATACCGGCTTGTTGACTTAGTGACCATACTAACCCATTGTCGCCTGACAAACGGAGTCGAGGATAACCAGTCCTCCACAGACTTATTGAAGAGTGATCGGTCTGTTCTGAGCACTTTGGTAGGGCCCTCTGTATACAGACGTCGTAGCTCTTGGTCCATTTCCTGATGCTTGACCGTATTGTCGTTCTTGTGTAGGATACCATTGCGATCATCCCACATATCCCAAGAAACGTCCCACAATTTCCGGATCAACAAAGTGGTCCATCGTCGTCCTGTCTTCCTGCTCTTAAGGAACTCATAATAACGTTGCTGTTGTGCTTGCCACTCCCATGTTAGGCATCCTTCTAAAAACGGCCTCCATCCGATGAATTCCTGTGCTGCTCGTGCTGAGGAAGATGTTGCTGGTGATACTCCTGCCGAGGGGTCCAACCGCCAAGAGTTGAGTCCTTCACGTATATCTCGCACTATAGCCGGGTCGGTCCTTTGATCGTTGAGCCATTCCGTTAACTTGTCCAGAGATTCTGCCCATTGTTGTCCTGCTTCCGGAGCCTGACAGTTGTATACATGATCCACTGTTTCTTCCGGCCAAGGACATCGGGGACATTGTGCAGTGGGGCGTTTTTTCCGTTGTTTCATCACCACACCGACCGCGCAGAATCCTGTTGCGTGCTTTGAGACCCAGTGCCGCCGAGTGATAGGGACTCCTTTAATCGCTCGGGCGTTTGCTTCCCAATCTACTATGAGGTGAGCATCCTGTGAGGCGAACCGACTTGTCTTCCCTTTCCAGTATTTCATTGCTTCTGGTCGGTGCACACAGTCTGTAAGAGCTTCATCAAGTTTTTGGCAAATTTTCCGTCCACACGGTAGTTTGAGAGGCCATGGTTCACCGTAGAATGTGTTCACTCGGAGTTGGTGGCGATTTGTATAGGTACGGTGCCAGCCTGCCTTACATGCGTTGTCCATATCAATATTTAACGATGCCCATCTGTCCCACGGACCATACAGAGTATTGTTATTGTCATCCGTATCTTGATGACTTGGAATATGGCGCGGTTTCCATTCAACCGGTGTAGCTTCCATCAACTGCCTGATAGCCACAATGAGATCGAAGTGATCTGTGCGAGGAGAGATTTGTTGATGGGTTGAGAAGCATTTGAGTAGGGCACTTTCGCCGTCGCATCCCACTGTGATTGATCCTTGATCAATATGATGATACTGGCAAATTGCATGTACTGTAATGACAATGCCGTAGAGTCCAGACAGCTCACTCCGATAGGCGCTATGGTCCTCATCATCTCCCGGTACTACGTTGTCTCCCTGGATATGATTATGCTGGTCTTCTCCCTCGAGAACCCATGATGCTGTTCCGTGCGCTTTTTGAAAGGATCCATCACTCACCGCAATGGCGGTACCTGCACGAAGTGCCTCGGCAATAACCTGCGCTTGGTCTGGGCAATAAAGTTCTGAGAAACACCACTGTTGGAGTAATGGGAGGGTGGATATGTATATCTCCCAGCTCTGTCTGTTTTCCTGGTTGTCTGCCTTCTCAAGAGGTAGTGTCTTTGCTGATCCTGTTGACTTCAGATTTGCTCCTTGGTAATAGACTTTGGTTCGTTCTGCGTCCTGCGGAAGCGGGCCAGCCTGATCAATCCGGTGTGCCAGCGGAAATTTCGTTGTCGTTGATCGTGAAGTCCCGGATCCTGGGTATGCGGTCCAGTCATCCTGAGCGCGCTGATATAGTCGGCGTTCTGCTGAAGAGTAGTACCACTCCCATTCTTGTTCCTTGCCTTGTATCTCGAGCCATCTGCCCAACTTGTATGGCAACTCCTTGCGATGGAGATGTAACGCTTTTCCTAGCATCTGTTGCCAGTATGTCCAATCTGCAGGTGGTAGTGGACCTTGGATCGCCCATTCATAAGGTGACGACCCTACCGGAGGATCTCCCTTCCATGCACTTTCCGATATCCTTGTTCCGTTGCCGTCACAGACGCGTAAACTGACTTGGTTCGAATGCGACATCGATTCAACCGCTCAAAGTTCTCAGGTGTGGGTCTCAGGGCAAGAAAATGTGTCATCAGTAGGCTATCTCCCTCTCGTTGGTGCGGGAAATCCGGGGTATCGTCTTCCATGCGGATCTGGTTCGCATGTAGGAACTGCCACACCTCTTTGATCCACAACTTAGTGGCCAGAGAATGAAGTTTCTTATAATCGAGGCACATGAGGGGACCGTTCAACCCCAATTCTAGTCGGAGGGATTGCATATTTGCCGACAACAGTTTCCCTGTTAGCTGGAACTTGGTTGGACCAAACTTCATGAGACGTATAATGTGGCTGATCTCCTGAACTGTGTACAAGTGGGGAACTGCCAAGCCTTGGTACTTGAGGGGCGCATGTACCATTGCGCGTGGGAAAGTGCGGACAATTCCTGAGGCTGGGAGAGCTGCGTTGAGGATGGGTCGCATGATCGCTTCACATTCTGTTTTTGTTAAGTATGTGGCCGGAAGAGGGTAACTCAATTTCCTGAGTATGGTTGATGTAAGATTGAGCCATGCTGTTGTACGCTTTACGTGTCCCACTTGCACTTTATCCGCCCAGTCAGTTGCGATTGTATGTAAGTACTCGACTTCTGCCCTGAAGTTTCCGTCTAGTGCCAGCCGAACTCCTAGAGTCCTTCGTGCCTCGGTTGGTTCTAGTCGTTCAATGGTGCATCTTGTACCAGTTGCATCCAACACTGTCAGTTCGCCGGGGGCCTCTTCTTTTGTCGAGTATCCCCATGTTCCGTCGTAATTCCATTTGAAGTCGACCAAGTACCAATGGGACTTCACGGGGACCAGTGCTCCTCCTGTTGCTCGGATTCCACCTTCCCAGTGATCGATTGCATCCTGCATTTTTCGGATCACTTCCACAATAGAGTCACCATGGAAGGCTGTCTGGACTGAGTCTGTGTCGTCCACGAATGCGTAACCCACAAATTGTATCGTATCGCCTGACATTGCTGTTTTGAAAATAGCTCCGAACCCCATAGCCCTCATCATATCGAGGACAGGAGTGCTTACTACTGCCCAAATTGCAGGTCCAGCTCCATTACCTTGGCCTACACCTGACACTGGCAGAACCCACAAATTACCTCCTTGACTAACTGTACTGTCACCGTATAGCGTCCTGATATGATGTTCAAGGTTCTGGATTGTCGTGAACATGCAGATAATGGGGCCTTCCGGTACACCGCATCGTTGCATGCAGATGGTTGCAATGGCGTGCACAATGCGGTCGTAGCACGATTTAGCATCGTTGGCGCAAACAGCGGCTGGTGTGCGCTGAAACCGGAACTGATCGAAGGTCAAGGTCTTGTTCAGCCCGTGGTCTATCGCTTGGTGGTTTTTCCGACTTCCATATTGTTCAGGTGCCAACATCCCAGCTTCCTCTGCACATTTCATCATGTCTCGTCCCATAAATTTGTTGTTTTGGTTAAAGTCCGCTTCGTACAAAAGGATAATCCGCAGCTTGTTGACATGAAAATTACCTTGCATCTTTTCCAGCATCACATTAATACCGTGTAGCCATCGCCTGGGTGTGTATGCTGTTCGGTATGGGAAATTAGCCAAGATAAAGTCCAGCGCTAGCTGTTTTGTTGACCTGGAACTAGCTTTGTAGTGCCCAAAGTGTATTTTTGAATAGCTGGATGCAGTGCTTTCCCGAGCTTGTTGCCAGCCGTACCGATACTCTTCCTCTGTCATCTCTTTTTTACCTTCTTTTACTCCTGATGGTCGGGCGAGGAAAGGGAGCAACTTGACTGCGTAAGGGTCGGTGCCAGGCTTAGGCTCGTATGTTCCTGCTAGAACTTGGTCTGTGGCCGCAGTATCCCCAAAAAGACCAAAATCATCCAGTAGAGGCTGCTGTAGGAACGGGGTGGGATGAGATTGCGTGAAACGGGTTTCAGCTTCCCTGAGGCACGCGTTTTCTATGGGTTCTTTTTCAGTATGGTGTACCCATGGGCCTGTTACATTGTCGGGGTCAATTGCTATTACTTCTGACAGTCCTCCGGATGTTCGAGCAGTACCGTTTACGCGGCGAATTTGCCGTGCCACTTGGCGGGCATTTTCGCGCTGTCGATATTGTTTCCAGTGTGTAGCTTTCTTGGTTTTGCTCTCTGCTGCTTGTGCAGTAATTAATCCGTCTAACCACGTATTGCGTTTTGCATCGGCTGATTTTGTCAAGAAAGACATTTCTTCCTTTGCCTGGGCATATTCTTCCTTCATGGTTTCCTCCGAGAATGTGTTTATGGGTTCCTGCACTTGTGCCGCTCTTGCCAGGCGTCTGAGATAGCGGAGGCCGACGCGTTTACCCTGTCTTCTTTTTAAAGCTTTCTTCCAGAACACTATTCGGGCACCAATGTCTTGTCTTGCTGGTGTGTATGGGGTGTTCCCGGCGCAAAACTTCCGGCACTTGCTTTCGGCATGTTGACGACCTTCTTGATACGTTTTCGAAATGGCCTCGTATAGGGCCGCCGTCTCAGGAGTGCAGTCCGCAGTTCTCAACTGTTCTGCTTTAGTGTGTAATTTGTGCTGATCGCAGAATTTCTCCAATGTGTCATTATACCGTTTGACGACTCTGGGGTCCTCACACTTGAGTCGTCGGGCGTTCGCCGTAATAATTTGGGGTAGTTTTGACCCAAATGCCACTCTAGTGAACACATCGTAGAAGAGTAAGCGGTGATTGCCTGCGATTGCTTGCCCAAATCCTAGATATCCACAGATCCCATTGAGTAATGTTGCTGACACCATAATTCCGTCGATGGGATTCCGTCCGTCTATGTACGTGTTTGGTGCTGTAGTCCCATGTTTGTTGATGCATACATCTTTCATCCCGAATTGATGGAAGAATGAAGACACTGGTTGTCCTCTGACATCGTCGTTGAAGTCTCCCATCACCACCAATTGGTCACCCATGTCAAACCACTTACGTAGTTCTCGCCCCAAGTCTAGGAAGAACTGCTCTCTCGGGCATGTGTCCACGTCTTTCCCCAAGAAGTAGTCTCGTTGCTGTTGATAGACTGTCTCAAGACCGTTGCTCTTTACTGGTCGGTATACTGTGATCACGCGGAGGTATAGTCCGTTCATACCTTGGAACCGTTGCCATGTCCATCTACCCAATTTTGTTGGGTCGTATCCTGTGCCTCGGATTTTATTCACTACTGGTCCCATCGCCAGTTGTATCACACCGCCGTGTAGGTACTGCGGTGGGTCCTTGACGTTGGTATTGTATGCTACCGAAATGTTCCTCTGTTCCCACCAACCGAATGTCCTTTCGTCCAAACGTGATGCCTCATTTAGTTGATTCCACGCCACATTTGCCTCTGGTATACCAAGCACGTCCAGCTGGGCTCGTTGTATGTATGCTCTGATTCCTCCATTCTTGTCGTTCTTAATATCCAACGGCCAACCACCAAAGTTTTGTACGGCAAGTCTTAGTATTCCCTCTTCTTTTTCTCCCATACTGTCGCCGAATGGGCCTTCCCAAATTTCTTGCTCCGCTTCCGTGCGTTCTACTCGAGCTTGTCCTCTTCCTCCTCTTTGACGGTTGTTGCCTCTAACTCCTCCTCTTCCTCCTTGGTTCCGCTGCTCTCGATTCCGTCTAATCGATGCAGCGGGTGGGTTTATGGGTTTGGCATGCCGTGCCGAGCTGGTGCACTCACGGTGATGTCATCCATTGGGTCATCGTTTCGCGCCGAGTGACTGGATATTGTTTTCATAAAATTTTCGAAGTGCAATTGTACGTTAGTATTCATTTGTTCGAGTGTTTGTTGATTGCTTTGTGCTACAGCTTCCAAAATGTTCTCTGCTGTCTTGGCCATAGCTTCCTCCACCGTGGAATTAATTGTCTCTTGCATGGATGCAATAGTCATTGATTGCATAGAGTGATCATCTGTTCCAGTCAGGTCATAAGTATCCTGCTTAGTACCGTCATCCTTTGGAAGTGGAACCTTTCCGTTGTCCGTTACCATGTTGAGTTCCTGGTCAGAGTCGCTGGACATTGATGAGGCAACAGAGACCGAATCTTCCGGATGCTTTGCCCGCGATCGCTTTGTACCCGTAGTTGGTGCAAATTCGGAGATACTATCGCTGTCTGGTGAGCCCTTCATTGGATCAAGCTTTGAAGTGGCTTTAGGAGGGTCGATAATTGTCCGCCCAGCGAGGTTGCCTTCTGCTTCTGTGAAGTCGAACATTGGATCCAAGTCGTCGTCCGAATCGTATCCATCGAGCTGAATGTCGGCTTCCGATACTGCTTCATTTGTCTTACGATTCCATTTGAGTTGTGCTGCCTTGATCTTGGCTGCATCGTTAAAATAATCGTCAAACTTCTCGAGAACTGCGGTGTCCTGGTCCGAGTACATAAAGCGCAAGTATGTCAACGGTGTATTGATCACTGACAATGCTAACTCTTTGGCTTCCGGGATAAATAGGAATCGGACTTGGGGCTCGCCAGTGTTTGTAAATTCAGAAGACGTCTTTTGGAGGGAGTGGAACAGAGAGTAGCTTGGACGGACTGGGTTGCGCAGTTGCATGATCATTTGGCGCAGCGTTGCTCCTCCCCAAACTGTTTCTTCGACGTCAATGTTATCCAAATCCGGAGACCATCCCTTCATCATATTATCCACGAAACCTTTTTGCCGCATACGAAAGCGCAAGATTTTGTCTTTTCCCTTTTTGGTGAGGGCCGTAGAGATTTCAGGGATCAGTCGCATTCTGATACCCAATGGCATGTCTGCGGCAGGAGAATCCCGCCCGTAAATCTGCTGCAAGGCTGCAAAACATTGATCGTACTCCGCGACATCTATGTCAACGTGGAATGCGTAGATTGCATTTTCTTTGGAGACTCGTTCTCCAGAGTAAATTTGCTTCCATTCCAGTCCGACTTTAAATCCTGTCTGAGCTTGTATTGCCTCTGCTAAGCCGTTTTTGTCCATACCGGGGTAGCAATACGCTAACCAGCCTCCGCGCGTTGATTCTTCGACCTGAAGATGCTTTTGCCATAAGCCATGATTCTCTGTTTTTAGCCAAGAGAAAATTGGGCCAGTCAGTTTGCAGAACGATTTGTTATGACCAATCAAGACTGACAGGGACATGTATCCTTGCCTGTACCGACGCCCTATTCCGGGAAAGTAGGCCTGGAGTTGTTTTATGGTCTTTGGCATCCTTGTCAAGTTTTCGATTGTCATTGGAAGTGATCTCGTGTGTCTGAGATCCCAAGGGTAGATCACCAGTTTTTTATCAATCTCCTGAAGCTTACGGAAAATAGCAATCAAACAGTTCCGGACTATTGTGTCTGGGTCGTTGTTTGTCGGGATCGACACTCGAAGAGAGTAACGTTGAATTTCGTTTCGCTGAGGCATGATTGATCTTAAATTCCTGGTGCGGATATTTGCTTGTTCTTTCCGAGCTTGTGATGCTGCGTATTCTGCTCCCTTGACGTCCTCTTTCCGCTGTGCTGTCCTTTCTGTGTCCCTTTTCTTGCGCATTTCCATGATGGCTTTATCCATTGAATGGATGTTCAATTTCGGCCGTCCTTTGCTGTCTTTTTGGCCTACAAGGGGTGTCGCTTCATCCTTAGATTCATTGTCGTCTTCGTCCTCAAATTCGTCGTACTCAGATTCGTCGTCCTCCAGTTCGTCGTCTTCATCTTTCTCCTGTTCCTTCCTCTTTTTTCCTTCTCGTGGGTCTGCTGCTTCCTCTGAACCAGGACAAATCTTGGACAGTAGTACTGATTCCTGTGTCTCGTGAATCGTATGCGTCTCTCCATTTCTCACTAAGATCGTCTCTCCAGTGTTGGTTCGCTGCGGCGATAGTCCGCTGCCGTGCCATGCCGTTTCCTGCCTCGTAGAATGTTGTGTAGTACTCGTACCATTGGAATTCGCTGTTTTTGATCTTGTCGGACTTGATGATATTTCGACCATTTTCTTCCGCTGTTGTTTCTGTCGTACTATCGACGTTGGTGTTGTTTGTGTGTTTTGTTTCTTTCCGTGTTGTTGGTTGGGGGTGTTTGGTATATTAGGTTGATGTTTGTTGTTTTTTGATTCCGCCATCGTCGATGTTGCTGGTACCGGCGACGTAGGGATCTACGTGGTGACTTAGTATGTGGGTTTGAGTAGTGGTGATAATTGTTTCACGTAAGAATTATCCTCCTCCTTGCTGTCATAATTGTCTCAGTTCGCGAATGAGGGTGCTTGTTCTCAGCAAGAGTAACTCGAGTTTGTTGATGATGTTGGTTATTTGCTGTTGTTCTTGCTTCTCCTTTGATATGGGGTTTGTTGTCTTCATATCAAGAGACCACAAGTTATGAGAAGGTATATCTTGTTCCTTTCCTTCAAAGAAGATCACAATCGCAGAAATGGGTCATCAGCGAGGGTCTTGACTGGCTTGCGTGTCTGTACCCTTGAGCGTTTGTTGGCTCTTGGGACTCTAAGGAGTCTCGGTAGCTGGTTCTCTACCATTCCATCAGATGGGTCTTCGTTTCCTCATCATTCTATAAGATAGGGGTTCTCGGTAGCTGTCTCCCCACCATTTCATCCATATGGTTCTCCGTCTCCCCATCAGGTTATCAGCGTTCGTGGTTCTCCCTGATTTCGCGCATGCAGTTCATGTGTTCAATCTCCGTTGCCCGGGTGCTGTTGCCCTAGACCGGGCGTGTCCATGTCCACGTTGGGCATGTCTCAGCCATTCTTGCCTTCTCCATCTTATATT
>OFKU01000016.1_pt1 | contig 9723 bp, 4 predicted proteins | sample 1540641 | NCBI WGS metagenome assembly OFKU01 (sample SAMEA104347424, study PRJEB22522) | marine metagenome | biome: marine biome; feature: marine water body; material: sea ice | collected 2015-09-16T00:00:00Z | depth 1.5 m | reverse complement strand
CCTTTTTATACATCATACCAATAGGTATATCATATATTGACACTTTTTCGTTGAACCAGAACCCCTCAACGGATGTACTCAGAAAGTCTACGTACGTTCTACACTCACAAATATTTCAAGTTTATTAAGTACCGTGTTCATTAATTTTGTACTCTACCCCAGCGTAGGATGAGACGTAGGATTTGGCGCGCTTTTTAATCTTTGTCCAGTTGTGAACTCATAATTTTCATAATTTTCGGTTTGTACCAGGTGTACCCACCATCCACTTGCTGTAACTGGCACTTTCCCTAACAGTCAACTCTGGTGCCTCTTACAGTCACCGACCTGCTGCAAACAACACTTGTTCGTTCATTTTCTTTTGTACTTCAGGCACATCGGACTCTTCTGTTGTCTGTTCTTGTCGTAACAGAGTGTTGTATCCCTTGCCTGCTCTGTTCGCCTTCCTCGTTGGAGCGGTCGTTTGTTCTGAGTCGTCCACAAGAAGTTTGTTTGGATCGTCCACTTGTTTCATCTGTCTTTGTCTTTGGATATACGTTCCTGCCTCTTTTGACCGACGGAGTTTGCTGCGTAACGACCCTCGGGCGCGTACAACGTTTGCATCTCCGAGAGGCTGTCTTGACAGGCGAGTGCCTGATTGAGAAGTGTTCGATATCGTTCGACCTAAGGGCGACGTTCCCTCAATAGCGACTCCCAGGCCTGGGCTTAGATTCCCTCGACTTTTTCAGCTCTGGATATCCTGTGTTTCGTTCCATTCCAAGCGGATTGTGTTTCGAACAGAAGAGACCCTGCTCCTTTGAATAGGGCTGACGAAATGGTGACGCTTATTAACGATTCTGGTGACAATCCTGTCATAAAGCCCCCTCCTGCTGGTGAAGTAGGTAGTGCCGCCATAGGAAGTGATGGTGGCACCCCCATTGGAGAACTCCAACCAAAAGTTACACCGGATGATCAGTTGGAAGTTTCTCAAGAAGCCGCTTATGCTTCTGTCGTCGGAGCAGATGTTACCGAACGATCTGCTGCGAAAGTACCTGCCTCTGCGGCGGATGTCGAGGTCTCCCATCCTCTTCATGTTGTTCCACCACCAACCGATGTCGCTTCCGACGATGTCATCGAACCATCGTCACCTGAAGTAGATGTGGTGTCCGGACCAGGTGTTCCAGTCTCTCAGGAACTGGCTACTGCTTCTATCACACAAGCAAATGCCCCTTCACCGAGAGTATCGACTGTTTTGGCACCAGTTGGTCCAGATGGTGATGGCGTCGAACGACCTTCCGGGGAAGTCCCAGCCTCTTCGGATTTTGAAGCGTCCCACCCTCTCACTGTTGTGCCCTCACCCGGTGTCGCATCGGTTGATGTCATCGAACGATTGCCCCCTGAAGTCCCAGCATCTGTCGATCTTGACGTGGGGACACCACCAGGTGTTCCAGACGATGAAGGCATCAAGCGATCGCCCGCGGAAGTCCCCGTGTCCGTGGATGTCGAAGCATCCGCTCCTCTCGACGTGGGGTCGCCGATCCAGCCAGTGGAAGATAATCCTACCCACGGAGTAATGGCTCTATCTGTAGAAGTTGGTGGACCGTCTTCTGAGCAAGACCATGAGGATTTATATCCGCAAGCTGTTGAACTTAGCCCTGACGAGACAGAAGCGAAGACTCCAAGCATTGAGGACATGGTAGTGGAACCACCCGTCGCGTCCACCATTCATGCTCATGCTGTTCTTATAGAGCCTGGTACAAAGCCACCGACACATGCAATGCGACTTAAAGCTGCGAACGAAAAGTTCCTCCTTTCTTCCAAGGAGGGACAGAAAGTCCGTGCTAAGGGAAAGGGCCTGAAGGTGGATACTGCTGCTTCCCTTGGGTACACTCCCGTGGTTCGGGGTTCTATAAAATACCAGGCTCCTCATCCCGCAGGTCAGGATGTCATCGTTATTTTGGATGACGACGAAAATGAAGAAATCAGTAACCTTCTGCATGACTCCGAAGGTGATACGAAGCGTCCTATTACTTCGGTTCAGTTAGTGGACGAGGCTGGAACGAAGTTTGAGAAACCATCCGAAGAAATCTACTGGAGAAAGCTTCTGAAAAAGGCTGAAGGAAAGAGGGTCGAAGCAAACGAGATAATGAAGAAGAGGAGACACGATGCTGGTATTGCCTCTATGGCTTTAATGATCCCCCTTCCTGCCGCAGAAAGAGCTGTGGCACTTGAAGCAATGTCCTCATCAGGGGACGAAAATACAATTATTCAACGTGGCGATACCGCTGTTACAAGAGCCAAACCCTTTGTTACTCGGGCACACTTACGAACACTACAACCGGGGGAATGGCTGAATGGCTCAATCATTGATTACTACATGCACTGTCTTCGTGAAAGAGAGAAGAAAGCCTTTTCGGCTAACAAGGCGGCGGCAAAAAGGTCCTTCTTCTATCCAACTGCTTTCTACGATTATGTAGTTCCCACTGGCACGGCATCTCCCTACGAATATTCCCAGGTTTCGAGATGGACGAAGAGAGGTGTTCCTTTTAACTCCATCTTCAAGTGTGACGCTTTGTTCTTTCCCTGCAACATTAGAGCTCAACATTGGATTATTATCGTAGCTTTTATGAAGGAGAAGACCATTCAAGTGTTTGATTCCCTTCATGAAAACTACAGATCCGGGGTTCTTGCGATCTACCAATACCTGCAAGATGAACACAGAAGCAAGTTCAACGGTGAACCGATGAAAGATGAAAAGGAATGGAAACTTTACGCGGAGTGTCCGCATGCACCAGGTCAACGGAATGGGTATGACTGCGGGGTGTTTGTGTGCATGTATGCTGACTATATCTCCAATGGGTGGCCTCTTGTTTTCAATCAAACTCATATCAACATGTGTCGCGAACGAATTGCCCTGGGCATTATGGCCAACTGTGCTGTTACTTCGAAAGCTGCTGAGATCGTTGTCGATGAATTGTGGAATATGAGAGATTCGATTATCTTTGCTGTGGAGATGTATCGACCGGAATTAATCAAATGGTTGGATTCAGAAGGTGTACCAGGAGATAATTCGATGGGTTTATATTTGACGAAACCCTCGAAACTGGAGTATGGAAAGAAGGCGTTCCGACTAGAGACTCAAAGAGACAACCTGGTGAGGACCGAACTGTTCAGAGAACAACAGGAGGTGAAGCTTATCGTAAGAAAGGAAGAGAAAGCTTATTTGGAAGCAGAGATGGGGGCGAGACGCCTTGCGAGACAGGCCCGGAAGGCGAATGAGACCATACGTATCGAGGCACTAGATAAATTGGAAAGACAGCATTTGAAAAGGGAACTGAAAGCTGACGAACTGGCAAAATTCATCGAGACTATGGAGTACAGGTTGTACCGGGGAGAGATCGAGAGGGCCCATAATGAAGGGGAAAAGCGTGAGTTATCTTTCTTACGTAAAAGCGGCATAGTCCTTAATGACATTACCAAGAAGGAGCAGAAGGCAAAACTGGACAAGATGAGCTTTAAAGAGAGGTCCTTTATTAAGCTTGAAGAGGTGTCCGAGAAGCTGATTGGGCTGACGGAGCAGTTAGAGCGGCAGAGCCAGAAAATGATAGTAAGTAAAATGCTACGACTCCAAGGATATGACAAACAAAATATTTTCGATGCCGAGAATGGTATCCGCCAGCGAAGTACGGAACAGTTTAAGGAAACTTTGAAGCTACTCCCGCAGCAAAGGAGAGCTGACTTGCTCTCTCAGTATGGACAACAAATGTGGAATGGATTTGTGGATAGGCTTCCGGCAGGGCGCATGTCGGCCTTGCTACCTATGTTCCGTGAGAAGGATTTAAAACCTGCTGCGAAACCAACTCAACCAGATGAGGATAAGAAAGCGGCTGCGAAAACTAAGGCAACAAAATCACCGGATGAATCAAAGGAAGAAGACGGTGATAGGAAACCGGCGGCAGAGATAAAGGCTTCCAACAGGGCTGAATCTAAGGAAGCAGACGCGGATACGAAACCAGCGGCAAAGATAAAGGCTTCCAACAAGGCTGAATCTGAACAACTAGATAACGAGCCTCCCGAAGATCAGGAATCAGATGAACAGTCGAATGAGGGAGATACTTCCAAACCGCCAGCCACCCCCCCTGTTTCAACTGCGCCAAAGTCTCCAAAGAAACGTCCTGCGCCGCTACCGACACATCGGACTGCACCTGTCAAACAACCAAGATTTCCATCCGCTGAATTAGAGGATGTTTCCCACCTGGAAACGGCACATACTTACTCCGAGTTTGCTGGTGTCCGCAACCCAAATATCAATGATTACTTTGGATGCTTGAAAGCAGAGGAATTGAGAAAACAGGAGTACAGTTCAGTGGCTCGGAGAAACCGTGCAAGACAGCGGGTGAGAAGAAGTCCAGAGGAGATCATCCAGGAACAGAAACGGCGAAAACTGGAGAAGGAAGAGATGAGGATTGCTAGCAAGGAGAGGAGAGAGGCTGCTGCATTGATCATTTCCCATGAAAAGGAACGCCAAGATAAAGTTGAACAGGCGGGAAGAGACCTCATTCCAATGCTAGATATTATGGCAGGAGAAGACCAACGAAAAGCCAAAAAAGCCAAGTTGGCCTTCGACAAGCTGTTTCCAACTACACAAACCGCTGCGAGGGCGGAAACTACGTTTCTTGCTAGCGTTAGGAAGACTCACTCACATGCTGAGTGGTGTGACTTGAATAAGCAGGTGAGGGAGGCGAAGGAACTGTCAAGATTGAGGTATAGGTTCGCACATAACGGTGAGAGGGAGCACTTCATTGGAATCAAAAGATCAACGACCGCTCAAGGAGAAGTGGTCCCCTTTATCAACCCTGCATGGATCAAATATCACTTCCATGAAAAGTTTGTTTCAGCGGTGAGGGCCTACAGTTATACTTCCAATAAATTTGTGGACGTGCCAATTGGAAGTGCACGGGACGAAGCTGCGGAAAATGAAGCGAAGGATCCGCCATTGCGTGCGAACGTGGACGATGTTCTTTGTCATTATCTCCAACTTGACAATGACTATTGCATGGCCTTTTCATTTGCTTCGGCTCTTTGGTATCTAGGTTTACAAAAGGAGTCTGAGTTAGTGAGGCAGGGGGCTTTCAGATTGTCAGCCTGGGATATGAGTACCCAGATTGATGCCTTAAAGGAGAACGTATCTGAGTTTGATGTGTTTGAACGTCCCATTGTGTGGGGACAGAGGAAGAGAAAGTATTTGCGTTTCGATATTTTAAACGACATCTCCCTTGACCCGACAATGGTTATCCCTTGGGGTGGAGATGGTGGGATGCAGCATGCAATTACGGTGGTTGGCCACTATATCTTCGACAGCACTTCCAAACATGCCCTGCATTTGACACAGGAGAGTCTTGACTGGTGCTGCAACACTCAGCTTGGGTATAAGAGAGCTTATTTCGCCATTCGTTTTCCATTTCTTCCTGGCAAAAGACCCGCCAGTGCTTTTCATGTTGATGGACACTCGGCCTGGCTGTAAGAGAGCCTATTCTGCCATTCGTTTACTATTTTCTCCTGGAAAAAGACTTCCCAGTGCTGTTCACGTTGATGGATGAATCATTACATAAATATTACGTACTTAGATACTGTATGTTACATTAACTGTCGTCGGAATCTTCGTCGTTGTCATCGTTACCATCATCTTTCTTAAGTTTTCCAATGTCCACAAAACCACGTTTCTGGATTTGAACAAAATCCCAGTTAATATCATGGCTGCCAAACTCGCTTTGTCTGTATCTTGCCGCAACAACCGGGATTCCTTCCTTATCCACCACATTCAATTGTGTGTTCTCTGCACATATGACGCGTATGATCAAATCGTTTGACACCGTAAACAGTTCTGTTGATTCAGAGACAACATGCTCGTTTGGTCCCATTCCGTAAACACAGTAGGTACGATTCGCGCCACGCTTGTCTGCTTGATAGAACACCTGTTCGCTGTTTATACGCAGCACCACTTCCCGTTTGTCAATGTCTGGATCGGCCACAAACAAGCCTCCATATTTTGCAATGATGTGTGCCTCGGTTACAGCGTCAGCTTTGCTTTGATTGAGCTCGATAGTTTCTTCTTCGTAAGCTTTGAACAATCGGACGTTCGACTGAACGTTGCTGATCTTTGTGAAATGATGGAAGAATCCCTCTTCATGCTTGTCAGCAACATGAGTAAGCTCAACGGTGGCTGCCGATCTTTCAATACTACAGTTAAAATCATCCATGGCAAGGTCCCATTCCTTCCAAGTGTGATCATCCAAGTTTAACTCCTTCTTCTTAGCCTGGATGCAGTTGGAGGTATAGATAACAGATTGTTTGTGGATTTTGGTAGAGGCAAGGCTGAGCCTACGATCGCCAATGATACGTTTCACATCGCCCCAACTCCGCTCTGCCGCTCCAATTCCAAGAATCTTCGATGCGACACGACAAGCAGTAAATCCAAGCGACATATACTTGAACCGTACTGTATGTTCTTTATGCCACAGATGACTTTGACCTGTTAAAGCGTACGTATCACACCAGATACGTTTATTGTCATATGGACCTTCTCGGTTATGAAATTTGGATAGTTCGAAGAAGAATTTATTCAAATTCTTCTGGAACTGGGATTCGACTGCACTTTGTGGATGCCAAAGTTGTTTCAAACAACGTTCAGCCCGCTCTCGTTCGTCATGAGTATACGATTTCGCATCAAGTATAATTTCCGGTACTACCGATACCAGCCATCCAAGTACAGCAAAATCACTGACTAACTGAGTCTTACGTTTCTCCCAAAGGAAGACCATATGATCACCGAGACCTTTACACAGGGAGGGCTCTATTCCATAATTATCATCACTACCCAATGAGCCTACTGAACCAAGATCGTCTAGATCAAGCTCATTAGTGCAATCATTTGGATCTGTGTACATAGCAGCATAGTCCTCATCGTCATTGTCTCCCAAATCTAAATCATGTTCCACATCAGCACAATATCGAAGAGTATCAGGGAAATCTGCATTAGCCACACCGCCAAGCGCTTTATGAGTTGCGGTTCTGTACTCGAAACCCATCCTTTGGTGGCCACCTCCGTTGAATGAATATTTTGTTCGTCTGAGGGACTCTGTTGTTCGGCGGACGTAATAGTAGAGTTTGTCCATTCCTGCTTTATTGGAATCTGCAAGGCGTAGACACTTCAGGACAGGAAACATACCTATCACGATGGTGCGGACCTCATGCCAAAAAACAGCATCAGTCACAATCGCTTTGATTGCCTCCTTCTGTTGCTTACTTTTCGTAGGGAATTGGTAAGAATCCCACTCAATGCTTGCTTGGGCCGCCTCTAGAGGCTTTTGCAATCGAAGAAGTCTGTGCAGAGCAATAAAGTACCCGGCCATGCGGGTGTCTGCAGGACGAAGTAGTCCAATCTTGCGACCCTTGTTGAACTCTTTTGCACATTTGATAAAGACAGCATACGGTCGGTGCATGGATCCACTTCCAAACACCCGATACAAAAACTTATACTTCAGAATGACGACCTTAATTGGAGTGAGCTTGGCAACATCCTTGCAAAACAAGGACACCACATGCTCAGCCCCATGCAGTACAGTAATGCGGGGATTGACCGCTGCAAGGATGCGGCCGGCTTTTTGAACGTCCCCTGCACCGTCAAAAAACACACAATCCAAAAGTGTGTTTTGAGGATCCAACTTTCGCATCCATGGCAGGAACTGTTTTGCAACATAGGTCGAGTCTTTTTTACCACCTCCTTTTAAATGATCAGTGGCGTCCGCAATTTCAAGGACAATACAAGGTTCGTTGACAGAGGCCGCAAGAATGTTGAGGAATGGTTTGCGTTGGATGGTTGCCGAATCCCCATAGAGGCATATCCCATACATTTCGATACCCTCTTTTAGTTTTGCTAGGTTTTCTTCATAATAGGTGGCATACGTGAGGTCAAGTAAATTACCCCCAATGAGGCGTCGGTTCGGAATGCTATACTTAGCAGGAGTGTAGCGTGCCTCATCAAGCATCGCATGAAATGTGGGTTTGTCAACCACCGAGAAAGGCAAGCCCTCAGAATGCACAAAATTAGCAATTGCGGCTGTCAACCGGACTCCATTTTGGTGCAGGGAAGCTTCTATAGACATTTGAGAATAGCGGCGACGCTCTTCCAAAGAACTATCTTGGACAGACGTTTTGACACGCTTGGCATCGTTCGATTCTTGAATAGAATCGGCGAGTAGCAACGTCTTGGCTTTTAACTTCGATGATGCAGTGTCAGTCTCGTTTCGACGTCGGTCCGACGATTGACTTTGATTTGCCGCAAAGTCCTCCCATCGCTGCTTCTTCATGCGACAGAATTTTACCAGGTCATGACTGCAGAGGTTAATACCTTTCCCAGCATGGTATAGTGGAATAAGGTGTTTTATGACACGTGATGAATTAACATAAGACCAAGAAGAACCGCAGTACCCGCAACTCCATCCTCTGTCCCCAACTGGGGTTATCAAATCATCTTCCCAAATACTTTGCAATGGAGGGAGCGTTGCAGCGCTGGATGGGACAACACTGGCCTGTGACACAGACATAGACGACAAAGAACCCTGGCTGGGACTGAAGAAAGCAGAGGGAGTACGACCCATGCTTGATGTTGGTACCACTCTCGAGTTTAAGAAATTATGAGACAGAAGAAGAAAACAAGAAGAAAACGAAAATATTGAATGGCTGACGTTGGTTCTAATTTAAGTCTGATCTAGGTCCAGTGCCAAGTGGAGGTCCGCCGACACAAAGGATGTCACGATCTTGACCATGGGATAGAATGATTCCAAGAAGGGATCCGTGGGGGAAATCTCATCTAAATGACGGTCAATAACACCTTGATACCTAGACAGTTGCTGGACGTAATCGAGAGTCTTGGAGTACACGAATCGTTCGCGAGTATCGCAATGTTCGCGTACTTGAATCAACGACCAACGGTCCATGTTCTTATCAACGCCAAGTAGATAGTAAAATAATGCATACCTAAGAAGATCATCGCGTACCACCGTCGGCCCTATCACACGTTTGTGCTCGCTACGATGATTGTCCAAAAGAGCAAAGTACGCAATAGCCAGCGAGACAATGTCAGAGCATTCACCGAAAGAATCCTGAAGCTCGAGGCACAACCAATTTACCACCAAAGGAATGGGGATGGATTGAGTATACATACCCATCACATCGTTATCCCGAAGGCTCATGTACTGGTCCTTTTCAATTACTTTACAGGAACGCCTGCCATAGGCGAGAACTGCAACGTAGTCCACCTTCAGAAACTGGGACGGTTGATAGACGCGCTGCTCTCCAAAAGAGACGTTGTCGTTCATGACCGCCTCGATGACTGCGTACGGATCCAACGCTTCCATGATGAAAATATATGTGAGGTGTTACCAGTGGGTAGGCTCGCCAAAAGAAGGAGACTCTGATGGGTGAATGCACTGGTAAGAGACAACCAGGAAATATTGAAACTTGTATGTGCAAGTCATGTGTCACAGACAGATTTGAGACACCAACCTTACTTAACTTAAAAACACTTGGTGAAAAGGGAGTGAAGAAGGACAAGACGGTGACGCGTCATGACGTGTGATGCATGACGTGACGTGATGCGCCCAAGGATTGTCGCGTCATGACGTGACGCGCCAATGCCAGCTAAGAATTGAAGCATGCACTGTAGGATTCCCTACATGTATAGAC
>OFKU01000015.1_pt1 | contig 10023 bp, 5 predicted proteins | sample 1540641 | NCBI WGS metagenome assembly OFKU01 (sample SAMEA104347424, study PRJEB22522) | marine metagenome | biome: marine biome; feature: marine water body; material: sea ice | collected 2015-09-16T00:00:00Z | depth 1.5 m | reverse complement strand
CCATGTGCTGTAAAAAGGCTATATTTATTTAGCCGATCCAGTCTTATCATGTACTCACCTCGGGCCCCGAAGCGAGTTATACGCCAATATAGGCCTCTTTTTACCCACACCGGTCTCATTTTTTGACCCTCATGCCCCCCCTGTGTGCGTATTTTGCATACAATGTCCCTCTATCGATGACCCTAATGACTGCCCTAGTCCACCAATCAACGCACGTCTCATGTCCACTCATTATCCAATAGGTTCTTTCCTCCCTGACCAATCACAATGGTCTATCCATCATCGCTCTCAGACCTCGCTTATTCTCGGATATATGATTCAGCACAACCACCTGTTATGGACAAGTCTTTATCTATATAAAATTTCAAATCTAGTTGTTTCGCTCGTGATATAATATGTATATATATAATTTAGTTTTGAACCCCTGTCTGTCGCCTACTTCTTTTAACGCCACCACTTTGACGCTCTGAATTTACCTTATTATATTCAATGCGACGCTTCGCCTCACATTTGGGGCACAAGATTAAGTCACAGGTTAGTTCACTTTTCATTGGGTCATCATCCGGCGCATCGAATCCTTTGATGCCTTCATCGCAATAATATACCACTGCACGTCGTCCACGGGCATTACTTTCCATGCTGGGTACCGCCAGCTGACAATCTAAGCAGCACCTGCCCTCCATGAACTTGTTTGGACGGCTGTAATACACTGCCATGGCCTTTGCAAAACTTTTGACCTCACCGAGATCCCCATGTCGGCAACCACACAAACCGATGGCCGTCTCCTTGGCAACCTGTGGTGTATTGGTTGTATCTTGTAAAACTGCCTTCCCAGGCTGGCTTGTGCCGTTTTCATTTGCCTTCTTGGGTTTAGCCTTCCTTTTTTTACTCGCATTCGTCGTTTTAGCCTTTGCTGACTTCGTTGAAAGGTTAGCTTGGTATTGGTTGTGTACCTGTTGCATCATGGTTGTCACAGCCGGCTGTTTTGATGTTTCTTCTAACGCAACCGTGATCCAGTTCATATCTGCGCCAGGTGATGGCACCATGCCGGCAAGAACTTGCTTTCTCCCGTTTTCTTTTTCTTGGCACTTTTCTTCCTGTAAATCCCTGATGCCAATCTGTCCTGGTAGAGGCAACATGCCTGATCTTGTTGGAAGATATAACTTTCAATTTCGGTTAGAGAAATCAATTCATGTAGAGCCAACATGTGAGCATACAATGGGTTACTTACCTCCGCCAGGTCCTCGAATGGTCCCGCTGTAATTTTGGTTGGGCTCTTTACAATTCATTTCCAGGTTAGTCGGTTGTTCTCATGTCATTTACACTTTTGTGTCTGGTTACTTACCGCTTGTATGTCCAAGATATTATCCTCTAGTGCCATTGCTTGAGTCACGTGACCATATATTGGCACTGGAGTGCCCATAGGTTGCTCTATATCAAAAATGGAGGGCGTTACGATGCTGGTGTTTTGGTTTTCCCCATCATACCAGGAGTTGGGTTTTGATGGCGTGGTAGATGTTGGAGTATGCTCATTTCTGCTCTTAGTTGATAATGTGGCGGCCGTACCACTTTTTACTTGGCCCGACCCCTTTAGTAAACGTCGCAGTGCCTCTTCACTCCAGGCAATCCATCTTTCATTGGATGCATAGTTCACCTATGAAGATGGTACATGATGGGGTGAGCAAAACGCAATACTTTTTTCTTACTTGCATGTGCAATGGCCGCTTACCTTACGCCATTCAGAACTCCTAGTCACATCCGAGGTTTCAAAGAAGACTGTTTTCCGCCTCTTGAATTTCTTCTTAAACAAGCCTGAACCTTTTGGCTGTTCTTTGTTGACCATGCTGGTATGCCGGAACGCTCCATTTCGACGCATAATGTTTGTCCTGAAATCGTTAAACTTTTTGGAGTATAGCTGTTGGATGCATGTTCGGTGGCCAACGGGCAGCTCTCCCAAGTGCACATACGAAACATTCAATGATCTCATTACTCTTTGCTCCACCCACTCTCCATGAGTCAAAGTGGATCTTCCCAACTTATGAATTTCCGTTCCGTAGTAGTAGAACATCCACGCTAAGCGTTGCATGTTGTCTTCGCTTCCGTCCTGCATCCAAGCCTGTCGGATATCTTTGCTGTTGATACACGGTAGGGTGTATCCTGTCAGTTTGCAGCGGTAGGTCATCTTAGTGATGTTGGCGGCATCGTGGAACAACTGGTGAAGCTCACCAGCAATGATGTGGGTCGCCGCCTTCTCGTCCTGTAGTACTCGTCTTTGCATTGCCTGTTTGGTGCTGAGCAAGTTACAATCCTTTCCAATACAGCTTCGACTTGCCCAGGCTAAACTGGTCACTTGTTTGGCATCAAAGCGGTCCCAACGCCACTGGGTTTTTGAGGGTCTGTTATCATTGCTTGTCATTGTTCAAGAATCTTGTTGTCTAATATGCTGTATGCCGAAGTATATTATAATCGAGTCACCCAGCACGGATTTGGATCGCAACGTACGGCCACAAAGGGTTCGAATGATAACGTAAGTACGTCATTCACATAGTACCTGTGGGAGAGTTGTTTTGCCGCCAATAGATATTTATTTTGCAATCTCGCGCGCTTTTTCCAAAAGATATCCTCCCTCCACTAATTATTTCAAAATCAGATATTGTTTCGATTATAACCAATTCGTTCACGATGTCGTTATCTTTGACTAGTTGTCCTCGGTGCATGCAGCCGTGCTCTCCCTTAGGACAACCTGGAACTTCGTCGTTCTCTTTCAATGTTCCTTCATGGTCTACTGAATATGTGTGCGGACAGTGCGGTGTACAACCCTGGTTTGAATGTTGTCATTCTAGTTGTATGATTCCTCTACGTAAAAATGTATTTCATACACTCAAGCAACTCCGTGCCCATGCTCGGCATTGGCATGTGCAACTAGCTTCCGTCGAAGAGACCAGCCTTGTATTGGACACGGTTTGTTGCACGGACGACTCAGATTCTAACTGCTCTTACACCGACGAGTTCGAGGACGTCCAGCAAATCGATGACATTCCTTGGGTCGATTCTTCTCTCCCCTTTTCTTTTGTCAAAACCGGCACTGCTCAATTTGCTAACTGGTGCATTGCCGGTTCTGTAGCCCAGGCTACACGCTGCCTCGTGCTTCAGACTTTGTTACAGGCACCTGTCAGTGTATACCTCGATACTTCGTTTAACCTGCCACCACACTCAATCCACCTCTTTCTGCATATTGCTTTCTTGCTCATGACAACCGGTCAAATGCAGCATGACGCACTGTCCAGTATCCTTGTTTTGGTTTTTTCTTTGATTTCGCCAGACTATAAAGAATGGCCTACTATGCCCTCTTCCACTGCTGGCTTCCAGTCACATATTCTTAATCCCACCAACCAACATTCATTGGTATCGATTCTACCCGTTCCGCATGTTTACATGCTACACGACCAATCTCATGCTTACTGCTGTCTTCGAGAGATTGCAGCGTACGTTTTGTTATTACCAAGATCAACCGGTGCACCGCTTGTACCCTTGCGCTTAACTCAACTGTGTCAAAGCGCCAACATGCAGAACTTTCTTTCGACTCCACTTCCCACTCGAACAACAAAATGTCTTGTTACGTTGGGGCTTGTCTTTTGGCTAGATGGGTGGGATCCAAGTGCCTCATCAAAAAACAATCGATCGCCTATTCACACCGCATCCGTTACCCTGCTGTGTATTGACAACTTAACGGGAGTTCTCTTCAATGCCCGTACCTTTCCCTTTGCCTGTGGTCCCGGTAAGGCCGACCACAATATTATCTTCCAAGCCCTCCGTCATAGCCTAGACAAAGTACAAGCAAGTGAGGACACTGTCTGGTCCCACCATCACGGTTGTTGGACTACTCTTCGAGCACATGTTATTGCGTTTCTGATGGATCAACCTGAACGCAGAGGAACCAACTGTCTTCTAGGTGGCAATTCAAAACAGCACGTAACGTTTGGTGTGTCCTGTGACTTTGAGAATTTGGAGCGAAAGTTTTCGGCTTGCCCCAAGTGTGTGAGGGTTGCTAACCGGTATTTGAAGAGAGGAGAATATGCGTCGCCAATGGCATTCGCTTGCCGGAATTGCTACAGTTTCTCGCTAACGCGCCTCTTCCAACTTGGAAAGTACTTGACACCCTGTCATTTGGAGTTGACAGTTGATACTCCTGGATTTGAACTTTCCAACCACCCAGGGTTGCTTTCCTTCGAGATCCTTACGGATGCTTGGACTTTTGCATTGAGAAGATTTGTTTATGACAAGAAATGGACCAAAGAGGAGGTCAAGACATACCTTTCGTTGTTATGCATTAACAAAGCAACCATCGAGTACTTCACCAGATGTTGTTGCAATTATCTTCTTCTTCAAGACCTAAATAATAGGCCAGGTGACTATGATTCAGATGTGGTGGCGTATGTCAAAAAGGATTACTTTGGGCATCCTCAACTATACCAGCTCCCTTCACCCCCGTCTGCATGGAGTATTGGAACAATGGATCAGAGAGTAGAAACAATTATGCATTTGGCAATGAATACTCAAAAGGCGGTTTTCAAGTTAGTGCTTCAGTGGGCATCCTCGATGGAAAAAGGGAAGGAATTGAAAAACCGAATCAAACCTATGATCGAATCAGTTCAAGAATTGCGTCTTCCCTACATACCCTGCCGCATGTTCAAGAATGAAAAATTTGGAGGGTATGTGGCAGAGAATTACCGTGCTTTGACCATGCTTTCTCCCTGGATTTTTCGATGCCTTTTAGATAAGGAGTTCACTCCGTCCCTACCTATATTACCACCACATGCAAAACCTCGGGATAAGTGGACTATGAAGGAAAATGCCGCTTGGTTGAAAGTAAGGGGTATCAAAGTAGCGCAAAAATCATCGGCTGCCGAGCGGAAAAGTCAACTTGACGGATACTTCAACCAGCCTAACGGTCCTCCTTCAGTGGTTCCGAACATAACGCCATCATCTTCCGATATTCGTCACTTGCTGTTGCTGCTGTTTCGAATCTTCGGAACTTTGTTCTCCACCGACCTAAACGGCGAACAGGCAGGAAACCGATTTGATGCCCTCGCCTTACAATTCCTAGATCGTGTCGAACAAATTGGGAGAGCCTGCTTGCCCAACAAAAAAAGTCCAATCTGGCTTTCCAAATACGGAATGATGGGATTGTTACGATGTCGCCAACACTTTGTGGATTATACTTATCCTCATTCGTTATACGAGGGTGGCATTGAAGGGGAGGGAATGGTGAAGGAACTACGACCACTGTGCCCAAACGCTGTGAGGAAGGGGTGGCCTTGCAATTTGATGAACGCCTACAACCGCCAAAATATCCTGGCTAGTTTAACCAGTGGATTCGAATCGTACCCAAGGTGCAGTTTACCAACTGACGGGCAACACAGAGCCAATGGCAAACGATATTCCACCTGGGTGGATGTAGAACATGCGATGAAAAACCACCGTCCTGTATCGATTGTGGTGCTCGGTTCCGTCATGTCCTGGCAATGTCATGTACTAGTGCACATGTTCGGCGTCACGTACTCGGTGGCCATTAGCATTGACCAGTCGGTTGAGCCAGTGACAGATGATGCCGGTTTCCTGTACCACGGGGTTACCTTTGATAACAAAAAGACGGTATACGACGAAACAAACGGAGTAATGTCCTTCGCCCTTATGTTGCCTCATCGAGACAAAGAAGGATATCTTCGTTACTGTCTGTTGGACAAAGATTGGAGATTCGTCCAGGGTGACGGTCAGTGGAGCATACTGGACTAGCTTTGTGTAAGTCCAAAGCTATGTCATACAATAACACGTAGCGGTTAGAAGTAATACGCAATAGTAAAATGTAAATCGGCAGGTCAGCCCGACCTGGGACGCTTCGCCTTGACCTTCTTTTGCTCTCCCCCCTTCACTTTCAAATTCAGTTGCAACCTATACAGGCGCACGTGGGCTTCAAATCCGTAGTCACCGCAACACCAATTCAAAGTCTCCCTACTCTTGACCAACACAAATCGACTAGCCGAGTCGTAGATACTTCCGTCGTAAATGCATACAGAATGGCTCTCTGACTTATCACCGCCTCTCAGTTGTACAACGACCGGTAACGAGTCGTCCATCTCGAGAACATCTTGACACTTCAACTTCCTGAGAAGATACCCGTACTCGTGCATAACCCCGTTGACATGCTGGACAAAATGGAACCAAAATGAATCCATTGTGGGTGAATAATTATGGAGCAAGTCTTTGGCTGGGTCCAGACCAATCATCCAAAAAACAGCATTGGCTAAGCCACCCAGAACACATACGTCTGTCTTGCCTTGGTAGAAGTAGTTCAATCCCTTGTTGCTGCGAATACCGCGCGGCGGGTCGTCATCTCTCGAGTCTCCAACAGGAAGAGTTACAAACTTGTCGGCATTTTTTTTTTTCGTTCCCTTCGTCGCAATCCTTGATCTTCTGGTGGCCTCCTTTAGTATCGAGGTATCAAAATTGAGTATGACCCACTCAGTTGGCAAAGAAACATATTTTCCACCTTGTAAACCTAGCCAACGAGTAGTTTCCTTTTTCCCCGTGAATGCGATATCTGCGCGTAGAGCTTTGATTTGGACTAGATGGTCAGGAACGGTGGTTGATGGCATCCTGGCAATCGGCACATATTCAAAACCGGATGGGTTGCACGTCGCCGTCAGCTTTTTGTCATAGTTGGCTTGGTGCACAGCTCGACTGTGGGATGGTAGTCTTGCATACGTATCTTTGCAGTAAGGCTGGAAAACGTCCTCCTTCGTCACCCCAAATTCATCACAGGTAGACACCTTCTTGTGCATTTTAGGTAAAGGAACCAGAAGTCGGTCGTACTGGATCTTCGCCTGCATCTCGTAGTCGTGGTCGTAGTTCGAAGCCAGTCGGTTGGCAAATGTCGATACTTTCATACCGGCGGCATGGGCGGATATATACTCAAATAGATCAGGGTCAAACCAATCCAAGTACTGCTTTAGCCAATCCTTGTATACCGCTATCATAAGGGGGTGTGAGGGAGGATACTTGGAACCCTTTTTCGAAAAGGACTTCAGTTTTCGCTTGGGGTCAAGCTGGTAAGAATCCACACGTATTGCGAACTTGTTCCGTGATTCATATTCAGTATCAACTTCGAACTCACGGCCCCGATCGACCAAACAGGAAAGGTTTACCAACTCTTGGTCGCTGTAGGGAATGGCCGGTATAAATAATCCGGGTGGAAGGGCTCCTTTCTGCGATTCTGCGTGATTCTTCGCCAGCAAAAGACTTGATTGGAGGGCCAGGGCCGATTTAATAATATCCAGGAAATCCTTTTTGTCATCAATGTCTTCCACATATCTGAGTTTTTCTTCCGCCAGGGCCTCCATTTCTTCGCTTGAATAGATATGGGTTTTGACCGGGCGTTTGGCTAGGTGGTCGTCGGCGGGTGTGACTCCAGGTTTCTCCTCAAACTGGTCCTCTAACCACCATTTAGTCTGTTGGTCGCTTGTTGTGAACCGTGCTAGGCGGCCGGACGGATACATGTTTGAAGGATTTTGGTTTTCCAGAGCCTTTTCATATTTTCGTATTTTCTTGAGTTGCGAGGGAGTGAGCGCTTTGGGTGGTGTGGTTGAGTGGGACTTTATAACAGAAGAGAAACCGGATGGCCGCTGTCCACGAGTAGAATCAGATGGTCCAACCCGGCGTGGGTCGTCTTTATGACGATTTTCGTCTGAGTTGTCTTTGTCAGCCTCTCTTTCTTTCGCCTTTGGCTTGGAACGTTTATCCGCCTTGCTTGCGTTGGCCTTTGTTTTGGAAATTTCTTCCAACGAACTTCTGTCAGGCTTCTGTTTGACCTTACTTTTGTCCGCCTTACTTTCGTCAGCCTCCTGCTTGGAGTGAGTATGGTTGGTTATAGCAGGCAGCGCTCCACCATACTGTTTCAAACACATAAAACAAGTGACGGCCTCCCATTTGTTGCCGGCGTTGCGTCGGAAATAACCACAATCAGCATGAACAGCCAACCCACATCCAGGACATTGAGGGTCGCTCGCGGTGGTTGGAGTGTCCGCTCCATGATGCACACAAAGAGCTTTGGATGCGCAATAATCCTCTAACCATGCTGGGGGTACCTCGGTTGCACCTCCTGTGACGACAAGACTGGGTTGACCACGCAACAATTTGACGTTCACCCACGATGCTGGATCAAATTCGATAAGATTTTTGCAGAGGCCGAGATGAGTTTCCTTGCCACCGGTGTAACTTATGGGCGCAAACGTTGCAGTATCGAGAGCAAGGATAGGAACCACAGTGAAGGAGACAGGAGATTTACCTGCGTCCAAATCTCTTAAGCCAGGAAACCATTGCACACTTTTAAAGGAAGGTACATGCGGATACGCCCGAAAGTCATGCTGTTCCTTCGTGATAAGACACCCATATACAGGGGAGATAAAAACAGGATGCTCGTGTTGGGAGAACAACATTTGTAGCGCGTACATGTCGAACCAAAGAGGCGAATTAGGACCGCCTGGGGCGTCCGTCAGCCTTTCAGCGAGTAGGGTAAAGTTGTCTTTCCACTGCAACCGGTCCTTGAGGAAGGATGGCAAAACATGGAACTCCAACAAACCCCTTTGAGCGACAGTTTTCGTTTTAACGAGGTACTCGTACTCTTCGACAACAAGAATAGACCATTCAACCATCGTGTCAGAGGTAAAAGGAAAGCGAGCACACCGGTGATAGAACGCGGCGAGGTTTAGACGGAGATGCAGGGCCATTTCAGGCACGGTGGGAAGGTTGTCATCGTGTATTCCAACATTTACCTCCGAATAAAGGGAGGACGCCAAAGCGGTGAAGGCGTCTAACTCGTGTGCACCGACTTCGATGGAGAGAGACGGAAATAAACACCGCCGAATATCACGAGGAGGAATCTGGATACCGGAGATCATCTGCGTGGAAGTACTCTGGCGACTCTGGGTGGGCAGGGTGCGATCGACAGGATAGGGAACAACCACCAAATCTTCCGACTGGACAGGAAATTTGTAGGGCTCCGAGCTGAGGTTCGAACTGCACTTCAGAAGTTGCAGGTACGCTGCATTGGTGCAATTTTGAATTGCTGGGGACGTCAGGGGTGGTACCAAGGCACAGGAAAGGTATTGATGGGTTGGAAGACCCAACGCATTCCACACGTCAGTGGCCGGTAAGACGGTAGTAGACCTCCGCTCATCCGTGGGATATACATTGGCTACCCACTTCTTCAGAACAAGCAACCGCATAAACTGATCGTCAGTGTGGTAACCATCCTCAATGGCCTTCGACTGTTTGTCGGCATGGATAGGACAATCCTTGCGGAAGTTGGTACAACGAAAGCGACCACTTTCGTAAGGAACGTTGGTAAATCCAATTTTTACGTAGGAAACATACGGTGAACTCATTTCCAGACGAGCTTGTAGATACAAATGATGAGTGGCAAGCTGGCCTTGACCCCTTTCGTGACAGGCTAGTTGAAAGGGATCCGATCGAGCAACAATTGGAGATGTGTAGGCAAGAGACCCAAGCACTTGGAGACAAGACAGACAAGAGGAAGGTGCCTATTCCAAGAGCACAAAAACTTGCAGTATCCGAAAGTAGATTTGAGGTGGAAGGTTCAACAAAATAACTTCCGTTGAGCATGCAGACACCAGAGGTACCTTTGTCCACAACACCGAGGCAACTGATATAACTTCCACGTTTATTGTCAAACATGAACAGAGCTGCACCCACGATGAAGTGAGTGAGAAGCTTACTTGGGTCTTGGACGTCAAACACAGGTACAGTGATCGCCAAAACGTGATAGTGTGGGTTAACAAGCAATGCGGCGGTGTTTGTCTTGAATGATTGTTTCTCCTCTGAAGTTTGGTAGGTGAACAAATCGGTAAAGAAGGAAGACAAGGTTTCAACAGTGAGACCTGGGGGAACATTCTTGTTCTTGATTTTCTTGAACATTACAACCATAAAGGCAAGCTCGTCGACAGC
>OFKU01000014.1_pt1 | contig 10613 bp, 14 predicted proteins | sample 1540641 | NCBI WGS metagenome assembly OFKU01 (sample SAMEA104347424, study PRJEB22522) | marine metagenome | biome: marine biome; feature: marine water body; material: sea ice | collected 2015-09-16T00:00:00Z | depth 1.5 m | reverse complement strand
CAAAATGTACAAGTATAGCTGCACAAAATAAAAAGAACAACAAATACCATGCAAACTAGGTGATAAATACTACCAAATACATACTACAATAGGATGGAATATATAGATTATGTCTACTCGTGTAAAAGTATCAACGCTGCACCGTCCTCATGACCCACGTTGCCCACAGAATAAAATACATGAGGTGGATCGGCACGTTCTGTTGAAGTTGAAAAGTATGCAAAGCAGATGATTGAGCGCAATAATTTGCCACTCACAAAAGGCCAGCTGGGAGGCCTCACGTCCATGAAGCATCACTTTTCTGTCATCATGGATAATGGTAAAGTTTGTTGCCAAACTACCACTAAATTCAACATGGAAACCAAGGAGACACCAAATCAACCTTCGGAGAAACCAGCCTCCAAGAAAAAGCTTCAAGCAAGAAAGGATCAATGTTTTGACTGCCTTGAGGTAGAGTCAGAGGATACTCTTCAAGAATCCGCAGATATCAAACCCAGCCTCCTTGGGCTGGGTTTGATATCTGTGGATGTTAAAAAAGGTTCTGCCGGAGGCTGCGCCAATTGCTTTGGCTGGTGTCACATCTTCTATGATGGCCCGATGTCACCAGTCCAAAGGCTGGCTGGCTGGCTACCAAAAAAGACCGACCATCTGTCAAAACAGCAACAACTGATTGACTAGTCCAGGACCAGAGAAAGGATTTGCAAGCAAAGGGGTGAGTTCGATGGCAACCAGCAAGAAAGTGTTGCAACAACAATGCATCAAACTTGGCATACCATTTCAAATTACAACAGAGGAAATCAAATTCAAAATAACGGATCTGCTTGCCCTGGACCTCTGGAAAGACTTGGATACAAAGGGAGTAAATGCTGGGGGAAACAGGAAAGAGTTGCAAAAACGTTGCAAGGAAGCTGGCATACCAGTTCAGATAACAATGCAGGAAAGCACCAAAGGCTGGGAAGGGAAGCCAAAAGGAATCCTTCAAACCTTATTCAAGCGAGGGTTTATCAACCCAGAAAGGATGAATGAATATACCGTTGATGGTAAGAATGATGCATTTGGAAAGCATGTCACAGGTACATGCTTGAGATATTTGATGGAACAACTCTCTGACTTCCAGAATGAAGGGAAACATTACTGCAATATCAGGGGAGACAAATGGGGTGCAAGGTAGACAGGAGCGACACCAAACTGCAATCCTGAAATGGCTGGCAAAGGAACCGAGTATGGTTGGGCTTGTGGGAAAAATGTGTATCGTTGTTTTGTGGAACGCACCAAGCTGACGTTAGCACTACTAGGATCCTGCAGAATGTATACATCTTACTTCAACTGATCATGCTATTGAAGATAAAAGGTGAGCTCTCCAAAATAAGAGATCAGGACTTTTATGTTAGATTGCCAAAGCTATATTTGGCATTATTTAGTTTGGTTGGCGTCAACTCTAGAGGCTTGATCTTTTGTCCCGAGCATCGGCCGCCAAAAGTGAATCAGACGTGCATTGAAGAGGTTCATCCGTGGTTTCACTAGTTGTAAAGGTTGAGGATGGAGTTGATATGATGTACATGAATTTGGTTACAAAAACACAAAAACAGGAATCAATTACAACTGCCAAGTGATGCCACTTTGGGTTTTCATCGCGAACTTGGGAATATATAATTGTCGGTGACTTTGAAATCAAATTGACCCTTTCCTCCTCGAATCATCTTGAACTGCCTTGGTGAAGAAGCCGCATACTAGGTCACGGAAGATCTCGGTAGGTGACATTTTGAACTGGCTGTAGTTGGTCAAGTTCCAGACATTGCCCAAAACAAGTAGTCTGAAAAAGACAACTAGGGGGGGGTGAATTGGCATGGGTAGCCCCATTGGATTTCAAGGGTGATGGCAGCGTATCCAAAGTAAGTCCTGTATGCCAGTTGGAAGGAAGACGGTCATCATTGTTGCTCTTACGGATGTGCACATAGGTTCTCAGTTTAAAGAGAATGTTGCATTCAATAGCCGACAGATAGCTATCATGCTTCCAATTGGTGATATTGTCTTCCTCGATCAACAATAGATGCAAGACTTATTTCACTGATTGATTGGAGAGAAAATTGATCGTTGTATCACGGGCACCAAGACTGCGCAATACACTCTCAAACTTGTTTTCCTGATCACAGCTCATCTTTGGTAGCTCAACCTGCAAACATAATAATGTCAGTGCAGTGTCTGCATCATGGCTACCATGACGCACCCACTGCATTAACTAATTTTCAACCCATGATGTAGTCAAAGTATACCATCATTAATAATTTACAAGCCTGCTCCGGTAGAAGCCCTTTTGTATTGTATGGAAAAGATAGTGTCAAACTTGTTCCGGGATGCGGGTCAATGGTTGTGATTTTATAGTCACCAAAGCGATGGTTCAGATGGAACAACTCTTTGAAAACAACTAATTTTCAACCCATGATGTAGTCAAAGTATGCCATCATTAATTAATTACAAGACTGCTCCGGTAGAAGCCCTCTTGTATTGTAAGGAAAGGATAGTGTAAATCTTGTTTTGGGATGTGGGTCAATGGCTGTGGTTTTATAGTCACCAAAGCTATGGTTCAGATGGAACAACTCTTTGAAAACAACTAATTTTCAACTCATGATGTAGTGAAAAGTATGCCATCATTCATTAATTACTAGACTGCTCCGGTAGAAGCCCTATAGTATAATGTTTGGCAAAGATATCATCAATCATGGTTTGGGATGCAGGTCAATGGTCGTGGTTTTATAGTCACCAAAGGCATGGTTCAGGTGGAACAACTCTTTGTTAACAACTGATTTTCAACCCATGATGTAGTCAAAAGTATGCCACCATTCGTTAATTACAAGACTGCTTCAGTAGAAGCCCTTTAGTATAATGTATGGAAAAGATAGTATCAATCTTGGTTTAGGATGCGGGTCAATGGTTTTGGTTTTATGTGTAAGCCCCTTAGTATGATGTTTGGAACATATAGTATCAATCTTGGTTCAGGATGTGTGTCAAAGGATGTGGTTTTATTGTCACCAAAGCATTGGTTCAGGTGGAACTCCTATTCAAAAACAGCTACTTTTACAGCCCATGATGTAGTCAAAAGTAGGCCATCATTAATTAATTACAAGACTGCTCCAGTAGAAGCCCTTTAGTATAATGTATGGAAATGATAGTATCAATCTTGGTTTGGGATGCGGGTCAATGGTTCTGGTTTTATGTATAAGCCTCTTAGTATAATGTACGGAACAGATAGTATCAATTTTGGTTCAGGATGTGTGTTTAAGGAGGTGGTTTTATTGTCACCAAAGCCTTGGTTCAGGTGAAAAAAACACCAAAGCCTTGGTTCAGGTGGAACGACTATTCAAAAACAACTAACTCTCAACCCATGATGTAGTCAAAAGTATGTCATCATTCATTAATTACAAGACTGCTCCGGTAGAAGCTTGTATGGAAAAGATAGTATCAATATTGTTTCGGGATGTGGGTCAATGGTTGTGGTTTTATAGTTACCAAAGTGATGGTTCAGATGGAACAACTCTTTGAAAACAACTAAATTTCAACCCATGATGTAGTCAAAAGTATGCAATCATTCGTTAATTACTAGACTGTTCCAGTAGAAGCCCTTTGGTATAATGTTTCAAATATCAATCTTGGTTCGGGATGCGGGTCAATGATTGTGGTTTTATAGTCACCAAAGCCATGGTTCAGATGGAACAGCTATTTGAAAACAAATGGCTTGCAACCCATGATGTAGTCAAAAGTATGCTCGTTGATTGCAAGCCTGCTCCAGTAGAAGCCCTTTTGTATACTATATGGAAAAGATACTTGGTATATGGACAAGCGAGCACCCATACACCGTGCGGGCAGAGCTTGTGTGTACGGCGTACGGTGGACGGCGTACGGCATAGGGGAGTGTGGTTATTGCCATTTCTTCAACGAGGTACATATTTAGGCGGTTGTCACCCTTTTTTTGTGGTCAGATTTTGTTATCACGCGGACTTGCGTAGGGGACTAATTAACGCCCACGCGCTCGCTTGATTGGAATCAAGCGAGCGCAGCTCGCTTGACCAAGTATGACATAATCATAATAATAGCTCAGCAATTATTTCTTAACTAGGATATCGTTGGAAGTTGGAAGTCATGGAGATTGATAGCAGAGCAATTTACCTGGATTATTGGAATACAAATGGCGAAGGGGGTGTCTTCTTTAGTCGACCGTTTTGAGTGAGTGGCCAATTTGACTACCGCCCAACCTTTCCGTAGTGTTGAAGCGGTTTGGATGAAGCACATTGTTTAGATGAAGGAAGAAGATCAAGAAGGGTGATTGATTTGTCCTTCGATGATGTCTTTTGCCATGGCTACCTAAATGATCGGCCGGAGGGGCTTGCCACCATGGCTTTCTGATTGTGATGGCGTTGCGGGATCTCTGTCCATGAGTAGGGTCTTACCTGTTCGTTTGGTAGGAAGGGTCAGGCTCTGAGTATTTTTTATGATGCACGCATGTTTTTTTCGATTCTGCAGATGCTTTGTTACACTTTTTTACTTGTCACTAAAAACCTCCAAGAGTTCGTTTCCTCGAGTGGAATCATTACGTGCTTCACGATACACGTACAACGTAGGACTACAAACAACTACCGGTAGTAGAAGTAATTGCGAGATCGTCCAAACAGAGTCCTTGTCCTTGTTCTCGTCACCTTCCACTTCTGGACGTGTTACAGTTCGTTCACGTTGGACCCCGGTCTAATCGAGAGGAGGCAAAAATTTGTCCATCATTATGGGAGAGGAAGGAGTGGGAGGTTCTGGAGCTACATTACACGAACGGTGGTTGACACCATGGACATGTTCATGGTGGTCATCTGCAAGAATGCCATTACATTATTGTCGTCGACAGTCGTGTCGTCTTGCCGCATTCCTTAGGAGGCATAATTAAACATCGCTTTCGGTCATGGTACACGTGACACATACAGTAGGATATGACTACAAACAACTAACTGAGTAGAAGCGAATGGTAGAAAAGTAAAGGCGGAAACTTGTAACTACTCAGTAAGTTATAATGTAAGAAAAGGTGTTTCGACCCTGCCATGGGTCATCATCAGGGAGACGGCAATAGCCTCCAACACCTGCCCAGTTGAATTTTTGTGTCTCAACCTGCTCCTTCTTTGTGAAGAGAAGAATAGTAGGGATAACGAAGACTCCAACTTGCACTGAGGTTTCGCGAGGCCAGACGCTCGACTTTTTTACAAGGGTAGTTTCCTTGGGACTTGTCTTTTCCATCGAGGTGAGTTTCCTAACCTCGCAGTTTTTTTTAACAAGGTTTGTTTCCTTGGGACTTGTCTTTTACGAGGTGATTTTCCCAACCTCGGGACTTGTCTTTAACGAAGTGATTTTCCTAACCTCGTTTTTTTTACAAGGTTTGCTCCTTGTTGTGTATTTAAACAAAGAATAATAGTTGAATCCAATCCAATCCCCCGAGACGTCAATATCTATAGACGTCGCATTGACCTCCGCAAAAATCGCCCGCACGGACTCTCAATCAATTTCGATCCGAAATTCTCCCGAACCTGTGAATTTGAAATGATACAAGAAAAAGAAAGAGACAAGGTGAGTAGCGACATTTGGACAATCACATCATTTAGGCCGACCTGAAATGCAGTGTCGGTCATTGATTCATCGTCCACCTCCATATCCGACATTAATTCCACGTGATCCATCTCTTTGTCGTCGTCCGAAAGAGTGTCGACCATTCCTTCATCGTCCACCTCCATATCCGACAAGAATTCCACGTGATCCATCTCTTCGTCGTCGTCGGAAAGAGTGTCGATCATCGCTTCATCGTCCACCTCCATATCCGACACGAATTCCACGTGATCCATCTCTTCGTCGTCGTCGGAAAGAGTGTCGATCATTGATTCATCGTCCACCTGCATATCCGGCACGAATTCCACATGATCCATCTCTTCGTCGTCGTTGGAACGATAGTCAAAATCCATACTCTCGCCATCAGTCTCCATTGATGAAGCAGAAGCAGAACTCGAAGACTGGTCAGACATACGCGCTGCTGTAAACGCAGAAGAGAGCAACAATTGCGGCGTCGGAGTCACAAGTAGAGGCACAGGACGTCTTGGTGGCGTCCTTGGCATGGAGGTGACAGTTGCATTAAGTGAAGCGAAAGTAGCCGTAGGTGTAGGTGTAGGCACAGGGGTCGATGTTGCAAGGTTCCGATGGGGCATTGGTCGCAGGTTGTAGTTATGGGATGGAGGTACAAGGAAGAAGTTCGTTGTAGTTGTAGTTGTAATTGTAGTATCGCTGGCCTGCTTCCGTGAAGGAAGTTGGAGCCTGCTTTGCGGGCTTCGTCGCCGCCCGCGGGGCATCATAGTAGAGGATAGTCGAGCCTTGAATCCACAAGGACTACCTAGTGTTGTGCACACCAGGTCAAGCGAGGGCAGAGAAGAGGTAGGGTGGTTTATTAATCCATCCATGTTGACAAAAGAGTGAGCCTTTCTGTTGCAACCAAAACCTCTGAAACTTTGGCACGAGTGAGACCGTTGTTCGCAACCATCGAGAGGGAATCCGAATCCATCACTCTATTAGAATTAGTACTGAAAGCTACGTCTGTCTTAGTGAGTATGTAGATATAGGCCATGAATGTCGTAGAAGTCCCAATGCTATCCAGTCTCTACAGTACACTCTCTACCGGTACTCTACAGCAGAGAGAGAGAGCGATCGCTAACGCGACAGAATCCGATTGGTGGCAATACATGTGGACGGAGGATAATTAATAATTGTCAGCAATCCCCACGTAATCGTACTGTAGAAGTGAGCGGCGAATGATACAGTACAAGTACTCGCAGGTTGAAGTTGGGACAAATAAGCAATGTCTCAACGAATGTCAATCATGTTATGATGTTGGTCCTCACTCGTACTGTACCGGGTTTATCATCTTGCTGGCATCTCTATTAATTAATTTGCTGCGATGCATTTTCCTGGAGGGAGCAGAAGTACACCACCACCACTCCCTATACTCGTGGTCTGCACTACGTACGAAATTACTTACTCTACGGACTCAGTGAAACTGGTGGCAGGCAGACGACGAGTATAGGGAGTGCACCACTATTAATTATGACCTACTTACTAGTCTACTTACTTGTACAAGTACTTGTACCCCTACGCGCTTCCCTGTTTGCTGGGGAACCGGGATCCCGGCCTTCAGCCAGATTCCCTGGGAACTTAGATTCCTAATTCCCCCAGCCAACTTGCAAGGTGTGAACCTACCTGGTACAAGTACTACTTACTAGTCTACAGTAGACCTACTGTACCTGGTACTGTATGTACGAAGAAGGAGTGGAGAGGAGAGCTTACAGTACTGTACTGTACGAGCGGGGAATAGTGGCGTCCTTTAGGTCGTGCCGGATGAACACTACTTACTTACTAACTAACTACTGTACAGTACCAGCAGTTAGCCGATCACAGCGCTAAATTGTTTTGTTTCAATTGTTCCTCCTCGTGAAGGTTCGTATGCCTATAATAGCCTCTGCTGTGGTCGAGCTAAGGGTGCCCCATTTTTGATAGATAGTATATACACACCTCCTGAACACACTGTTAAAACGGGGCACCTTGAGGCACCTTCAGAGCATGTCCTCCAAGCATGTTCTCCAAGGAGGCTGAATAGCGTAAGATACTAGCCATGTTCGTGGAGAAAATCCCTGACGACAAGGGATGGTGGTATCGTCTCCCTTCCTACATAGCATTGTCTGAAGATAATCAACCGCTCCCTACTGATACGATTCTACCACATCTGGGTCATGCATTTGGTCTTACTGAGCTCGCCATGTGGGCAATACTGGTCGAAATGGTCATGGAAAGGGTGCGTTTACGTTCCTGGCATGTCTTATCATTCGTTTTGCCGATGGTTCCGGTCCGTTGGAGATAGAATTGCAAAGTGGCGAGATTGGAAGTGAAACGGATACGATGGAAGTGCTCCAATTGCTGGGAGTGGCTTCCATTGGAGCTGGTTTTGATCCCAGTTTTGCATGAGTTGCTGGGGTTGGGAAATGACTTGGTTGCAAGCAGTAAAGGATTTATTGAGGAGGCCGTGGAGCCATTAACGTAAGAACGATGGCTATACTAGCCGAGCTTGCATTCGAAGAAGAAAAGCGTGAAGAAGAGGAATCTGCTCTAGATGTGGAGTTTTTCGTTATCGAGCGGAGACAATTGAATGAAGAATTGGCAAAATTGGAATCTCTTGAAGTTCAGAAGATTGAATTGATTCAGTTGGAGAAGGATACGCGAAAGAAACGCAACAAATTCCGAAAGAACAGAAGATATTTGCGGAAGCAGTGCTCGGCAACGAAGGCGACAGAGACCGCCGTCCGAGCGAAACGCGGAAAGAAGGATAAATCATAAGGAAATTCGATTAAGTATTTTTCCACTACTCTTTTACGAACCGTGGCATGGTGTTGCCTGCTATTTTGGAGGAGCTGCGAAAGCGGTTGGAAATGGCTCGATTAAAATGGGCCGAAATAGAGCTAAGCATGACTCCGAAATGGCACGTGTTGCTGAACCATTCGGTGCAACTATTGGAGCAACTATTGGAGAGAACTGGTGGTGGTTTGATAGAACTAGGGTAAGACCGCATCGAACCTGCACATCAGTGGAGGGAGAGGGACCGCCAGCGCTACAGTCGTTTGCGATGCATTTCTAGAATGACAGCGTGCAAAGCCAAAATTCAAAATCTTCGATTGATGGCTCCTATCAAAAAGGTGCAAGCTGAAGTAATACAGAAGTCAAAACGGAACATGGCAAGGTGCCTTGAAGATGAACGTGCAGCTGCCGCAAAGGTGAAGAGAGACGAAGAGAGAGGTGATTGTCGAGCAGGCAAAATAAAATGGCTATCGTTATTCGGCTATCTCATTGACGTCCATACCAGGTAGAGAGCGCCAGTAGACCAACCGGGGCAGCACTGGGCGACCCAAGTATTGTAATAATATTAACCAAGTGGGTCAGGCCACAAGCTATGGAGACTACGCTGACGTAGATACGGACGTTTTTCCTGAGGTACTGGAGGCTTCTTCCGTCGAGAACGGGAGTTGCGGGTCAGAGTAACAAAGGAGGTCAATTTGGTATCTCGAAAGAAGACAGGTCTTGGGAGGAGTTCAGTAGGCTTGTAGCGTCGTCGACGGCGTGGATTGAGCCTAGAGAAGAGTTCTGTGATGGGTTTGGTATTGGAGCTAGCAGCTAGTTTTGCGACACGTACACTGTGTGCAATCAGTCCTTGGTGAACAGACACCCAGGCATTGAGTTCCCGCAGGGGCTGTTGAAGATGGGCCTCAACATCGTCGTAAAACAGGTCTCGGTCCTCGGGAAGAGCTTGGTCCTTGAGAGGATAGAGGGAGCGTATGGTACGGTGTGCCTGCTGGAGGCTAGCTTGGTTCTTTGCTTTGCTCGTGCGGCCATGACGGTCAGCGTTACGGGCCAACCAGAGTGTATGGATTCGGCTCCACATGGTGCGGAGGAGTTTGGAGAGCCATTGGCGTTGTGAGTGGGTCATGGTGATGTGACGACTTGTGCAGTACTGCTGTTGAAGAAAGGTCAATTCTACAGAGAATTTGCCCCTGAGAAGGTTGTTCCATCCAATGGAGGTTTGTTCTTGGAGCAGTTGTTGGTATCGGATCGAATAGCGTGTAGGATCGATGGTCTCTGTTCGGAACCAACAAAGAAGGCCTTCCCACAGAATGTCCACCAGAACTGGGTCAAGGAAGGAGTCGATGGGTTGATTGTGGAGCAGGTTAGTGCAGCGCCTAGAGAGCCTTTGCCCAATCCTAGAAAGAGGACGAAGAAAGAGCTTCTAGATTCTAACAGAAACTAGCGTAGATTGATCTTCGGAGGCGTAAAAATGACATTCGGCTTGGAAAAATTCACATTTTTCTTCTTTATCTTCTTTCTTCGAGACATCTCAACAAGGTAAGGGCTTGGGAAAGAGTCAACATCCACAATGAATGCAAAATCGCGGTTTGAAAGTGGCACCATGCTGGTTGATGACAGAGCGGCAAAAGCTTGTTGTTCGATCAATTCTGTTGTTCAGAGGCATGTCCGAGCAAGGTCCGAGCGAGATTATTCAGCGTAAATCCTAGGTACAGTTTATCATACGGTACCGTACTGTACTGTAGGTTTCTTTGAACTTGCGCGATGGGAGTACGTACCGTGTAAATCGATGTGCACATGATGTAGACCTACTGTACGGTACTTACAGTACGTGTACCGTACGGTACCTGTTACTGTGCCTTCACCTCGATTAATTCCTTGGTGTCAGGAAGGGTTCTCTCTAGAGAGAGAGAGAATCACTACACCAGAAAGTTGAGGCAAAAACTGTTAAGTCCCAGATGTTGCGCGGTGCGCGCGCTTGAACTGAATGCTCACAGTGTACTGAATGCCAACTGAATGCCTAGGCATTCAGTTGGCATTCAGCCCGAGTCCGGACCCTTTCAGTTCCGTTCAGTTCAGTTCAGTTCAGTTCAGTTCAGTTCAGTTCAGTTCAGTTCAGTTCAGTTCAGTTCAGTTCAGTTCAGTTCAGTTCAGTTCAGTTCAGTTCAGATCAGTTCAGTTCAGTTCAGTTCAGT
>OFKU01000013.1_pt1 | contig 11378 bp, 10 predicted proteins | sample 1540641 | NCBI WGS metagenome assembly OFKU01 (sample SAMEA104347424, study PRJEB22522) | marine metagenome | biome: marine biome; feature: marine water body; material: sea ice | collected 2015-09-16T00:00:00Z | depth 1.5 m | reverse complement strand
GGTGATGCTGCGGGTGGTGCCGTGGGTGGTGCCGTGGGTGGTGCCGTGGGTGGTGCCATGGGTGGTGCTGCTGCTGGTGCTGCTGCTGCTGCTGGTGGTGGTGGTGCCTCTGTATCTGTGAGCGCAGAAAAAGCAGCAGAAGAATGTCTGCTGATTACTTCCCTCCCGGTGTGGGTATTTGCCCTCCTACTGTTCGGAGCAACAGCATTCTTTAATGACTGCTTTAAAGTCTCTACCGTTACCTGTGTTCCTGTACTGGCCGATAGGTTCAAGGCAAACTGAGAGAAATCAATCAAATGGTCAAGGCTAGCCGTATCGTTTAACTCTTCCATTGACGCATCTGTAGGAGGCGGCTGCATACGATAAAGCACCGTGGGAACAAGTTTGAGCAAAAGCAAATAAACCAATAAAAGAAAAAGTGTTGCTGGGACATGGCACTCACCATATCTTTGAGCACCCAGAACTCGGTCTTGTTACCATCATCATCAAAAAAACAACATTTCTCCTGAGACATTCCGGCCACCCCAACTTTGTGTTGGTTTGCAGAGACATACCATCCTTTCGCTCGCTGCAATTGATGCATGATAACTTTCACTACTTGTCCCTTTGCCTGTGTTGCCACCCTAGAAAACCCACCTCTATTCTTCACATACCTTCTTCCTGGTTTCTCACCAGGGTTCAGAACGTCCTCCGCCTTGTCCATTAGGGTCATGTTGTTGTGGACCAGCCAAGCATCAATTACAGTCATCAACCAATCTCGCGGTCGGCAGGAGCCTAGAAAGACATGCCACACCTTTATGTAGTTCTCATGATTTGGTTCCAAAACCTCAACTATTGTCTTCAGGTCAGACATTGTCACTGGTGCTTCGTTTGTTAACGGCATCAACACGCCATGCTTGTACGCAGCTTGTTTGGCGCTGTTCTTGTACTCTTTAATGACCCATTGGCGAAGGGAGTCTCTGACGACGTCAATTTCTTTGAGCATCAATTCGCCACAGGGAGTCTCGGTATCACATGCTCCTGTGAGTGGTCTCTGCTTCCTCCAGGCCCAAAGTTTGGCTGCCTCAGCCGCATTTGCCGGTCCTTTACCATCTTTTGGACCAAAAAAGTCACGGGGATACGCCAGGGTCCGATCACAGCGTGTATTGTGTATTTCTTCAAGTTGTGCTGCTTCTTCCGCTGCTGATGCCATGACACTCAAAGCACTTACTTGCATCAAACCAGAGGTTCCAGTTGTGGTCGTCAAAGTTGATGAGCTATCATCGCTCATGTTGTCTTGCTCTATAATGCTGTGCTGTGACGATGATGACAATGGTGATGGTGAGGCGCCCGGGCGGTGTTGTGTGTTGCTGTTTTTTGTTGTTGGGTGCCAAAATTGGAATCGGCTAGAGTTCATCACTCTCTAAGAAAGATTGGTGTAGCTTTAGTAGACAATTTTATAGTCTACCAATTAGTGTGTAGACCATGGAACGGCGGCAATATTATTGCCGTTAACTGAACATACATTTCTATCATGATATGTGTTTGTCAAATGATATATATATATTAACAAGTGGATATAATAAGAAATTTCAACCCCCAAAACCAAAAGAATACACGTTTGCCACCACATTTTATTTAATCACGAGCGATCACGTCAAAAGGCAGAATACGGGAGCAGCATAGACCTCATTAATTTAATCAATCCAAATCAATCAAAAGAAACAGAGTTCTGGGCATACTGTGGGAGGTCATGTGTAACACGACTCTCTTGTTCCCATGCTAAGGCCCTCCTGTAACCGCTTGCTTTGATATTCGAACCAAATCCGGCATGATGGAGCTGGATCAGCTCTCGCTGTGTGAAAATCAAGTGGACTGCAGCTACATAAGCCGGTTCCGGAAGTAAGCATGGGCTTGTAAACGATGCAATATGAAGAAAGATACCAACTGGAAGTGCAAACACTTCCTTTTCCTTGCAAGGCACTTCGATCTCCATCTTGCCATTGTGTTTGATGCGATTCGTCTTGTCAACCTCAATCAAGGTAACAGCAACAATGGCGCCCTTCAATCTCAACGCCAGGACCTTCTTGGCAATACGGGTTGCACAGACTGAAAAGAAGTCATCCACCTTGTCTCCGTACTCTATGCTCCATGGATGATCTCGAGGAAAAGGGGGGAATAATGGGCTGATTTTGTCGAATCGATTATTCCGGAAAGCCCATTCTCCTGTGTGTATCAATTGATGTGCTAGTGTTTTCTTATGCATAGGGATCGCAAACTCGGAATCCATAAGCAAGCTCGATACAGGGGCACAGCAGAACACCTCTCCGACTGCACGACCATCCATTCGCCATAGTTTGGCTTGATGCATCACAGTTTCACCCCGACCATTGAGTTTCAGGATGGCCCATGGGTCGATCTCCAGGATGTAGAACAATAAGCGCCATTCTGCATTGCACTGCAAGGCAACATTAAATAGAGTGTCGCGAGAATCATCTTCATCTCCACCATCTGATATTCCATGATTCAGGAAGGATGCAATAGAGTAGGCACCCTCGTGCAACCCCTCTAGTGACAACAGGTACATGATATCATTTGGGCTTTGACCGGCCAAGCACGAGAGGGTTACTGTCGAAACAAAATCATTGTCCTCCTTGAGCAAATGGAGGGTATCGTCAAGGATGCTCCTGTTCTCAGGGAACACCAAGTCACGGATGTTGTTCATAGGAGGACCTGGCGTCCCACGTCCTACCATCTCATCCATTTCCACAAGTCCATCCCGTAGCGCCCAGTATTTCACCTCATTCTCACGGGTGTTCGTAACGTTATCGTTCTGGCTATGCATGCTCCCTGTACTAACAACTTGTGTCCAACATGCATTAGGTACAGTTGGCAAATATTCGGAACCTTGAGGATGAACACCGTTGTCAATGGACGGTAGCCGGCCTAATAGCCAATCAGGCAGAAGCGGTACGCCTCTAAATTCCTTCTCCCGTTTCAAGCATACCGTACAGTCACAGATCTTATTCACAACGCTTTGGCAATACACCTGACAGCTCGGGCACTGGCATTCTTTACGAACCTCACCAAAATCATAACGGTAAGGTCTCATTTGGGGGCAGCACTGGCATGCCACAACACGCACTTTGCTTATTGAATCCCACGATGAAATGATCCCCTGTGGATCATCAGTCCTCTTGTCCAGGCCCGCCTTGACCACCTTGTCACAAGCACGGCATATGTGATCGAAGCAGTAACTGAGCAGAGGTTCTTCAAAACAATTTTTGTGATGTGCCTTCCACTGAGGACGGAGACCATTTATCATCGTACTATGCTTTTCACGTGCAACTTCAATTGCTAAATCTCTCTTTTTCATTTCCTCTGCCGTCCCAAATGACGATATCTTCTTTGAGGAACCCCACCCGTGATGTTGTTTTGTTTCGGAGTTTGTTCCCCAACGATTTGTCTTGGGCAATCTCTTTCGCTTCGACTCCGGGTCAATTTGCTGTTCCTCCTCCCCAATTGAAATACTTTCATCATTCCTGTTGTTGCTAGCCATGTTCATTCTTCTATTAGACTTTTGTCCGCTGGTTTCGATCTTTGAGTTCATGATGTTCCGGTTCATTGTGGTGTTTTTTAGTGGGATTGATTGTTCTTTGATTGGCACCAAAGATCCAGAAGAACGAACCCCAATCAGAACGTTCGTGCCTAAAGAGAAGCCTAGCTAGATCCAAATATTTCAATTAGGGTCCAGGCTAGCTTATTTAGCAGTCTTGTGTCCTCAACTGGATTGCACCATGGCGGACCAGAAGAAACCACCAATGCTACCAGCTCTGACCAACCAGGCACCAGTGGTTCAACCCCCACCACACAGAGCGGTGACAGCAACATGGCTTGCACCAAGAAAACTGCCACTATCATGAGTCGGCGAGAGGAAGCTAAAAGCACGAGGCCTCTCTGAAAATCTCGCGCACTTGCTGCTTATTTCGCAGCTTCTTCTCTCGCTCGCTTATTAGCCACCGTCACCCTGCTCACCTTTGCGCTCTCCTCCCGCTTCTGGACATTTTTGATTGACTTTAGTCTTATGGCCAATGGATACATGCGTGGGTGGGTGAACCCAACCTCAAGTAGATGATCGTTGGCACGAAAAAGTCGACCGCGATATTCGCCAACAACCGGAATGATCTTGTCGTGCCTGATGAAACCGTGTTTATCAAGATTGTCAATCACCAACTCGAATGGAAGTTGAAAACAGAGTGCATTTTCGGGGTCCATGTGGCAATCAACGCAGTGGCACACATAGACCCGCTTATCATCATCAAGTTTGTTCCTCACCCTCTTCTTTTGTATTAGGAAAGTACTTGGGCCCCTTCGAAGCACCGAATTAAGCAAGCTCCACTTTTGCTCTGCCTCCTTCTCAGCTGGAGTCAGAGTGGTATCGTAGCAGGGTGCGACATCCACACCATCTTGGTCTCTCTCCTCGGCGACAACGTCTCCAAACTCCTCATCATCAGTATCCATTGGGTTGTCCGCAACTTCGTCCTTGGGTGGCTCTTGTTTTCCCTCTTCCTTGGCCACCTCTTCTTGTTTTCTTACTTCTGCCTCTTGACGGTGTATAAGGTACATATCATACCAACCTTTCAGTTGGGTGTCATCAGGCAAGTTACCATTAAGGAGTTCGACTTCTTCCACAGTCAGCCGGGGCATCAAATACTTCACTTGTTGAAATGAAATTTGTTTAGCTTGCTGAAAGCAAGCAATGAGCGTCACCTCGCCTTTCAGGGTTAAGAAAGCACGCGTCCCAGGAAATACGAGGAGAGATTTGTCTTGGCACGTTGTCATTTTGTAGACAGACTCTTCAGGCATTGCTGAAACGAAGTTAGAGTAACGTACGTCCCACTCTAAATGGTACATCATGCAGCCTTTGATCTCTTTGTAATTCACGGCACAGTTAGGAAAGGAATTAGGGCACCACTTGTAGACATCCCATTCTTGCTTATACCTATGAACGGGTGAGGATATGTCATCCCCTTCCAAGTAAAGCAGCCCATACTTGATAAGCGCTATGTGCAACAAAATGAATCTCTCCACTTGATCGTAATCACCTTTTTCAAGGACGTACTTAACCCCAAGGTTTATGTTAGGGTGGTCGTAGTCCAGACAGGCAGCCCGTAGTTTTGCCGCGTTCATGTCAAGCATCAAAAAAAAGCCAAGAAGGATCCTGAAAGGGTGCTCAAGGTACACAGTGGCTGCGTTACTAATCTTCTTCTCATCATTCACATCTGGATCTATCAACCACGAGATAACATCTAGCCCGTCGGATGCGTCGTTGTATAGGCGAAGGGCCTTCTTTTCCTTTGGAGGAAGCTGCGGCTGGAGCTTTAGGTTCATCATGTTCTCTGCCAGCTTCAGGCAACTCTTAAGTGCTAAGGTAAGGGTCTTGCGACGCGATTGATTACCTGCTACACAAAGCGACTTGCCCCTGCTATTCCGCCTGCTCTCAAGGAGACAGGAGATTTTCTGGCTATATGTGAGCTTCGTTTTCAACACCATGCTGGCTTTCCTTGCCCGGACATTTGTGTGCACAGACTATAGATCGAGGTGGCTGCAAAAGCAACAAAAGGCATTGGTAAAGGGTGTAGTTCAAACAAGTTTTCTAAAATATTTTCACGTACGATTTTGTCTAGCACTTCTATCACGCAATGAGAAAATCGTTCACAGGACTTATCATGGAATGGTTCACAGCACTTTACATCGTTTACAGGACTTATCATGTGAGCGCACGATCCATGGAGCGTTGGACTACTTTGAATAACTTCTAATTCTTAGTAAAAATGATTGGTGGTGCTCTGCCAATCCATATATAACCTACTCATTTTATGCGTAGGATATTTTGGTAGACATGAGTGCTGTCTACCAGACGTACACACCATCCTACGTAGATTAAAAACTACTCTATCGTCATTGTTGCTACTGCATGGTTTCTCATGGGCAAATGACACCAATGACGAACGACTTCCATTACTGTGTTGCTGCTATTGGATTCACGTATCTCCCCCAATGGAAGAGAGCATACCAAACCAAATGATTTGTCCACATTGCAGATCTATCTGCAATGCTGAACAAAAAATAGTGAGAGGGTTTCACATTTCAAGTTGGGCAACGCAGAGCACTTGTGGCAAATGCAACCTACTTTTCTTCCACTGTCTTGCTTGTCAAAAGGCAATCAAGTTTTGGGCTGGTGTTTTGCAACACAAGGTCCCCCAAACCCATTTAGGAAAACTACCCGATTTAAGGGATGGCATCAATGGTGCTGATGATTACATTTCTTCTTTGCTGAATGATAATGCAGACAACGGCATGATCAATGACAATGAAGAGGTTGAAGAGGGTGGAACAGATGATGTTGTCAGTGTGGCCGAGGAATTCAACCACCACGAAACAGATAAGGACGACTGGCTTCTCAGGTTAGGAAAGAATAATCCGACAATTGGCACACCCGTATTCAGTCTCTCTGACTTAAAAGAAAGTGCTGGATTTGACAAGAACTCATCGTCGCCACGGTACTACTGGGAAGAATATCAGAAACCTGGACTAGGTCTAAAGCACCTTGTGGCAAAGGCATTTGAGCTGGGGAGTGCCAACGACATAACTGATGCAGAGGCCAAGTTCTCTATTACGTTCTGCAATTTGTTGCTCAAGCTATCCAAGCATGAGCGGAAAATGCTTTCAGAATGCATGGTTGCTGCTGTCAACTCCAAGGATAAGGAGTTGAATATTTTTGAGAAAACTCGCGTTCCGACATCAACGAACGACTTCAACAAAATCTACCTGACGGGCGCCAATGCCATCATCAGCAACCTGCCCCACCCAACGCCAAACACAACGAAAGATCGAACCCACGCCTACACAACGTTAACGGATGTTATTGCTAATATGTTAGCAGAAGGCACCCCCGTCGAGCAGTTCCACTTTTCAGCCAATCTATGCTTGCAGCCAGAACACCTATGCAATGATCAGAGTAAACCAACTGTTTCCTTGAGCAGAGCTGGACTTGAATTGTACTTGGAACTCACCCAGGGAGAAACGGAAAATGCCATTGATTCCGGAAAGCCTTTTGTTCTCAAACTGTGGTATAAGGAGTGGCGTGATGACTTTGATCCCTTCAATACCAAGTCTTCCCGTAGTCAAGTTTGGACCAACACAAACACAATTTGCCCCCCTCAGCAGGAGAGTAGAGGTCGGAACACCTTCTTCATGGCCATTGGTGCAAAGGGAACCGATCATTCTGAGATCGAACATTTTTTTGCTGAGGAGCTAAATGTCTTGTCCACAGATGGAATGAGTGCCTACCATGGAGGCTTACGTAAGATCATCCGACTGAAGGTTGGCAAGATGCTTACTTGTATCGACCGTCCTGAGAAAACTGCCACTTACCGTTGTGGCGACCATAATGGTACCTTTTCTCGTACGTGGGGACATGCAGCTAACGTAGATGGCTTTTGCAGAGACAACCACCTGCCTTCATGTCCTCAGTGCCGCAAGAAACGACTAAGAATGCAACTCCGGATGTCGAATGATTCGTTGGAAACCATCATAGAGGATGGCTTGTCCACCTCGTCGTCTTGCAGTGACGGTTCAAGTGCTAGTGGTGGGGATGATGAATCAAGAAGTGCAAATAGTAATGGGACGAGCCGGAACAGTTCCGGGTCATCCTTACAATCAACTACAACACGGCATCCCAAGAGGGTTCCTCTTTGTCGAATGCCCAGTGCTCCGTGCACGAACAATATTTGCTCGAACTGGCAGCTACTTGACCCATCTTTCACATCAGCAGCACCAACTGATTATCCAATTATTTTCGACCAAAGAGCAGGTGCCCCGTCCGCCCCCACAGGAAGAGAAATCACGATTGGTGTACCGGCACGTGAGGTCCGCCTGGTTGCTGTACCGTTTGAACGCGGCTGTGGCGCTCCATATCCGGATGGCGTGCATAATAACGGTGGATAACGGGTAAAGTCGAGCAGGCGCTAACTAGCGATTATCCACAACGGATATGGCGATGGGAGACTTATATATACACAATATCGACGTAAGATCACACAATATATTAAAGTAACGATTAGACGATACGCTAGACGACACGTTAGAGCAGAGTCAAGATAACGCTACAGCGCTATCTTAACGGTTTATCAAGACCCATAGCAAACGAAGAACCAGCAGGGACAACGGGACAACAGAGGAGGAAGAAAAGACAGAAACGGAGGAAAAACGACAAAAATAACGATCAGAACAGAAGAGAGTAGGAGTAACAAGAAAGGGAAGTAATGACGGACGCGCAGATCGTTCTACAGATATGCGGTGCAACCAATGCGCAGGTAGTCGCGCTGGAAATCACCGAGAGCCTTGACACGCTTCAAGCATTTGCAACCCTTTCAGCAGGAGATATCAAGGACCTAGCGTCGAAATTGGAACGACGACCACTCAATCAAGGACGGATACGATTACCAATCATATTGGTGAAACGCATTCAAGCACTATGCTTCTGGGCTCGTAAGAAACAAAAGCTTCTACAACCCTTGGTTGCTGCGGAATTCACCTTGGCGGAACTTCAACTAGCAGCAGACCAAATGCGTGAGGCAAATGAGGAGAAGGCAGATGCACCGTCCATCAAACCAAAGGCATTCACGGCGACGGGTTGGAAAGTATGGAAACAGTCATTTAAAACATACCTGTCAAACTTCAAAGGAGCACAGGACTCACCACTGGATTATATCACCAGAATAATGCTGCGACCTGACGACGCTGCACTTGCCTTGCTCACGGATCGTGAACGTGAATTGTACGCTTACCCTTTAACTGGACCTCATTTTTCAGATGACAACCGCAGAGTGTACCAACTATTGAGCGACGTAGTGTCCGACACAGAAGGCTGGACTTACATCTCAGAGTTCAACCCGGCACAAAACGGACGGTTAGCTTGGACATCGCTGCAGGCACACTATGATGGAGGAGGACAGAACAAAAAAACGGGTGGCCGAAGCAGAAGCGATTATCGACACCGTACACTACAAAAATGAAGCCACCTACAAGTTCGATACCATGGGAGCCAAGCTCCTAGAAGCCTTCCGAACCCTGCGTGATGCAGGGCAGGAGAAACCCGCATACGAACAAGTCAAAACACTACTCGAAAAGGTAAAGATTGAATCGGCCCAGGTTGAGATCGCCAAGGCTCACGTGCGACAATACTATCGTCGAGACATGGACGGCGCCCTTGAATATCTGAGCACCGAGTTTGCTCGACAGTTCCCAGTGGCCACATTCCAGAACGTACGCAGGCACGGTCGAAACATTCACGCAGCAGGAGGTGACACAAGCCGACGACGCACAGGCTACGATTCATACAAAGGCACAACGGCGGAATCGGACCAGCCACAAGAAATCGACGGTATCATCACCTTTCATGGTGTGGACGTCACGGATACAGGCCGCTCATTCACATCCCAGGAGATGACACAGTTAACCTCACAAGGACAGGCTTATGTTTTTCGTACCCGAGACGAGCTCGGACTTAACCGAGGAGGAGGAGGTCGTGGGGGCGGACGCGGCGGTGGACGAGGACGTCACGGAGGCGGGAGGTACAGTGGCGGACGCTTTGGCGGCGGCCCAGCCGGACGAGGAAATGGAGGCCGCCACGTTGGCTCCTTCCACTCACAATACCCATCGCAATACCCGTTACAATACCCATCACAATACCCACCGCAATACCCGTACGATGGACGCCATATTGGCTCATTCTATACACAAATCCCGGAGGATACGAGCACCGTCACGACTAACTCAGGATTAGCAGCGTTACCACCACCACCAACAACCGCAGCCGTACCACCACCCCCAACCACTCCATCACCATACCGGATAGACAACGGACAGCGAGGATCACAGAACGGAAGCAGATTTGGCGCTAGCCGCTACACTTAAAACCCAGTTACAGATGTGGAGGAGTGGAACTAATACGGAGAACATACGAGGAGCGAGGAACATACGAGGACGCGAACATACGAGGACGAGGGGCGAGGAACAAAACATACGAGGAGCGAGGAACATACGAGGACGCGAACATACGAGGACGAGGGGCGAGGAACAAACGAAAACGAGGACGAATACGAGGAACGCTCGACCGTTTGGTCTTATACCATGGTTTCTGGTGTGGCTACTAGCCCCAGGAGAGCAGAAGTACGAGGAACGATACCTGGTGTGGCTATTAGCCCCAGGCAAACACGAGGCAAACGGAAAAACGAGGGGAGAAATACAAACACAAGGCGAAACAAATGTGAACGCATGCGTAGCTAAAATGACGAGGACATAAGAATACGAGGCGAGGCAAACGAAAACGAGGAGAGAAATACGGATACGAGGCAAATGCAAAGCTAAAGTGACGAATACATGTTGTTACACAAAAATAAAAATATAAAAACCAAAGGCCTATGGCCCGCATTTGACTGAGCAAAAATTTCAAGCGACAGAAACGGAAATGATCGTGGCAAGTCAATCCCGTTCCCGGGGACACAGCGGAAACGATTCCTCAATTCGGCGATTTCCACTTTTATTTCCTGCGTATATGTATGACTCACGCTTCAGTAAACCCGCATCTTCTCTCTCACGCCTTAACCTGAGGCACATCTCCAAATCGGACGGAGAACCATCCGGTCGACGCCGAAACTGATCCTCACCCCGATCACGCATCATCCCATCACTGTTGAACAGATAAGGACAAAGGGTAAGGTCCCAAAGCTCAATACCGTCACGAATACCTTCACGACTTGGGTAATCATTCTACCGAGGCTCCCGATTGAGCCAATTACGACTGGTGTTACTAACGCCAGCAGTACCCGCGCCTGATGGAACGGCAGCAGTAATCGCGTCCGGGGCGTTTTCTCCAGGCTCAGCCCTGCCTTCTCTTGCCGCCCTTTCCTCGACTGTGGACGTTGTACGGGCCATCGTACCAAAACTGTTTAAAAAGAAGTGTGTGTATGGATCAACCGCGTGTGTAAATGAACTGAAGCATTGAAGGCAACAAATGGATCCGAAAGATACTGAGAATATACCAAAAATACGAAAAAGATCGCATGACAACCACGATTGACTACCCCTAACACAGTAACAAGATAATGAGGACAGAAACAACAGCGAAAGACACGGAAGAACTCATTACACGCGAGACGCTCGGAATTATTTCTCACAGAAGACGGATCGTTTCCATAACCCGTACACAAATCCGAACCTTGAAACCTCCCGAATGGATCCACATACTGAGAAACGACCCACAAATCAAAAGGAGATAAACGATCCAACATGTCAAACCAAGAATGTAGACAGAACTTTTGGTTTGTTAGACC
>OFKU01000012.1_pt1 | contig 12108 bp, 6 predicted proteins | sample 1540641 | NCBI WGS metagenome assembly OFKU01 (sample SAMEA104347424, study PRJEB22522) | marine metagenome | biome: marine biome; feature: marine water body; material: sea ice | collected 2015-09-16T00:00:00Z | depth 1.5 m | reverse complement strand
ATATGAAAGTGACGCTGCAACGAAAGGCTCGTCTGGTGGCAGATGGTCAATTGACTAATACGCCCGTAGATAGCGTCTACTCAAGTGTGGTGTCTTTGAGAGGGCTCAAGACCGTACTGTTCATTGCCGAATTGAACCAATTGGAGGCTTGGTGCACGGATGTTGGGAATGCGTATCTCGAAGCATATACCGATGAGAAAGTATACATTGTAGCAGGAAATGAGTTTGGAATCAGGGAGGGCAGGACTCTGATCATCGTGAAGGCATTGTATGGATTACGCTCCAGTGGACTACGATGGTGGGAGAGATTCTCAGCTATCCTAGCCGACCTTGGCTTCGTACCGTCCAAAGCTGAGGATGACATATGGATGCGTGACAAGGGGGATCATTATGAATACATCGCACGATACGTTGACGACCTCACTATTGTATCTCGAGATCCTAAAGCCATCATAGACGGGCTTATGGAAGTCTACAAACTGAAGTTGAAAGGAACAGGTCCAATCGAGTATCATCTGGGATGTAACTTTACCCGAGACCTCGATGGTGTTTTATGCATGTCTCCAACCAAGTACATCGAGCGGATGATTGATACGTACTATCGCATGTTTGGAGAGAAGCCAAAGACTATCTACACGTCACCTCTTGAGAAAGGAGACCATCCCGAGTTGGATACGAGCGATGAACTCGACATGGATGGGATAAAGAAGTACCAGTCGCTGATAGGTGCGCTTCAATGGGTAATCACGCTAGGACAATTCAACGTCGCCACAGCAGTGATGACGTTGTCAAGTTTCCGAGCAAATCCACGAACTGGGCATCTTGACAGGGCCAAACGGATCTATGGGTATCTATCCAAGATGAAGCATGGTGCGATACGATTCCGTGTTGGAGAACCCAACTATTCTGGAATACACATCCAGGAGTATGATTGGGAGACGACGGTATACGGGGAGGTTGAGGAAATCATACCATACGATTGTCCGATCGCCAAGGGACATCCGGTGGTGATTACGACATATGTGGATGCAAATCTATGTCATGATATGTTGACTGGACGTGCAGTGACTGGAGTCTTGCACCTGGCAAACCAGACAATTTTGGATTACTATACGAAGAAGCAACCTACAGTCGACATCTGAAAACACTTCTACACTGGTATTCCCATAATTTTACTACGGAATTCCACCACATAATTCTTTGGTGTAATTTTTGTTTTCTTCACTTAATTTTCCAAAAAAATTACGCCCGCGATACGCGCGTAATTTGAATGCGTAAATTTTGCACGTAAGTTTTTGATGTAATCTACTCGTGTAAAACTAATTAAATATTCATGCATGTACTTCGACGATGGGTTTTTTCACATATTTGTGTGAATCGACTATTTTTGTGTATGCATAATGTGTACGTCTAACCGTGTGATCCATATGATGTACTAATATTCATTATTCCTCGTCGTCACTGTCTAATTCGTTGTATACTTCCATATTTGTTTCAACCTGTCCACCCATTAGGCGTCTTGAGTGCTGTGTGCCCCCTCCGGCTAGCCGGTTGCGTGATCTTGCCAAGTACACCTGCTCTAATTTCATGTTGGCTGCGTTCTGGCGTTGCTCCCTGATTCGCTTGCAGAGGGCATCGAATTGAACGTAGGCCGCATCTGCCCATCCCATGTACTGATAATTGCCAACCCTTGAGTCAGTCCATACTGCTGTTCCAGTGTTATTCCACCTCTTCCAGTAGTTTTTCAACGCTAAAACGGTGAACGCTTCGTCGAGCACTGATACGACCTTCCTTGCTTCCGAGATCAATTTGTTTGCCTTTTCTCGCATTGTCCATATTTTCCGACCTGCGACACAAGGCACCAGATCATTAAAAAAGAAACAGAATGCCTCGATGTTGCCCTCTGGGTTCATTGTCCTTACGTCTGAAATGTCTTCGAATGAAATCATCTCTTCGTTGAATAAATGAGTATTTTCTGTGCAATTGTGGCATCATCATAAGCACATGGTTAGACAGTTCATTCGGTAGTCCATCGCCGTCCCTCGACACTTACTTTTTATCGTTTTGCGTAAGTCCTGGGAGCAAGCATTTCGTTTTTGGTTGAGTCCATCCCTGACAATGTGCGCATAGGAAGACATCCAATGCTCCTGTTCCAAGTCTGGCACCTTGAAGTGTTTGCTTGCCTTACGCATCACCTTGTGCATGGTTTTATCATTTGTGATGAACTTACACATTTTCCATAGTGTTTCCTTTGTCCACGCACGTACTTGACCCTCCAAGAAAGTGTCTGCGACTCTTGTCTTGCTAATTGCGCGTACTTGTCGCTCAGCTCTGAGTAACTGTCCCTCTGTCTCGATTAGTACTGCCCTTAGTTCGGCTGGCGACTGTGTCTTTTCATCCCCTTCGTTTTGTTGTTGGTTGCTCATTAGCGTGGGTGATGGCTGTGCCGGGTGCTTTTGGCTGTCGTTGTCGGTGGAATTGCATGATTTGTCGTTGTTTGATACTATGGTATTATTATTTGGACGTTTGGATTGCGTGGATGCCTGGTTATTAGGAGGGGGCGATTTGCGTTTCAAGTGCCTGTTTGTTTGATTCGTTTCCTCGTCGTCGTCGTCGTCTGTACTTAGCTCACAGGCATCAACGTCTTCGGGTTTGCCTGTTGACGCGCCGTCGTCGTCACTCTCTAGGCTTACCTTAAGCTCCATCGCCTTACATCGTTGTGCTGCCATTTTTTTTTGTAGAGCTGCCTTCCGATTGGCTTTCTGTTCCTTCTTTGTCCTCTTTGGAGCCATTCTTGTATACTGATTCCAAGGAGTACAATTTACGTGCTGGCTGGTTTGCAAGCCTTCCTCTGTAAATGTGAATCATTTCTTTTGCAGTTTTCCGCGAATGTTTCTATCTGCGTTACTTTGCCGTGCATTTCTACTTACGTTGTCTCTACGTAAATATCCTACTGATGTGGTTACCAAATTACGGCGCGGCTCCTTCTTCTCCGGCGAGTAATACTATAATGCATAAGTGCAAACCGTCCTTGGCCTGGCGTCAGATAAAGACAAGCCGGCATGCGCTCTACTTTCTTTTGTTTCTACGTGTTCCTAGTACTGGGCTTAATTACTTGCGCCTTCTTCCTTTACGTCACTCATTTTGTACTGGCACTTTTCAACAGGCCGCATACGCAGGTTTGCGCCTCATCACAAAACGCGCCATTGCTTGTTGTTCCTGCAACTACCCCATCTCAACCACAATCGCAACCCGTCTGAACAACCTACTCTTCTCATCGCTGATTGCTCTCGGTATACGCCTTTTAGCTGTATTGTTGAGCATTCGTAAAGCGTTGATTACAGCCAGTGACCCTTGTGGCCGGTCTTGAATTCGGGACAAAGTGTGCTAGTACACACTCCCATTCGCGTTGCCTCCCATTGGTTCAGGTTTAGTTTTGCTTCGGTTATTTTTGATTTGTTAGTGGCTGTTACAACTATTCTTCCTTCCTCCGAACCGCTGTACGACAAAACAACCTACTCTTCTCTTCGCTGATTGCTCTCGGTATACGCCTTTTAGCTGTATTGTTGGGTATTCGTATAGCGCTGATTATAGCCAGTGACCCTTGTGGCCGGTCTTGAATTCGGGACGAAGTGTGCTAGTACATACTCCCATTCGCGTTGCCTCCCATTGGTCCAGGTTCTACTTTGTCTTGCTGAATTTGTTCTTATATTGAGGAGAGTTTCCCTACTAGCATGGCGAGGACGAAGGCGATACTTCCAACGGCAGCAAGGCGCGACATTAACACGTCATCCCCTGTTGAAGAGGAAGCATCTTTACCTGATGGTGTTCTTGAGATTTCGTTAGCCTCCAATGTTTTGTCTAGTTTCAAAAAATCTTACGATCCGGCTGTACTTGATGCGCCTCCAATCATCATGTCAGAGGCTGATCAGGCTCACGTCAATGGGGTTGTGGCATTTTATCCTACTTCGAAGATTCGCCATTGCCCGTACTTCGAACGGGACTGGGAAATATTACCATGGGTTCCAGCTTACGGTTTCACTGACAATTCAAAAGACCCCTTCGGAGACTTTGAATCCGAGTTGCTTTATCCTCAGCGGCCACCAGTGCTCCACCATTTTCCAGTTGGCAAAATGGATAAGGACGAGATCGAAGAATATCGCAGTGATCAGAAGAAGTGGTACAAGAGCGACCATCTGAGTTTGTACACGGACTGGTCCGAAAAGTATGATTCTCGTTATGAAGATAGTCGCGACGTCTTCTCCTTTTACACTGCCAGTGGTGAAATGACCACCATGGTCGAGTGGTTTAACGAAAGCCGTGCCGACTTTGACAACTCCGACATCAATGTTGCCAAGATTTGCGCCTGCATTTGGAAGCGAATTCATCCGCCCAGTTTTATTTTATACCGCCAGAAGAAAATTGATGCCAGCCCTGATCAGAACGGATATGATACATCCTCGTTCAAAAGGATGAAGGGTCGGTTCGAAGGCCTTCCGCATTCGTTTTCCGTCATGAAGAAACGTGTGATTTCGATTATTGGAGGCAATGGCAGCCATTTCGTCTCCTACATGGCTGTAAACTTTGGATCTCATTTTCGAGAGGACAATTGCCCAAAAAGTTGCCATACCTTTATTGCCCGCATTGACAGCCGTGACGGTAATGCTGACATGGATCCTTTCATTCAGTGGTTGCTAGCGGTTATCTACGAATTGGAGGTCTGGGTAACACAGTTCTTGAACACTTCTTCAAGTAGTTTGATTACGAGTCCGTTGCTGGCAAATATTGGACGTAAATGCAAGAGGCAAATTCAATCAAAGGAACACACTGTTTGCATCATCCCCATTAGCCCAGTTAAGAAGGCACCAACTCAAGACGACTCCTGTAATTGCGGTATTTTTTCTTTGCTCAATACACGAGCTGCCTTTTTGGCCGATGTGAATCACCATGTGAATTGGAACAAGGTAGTTGACGGACGTTCCCTTTGGTCACATGTTCTGAAACCCTTCTGGGAACTCCCGAGGAATGTGAAGCAGCGCGCAGAACTACTTGAAGAACGCATCACCAAGTTTCGTTCCAACTTCAATGATTTATTGGCGAATCAAGCTAGTGGTCTGATATCGTGGCAAGAATTATCGCAAAACCCTCCTTTGTCCCCATCATCATCTATGGAGACAGATGGCAAGGCGGAAACCAATACCATTTCAAGTGAAACGGATTCCGACGCAGACGATGGCAAAGATGTAAATGAACTTCCCGAAACCCAACATGCCGACAAGACCTTCGCTGGCGTCTTTTCTACTCAGTTGAAAGTCAAAGCTGCACAATCCGCGAGAAAGTCGCAGAAAAATCGAGTGCAAAGAGGTCGTTGGCGACAGAATTCCGCCACTATGACGTATGAGGAACGTCAAGAGTACTTCAAAGTGAAGCGCAAAGAAATGGACGAAAAGGCGTTGATTTCAACCCAGCCAGGGCGTGACGCCATTATTGAAAAGAAAAGAAAGGACATTGAGTGGAAGGAGAATTCGTTGGTGATTGAGGGCATCTACCGGAAACCTGAGAAGATATCGAAGAAGGATAAGAACAACGTTAATCAGATTTTGGACAAGAAGTTCCCAATTACTGATACCACCGGAGAGACAGCAGATAAGTCGGTATCCCAGATATCGCATCTGAAGTATTTTCCTCCTCAGTCACGGGCGTTCACAAGCACTGAAAGAAGTGCTCGAAAAAAGGCTGGTCTTGGCAGAAAGGGTTATGAAATGCACTTATCTGCGTATTACCAGGGCCTCTGGATTGACAAGAAGGGAAATTCGCACATCGTGGACGAGTTGAACCACATGTGGGTCCGCGACGTTTTTGCGGAACCATTTGTAGCATTGGTAAAAAAAATTGGGAAGGAAGAAATTGAGACAAACGTTCTGCTGAATCATCGCAAGTGGTTCCCTGTACCACTTGGGGATAGTAACAGTCGAGAAGTATCCCCTTCTCTTGTTGTCGATGTAAGAGTACATTACAAGCAGGGGGCGGCACAAACCTGCCTTTTTCGCTCTTTGGCTTCCGCTTTTCATCATCTTGGTCGAAAGGATACAGGATCAGCGTTGGCATCAATGGCAAAGAAGTTTTGTTCATTGCCGGCAGAGGAACAATTATTGGCAGCCATCAAAATTGTGAAGACTCACGAAAGAGTATACAAGAAGATCGACTACTGGAGGAAGGAGGCAGTGATTGCCAAGCATGACTTCTTCGGTCAGCCCAATGATAACCCGAAATTGTTTGTACTTCGTGGAGCCGACGGTGGTGTTCATCATGCAATTTCGGTTGTCCGTAAAATCGTATTCGACAGCAACCTTTCACAGTGCCTTACGCTGTCGAAAGCCTCGTTTGACTGGTGCTGCAACTGCGAGGGCGGGTTCAGTAAGGTGCATGCGGTTATACAGTTTCGTAAATAGTTAACTAAACTTTATTTGTAATACGAAGATGTGTAATGTTGTACCTCTTTTCGTTCCTTCGTTCTATTTCATCATATCGTAGAACAAGTGCCTCGCCGCGAGAATCAGTCTTTCCTTTATCTCCGGCTCCTTTATGTTCCCGTATACGCGGGAAGCAGCAAGTAGCATGTTGGTGTTTCCAAATGATTCCTCGTTGACCATGAACGGTGTGAAGTACCGATCTGCTTTTGCAATCTCATGTCCTTGGTTGAGAATGTTCGCAAGTGTGATCGAATCCAGGATCTTGTCACCGTTTACCAGGACCACATATCCTGGTTGGCTCTCCGGCTTATTACAAGCATTGCAGAACATACCAACTGGTCCACTTCTCATGCACTGTTGACAACTGCCGTACGTCGGACACCCTGCTCTACTTTGCTGTTTCCATGACTTGGCTTCTTCACCACCATGTTCTGCCCAACGTTTGTTTTTTGGTCGTACCACATCCTCGACACGTATGTCGTTACCTCGTTGATCACCTGTATAGCTCACAACCATGCGCATGCGTTTATCGTTCATATTTTGGACTATATTATTGTCAGCTGGTTTCCTCTTCTTGTGCTCCTTACTTTCGCTTGGTTTTGTTTCTTGGTTATTTGGTTTTTTAGGAAAGGCGCCCGCCCACGAACTGGACAACAATAGCAAGAAGTGTGAACGAGCATTCTCTGGATCTGGCTCGAGAGAGAGTGTTGTGATGACAAAGTCGGCTAGCGATTGGAGTCGTGGCTCGTTTAATGCCCCGTCCTCCACGTAAGAAGGGAATGCAACGGATGGATCGGCGGACATGGTGGCATGCCAAAATTTGTGAACCTGTGTATTCGCATTACAGCCACTGCTTCCGAATTAGATTTACGTGTCCGGTTTGTTCCTACCTGCATTTCTACCTACGTAAGTTCTGCAGTAAACGTGTGAGTCCCACGATCCCAGCACTTCGAACAGCTGTTCTCATGTACCAGCCTCATTTCAACTAAATAAGACCCAAGATCACAAGCAAAGTACGACAAGGAAAAAGATCCAAAACTTAAAAACGTGAGAACCGAAAGTAGAAAGAACCAAATCAACAAGCACGATAAAAAAGAGAAACAAACTCGTGGTCTAAGTCGGCACTACCCAGCAAAAACAATGTTCATAAATGGAAGTAATTGTCATGAATTACTCAAATAATCGAACCTTCAAGTATATGAATTTTACAGATTCCATCCTCTCTGCCCATACTTTGTCAACATCCCACCTGGTTCTCTTAACGCATTGTCTCTTCCAAGAATCTGCTTTCAAGTACGTCTTCATGCCCTCGTTCAAGGCTTCACGTGAACGCATTTTTGGAGTGTCGTCAGTGTTTTCGGTTGTCTGTAGTATGGTCTCAATTCCCCTACAGATTAAGCATCGGCTTAACTCCATCTGTTCCTTCTGTTTTTGCAATCGCGCTTCTTCTTCTATCCTCTTCTTCTTTATTTTCTTTAATATCCTTTCCGATATTTCTTGCATGCCATCCCAGTCAACCGGCAAACCAGATGGCAGGTAGCTTCTAATTCTTTTCACAATGTCGTTTTCGTCGTATGTCGCTTTATTTGCGTCGTCAAGACCTTTTCTGGCTATCTTTCGGATGATCCTGCTTGAGATCGAGTTATAAACGCGGAAATACAGTTCCAAATGTTCTTCATTACGCCCCCAGGAAACAAATTCCGCCAAGATAGTCTCCTGTATGTTCTCTTCATTGCATTTGCGATTCAATGGTGGGTTTTCCTGGTAATCCAGATAATCAAATTCCTCCGTTTCCTCAGGTGGTGTTGTAGTAGGCAACCGTTCTTTCCAACTATTCTCATCGATCCCCCACATTGGACTTGTAATCACGATTCCACCCCAGCTGACAACTTCACCGGACCGTCGCCCCCAGCTTGGGCTTCTGTTCTCGAGCCACCAATAATACTTATAACGTTTGTTGAATTCTAGTAGGTCAAACACCATTGTTGCTGCGTAGTGTTGAATTCGATGACCACTGTTTTTGAATGTGAACCTGATAGTCAAATTTGAAGCCAACGCTACCGAAATCCTGCCACGTATCCGTTTTATCCATACGTGCACTTCCTACGCAATTTTATACGAGCCAAGACAAGATAGGGTTCTGATAGTTTTCTCCAAATAAACCACGACAAGCTGTGTGTACCCATTGACGGCAATTATTACAACCACCAATGGTTAATATTTATCTACTACTACTACTATCACTACTTTCATTTACTGAATCAATGGCAGTCCTCTCACTGGTTTTCCCAATAGAATGAAGATCTCCTTCCAAATCCGATTCACTTGAGGTATCACTAAAGCCCTCCAACTGTGCAAGCTCGGCGGTTTCATTGTCCTCTATTAGTTGCGTAAATCCGAGTCCCCAGTTTTCAACAGGACGGATAAAGAGGAAGTCACCAGGAGAACCGCCTACATCAGGAAGAGCAGCAATGGGCCCGTATATGGTGTCTACAGGGACGAGGCAAAGATTAGGGGAAGTCTTCGGCATGCCATGACGACGACGATCTTGCATCTCAATAGTGGTCAATTGTTTTCTGCCTTCCACCACAACACGTTGATGAGCTTTAGCAACTTCAAGCGGTCGTTCAAGGGTCTCAATCATTGCATAGAGACCGGGAGTATCTCCTGACACATACGGTAAGTGCTGGATATGTCGAATGTCCACCTCGTCGAATTCTACGAACGTTATAATTTGGCCGGGAATACGTACCGACGTCCCGTCCGTATTTGTCCACGAAAATAGGGCCCAATCATGCCAACTCCTGCCACCACGCCAGGACGGATGGGCACGGAAGATAAACTTGTCACCATTGGGGGTTCTGCGTTTGTGTTCTGTACAGCCACGGATGGAAGCATCCAGCCCAAGTACACCCAAAATATTGCTGCATAGCCACTCAAGAAACCGCGAAGCATAACTTGTTTCAATACGATGGGTCTTGTCCCATATAATGGTAGCGTCGGGAAGCAATTCGTCCTGACTATCATTAGTTATTTGGATTACGAATTTGGCTCCAGCCAACGTTGGCAACAGCTTCTCAAAGATACTGGGCGGAAATGTTTCTTCAAGCGTTGAGACGGCTTTGTCCAAGATTAAGTTATCGATGAAGCGTCGGGACGTTTGAAGTTCGAATGTATCAGCACGACGTTGAGTCTGTCCACTCGGTTTTTTAGCGTTGCATTTGTGGTTAGATTCCATTGGACCAGTATCAACATTCGAGGTAACGCCGAAATCAAGCTGGTTCTCAAGGAAGTGCAAACAAAGATGAAACTTGATTACCAGAAGCTTGCTCCCATGCTTTCGTTTCACAACAGAGCGGTATAGCTTCAGGAGCTTGTGCGTAGAGTACTCGGAAGCCTGGATCTCGCTCAATGGAACCGACGGTAATTTGAGCCACCACCTCCATACCAACATGCTTTCGAATAACTTCAACCACCCACGAAGATGGTGCTCTGGAAAGTACTTGGAGGTCAACAGCAGTTTTCGAGGTTCCTTCATCTTACATAGAATAAGAAGTACCAAGATGACACCGTTCATTTCATGTCCTGCCAGCTTGGTTCCCCCCGTAACACCGTTAGGGAAATATGTACGGGGCATTTGTCGGTCACTTTGGTGGCCAAGTGCCCTACCAATCTTACGAGCCCACACATCCAGGAGTTGCAGTATCTTGGGATATGACTTGGAGCCCGGCTTGTATCCAAGGTTTACGTAAAACCCTTCTATCATCATTTTGAACAAACCTAGCTCAAGGACATGCAACGGTTCGCCAGGTGACATTCCATGAATACCTCTTCTATTTCCACCTAAACAAATGCCTTCATAGAAAGCATTTCGGATCGGATGCTGAGATAGAGCTTTGAGACCCTCTTTGTCATTGGCGTCAATCACACTTTGAACTTGTTCGGGTAGGATATGTTCCCAATCAAAGTCAACATTGTCGGTCTCACTGCGGGGTGTATTGCAGTGACGGCATAATCGAGCAACACCTGAACCACGACTGTTATATCGCCCGCAAAGACGATCATGACTTTCGGTATCACCAAGGACAGCAAGTAACGGGAACAGAAGTAAGGCGTTGTAAACTTTTCCACGGTAGAAGAACTGATAAGGAAGTCCACCTTCTTTGCCTTGGAGGTCAACCAAAGAACCAAAAATTAGAGAAAGAATATCGTGATATAACTGGACCTTCGCCGAACTTTTCATAGAGTGCGTACTCTCCGCCTTCGACATGAGACCAATATTGGGTATGTAACCCAACGGACGCCAAGCCTCCGGTCGATTCCTGGTCTTCTGATTAAAAATGGACAACGTGAAATAAACTGGTTCAAGGGAAAGATGGCCGTGCCGGTCCGTTGCTAGTTTGTCAATGTAACAGATAATACCACAGATGACATGGTTTGGGCGGGTACATAAATTCTTGTAGGCGTTCCGATAGACAGTGCCGGTGTCGATGTCAGCAATGTTTTGTACTTCCGCAGGGGGGGGAGCCAACGGGTCGTCAGGATTAGGAAAAAGAAGATTGTTATCATCCTTCGCCAACGACGAATAGAGAAGTGATTCAATCATGGCCTGAGCATTGTGAACGGGAACTGGGTAAAAACGATTGTTTAAAGGGCTCGGCTGGGTCAGAACAGTGGGATACAGCCCTTTCATGCGAAATCGTTGGGAAAAATGGTTGACGGCTGTGTGCCGGTGACGGAAGGTGGTGGTGATGGCTTCTCGTTCCGTGATCACATCCTTGAAAAGAGCAACGATTCTTCCATAAGTTTTCAAAGGAGCTCCAATGTCACGCATGATGCCAAGAAGACGAATAGAAAGAATTTCTTCGTTGGTGAAACATCCATTGCCACGGTCAGTATACATTTTTGCTTTTTCAAACATGCGTTCTTCCTCTTCCACATTGACGTCAGCGTTATGAAGGTCAGAAGCTTCGAGTGGGGGTGGAACCATTGAATCTTCCACTTCACCAGAAGAAATTGAGTCGTCATCGTCGCTGGAAAAATCTTCAATTGCAGAGGCCATCGAAGATTGAATACGCTCAATCTCATAAAGACTTAAAGCCGGAGCGGGAGGCGACGCAGCAGGAAGTTCATCCATAAGTACATCCTGAAATGGACGACTTGCATCAACATCAGCGGAGACCATGTCAATATTCGTTGTACCACACCGATGCTCAATATACACAGAGGAATTTCCGGCAGCTCGTTGTACAGAGGCTGCGGAGGAGCCTTTCCGGGATTTGGAGGGAGGTAAAGGGAGAGACGGTAGTGCCTCAAAGGCATTTTCATCATGCCACATGACCTCGACCGAACGCTTGGCTGCAAGGTTGGGATCAGTCTCGAACTGAAACGAATGATGGTTAATTGGTTGAGAAGAAGACGTTGAAGGAGAAAGGCCAAGGTACCCAGCACGTGCTATACCTAGATCATGAAGACATTTGGGGCGAGATTTCACATGATTCTCTAAACCTTTATGCGATTTACAGGGAGTACCGCAAGAAAAACAAAAGGCAACCATAGTTAACAAATTAGAACATTGGTGATGCGTAAGTGGTACGAATAGTGACCTTGGAATCAGGGAGGGGGGGTAGGAGGG
>OFKU01000011.1_pt1 | contig 12479 bp, 5 predicted proteins | sample 1540641 | NCBI WGS metagenome assembly OFKU01 (sample SAMEA104347424, study PRJEB22522) | marine metagenome | biome: marine biome; feature: marine water body; material: sea ice | collected 2015-09-16T00:00:00Z | depth 1.5 m | reverse complement strand
GCAGTATTCTATCCATGCTCTGAAGATTCCATACTAACTCTTAATTACCACGCATGGCCACTTGCTAACCACACTCACGAGTCCTGACAGGGTGTTTTCTACTGGCAGTTTGCGAGTCTTAAAGGCAGGACGTTTATAAACGCCGGTCTCCGTCTGCACATTAACTGTTCGCACCTGCCCATCATTCCCTGGGAACACGTGGGTAATTCGCCCTAACGGCCAATGAAGAGGAGCTAGCCTCTCATCCGTTACTAGCACCAAGTCGTTAACCTCCAAGTTTGGAGTTTCTCTTGCGTGCTTTGGGCGCTGCTGAAGAGTAGTAAGATACTCTTTACCCCATCTCTTCCAAAAGTCTGCAGAAAGGTGTCGCAGATGCAACCACCTTGCCTTAGGGCTCGCCCCTTCTAAGTTCGTTGACGGCAAAGTCCTATGCACCAACGTGGGCATACTGGCGGACTGTGCCCCCGTCAACGACATGAATGGGGTCAAAGCACCCAAGTCCTTCGGATCGTCCGAGATCGGGGCTAAGGGCCGGGAATTCAACATAGACTCAATGGATGCAACCCCCGTTGCATACCAACGCAAAACAACTAACGAAAGTCTGATATTCCACTCACTCCCTCTTAATCACCCCAACCTGGGTGACTCGCCCTAACTGCCGATGTAGAGGACCTGGCCTCTCATCCGTTAAACGCACCACGTCTGTTTTTTCACAGCATGGTGTTTTTCGGGCGCTGCTGAAGAGTAGTAAGGTACTCTTCACCCCATCAAACCGAATTCAAACGATATTGGGGCTGAAGGCCTGGAATTAATCATTGACTTCATGTCACAGCACAATTTGACCACTACTTTCAACTTAAAATGCAAAACTAATGCAACTTTAAGAATGGTACTCCCCGTAACTTTAGGCTACTCTAGCGATACGCTCCGTCGCTTCACCTTTTTTGCCTTGACTCATAAACCTCCGAAGTTGGTAGATGCGGGGGAGATGACAACCCACTCAATCCCTATTCTAGCAACTTCCTTAGATACGACTCCCGTAGGTTTTGTAAGAGCGAACCCAGCCTCCACTCTGCTGAGATACCCCTTAGGGCAGAGATCGAGTCAGAGGGACTGCATGAGAACCGTCGAACAGCAAATACATCCTTACGGTGGGTAGAGCGGATACGACTAGCCTTAACCGATAAAGACCATTTATGTCGTCAAGCACCATTTTCGGTACCTCCTATTCAGGATCACTCCTGAAGCCTACCTCTGCGAGATCGAAAGGTCTCGACGGGGTTATTCTTTCCTAAGATCACCCATGAGAGATGGTCTGGCTTGATCAGCTAGCTCTTCCAGCTGTCTCGAAGTAGTCGCCCAGAGGCTCCTTATAAACTCACGTATCCAATGCTGGACGTCTCCATGCAAGTTACTATTTGTGAGTTTACTTATTTAGGAGCCACGAGAGGCGCGACTCTCCGGCAAGATTACGGGGTCATGTGACCTGTGACAAAGCGTCTCCGCGGGACCTTTTCCGCCAGGGACCCGCAATTGGTTTACCCACGAGACGCGCTACTTACCCACAGAGGGTACTGAATTAATGACCACGTTCTCTCAAAAAATTTTCCCACTGTTTGGCCCCGATCGTAACATTTCATGCAGGCACTCAATCTGCACGACAAATTCGGCGACCACAGCCCTGGGTCATGTTTTTTGAGACGAACTGCTCAAGCTTTTCGAGCGGTTGGTCACACTACAGAACTTTAAGATGCCAATCAGCCGTGAGACGATTTGGGCATTTGTAAGCTCCCGACCCACTCCGAATCATGACACGCCCCGACAGCAAGATGTTGCCAGAGCTCCTCCTCCCTGCCCGAAAAGTCACAGTAGATTTTTACCATTGGTTGGACCGGAAATCGAAGTTTTGGAAACTTGCCCGGGTTTTTTAAACAACCAATCCTGAACTGAGTTGAGACTGGGCACTCGAACCTCAGCAGACGTAATGCTACCTGTCCATTGAACCCTTTCAACAACTCCCGTTCTCAACTGAAAAGGCGCCACCATCTATTTTAGCCTTGGTGGACGCAAGTCAATGTAAAGTCGTAATGGTCTTAAACTACCAAGTTCAAATTTCTTGAGTGGATCGTCCCAACTAATGCATGTTTTTCCAGGCTTCCTGCGTTCATATCTACAAACGGACGATGTCAAGTGACCGTAACCCAAGTGGGTCAGGTACTTTATCCAAGTCCGAAGTAATCTGTCGCCAGGAAAGCTCTGGATGCGATGCAAAAGTTTCTAAAATTACCTTCAATTTTTGAACTGACGGATCCCGAAATTTTAAATGGCTCTATCTAACCGCACAGTGTCCGTATAGGCTTACACTGCGGAGATGAGCTCCGTTGAACTAAAACGTATCCCAAACTAAGCAACCAAGCGAACCCCAAATTGTCTGACTGATGTAGTACACACGACTACAAGACTGACTAAAAAATGACTACAAAACGGACCAAATTAACAAGAAGTCCCAAATTCTCAAAATGCAGCAATGTCAGGCGGTACCTAGTACCGAGCTTAGTCCCATCCTTAAAGGATGGCTTCTTAGCTATGCTACGCCCTTCAAAATCCGTTGCAAAAGTTTGTTAGGAATTGCTCTCCGTAGCGAATTACTTTTTTACGTTCTTATACAAAAGTTTTGCACCGGATCAGGCGCGTCTGACTCGGAGTTTTGCTACCTGAATTTTTTCAACAACCCAAAACCTGTCTAAGTTACCACTTGACATTCGATATTTCCCGAACTAACCAACAATTTTTGAGACAATTCGGTACTTCAAAAGTGTATTAGCAACTGTCAACTGACCTAGGCTCTGGCTTTTACCCGTTCCAATTGAATGATAAACTGGTCCAAACAGCGCGTCGATCGGTGACTTTACATTCCAATTATTATCGGAAAAATCACTCATCAACCTGTCATTGGTAAACAACCCTTTAGGCTTAATCACCGTGGCTTGTGGCAAATCACCCACAACCAGGTTTTAAAATTATAGCCTGTACCGTCAAGCCGAAGCCCACGTCTAGCGTGGTGCATCCGTTTACCGCTTGCGGACTGCTGTTACCAACAGTATGCAGAACAACGTCACAGTTGTTGCGTGGCAGCTGTAGCCTCTTGAAAAACTTTTCTGTAACGAAGCTAGCACAAGAACCTGAATCTAGCAATACTTTTGCAACGCACTCCAAGCCACTACTATTTCTTATCGGAACAAGAATTGTACCAAGTAGTACCATTGGAAGTGCGTGACCACTTGACATTGCTATTTTCCCTCTGTTCTTGCTCGTACACTCGCAATCCGTTGCAAAAGTTTCAAGAATATCATTAGTCGGATCACTGTCTACTGATCTTAAATCACCGGCTGTTAAGTGTTCCCGACTCCCGCTAACACTGTCTAGTCATGCTTGGAATACGTGTAGGGCTGTATGATGTTTTTCCTTACACCCTGTTACTTTACACCTCGTTGGCACGTTGCACCTACCAACTCTGCCGTGTCCCGTCCTGAAACAATTGACACACATGCCCCTACCACCGAGGATAGACTTGCGCTCGGCGAGGCTCAGAGTTCTGAACTTCTCACAAATCGCTAATTCATGCACACCTACCCCGCATAGGGTGCACGACTGCCCTGCTGTGGCAGACTTCTCCAGGGGTCTGGAATTATCAGTGGCGCCGTACCCTCGGAACCCGCCCTGACCAGGCCTTGCCTCCTTCGGTCTTGAATCAGGCCTTTCAGCCTGTTTGTTAAATTTTCGCCATCCTTGGCTATAACCTTGGTCATATGCCTGGGTGTAGCACGCGTCGATGGAAGACTGCGCGGAATCAGAAGGTTGATTCTGACCCGACACATGGGAGGATGATGTATGCGCAGACCCACCTGGCCTGGCGCTCCCCGGGGTTTGCCCACCCAATTTTATCTGGGTGTCCACGTGGTCCAACGTTCTCGCTCGTTCGTCCACGAAGTCGAATATGTCGGCCATATCCGGCAAGGTATGTCGACCACCCGTTTTGCGACGGCGTGTACTCTCGGCTTCCCACAATTCTCGGGAGATTGGGTCTAACTTCTGGGCAAAGATGAAGACCAAGACGTAACTGTCGAATGGATGGCTCAGTTGTTTGAGCCCCTGAGTGGCAAGATGGAAGGTATCATGCAGCCTCCTCAGATCCTTGCAACTCTTCGAAGTTAACGTCTTAAAGTTCAGCATGCTTTCCAGATGCTTCGCGATGATCGGGACGTGATCATCGTACCTTACCAACAAGATGTCCATCGCTATCTTGTAGTTGTCGTCCGTCAACGACAACCCTTGAAGCAATTTTAGCGGCTCACCTTTAAGACATCCTTTCAGATACTCAAGCTTGTAAGCATCTGCACACGTCGACCCCTTGTCGATTACCCCCATGAACCTGTCGTAAAAACTGGCCCATTCTGTTAAGACTCCAGAAAACTCGGGCAGTTTCAGGTAGGGCAACTTGACGTTGGAAAATGAAGGTCGAACGGAGCCCCCCACGGCTCCCCCGGTGGGGCCCGGTGTGCTTGTCGCTGATGGAGGGAACGTCAATCCCGGGGTGGTTGGGATTGCAGCCTTGGAAGTGTTGAGAATGACCTCAACTTTGACTGCCTTGTTCTGCTTCACGACCTCTGCGTAAGCTTCTACCTCCCTGATCAGTGTCTCGTAATCAGCGATTTTCTCCTCCTCCTCAGACTTCAGGTCGAACTCCTCGAAGTCTGGCTTGTAGGTCCCTAGGACCTCGATGTCCAACTTACAGATCTGAAGTGCAAGTGGCTCAAGCGTGCCCAACAACGCTACTAACTTGGAGAAGGCTACAGGCTCTTCAGCCTGTTCGCCCGGAAACGCTACCTGGAACTCAGCGACCCTGTTGCTCAACTTGGTGACCCGGGTTCTAACATGCTGTCGGGTCCTAGAAGCCTGGGATCTGACTACTAGTTGTAAGACTTTCTGTGCTGCGATTTCCTCTAGCTTAACTTGCGCTGCTTCAGTCATTTTTAAACTTCTTAAATTGTTTTGCACCGGATATCTAACAAACTGCGATTAACTTTCAAATTTCAAGCACGTCACACCTTATATAGGACAAGTTCGCGAAACTTGACGGCGCAAGAAATATTATTAATTAACTCAACTCTTCAAACTCCGTTACTAAACTTTTTTAAATGACTAACTCGCAACTACTTTACTTTAAACTACACGAACTGCGATTTTCACGATATATCCTGCGATATATTTTCTAGGAGATATACACGAACTCGAGGAAATGCTATCGCACTGTTACGGCACCGGATTTTCACACGGCACGAAGAGATAGTTGAGATTCTTTAATATTCAACTATCACTTACTCACTTGTGTACTACTTTACCAAACTCGAACTACACTTTTTAACTTATGCAGCGCCCCATACTACAACTACAGTACTTTATCGAATTATACCAACACTACGACTTCTTAACTATTATAATGAACCCCGTGATGTCAACGTAAACTCGTTGTAACAATTTCCCGTACTGCAAAGCGATGCAAAAGTAACTATTTTCAACAATCCGAATTTTAAACAGTAACTACAAATGACGTATTTTTGAACAGTAGAAAAAGCACGAAAGACATGTTTTTTAAATAAAGGCAAGTCAACTTATTATACGGTAAGGAAAGGTTATACTCAAAACTCCAACGGAATGGTAAATAAAGAATCCCAATCTGATCAGGATCAGGAACTAGGCTAGGAACAGTTCTTTATTCTGCGCGTGGAGATAATTAACATCACACAAGGACGAGGAAGAATTGATGTCTGTAGTCGGCTGGTAGTCGGCTCAAATCGTACTCGAACGGTCTCGAACGGTTCAGCGGACCAAATGTTTTACCTATTTCCAGCAAAAACATCCAGCGAAACAGCTACAGCGGACCACCTTCAGATGGGGGTGCAGAGATGGTACTTTCACTAACTTCTGAAGGAAAAGAAAATGAGATTAATCCAACATCTCTTATTGCACTAAATATATTCCACTTCTATCATAATGATGACAAATCCAACAGTGTATAATATATTTCAAGATTTGTTCTCACTCGAACAACAAAAGATCGTATCAAACAACAAACAGAGCAAAGGTAATTAATTTTGTAAATGACTTTCTTGACGACAACCCGACATCAAATGAGTAACTATATTCAAACGATCGAATAATAACTCATCGTGGATATGTTAACTTTAACAACATTATTCATCCGAAGTCTTGAAAAGAACGACTTATCTAGATGTTAGTTTTTGAAGGGGAATGAACAAAATGGCCTGCAGCCTTACATCAAAAGTTGTTGGTAAATATAGGGCAACAACCTGTATGAACCAGCGTTGAAGCGACCTATCAGCCTTTGATGTCACCGCGCACCAAAATGGTGTATTTGAAACAAAAGCGCTCGCGGTGACTGACAGGCAGGACTAGTTAAAGTAATTGGCGATGTAATTAAAAAATTAGCACTGTTGTAAAAACGTAAAGGCAACAAATATATATATACATAATTTAAACTATTTGCTCCTTTCCGTAAAGTTCGTAAAAGTTTGACAGGAAGTTTGTGATGCTTCCATTCACGCTCGTCTTGCTGGAGTAGGTCAGATGACGACCGGACCACGAGGGAAACAATGACGACGATTCACCACCACAGTCTGGAGTATCACGGATCAGGCTGATCCCGAACCGCTTGGACGATCCCCAGCTGGGTGGCCATCGAACAACACGTCAACTCGAGCCCCGGCCTCCGACATCAACGCGGAACTGCAAATCTCGATCAGTCCGCACATCTGTCCGTGTCGCTGGACCCACAAGACGACGGCAAGCAATCCAAGTAAAATATAATATCCACAAATACCCAAGATGGTAACAAAGGATAACGCTAAGGATAAAATATATTTACACAATTCCTCCACGTCACGCTATTGTACAACAGGCTTGAAGACGACCTGCAAATTAAATATATACACCAAATATACACAAGCTTCGCAAAGCGATGCAAAAGTATGATAACCCAATCTCACGTAAACCAATAACCCGAGATTAGATAACCAATAACTGAGATCAAAGTTTTGCATCGGAATCTCGTTCCGCTAAATGTACAAGGTAAAAACGAAGGATGTCAAGGGTTACTATATATATATTTGCAACGTCTAACATCGCGCAAAAACTACTAACTAACTACAAGCGCCCAGCAAGCGATGCAAAACTAAACGCTAGAACTAACTGTTTAGAACTAACTGCTACCGCTGCTGCAGCCGCTACAACTGACTAACACACGACACACGACGCTGACTTCTCTGCTGGCCTAACTGACGTAGTCGGTCTAGGCCCTAAAGATGACCAGATCACCATCCCTCACTCCGGGGCAAAAACCTCCCTCCGTGAAGTCCAGATGTGATCGTGCGCTTGAGAAGACTAGCGCCGGAAGCTGAAGAAGAAGAATGGGCTCATCACGCAGCTGACATTGCGCAGGGACAACTGACGTTGAGTAGGACCACCGTGTATCCGGCCTCAACACCGACGTGCTGCTCACGGCCGTTACTGCGTCGTAACGTGGTCCAACTTTCCGTTCGCCCTACGGCCCGGGCGCAGCAAACTGCCGCCCGCCGTTTCTCACCATTTCTTCTCTTCGGGGTAGACCTACTGACAGTCAAGCGCATGATGACACGACTGGCGCTGCTAACTCGTCAGGTTCGGTCTTCACGTCCCTGGGCGGGAGAAGTCCCTGCGACTCGCTGTCACAGAACTCGCCCGTCTACAATCCAGGAAAAACCACCAACTTATGCATCGCTTTTCTCCACGATCAGATGTAGGAAACGCAATTGCAAGACATCAAGCGACGTATAAGTATCTCTTACGACCCTTGACATCTTCAATGAACAAGCGAGACCTACTCTCGATCTGCAATCCGATGCAAAACATAAGTGGTGTGTTGACGTGAGCGTAGGCGAAGATGCGCACATTGCGCAGTCTGCTCCGCGTACGTCTTTTCTTTGGGCAAGTGACTCGGTTGAGCTTGCGAAGTTGTCAGGCCGCCGCCTTCTCGTAAGATGGCGAGTGCTGGCTCCGACACGACAACAGCTTCTCCGGACACTTCCGATCGCCCACCAACGCCCGTCCGCGATCTTCTACTCCTCGTCGCAAGCAGGTGACAGCTTGTGATTGACGAGAGTTCTTCGACCGCTGGTACGTCGGCTGACGCGACCTCTGTTAGGCCTGGCTCCACCCACGACTTCTTCGTGTTCAGGCTCCAACCTTCACCTCCGGCAGGCAGTGACGGATAACTTAAAACATGCTGTTCTTATTATTCTGCACTGCCCGTTCGTCTTGTAAATCTTTACTCAGCTATTTGTATGTGACGTAGATTTGCAAAGCCGTAGAAAAATGAATAAAACTCCTACGCACCTAATCACCTTTTTATCACCGATACTAGCTGAAGACTTACGAGGATGTTACTGACTAATAATCGCTACCTGTAGTATGAAAATGTTCGTAATTAATTAAGCGTCGCAGTAGAGTAAATCTCTGCGCACCCGAACACTCAATTCATTAGGCCTTGATTCTAGCAGTTCTCCTCCTGGAGAATATTCTGACTAACTTGTGCATCGGAACGTGCTGCACTGATTTAATCAGCTGAAAAACTGAACACGTCACGGTTTAACTAAGATGATGGTTAAACTGCTAGTGTTCGTCGATTTTTTCTACTGATCATGCACACGATGCAATCCGATGCCAAACTTACTTAAATCGGCATTTTCCCTCGATTTTCGCCAGAACATTACTCCCCCCGTTGAAGTGACCCGCTTCAACATAACAAACGGAAGTCTGACTACCGCCTGTATAAACTAATTGTGGACGATCCGAATCACCATTCTGACAGACAATTTAATTTATGAATAATTATGGCTTTAATTACGCATCAATTACGGCATTGACTGTCACTTTATTTATACGGATTTGAACTCTTTACGGGACGGAACTACATAGGGGCTACTCTAGCGCCCGTCAATCCCTAGCGAATCTTTTCACCGTCACCGTTCTGGTTCGAGCAGATCTCGTTCAAATCTAAGTCCCCTGGATAGGTGCTAGTGCATATGGTTCGAGCATCACACACTAAACAGTGTTCTACCCACGATCTGAAGATTCCATACTAACTCTTAATTACCACGCATGGCCACTTGCTAACCACACTCACGAGTCCTGACAGGGTGTTTTCTACTGGCAGTTTGCGAGTCTTAAAGGCAGGACGTTTATAAATACCGGTTTCCGTCTGCACATTAACTGTTCGCACCTGTCCATCGTTCCCTGGGAACACGTGGGTAATTCGCCCTAACGGCCAATGAAGAGGAGCTAGCCTCTCATCCGTAACTAGCACCAAGTCGTTAACCTCCAAGTTTGGAGTTTCTCTTGCGTGCTTTGGGCGCTGCTGAAGAGTAGTAAGATACTCTTTGCCCCATCTCTTCCAAAAGTCTGCAGAAAGGTGTCGCAGATGCAACCACCTTGCCTTAGGGCTTGCCCCTTCTAGGTTCGTTGACGGTAATGTCCTATGCACCAACGTGGGCAAAGCGACAGACTGTTCACCCGTCAACAACATGAATGGGGTCAAAGCACCCAAGTCCTTCGGATCGTCCGAGATTGGAGCTAAGGGCCGGGAATTCATCATAGACTCAATGTCACAACACAAGGTCGCCAGCTCTTCAAACGTAAGATAGGCTCTTCCCACAACCTTCTTCAAGTGCGCCTTCGCACTTTTGACTGCCGCTTCCCATAGACCTCCGAAATTGGGCGACGCTGGGGGGATAACAACCCACTCCATCCCCTTTGCAGCCACTTCCTTAACCACCCCTCCCCTCTTGGCATGTATGAGCGAACGCAGCCGGGCCAACTCAGCTTTGGATCCCATGAAATTGGTCCCATTGTCGGAGTATATTCGTGAGGGCACGCCTCGCCGGGCCGCGAATCGATGAATGGCTGCGATACATCCTTCGGTGGTTAGACTGGACACGACTTCTATGTGTACGGCCTTCGTTGAGAAGCACACAAAAATCGCTAAATACCATTTCTGGGTTAGTCCTTTTCCGCACCGGCCGCCGATTGGCCCTGCGAAGTCTACACCTGTGTGGTCGAAAGGTCTCGATGGGGTTATTCTTGCCTTTGGCAGATCACCCATGAGAGCATGTTTTGGCTTACTGTTAAATCTGAAACAGCGGACACAGTTGTGAATCAGATCTCTAAACAGCTGTCTCGAAGAAATTACCCAAAAGCTCCTACGCAATTCCGCCATACAGAGATGGAGGCCTCCATGCAAAGTATCCTTATGAATTTTTGTAGCGATGAGTCAGCTGAGATGGGCTTTCTTCGGAAGGATTGCTGGGTACAATGTACTTTGTGACAGCGTATCGGTCAGCGCCTGCAGCCTGCCGCCAACGCGCATGACCCCTTCTTCGTCAAGGAACGGATACAGCTTTGCCAACCGATTGGCACTACTGAGCTGATCTCCCTTGACAAGTCTTGACCTTTCTTCGAAAAATTCCCGCTGTTGGACGCCGATCGTAATTTTGCATAATGCTAGACGCCGTTCGTCATGCACGACAAATTCGCCGTCTACAGCCCTGGGTCTCTTTTTGCGAAGAATGCTCACGAAGCGGTACACAAGTGCCACTAGGTTGAGCAATTTTGTCAAGCAACTGAACTTTTCGATGTCAATCAGCTCTAAGACGGAGCAAACTTCCGCCTTCAAATTCTGAGCATGACAAGTCATCACAGGGAGCTTCTTCTCCTCTGCGCCCGAAAAGTCCGTTGGTTCATCTGTTGGTTGGACCGGAATCCGAAGTAAAACTTCGTGCAAAAACTCAGGTCCTCGCCACCACAATTTAGAAGCGAGCAGGTCCGTAATTGACATTCCCCTTGAGCACAAATCAGCAGGATTCAGCTCTGTAGGAATGTGGTACCAATTAGACCTAGGCACGACTTCTTGAATCTGGGCGACCCTGTTCGCAACGAAAGTTTGATACTTCCCCGGCATGTTTCCCAACCAATGCAAAACTGTAGTAGAGTCAGACCACGCAAAAACCTCGAAATCTGTACACAGATCTCGTAATGCGAATCTTACAGCTGCTAACAAACGGACACCCGTTAAAGCAGCGCACAACTCCAGCTTTGGTACTGTCAACTGTTTCACCGGCGCCACCTTGCATTTTGAAGTTAACATCTTACAATTCACCGACCAGTCATCATTATGCACCGCTTGGCGAACGTAGATTACTGCTCCATATGCTTTGGTCGACGCATCACAAAAGACGTGAATCTGTGTAAAGTCGTAACGATCTTGAAAAGTCCTGCGTTCAATCTTAAAATTTCTTATTAGCCTGAGATCTTGCCTCCACTCAAGGTAGGGTACTACAATCTCCTCAGGTAACGGATCATCCCAACTTATGCTTGTTTGCCAAATTTCCTGCATACAGATCTTCAGACGGACGATGCCAGGGGAAAGAAGCCCTAGCGGGTCGAAGACTTTCGCCAAGTCCGAAAGAATCTGTCGCCTGGAAAACCGCTGATGCGGTGCAAAAGTTTCGGAATATTCACTTGAATTTTGATCTACTTGATCCGGAAATTTTAGTTTTAATCTCTCCTTGCGCACAGTGTCCTTGTTAGACTCCGGCACACTGTCGAGATGAGCTACCTTAAACTCGAACGCATCACACATAGGTTGCCAAGCAATTCCCAATGTTTTTATAAGATGATCTTCGTCAAAAAACTCAAACGCTTCTACATTTTCGCGCATTTTTGCAGGTAAACTATTCACTATGTCTGCTTCACTGGACCCGATTTTTCTCATCTCAAAACCACCTGAATGCAGGGTGGTGCAAACCATGTCCAACTCCTCTCTAGCAAGTTGAATGGAATTACTGCCACTGATCATGTCGTCTACGTACAGATCTTTTAACATTCTACGTGCACCAGAGTGGCTTGACCTGCTACTGATTATCTGCAAGGCTTTGATTGAACTGTGACTTGCTGATTTTACTCCGTAAGTCACACGGCACATTCGATAGATTCGAACTTCCTCCGTCTTATTGTTCCTCCAAAACAATCTATGATAATCTTTTGCACATGGGTCTAAGCTCACCTGTCTGTACATCTTCGCAATGTCACCCACAATTGCGATTTTATGAAACCGGAAACGAACCATGATGTGGAACAAATCGTCCTGAAGCTTAGGACCTGCCGCTAAACAATCGTTTAGTGAAATTCCGGAAGTTGTTTTTGCGGAAGCATCGAAGACTACCCTTAATTTCGTAGTTGTACTATCTTCCTTGGCTACACAATGGTGTGGTATATAGTAACACTGATTGACAGGCAAGTCTAGCTCACCCACAGGTACTAATTCCATGTGTTTTAAGTCAAGGAATTCTTTCATAAATTCCCTGTAC
>OFKU01000010.1_pt1 | contig 12859 bp, 5 predicted proteins | sample 1540641 | NCBI WGS metagenome assembly OFKU01 (sample SAMEA104347424, study PRJEB22522) | marine metagenome | biome: marine biome; feature: marine water body; material: sea ice | collected 2015-09-16T00:00:00Z | depth 1.5 m | reverse complement strand
ATACTAGTATCCATTACTACTATCAATCCTCTAATGCGGGTTGCGATGAGGCTGCAACCGCAAAGGCATCTAACTCGTTGTAGACGGACACGACCTCACGGCGCTTACGTTTGGAGGCGCGTTGTTTACAAAATTGCGCTGCCCATGCCGAGTACTGCGCATCATAGTTGGGGAAAGCAATGCGCTCTTCAGCGATGACTTCACAGAGCCGATTGAACTCGCGGAGACCTTTGTTCGACCATCCATTATACGGCACTTTGCTGACATCATCTGGCGCGTGTAGTGGTGCCTGATTTGTGTACACAGTTGCTGCCAACGGCAACCAGATTTCTCCGTCTTCATCTGTGTACCCTGCGACCGTCTTGGATTGACATAAACAAGATTGGCGGTATGGTGAGTATTTACATGGCGATGTACAAAGACATGGAACAAGAATACACGTACCAATGGCTGATGGTATTGAGATCGCTCGGCCATCATATTCCAGCGATCTTGATAATTTTGAATCACTAGATGAATAAATGCTTCATCGGTCACCGACATAACATCACAGATCGCCTTCGATTTTTCCAAATCAGCCCAAGCCATTACGCCTAGCATTGCAGGTCCGAAAATATGTAAGACCTGCATGTACTTGTTGTCTGTAGTAGCGCCGCTGCGCATTTCTGCTAGGCCCTGAACAAGCATGTTCTGGTTTGCGTATACCGTCTCTTCGGTTTCATTATCTTGGACTACTTTGTCCAGGAGCAGCGCTGTGGTTCATTGGCAATGTTATGGTGAGTGTATCGCAAGGCGTGTCCAGGAAGATGGCACACAGTAGACTTACCTATATAGTATTGCTGCAACGTCTTGATCCGATTGTTGCGATGATCGGCAAGCGTGCGTTTAACAATTGGCTTAACGTAACACCACCACTTGCGCGAGTTGCTGGTAATGGTGCATTTTTTCAACATTAAGCCACAGATGCCACTAGAAAGACTGTAGTCTAAATCATTGTTAGACGTGATAAACTTACATACTTTGAACAAGTCCTTCTTGACGGCATCGCGTATGGTTGTCTTGTGTCCGCTAATAGAGCAGAGGAGGCTCATATCGTTGTCATCTGTAACCTCCGACTCGACGGTTACCCCGTCCTCTGTGGATGTGGCCAGTGGGCGAGCTGCACGCTGCGTTCCCGTAGCTGGAAATGCCCCAGAGCGTGACTGCCGGCTCCTGTTTGTGGATACAGCGCGCCCCGACTGTGGTACTGGATAAGACATTGTAAATGGTAATGGAAAGGTGGTTGTGTTGCTCGGCAGAGTTGTGTGGTCGGCACTTGTAGTCTGAATGTTAGAGTGTGGATTTCCGGCTCGGTTAGGTGTATTCAAATCATTCAAACCATGACATAAGTAATGACTGCTAAAAAAGTATTTTTGTGACGAAAAAAAACGGACGACGTACGGACCGTCAAATTTTCGATCTGCAGCACAGAACTCCCTCCATGATCACACTTCAATTCCATCATCCATTCCATTGACAACTTTTGCTGTCAACGACCATGTAAGTCTCTCAGTATCTTAAAATGACCGCCTCCTCCGCCCCCGAATAATGGATGTGTTTTGAATTTTCAATTATTGTTATTGGTTGAAAAATTGCGATTTACTCACTCCAAAATCTCAGATTTGATCTTTACTTTTTTGCGCGCGTTATTAGCTAGAGCTTTTCGACATTTTCTCACAACACTCCAACCAGTGGAGAGATCCCGTCCCTAGTTACCGTTACAAAGGCAATTCCCCGTGTGTCGTTCAATCGCACCAACAGTGGGTCCCCTGACTGGCGGTATCAAACGGTTTCTCAATTCGTTTTTGGGTGAGAAGGCTGTTCTGGCTGTTTAGCCTTATTCTTCGCCTGACCCCTTAAGCGTTCTGGTTGGTATGTCTGTCGTGACTATGACAGAAGAGCTCAGCTTGGCGACGTCGTTTTTCGAGCTACCTCATCACCGGGTGGTGAGGTTCCTCGCCTGGCCACTGATGGAGAGCTACATCGAAAAGCATGCAGGAAGAGGTAGTGTATTCAAACTCTCACTTGTTGGTATTGCTGGGGGTGACTCCACAAGCGGCGGTGTTGGCCTGGATGCTGTGTATCGTGAAAAAGCCCGCGAAATGATTGTTTCTTTGTATCTCTCTCTTTTTTCAGGTAACGACGACGACGCGACTGGGATCAAGTGTGCCACTGTAAATGGCACCAGCTTCGCCCTCTTTGTCTCCTGTGGCGTTCCACCCCCCAAGAAGAAGCTACCAAAGAGGTCTCCGCGCAAGAAGGGGCAACCTGTGGCTACCGACACGAGTATTTTCGCTCTCAAAGACAAGCTGGGTAAGCCGCCAAGCCTTCAGTGCATTGCTGCTCTTACGGTTACAACTGGGGAGAAGTACCAGTTTGCTCACTGGCTTGGTGTCACTGAGGCCAGGTCGCCAAAATCGAGGTATACTTCTTGGCGTCGACGCGGGCTAGCAAGTTTATTGTTAAACTTCGTGGTCAAACGGGCCGCCCTTCCCAGTGTATCGGGACCACAGACCATTTTGCTACAATGTACGCTTCCCAAGCCACCACTGCCACCGGCGGAGTTCGACGAAACCAAGCCGAAGCAAGATGATAGCCCTGTGTGTTTCTATCTGAAGTTGGGCGGCATTATTCCTTCTCATGCCGCCGACAATGGTTGGTCAACTGTGCTGCAGGATGCAGTGGTGGCCACTACGATAACTACATTTCCCATTCTCTGGGTGAACGCCAAGGACCACGACATGCTTCTTGTAACGCTGTTTGCAGGTCGCCTTCCCGTACCAAGCATGCCCAAGCACGTAAGGAAGGCCAGCAGCACACCGAAGGATTTGCGTTATGCGTGGTTCCCATTTGACGGTGCTGACCCTCTAGAGGTACTGGACTTGCATGACGACGATCTCTATATTTTTCGTGACTGTTCATCAATGGGAACCGATCAAGATTTCGGAACGAACTACCACCCGTACCACTCCGGTGATAGCCTTGGCGGTTCGATTGATATTGCCTGGCGTAAAGCGTACGATGTGGAGAAGCCAAACACGCAACGTTTTCATGCCGATGCAATGAACATGATGTTGGCTTGGGTTTTTCGCAATCAGTTGCAGTTCCAGCGGAGGGTTTTCGTCATTGCACCTGAGATCGCCAACGAGATCCAGTTGCTCTTTCAGCAGTACATGGAACTGCTCGAAATGGATCCCGCCTCGTCTGAACGGGTTAATGCGCTTTCGACATTGAATAGTTGTCTTGTCGGTGGTAACGAGAGTGTGGTCGGCTATGTGATGAATCATCTCGACATGTTCACAATTCCATGCATTGTGTTTGTTTGCGAAGAGGGAATAGGACGATGGACCTTTACTGTTGCGATGAATGCTGGTGCTGCTGTCAATGCTCCATTTGCACCTCGTGATGTCGTGAGCGGATATCATTATGTGGACGCCATTGGTCCGGCAGATGCTAACGGCAGTGAACCCCTCCCGCCGGAAAATGGGTTTCGCTGGTTTTTAAACATTGCCTGGATGTTGATCAACGATTCTAACCATACCGGTCTCGCCACGCTGCCCTCCTTCGAATGCCCACTCCAAGTGAACGCTTTTGGAAGTACAAGCGATGTTCCTGGGTTTAACAGATTGGTGTTCAAGGCTCCCAGTATTTTTGTGCAACCAGGGTCGATGGCCAACGCAGGCCTTGGTTGCATCCTGAACTTGTCGCGGCTTATCCACATTTGGCCGCGCTGTGACTGGAGTCCTAATTCTCGTGGGCTCGTTCTCCAGAAAGAGGCGGGCGTTGTGGTGATGGACCCACGCACCTTTGGGCTGACAGAAGAGTGGGATGTGTGTGATCCGAGATATGCCATTCAGGGATTGCGCAGAGAATATGAGGTATTCATCGATCGATTGTCAACCCTGGCACACAAGAAGGCTCCGAAGCCAAAGATCACTAAGATCAAGCGAGTGATTGCGTTACTACCGACACCGGTGTTTACCATGCGCAATCAATTGTACAAAGGTATTGCGGGGGTTGGTGCATTTAAGAACGTGGTAGCAATGGCTGCGGACGATGTGAGTGGCGATCCAACCAATGATTCACCACCAGATGATGCTTATGAGGAGCCAGCAGCTACTGGTATGGACGATGGTAATGACGGCGAGCCCACGAAGGATAATACCGACGGCGGCAGTGAAGACAAGACCACACAAGGTAGTGCTGGTGATGACGCCAAGGAGGGTGATACCGGTGGTGGCAATGCCGACAAGCCCGCACAAGGTAATGCCGGTGACGGTAATGACAAGGAGGGTGATACAGGTGATGGCAATGACGACAAGCCCACACAAGGTAGTGCCGGTGACGGTGACGACGGCAAGCCTAATAAAGACGATACCGGTGATGATGACGCAGAAGGCAAACCCGCAACAGACAATGAGGCGGATGAAAAGCCAAAAGAAAATGATGATGACGGTGATGACGACAAGTCTAAGAAGGACGATGCCCAGGATGATGACGCAAAAAGCAAACTCACTACAGGCGACAAAGCAGATGAAAAGCGCAAAGCAAACGATGACGATGGTGACGAAGCCAATGCTAAGGCCGATACCGGCGATGGGGACGCAACAGGCCAACCCAACCTTGACGAGGAGACTGATACAAATCTCAAGGCAGCTATTGAAGAACAGGACGAGGCGGGCGCCAAGCAAAATGAAGATGAAGCAAACAAGCCAAAGGACGGTGATGAAGGTGACAACGAGCAGGATGCAAAGTCGAAGGAAGCTGAACAATATGATACTGGCGAAACGGAGTGGCAGGATCCTGATGAGAAGGGTACCGCCACGCCTGGAGACAAGGACAAGCCCGCTGCGAACAAGGATGATGAAAAAGACGGTGCTGGCGAAACGGAGTGGCAGGATCCTGATGAGAAGGGTACCGCCACGCCTGGAGACAAGGACAAGCCCGCTGCGAACAAGGATGATGAAAAAGACGATGCTGGCGAAACGGAGTGGCAGGATCCTGATGAGAAGGGTACCGCCACGCCTGGAGACAAGGACAAGCCCGCTGCGAACAAGGATGATGGAAGTGCAAAAGCGGCAACAGTGACCCAGGACGAAGTCGTCGAGAAACCACAACCGCGACGCAGTGCCCGAACCTCTCCCAGAAAACCGCCACAGCTACCAAAAGCGACCAAAGAAGTACCTGAGAACGTTCCCAAGGCAGCTTCAAGAGCGGCTCGGTCAGGAAAGAAGAAGCGCCCAGCAACCATAACCCGAGGTCGTGGTCGTGCAAAGGTGGCGAGTGACGATGACGATACGGATGACGAGGACGAGGACGAGGAGGTGACCATCAATCGCCTGGCTCAGTACCATTGTGCCGACCGCAGCTCGTGTGTATTGGGTATGCAGCAACGTATCCGTCCAAAAATTGACACGAAATGTCGCGAATGCAAAAAACCATTGCACATTGAGTGTGGTTATCCGTTCCAAGCAAAACGCAAACGAGGCAACACGCCGGCGAGAAAGAACGCGAAACAGCGTTTGTGTATGTATTGTGAGAAGGACGAGGAACCCTCAGATGACGAAATCCAATTGCCAGCTGCTGCCGGGCCTGGTATTGTCTCTAAAACAATCGCACAGCAGCGTCGTGACCACCTAGCCGGCAAGCAAGGCATTGAGCGGATGATGGCAGCCCGCAGTGATGATGATGAGTTCGTTGTTTACGACAACGATCAGGCCCATATGACAAACTTTATCGATTGCAAATTCCGGATGTGGAAATGGAAGACTACAGCCCAGTTCAAGAAATGGGCTGTCGAAATGGAGGCCATCATCGAAGCGGATTATACCCGATACACCAGTGAAGCCAATAAAACGAGAAGCATTGGTTCAAGAAAGGACCTGGTGTTTTTGGCACAGTATCGGCTGACCAAGGCGTTTGTTAAAGAAGAAAAGAGACACTACAAGATGGCTGTAGCTGGGTTAACACGGGAGTGGTTGTTGACGTGCGATGGTGCTGTCCGCGGTATGCGATACCACGAGGCAGCAGAGAAGTTTGTGTGCAGTGTACGCTATGTGTCGAAACGTCGGGGCAATACTGTCTTTCAGTTAAAGATTGACGTGGACGAGGCCTGGATGCTGAATTACTACGGTGCAGATGTGACGGAATATGTCAAAGAAGCATCGCGCAAGACATTCGATGGGTTTGTACCTGTGTTGCAGAAAAACAAATACCTAAAGAATACAGAAGGCAAAGAGGTGGCGGTGGATGGAATACGCTTTTTGATCAACACTGCAGTCTGGGAGGGCAAGGACAATGCCACCGGAAAGGTGCACAAGTTCGCAGATAACGTGATACCAAAGGAACTTAAATTGTTCTACATGGACTGCAAAACGAAGAATGATTTTGCGGACACATCCTTTGTTGCCATTGGCGATGACATGGAAGGTCCAACGGTGCCCATCGAGGATGATGCTCCGGTGGTCTCCGTCAAGTTCATCCCTGCGAGGAAACATAAGAAGATCAGGAAGGGGTACGTCGGTACCTCATTCTGGGATAAGTCAGTGGAGAAAGGCGTTAAGGAGGCATTCAAGGAACTCGATAAACCATTGCCAGCCACAGCGGTAGCGCTAGCGCAGCAAGGCAAGAAAGCAACAAAGAAGAAGGTCGATAGTGAGAATGAGAGTGAAAGTGAGAGTGACGATGACGATGACGATAGTGATGAGGGCAGCACAGGTAACAAGACCAAGCAAAGTGCCAAATACAAAGTTACCACCGTCCCTGAGGTGTGGTGGGCAAGGTTATCTGATACGCACGAGAAGGTGGTTACCAAGGAGGCCGTGGTTACCTTGTTTGGCTCCAAGTTCGTAGCAGAGGTGTTGGCGCGTGGAAAAAGTTATTCAACAACTACCAAGTATATCGATGTGCCTATTGGAGCGGTACGTGAAGCCCGACTTGGTTGGTCACCTACTTTGACAGTCCCTGGGGCTCCCATTGTCTTCCACCAACAAGGGACATTGGATACATGCGTGTTCTCATCGATGGCGTCAGCGCTGCATTTCGCGGGTGCAACGCAGGCAGCCAGTTACGTTCAGAATGCGGCGCAGGGTCATTCCGGTGCCAACGCAAAGAGCTTGTTCACTGACCTCATCCGTGTCGTTCGGAAAACCCGTGTAAGCTTCTTGGAAACAAGTACCTTGCCTCCCGCATTCGACTGGAAGACCGATCTCAAACCAAATATGATTGTGGTAGGATCGCTGGAGGGCAGTGATGGTTCCGTGCACCATGCGGTGACGTTGTTTCGGGGTTGGATCTTTGACAGCAACGAGAAGCATGCAATGCCTCTTGGTAAAGAGGGACTGGACTTCTGCACACAAACCGACGAAGAAGTGATGGTTTCTGGTTGTGGTTCGTCAACCTTTTGCGGATTCAAGCACGGTGCGATCTTTGTGGACAACACAAAGAAGAAGAAATTGCAGATGAGTGATTCAAGATCACCAAAGAAGAAAAGATACAATGGTCCAAGCCATGATTAAAGGAAACAGGCCAGTGCCAAAATGGTCAACACGTTACGAGACATTGATTCAATGAAAGAGCTTTTGCGAAGGTCTCCTCTCGTGTCCAAAAACCAAAGAACAATACAAGCGTTGCAGGCTTGCAAAGAAAGAAAGAAATGTGTAGCAGCAAATTAAGTTAAAAGTGGCTGTTTTAGATGTAACGGACCGCCTTACTGCGCAAACTGGTTAGGCCATTCATGTATAGGTCGTACTACTGATATCACCTTAGGGGCCACTTTGACCACAAAACTGCGTCTCACGATTGTATCCGCTTTTATCACGCGATAGTCTAGACTGAAATCCCATTCGGTAAAGATAACAGAATCCAGTCCGGTTCGCTCGGATGCCATGAAGCCGATTAATTCAAACCGAATGACCGCGGATCCAGCATCTCGTATTGGTACCACCGCCAGCACCTTGAAAGGGCGTACCAACGTTCCACCAGGCGCAACGCACACTTCCACCCAATCGTACCATGGTTCTCCCATCCGATAACCTGGATGACAGCGTACGGCCACGCCATCGGTACCCGTGTATTCCGTTTGCAAGACCATAGGTTGCGTCCGTTGATAGTGTTGCATGACAAACGCGGCTAGCCCGGACGGTAAATCTAAATAGGCAACACTGGTCGAGGTATGCCATTCCACCAGGGGTGGACGGCCATCTTGGGGTGGATGGATGGTGTACTTGGTACCACCACCATGGTCACATATCGAGTCATCATCGTCAACAACATCAGGCGCCACCTCTTCGGGCCAGTACAATTCGTGGGCACGCGCAATCATCATACTATCAGAGATACGCGTTGCCGCTTGACGCTCAAACGTCACATTGTTCTTTTGCGACGCGCGCCCAGGGCGTTTGGCAAACCGCACGTGATTGTGTTCTGGTACTTCGGCCATGTAATTGCACGGGGCGCCATGCGTGCCAATTTCACGGACCAGGTGCCGGACCGAGTGGAGCGTCGGTACCTTCCATCCATGGCCCGTGGCACGAGGAAGACGCTTGACGATCATCTCCAACAACGTGCTGATGGCGTCTTCCGCACGTCGCGCAGCCATCACGTCATTACTGGCCCAAAACGTTTTCTGCCGTGTCCACGCGTCGAAACATAACAGACACTCCAGCAGTTGCAGCACATCTTGTACGTTCAAATTTTGGGAGCGGAGCGTGTCGTCGAACAAGTCCCACACGTGTTTTTGTTGCAGCATGCAACACAACGTGAACACCACCCCAGCTTGCTCCTCTGCACTGATCTTCGCCAGCGAAGAAATGCCATTGACGAAGGACGACCGCGGGAAAGTGGCGCGTTCACTTTGCCGGTGGTAACTGTGAAACCGCCTGGAGGCTTCGTCAAGGCGCTTGGTACCTTTTGCGCTCAAACAGGCAAACATGAGGTGGTTGGCACGTCGCAGGGTTCCCTGGCGCACCGAGTGCATGATGTCGGACACCGTTGCACCCCAAATGTTGCGCTCCGGATCACCCACGTGTAAGTGTTCAAATGCATGGTTGACAACCGCCTTTAACGAATGCTGTTTCAACTCGGTTTTCGTGCCGGTATGCAATAACTCAAACATGTGCCCAGCGTTAACAAAAACGCACTTACGATCAGGATCATCCAGGTGGTCATGCGACGAATCACAGGCACGGTGAGGACGTGCAAGCTCCGCCGCAGAAGCGTTGTAATGCCCACAAGCAATGTTGGCGGCCGGTGTGTCAGTAATGACACAAATAATGGGACACACGACCTCGCACGTGAATGTGTGATCATCGACAGTGATGGTCACATTCTTCAACCGGTCATCAAGTCCGTTTTGGACATCGGCAATGCCTTTGAGCAGCACGTTCAGCTGGCGATGGTAGTTATTGACATTCGTATCCGTGTGCAACGCCGCATTCTCGGCGGACGATTTCAACAGTTGATGCACGAAGCCAAGCATCCGCCATGCCTCCGTACTACGGCGTGTCTCTTCCGTAAACAACGATGTAGTGAACGACCCCGGTTCCAACCCAAAGCGTGGTGACCCATTTGTCACATGGGATTTGTCAAAATATAGAATAGGCGGCGCGAGCAACTGACGGCTAGGATCCGTTATGAGACGATCGTACAGTATGTTGTAGACAGACCCACTGTGCATTTCGCCAAGCATGTTATCAGGAGATCGAAACCTGGCAAAGGGATTCGCGGGGTCGAAATTGACCTTGGCTCCAGTCATGAGCTTAGGATTGTGTAGCAGCGACAAATACTGTGATACAAAGTCGTAGGTAATCACATCAACAGGCTCGCTAAACTCTAACAGCTCCACAGGTACAATGGATGGTAACAACTTAGTCGAGTTGTGCACTTTGTTGTACACATCCTTTAAGTTCCCATCACGACTCTTGCGCTTAGGGCGGAAATCAAATCCTTCGGAAAGAGCCGTCTGTGCCCATTCAATAATCGACTCAACTGCATAGTCAGGTGCCTCCATGTCATCCAGGAGTTTCATAAGTTTGACCATGCTCCGTTGCTCCGTTGTACATGACACGGTTGGTGCGTTAGCCTCAATATCGTCGTCATCGAACGCATAACCATCCATGTCGTTAATCAGCGGAAGCGCAGCACCCACAATCGCAGGCACCGGTGCTTCTATTGCCAGTGGATATGCGTCATTCACAAGCGTCCTGCGCCTTTTGTGCGTGTCAGCGTGGGCAATAATGACACCGGTACCAGACGAGTGGTATGATTGGGATAAGTCAAGATAACCTTGGACAGATAGATTCAACCGTTCGTGAGCACGGTCTGTACTCGCAAAAGAAACATGGGCACGGCACTCAACTGAATTTCGCAGATGGAGGGCCATGCCTTTTGGTTTGTACAGTTGCCCCCTACCTCGGGGGCACGATGGGTTGAAGCAAGGGGACTTCACTTCACTCGACATGGTAAATTATAGCTAGTTCCTAAGGAGGTGATAGGGTGGGATTGCAATATGAGTGGCTATTGCTGGCCGGGCTCTGCAAGATTTGGCTCTTATATATCTACAATTTAGTAAATTTTATCTAAGATTTACTAAATAATATCTACGATTTACTAAATAATATCTAGTCCGTCACAAAAATATGCAAGAACCTATTATATATCTGTCATGCAGAGATTTCTGAGAAAGTGTCTCGGATATATATCTACTACAGGGTTCAGAATATCTACTAGTCGCTTATAATACAGTGGACAGTACGGAAATCTGGGTTCAGAATAGATATTACTGTAAAAATCTTCCAGAATTATGACACCGGTAGATATTTGGCTTCCCTGATGTACAGTTGGCGTTGAGCGTCGGTCGTTGGGTTGAAGTGGATGGAATTTTTGTCGAAAGTCGCACTTCCTGTTGGAGTCGTCGGGTCTTCATCGGTAAGTTGTGATTCACTCAATCTCTCAAGTGTATCCTTCAATGCCACCTCTAACTCTTTCACCTCATCCTCCATCTCCTTTAGGATTTCATCAGTGACAATCGGTCGATGGAAACAGAGCCAGTTGTTGGGCTTTCCAAGGCACCAGCGCTCACATCGAGTTGCTGCTGGCCTGTGAAGATTGTTTGACGTTATGCCACAACAGTGGCAAGGGTGGTGGCAAGTCTTTGCGCCGCCTCCGCGTCCGGTCATCTTCCAAGTTGCTGATAGATCCGCTTCGGTCGTGACATTCATTGGTTTGAAGTTGGCGATGCCGTAGAGGCTGACATTGTTCAAGAACGCAAACATGGGTTTGAAATGTAAGTACATTTGTGTGTCTTCTTGACCGATGTGAATTTGCAAGGGGAAACAATTGTTTCTACTTTGTACAGTGCTAACATTGCCCCTCTCTTCTCCTTGAGCAACAGCAAACATCAATGAATCGGTACCTGGTTCGACAGCAGCTCGGTCATTCACCTTGATGCCGCCCATCGTGTGATTAATATATTTGGTAAGATTCGATCCGTCGACACTCTGTGCGATTCGTATGCCTCTTTGTTCTGCAACAGTTTCTAACCCATATGCCTTTATCACTTCTCCCAGGACCTTCGCATAATCGAACTTGATAGCTTCGCCTGATGCGAGCGACATCATTTCGAAAGGAACTCGTGTCTTTCCAAGTCGCTCGACGCTCGTGAAGACGCGCTGGATATCGCCAACGGATGGCAAGAGGGTGCCATGAAGGTACTTTGTACCGCTTGCCTCGAGGGAACGGAGCAATCCGTAGCCGGAAAGGTTAAGTATACCCCCGGTAAGATCCATCAGTCGTCCAATGTTGAAAGGTGAGAAAACTGTTTCGCGTAATATCTTTTTGACACGTCGTACTAACTCTTCTTTCCCTTTCCCATCACAGGCATTAAAGGCTGCATCTGCAATTCCCTGCGACAGGCGGACGCCACGGAGGCCCAGGCGGTTGGTTGCAGCAGTGAGCGCAGTGGAAAGGTCGCCACAGATCTCTGCGTCATGATGGGATTGCAATCGATTCATTTTCGCCGTCAGGTTCCTGTTCGTTTGCTTGACGTTCTTGATGGTGGACTGAGCGTGAAGAAGGCCGGACTCGACGCGCTTGAGAGACTCAACAACGTCAACGATTGTCAACGAGTTGACGTACGGATGTGGGCGGAGGACGGGAGGTTCAACGTCACCACGTGGAATAAGTGGAGGTGGTTCGTCGTCGTCGTCGTCGTCGTTTTCTGGTTGGAGGAGCTCACAACGTGGAGGAAGCGGAGGTGGTTCGTTGGAGTCTGGTCGAAACAATGTCTTTGACGGTAGGTATGGCTTTGCAAGGTGAGTCGGAAAGACAACAGAGGTATGTTCAGCTTGACACATAAAATTGCGTGACAATATCGATGCTCTAACACCCATCACTGCAACATTCTGCTCCCAATAGTCACAGTGGCTGCACCAGAAGAATCCGGGGTACAAGGTGCGACGGTATTTGCCAAAGGCAAGGCAACGGATCTTTCCTTGAGCACGGAGGATCATCTGCGCTACTGGCTCCTCAATTACCTCTTCTGCAATGGGTTTCACCTCGATGTCAGCAATCTCGACTGGTTGGGTGCCTTTGACTCTGCGTGACTGTCTTACAATCTCCTTGCGCTTCTTCCGTTTCTTCCGTCCAAGCACCGATCCTCCCACCTTTGCAGCCCTCCCGGTAGGAACTCCAGCGTTGCTGAAACTCTTATCATTCCTACTAAGTCTAGTAGTCATCTCTTTATTCTAGCTGCCGTCTACTCTCTTACGATCATAGATTGTAATGTTCGTCGCTATCGCATCGACTTTTCCGTGTGATAGAA
>OFKU01000009.1_pt1 | contig 12878 bp, 7 predicted proteins | sample 1540641 | NCBI WGS metagenome assembly OFKU01 (sample SAMEA104347424, study PRJEB22522) | marine metagenome | biome: marine biome; feature: marine water body; material: sea ice | collected 2015-09-16T00:00:00Z | depth 1.5 m | reverse complement strand
ATGCGACATTCAATCAATAGAAGAAATAGCTCATGATTGAGCTCATGTCTCAATTTAGAAGAAAGAGTTCATGTTTGAACTCGTGAATCAGAAAACGAGTTATTTCTAAGTAAATATAGACTAGCCTAATTAACTAGCCAAAGATTCACCAAGTTACTGATAGTAACTCTAGCCCGCATGAGTACGCCCCCTCCCAAGGAGGGCCCAGACGAGATGACAATTACACTATTTTACTAGATAATACTATAAAATTACTAAAATCCCTGCCTTCGGTTGGGAGTTGGTGTGGTAAGTCCTGATGAGTCGCGGTAATTTGACATTCAGCATGCTGCAGCAACGATAATGATGCCAGAATGGCATCACCATCGTTGTTAGAGCATGCCAAATGGTATTGTTCTTGTTGCCGTCGTTGTTGTTGTTGTTATTGTTGCGGAGCTTTTGTGAGCATTCCGTTCTACGGATGCGTGCCTGCCAAAGCGACCGAATATATTATATAGACTTGTATGTTGTATAAATGTCAATAATTTAAACTTATTAAGACTGGTTTGTTGTATTGCATGTGAATCATCTGATGCGTATCCGATGCGCGCCTGCATAGAGACCGGTAGACGTTAAAACATATATAGACTTGTATATTATATATCATATGTATTTTTTAAAATTCTATGCAAAGTATTCAGTATTGGCTGTATGTATATATTTTTAAATAGCCTTTTTAGCGTAGGTTTTCTACTGGTACAGTAGGAGATATTGGCGGGACTGACGACTCCACACGTAGCATCCCACCAACAACCTACGTGGATTCCGCCGTTTTTGACAGAAAGCAGGGTTCTCATTTTGACACCGGTACGTCAAACTCGTACCACATTCTACGCGGAGAAGCTTTTTAGTTTCTGGCGTCGACACTTTCTCCAAAACTCACTTTTCGGTTTTCGACAACTTCCGCAACTTCGAAAATCGACGATGGTGGATTTGGAGGGTCCGCCGCCGCATTCAGCGGCTGCCTCTCACCACAAGGTAAGTCGCCACCATTGCGGTCAGGTTGGTTGTTGTTTTTGCTCCGGATTATGGTTTGTTTGCTTTGTTTTGTTGTTTCTTCTTCTGCTTCACCATCGTGCCAGATTTGTCTAACCACTTCTTTCTTTCTTTCTTTCACACCCTTTCTTGTTGGTTGTTGGTTGTCACATGTTTCATCGGTCTTGGGCGTTCCTCGGTGCTTGGCTCCTCCTCCGTTTCTCGGCCTTGGACCCATTTCTCGGCCTCGGTCCTATTCCTCATCGGCCCCATTTCTTGGCGGTGCTCCTCGGTCCCGTCCCATTCCTTGGCGGTGCTTTGGTGCTCCGCACAACAAAACCTCGGCGGGCCTCCATTCCTCGGCCCCAGCTCGCTCCTGTCCTTGGCGGTGCTCCATCTACAGACCCAATTCTGGCATCCCGCCATAGCTATGTCATTTTGTACGCATAGCTCTGCTATTCAAAGCCATAGCTATGGCAAATCTATCTAACGACTCTGGCATTTGTCTGCACTATTCTGGCATTATGTTGCATAATTATGGGATATGGTTGACTTAATAAATGGTATACTTCTGGGTCATTTTCCCATAATTATGGCAAACAACAACTAACTATGGCTATTTTTCCCATAATTAGTTCTTGTCTTTTGAACTAAGATCTGAGGAACAATCACATAATTAGGTGAAACGTTCCATTATCTCTGGCAGTGATATCACATAACTAATCGATTTCGTTCAACTCATTAATGGATACGGATCAACGAACTAGTTCAATGTTTCAACTAGCTCTTGCATGTATTGCATTAGCTCTTCGATACGTGTTCCATAATTAGTCGATATTGTTTGAACTAATTAATGCTTATCAATCAACTAGCTAGTTCAATGTTTCAACTACCTCTTGCATGTCCTCCCCTAGCTCTGGGTTCGTAATGAAAGAAGTATGGTAATTTGGTTGCATGGCTCTGCGATTTACTTTACATTACTAATGGTGTTAAACGGCATATCTATGGGATTGAAATGTATACTATCTAATCGCTTTCTGCGTTGCAGGATTCAGTATCTGTTCCATCGTTGCCGCCTAGGTTTGCACTGGCAGTGTCGTTGCCGCTCCCTTCACTGTCACTATCCATCAATTCAATTCTAGCTTGTGGTTGTGGACGTTTTCGTTTACGTCGTGCTTGAGTTCCGTTCAACAGCTTGGCTCGTCTTTCGGTCAACCAACTCTTGATGAAGCCTTTATTCTCCTTTCGATCCTTCTTCACCATGTCGTAGAGTTGGTTAAACCGCTCAATTCCTTCTGCGCTCCACCCTTTTGGATCGTTGTTTTTAACCGTCTTATCGTAGATAATCCCTCCTTTCGTGTACTTGGTTGGAACGTCGGACTCAAATTCTCGACGTTTTTGACCCCGTTTTGGTGTGACCTCACCCTTTTGCAAACGATAAATATCGACCCAACGCTTCCAACTATTTTCAAGCAATAATAGCGCAAATGCCTCGTCACTAACAGTACAAAGCGTGTTGTCGTTCCTTGCCACACTTACTTGCTGATCGAACACCGATTTCTTTACCACACAAGGCAAAAACCTCTCAAAGAAAATACTGTACATGGTTTTGTTGCGCCTTCCCTTTTGTATCACTTCACATAGGGCGTACGATGCATCAGCACCTGCCTCCTTGTGTTTTGACTTAGTTGTTACTTTGCTTCTCTGTCTTAACCAATCTTTGTTGGGAGTGTCAACATTAATGTTAGGTATGTTATGATAGTAGCACTCTACATCAAACAATAATGGTACGTACCTAGAAACGCCCATTTCATGGCTGTGCTTTTATCGTTTCGTAGACGGCTTATGTTTGCTGGGATCCACTTGCGTGCCTGTTTCCACCACTCGCTTCTGTTAATATCGGGCTGTAAATTGCAGTTGCTAGTAACAAATTTACAAATGGTTCCCTCTCCTTCGTCGTACATTAAGTCGTTATGGCGATCAACAAACTTCGCTCTCTGAAATAACTTATCTGCTACAACTCCCGCCACAGTTGTTTTATCTCCTGTAGATCGTTGGTTTGCAATGTCTCGAACTTCCCATATATTACCTGGTTTACTGTTAGTTTCCTCGCCCTCGCCTTCGTCACCTGCCGATGACGAGGACAACCCAACGCCTAGTAACGAGGCACTATGTTCGCTTGACATCCCTACCGTCGACTCTGTTTGTACAGATGTACCTTTTTCGGTTGTACTCTGTCTGCTAGCTACAGCTCTACTATTACTAGGGTTTGCATTCGATGGTCGTTCTCGTCTGTCTTTTCGACTATTAGATTTGGAAACTGCCGACATTTTTTATTGTCATTGGTTGGTGACTTTTTTTTAAATCATATGAGTTACGAGTAGCTACGCCGTTTGACTAGTATCTCCTTACTACTTGATCTGCCCTACATCCAACTTATGTTTTTTTGGTCTGTCTGATAGCTGGTCTACTTAGTTGTACACGGTTATTGCGCACTTCCGTATTAATAACATAGTATTCTTTTCTTGGCGCGGCCACCAGTGTCCTAGCCTCCAGGTTTGGGCGCGGCCAATACTTGCCTACCATTGCCCACCCTTGAGTACTTTTGTAGTTTTTTTCTCTCCCAATATAGTCCCATGCATCTTGTTGCTTCCTACACGTTCCTTACTTTTTTCGTAATGTCGCGCGCGCGCGCTTGGTATGACTCTAGAATGCATCTTTCTTGATCCTACATGTTTTCTACACTAATTTCAGTACCATGCGCGCACGCGCGACTGTTCTATCCAAGATTGACTGTCTTGGATTCGGCATGTCTGCGTTTAATGCCTGTCCGTTACTTAATAGGTTTCCCTTTGGACCACATGCTTCCCATAATTGAGGTAATTTTCCCCATAATTCGGCACCAAATACTCATAAATATTTTTTGCTTGAACTAATTCGTATTTCAGCATCCGTACTGTCTGGCAGCAGCTTGCGTCTTGTATCCCGAATTTAGCCATCCTTCAGGAAGCGAATTACCAGCCCTCATTACGAATTGTTGGGTATTTGTTTGGACGATTAGGTTCTTGCTCGAGTCGCGCTTTGGAATTTGTCTAGGATTACAGGATCTAGTTTCTTCGCAGTGGTTGTCATCGTTGTCGTCGTGATCTCTTCAGGGAACACCGTCGTCGATACAATATCCTGCGAAGGGAGGAGTGGAAGGAAGTTAGCTCGATTGGATTTATCCGGGTGGCGCTTTCTTTCCTGAACCTATCTGTGACAACAACATTGCCTTTCACGTGCGACTACACCTAGTTATTACTCGGTACATCTTGGATTGTCAACTATTTCCTCAAGGGTTCGCATCAATTGCAGGTTCTAGTTTCTTCGCAGTGGTTGTGGTCGTCGTCGTCGTGATCTCTTCAGGGAACACCGTCGTCGATACAATATCCTGCGAAGGGAGGAGTGGAAGAAGGTTAGCTCGATTGGATTATTCCGGGTGGCGCTTTCTTTCCTGAACCTTGTAAACGGTTTCGATTCGGAGCAATTATTATGTTGAAAGCACCTGCAAGAATGTACCCAGTCCTCCTCATGCCCGACGATTTACCTCCATGGGATGGTCCCTTTCCCTACTCAAGTTTGGTTGAACCTGCCCAGCACCTCCCCATTTTTTCGGGCCATGTACCGCCTGAAGAAGTCGAAAGATATCATCGCTGGTTGCGATTGTCGCGTAACCTTCCAGACGACGATTTAGTGGTTATCGGAGTGACCGTAAGCGATGTTCAGTCATTGGCGCCAGAGAAGTGGCTGGTGGACTCGCTTCTACACTATTTCGCCAAGTCGGTGAAGTCTACCCTTCGCATCCAAGACTTTTCTGTTGTTTACGTTCCTTCATTTTTTTTGACACTGTTGTTCAACGAAGGTCACGTAGACAGTAACGTCGAGCACAAGTTTGCCTACGAAAACGTCAAGTCTTGGGAGAAGAAACGAGCGGCAGAATCACGGAAGCCAATCAACGAGATCGACACGTTTGTGTTCTTCTACAACGAAGGCCGCATGCATTGGTATATCTTTACCATCTTCCAAGATTTGAAAATCATTCAAGAATTCAACTCTACGGGAAACTCGATTGTGTCCACGAAAATTCTCCGTGGCTTGTTCTTATGGTTATCGATAGAGTATGTCAAGGTTGGACTTACGTTGGATCCGAACGAATGGCGATTGTACGGATGTCGTCGTTCTACTTCACGTCAGCGCAACGGATATGACTGTGGCGTCTACAGTATCTTCTTTGCTCTCTGCAGTGGTTTCCGGCTCAATTTGAACAACCTACGACCGATGCAGATCACTAGGGCCCGGTTTCAGATGTTACTTCACCTTATCAATACGTCTGATGTTGATTACTTTGGCGTAGACCACCATCTCAATCTTCCAATTGATTTGCTGCATTTGAGGGACGAATCGGAAGACGACGACACCGAAAGTGAAGAATTGGGAAATATACATCCCGACCTACCGATTGATTTGGCGCATTTGGGGGACGAAACGGTTGACAAGGACACCGACAGCGAAAAATCAGCTAGTATTGACGGCTTGTCTGCTCTTGCCGTTGTTGACGATTCTGATGATTGCGTTGGATCTGGGCCTATTGCCGGTGGTATCCAAGAATCAGCTATTATTGACGGCGTGACCGTTATTGTTGTTGTCGACGATTCTGATGATGGCGTTGGATCTGCCCCTGTTGACGGTATCGAAGACACTGCCGGTATTGACATTAATAAGGAAAACAATGCATCATCAGGAGCTGCCCCAGTTGACGGCATGGAAGACTCGGCCGGTGCCAACGAAAACGCTGATGACGGTAACGTTACCAACCAGGATTATCGGAATCAGGACAATCGTTCTAATGATTCGAGTGGTGGCGGAAACGATGGCAACGACAACGATCAGGGTTCCAACAACGCGGGTGACACTGGGGATACCGGAGATGCAGGCGACGACGGCGATAATAATGAGAAAAAGGATGGCAAATTAGAAAAACAGAGGGACGAAGATGATGCTGAAGAAGAGGACGGCGACGATGACCAAGATCCAGAAGACAAAGAAGAGGAGGATACTTTGATTGAAGGTCTTGGAGGCGTCTCTGTCACAACTGGAATTGTCCAGAAAAGTAAACTTCTGGCATCTTCACTTCTACCAAGTACACAGTATCAAGCCGATCCATTTGATCCTGCTTATGAGGCAGGTCGTGAACCGCCTTCTCCTACTTGGCCAGTCCTGCCCGCCCTTGTGTCTACAACCCCGGGATCTGTCGCGAGACTAAGTACCTTTGGAAGTCTTGATGCAAATCTACCTTTATCGCCGATTGTCGGCGGTCTACTTTCAAACATGGAACGTCCTGCTCTCGAAGTGATTGCAAATGCTTTCAATACTCCGTCTCCAATTGCTCCTGTCGTGGATGCATTGTCTGTTGGGTTGTCAATTGGCGTTGCTGAAAGCGTGGCTAGACAACTTTTGGCGGCGGAACAATTGAATACACCTTTCCTACCAACTTTGGAGGATGTCGAGGCGGATGAGAAGACACTGGAAGTGGAGAGTACTGACTACGGCGATGGCTACAGTGATGACAACGATGGCCTGCTTGAAGGCCTCGATGCCACGCAGGAAGAGAAAGGCGATGCTCCCGTTACTGCGCAGGAAGAGGAATATCATCCGAGTTCCTCGAAGAAAAGCTTAGATAGCGACGAAGTGGAAAAGGCGGCTGTCATTCTGGGTGATTTGGTTGATCCAAGTGAGGGTGAAGTGGGTGACAACGAGAATGACGACGAGAATGAGGACACAGAGGACGACTCGATTATGGGACGTGCTTCTACCCCAGCCTCACCGACGCGCGTCATGCCTGATCGCAAAGCAAAGCATGGTTCTACTGAGTCTCCATCTCCAACAAAGGATAAAGCAACAACATCAAGTAAGAAGAAGTCGGAGCCAAAAAAACCAACGTCAATTGTTGACGAGAATGATCTACCGCTTCTCCCAGATTTGGGCTACGACGACGAGCCAACCATATCCAAGCCGAAACCAAAGAAAACAACTCCAAAGAAAGCACCCACGGAGCCCTTTACCAGAAAATCACCACGGATTAGCTCTCCAACCTATTCCAAACACGCATCTATGCCAGCAGGGGCAGGTGGTGGTGGTGACGGCGGTAGCGATGATAGCGACTCTGATACTAACGACTATGTACCACCCATTGACCTTGATGATGACGAATCTGACAAGAAGCCGGCGGCAAAACCTACTCAAGGCAGAGGAAAGAAAGGCGACAAGAAAGGCGACAAGATAACGGCGGCCAAACCAAGTCGAAAGAAGGCGGCGGAAAGACTACGCGAACAGAAGGAAAAGCAGAAGGCAAAGAAGAAAGAATCTGAGGGTATGAAGGCACCTACGAAGATAACGGATACAACGGCCATCTTTACCTACCTCGAACTTCAGTCGGAAAAACGTCATGTCGAAACTGTCGAACAGAGAACTAAGAACTTCAAGAAGATTACGTCCGAAGAAAGGAGTAAAATGACCCCAGAAAAAATCAAGCAGCTACGCCAAGCAAGAATGAATGACAATTCGGTAAAAAGAGCCTTGAGACAGACTAAACGTCAGGACCATTTCTTGGAGAGAGAGATTGCAGAGGCAAAACGATTCAAAAGTCAAGCAGGAGCCAGGTCCGCCGCTGATAAACTGTTCATCAAACATTTCGACAAACCGGAATACCAGTGGGAAAGGAAGGGTAAAACGGTCGACAGGAAACGTTACAAAAAAATGGCAGAACAACTTACAAACCGATGGCGTGACCGTCGTTCTGGATCCGAAAAAAAGATTGCGCAGCATTTGAAGAATACTGAGAGAAAGGATTTGGACCAGGAGCTGCGGTACGAGAAGGAGATCAACGAAATTGATTCACTGATGTACTTTCCAGTGGACTGGGGAGACGAAGGTCCACCAACTGTCGATGCGCCTCCACGACAACCGAAAGTTAAAGAACATTTCAACGGCCTTATGAGAGAGCCAGATGGTGTCACTCCAATCGTTGTGTTCGACATTCGTCCAGAATGGGTTGAGTTCGTGTTCCAACCCGTCTTCGTGGAATTGGTTAAGAAACAACCATTCATATGGTGGCCAGTGGTGGTTGGTAATGCAAAGATTGGAAATTTGGATACGGTGCCGAGCCACTTGATGACCACAGTAAAGGTGGAATACCCACAAGGTGATAAGAATCAGTGTCTCTTCAAGTCTGTTGCGTCGGCATTGCATTACTGCAAGCAAGTGGAGGCGGCATCATACTTCTCTAATGCCGCACCTACGGTTCAGTACCTACCGCGTGATAAAGCCCTAAAGTCTTTGAGGGAGGGTATGGAGAAACATGCTCCGGCGATTGGGGGCGTGATTATCTTTAATCAGAAACAAAAGAGAAGGACGACGAAACATATATCGATTGATGAGCTCATCGACAATAAAACCAAGTATCCCACTGTGGTCATTCCACGCGGCAACGACGGATCTGCAAGCCACGCTGTGGTAGTGGTGGACGACATTATCTTCGATGCAACGCAATTGCGTGCATTGAAACTTAGCAGAGAGAGTTTTGATTGGATTTGCGGAGAACGCGGTTGTGGAGATATTGCGACGGCATTACGTTTCCACAGGTCGGTCAGCACAAAAAAGGTATACAACAGAACTATTGAGAAGAATTGGTAGGAGCACAATACATAGTTAACTTTTATAGAATTTATATGTCGAAGTACAAACACTCAACACTGAAAAAATTCATCAGCCCACCGCTCACGGTTCCATATTTCCATAAAGCGAGATTGGCCGTCGTCTATTGGAATCATCAAACAGTGACGAACAATACAGTCAACATTGACCAAAACGAGGGAAGGCACCGTCTTCTTTGTATCATCGTAATCTTGTTCCCAAATTGTAGTAAAAACAGAACCCTTGGTGTGTATGAACTTACACGTACTGACCACCGCTAAAATGATATGACTTCCATTGACAATTTCCACTGGACAAACCACAAATGCCAAAATCTGACCGGGTGCGTAGTCGTGAGTCAACGACACACTTGGATTGTCCAAATACTCAACACAACAGTCCGGCGCACGATGGACTTTTTGTGTTGATTTTTCCCAACGAAACATAACCCAATCATACCAAGGACCGTTGTGACGGTAATTGCGATGGGCACGAAAAGTATCATCGCCGCGTTTGTACTCGCTGCAGATTTGAATAACGGCGTGACATGGATCCCCATTGTTGTCCACAATGCCTGACAATACCGGTGGTTCATTACCATAGTAAGTAACCAAAAAGGTGAGTGCTCTAGCGTCCAAACGGTCGTTGGTAGTATTTGCGTTAGCCGACATGCCAGTTTTTGCATAGTATCGTCCATGACTAGAACCATTTGTAGCATTGTAGACGTACACCAACCCTTTTGAAGACTGCATGGATTCGCCATCGGTGCAAGGCTTATCGGAACTTTTTTTTTCCGTTGATGTTATCATTCGTTGATAGGCGTAGTCTATCACGTAACTCTCGGAAGCTCGTTTGGCAATCTGTTCGTCAAGACTTTCACGTCGTCTTTGGGTTGCGCGTGCTAACCGTTTCACATGGAAGATGTGGTTGTGTTCTGTGGGACCGGTGTGGTAGTTTTGGCAGGCACCGTTTCTGTCTATGTCATCTGGTACATGTAGTTGCTCATGGTTTTTAGCTTTTTCCCAGCCTTGACCCTTTGTGCGTGGCCAAAAGCTTGCAAGGTCTCGCAACATTGTGCTGATTGCCGTACGTGCACCATCCCGTGCCACATGATCACCGCGGACCCAGTATGATTCCTTTTTGAGCCATACCCAGTATGCAAGCATCATTTGAAAAACTTGACGCATATCGTTAAGGCGTTCGTTGCTTCCCAAAACTTCTTCGAGCAATATTTTACCAGCGTCTTGTAACGACACGATCACAATGGTAAACATAATACCGATCTTATACTTGGCAGAAAGTTCCGTCAAACTGGTAACCCCGTCCTTCCATAACAGGCGTGGCATTAATGGTTCGGCTCCGGAAGAGGCGAAACGTTGACGGGGAAGTATGGTTAAGCGCCGAACCAAATTGTCTAGATCCCGTTTTTGTCGCGAAGACATTTCCTCAGAAAACAAAATACTCACACAATCAAGAATAAGACCATTCTCTAATGCATGCAACGGTTCCACAGGCGTGGCGGCGCTAAAAATGCCAAAGCGGCATCCACCGTAGTCAACGTCAAACCATGCACTATGAACATTGTACTGATTGATGTTTTTGAGAATGTCACAACGGTTTCGACGAACAAGTTCTATGACCTTGATCATGCTCATTCGTTGGCATTTGATGAATGGATCACCCGTGTCGCATCCTCGAACATTACATTTGCGACACATGCGTTTCATTGTATTCGAATAAGAGGCGGATGTACAGGATATTTTATCGCCTCCTTGCATGTCGCCAATAACAAAAAAACAAATTGGTTTCAAATTGACACGTTTGGTTTGATTGCCCAAGGTAAGAGAAATGTGGTCAAGTGCACCTTCTTTTTGTGCTTCAAGAAAAGACGACAAGATAACCTTAAAGATAGCATGTAGACGTTCGGATTTGAGATCATTCGACTGCCCTTTTGCGTCTGCTTTTGATTGTATCATGGATAAGTCGAATATGTATCCCAAACTTTTCCAAGCAATGGGAAGATTCCGCATTTTTTGGTTAAGGATCGAAACAGTAAACATAAGTGGCCAACAGCCAGCTTTGCTTCCTTGACGTAACTTCGTTTCATCGCATGCAAAAATTATTCCAACCAGAAAATCATTAGGAGACTTGCAGCGGTTCTTGTATGCAAGGTTATAGATGGAACCAGAATTTACGGCAGATAATCGACCAGATTGGGAGACGTATTTGGCAAAAGGATCCATAGGGTTTACATCCAAATTGTTGAGGTTACCACATAGTGCATTATCAGAAAGTAGGGAATGCAATTGATTGGTAAAATTGAACCTTGTCACTTGAATGGCTTGCATGGCGGGACCTGGTAAAACAAGCTTGACCGTTTCGGGACGACAAGGCTGTAAATGCAACCATTTCTCTAGATACTTGACTTGAGCTGATCTCTCAAGACGTTGGGGACGGAATGCATACTGATTACGATTTGCCTCCGCAGCCCACGACAGGATATCTTGATAAAGAAAGTGGGGGGCGGCGGCGTCATTGAGAATTTTTAAGAGTTTTGTCTCCGTGAATTGTTCTGCGGTGTACTTGATACCCAAACGATTGGAGGGTTGGTTACCGTCAATTGTGTCAACAGCCAGGGTCGCAACTACTGAAGAGTCCACAGTTGGAAGAGATGAGTTGTCAAAGCAAACGACGCTAGTATCTGCATCGTCAACATCCCAAGGTTCCGAAACGGAAGTCGGAGGACGGGCTTGCGAGTTTCGTTGATTGATATCTCGACAAGCCGCGGCATGAGCAGCACAATGGACGGACTTGCCATAGTGAATGTGAAGTCCTCGCTTACTGTTAAATCCACCAGGCTTAGGGCAATGCGTATTAAGACAACGGAACGGATATTCAAGACGAGGTTTTTTAGCCGGGTTTGACATGAGAGTCTCAAGTCGAGAGATTGGTTTGCGAGTGCAACAGGAAAATTGTGTGGCCGGAAAAGAGCAGTGCCGTGTAGTTATTTGTTCTGGGAATAGTAACCACTACACAGGTAATTCATATGCATAGTTATGCGTGATAAAGGCAGAGATCTGGGAAAAGAGGCAGAGTTCTGGCAAATGTGTTCCATACTTAGTTGATTGTGTCTCGGAGCTAGTTGATTGACGCAGAGCTCTGCGTATGAAGCATAATTAGGTCAAGTGTGCCATAATTAGTTGATCATGTGACATACGTATGGCTTGCATTCTGGGATTGTTGACATAGCTATGGCAAAAATGACATAACTCTGGGAAATTATCGACTAATCTGGGATAAATAACCCAGAGCTATGTAAGACTATGTGAGTACTATGCCGGGATGCCAGAATTGGCTATGTAGATGTAAGGTTGTAGACTGAGATGACGGCATCCCATTCGGAGTGCAGGGCAGCACTATACTTGGCAAGGGCGAATTTCCGGAAGGATTGCTGTTTCTTCAGTAAGCCTTGGTTGTCGAATCGGACTTCGAGGGTCCCAGACATGGGTCTCCTGCAAAATTGGAAAACAAGTTGGACAAACGTCATCCCAGCCCGGCATCCATAGGTTTCTGCACGGTAGGAGCGGGGGTCATAGCCAAATACTGGGCCAGAGCCCGCAGCCAGGCGGGTGCCAGAGGTAGTACCAATTATCCAGCCAAACGTGCCCATTTGATTGGCGGCTCCCCCGTCGGTGACAAGGAGGATCTTAGAGAGGTCGGAAGCCTGGCCGCAGAAGTCGTAGGCATCTTCGCAATACCACTGTATACGGGGAAGCAGGGCAGCAATGTGCTCAGGTTGTTGGTCGATGAAGATGTCAAAGGTAGGTGCCAGCTTGGTTAGGATCGGGGGTACAACAGAAGCAAGGACCCCAGGGATCCTCCAGCCGTCTGCGGTTTCAGAGCAGTCAACCGGAATGCCGTCCTCTGGTTGGGATTGAACCGTTGCAGTCATCGTGTAGGAGTAAATTCGCAGACGAGAGTAGGGATGGATGTCGTAGTGGGTACAGGAGCGGACATAAAGGGAGTCACTGGGAGATTTAGTGCAGTATTAACCTTCTGTTGAAGCTTTTGAAACATAACCTCAAAATGCTTGAAAAGCCTTATTTGTCATTGTCTCTCATTCCACCTAGAGG
>OFKU01000008.1_pt1 | contig 13195 bp, 3 predicted proteins | sample 1540641 | NCBI WGS metagenome assembly OFKU01 (sample SAMEA104347424, study PRJEB22522) | marine metagenome | biome: marine biome; feature: marine water body; material: sea ice | collected 2015-09-16T00:00:00Z | depth 1.5 m | reverse complement strand
GTACCGTCAAACGAGTTCCATTGAGTTCCCACGACCCACTCACTTGGTCGCTGGATACAGTTGATTCGCCTTCTGCGAATCGACTCCCATGAATCACCTATCGTGATCCAGACTGCTCACCCCGGGATTCGTTGCCGATTCCCGACCAGTGACTGCACTATTTACTCGGTCCCTTCGAACGAAGTCACAACTGCGTACCGAGGTACGCCCAAGTTTGGCTCCTTTCGACTCTGCTAAAATCGGATCATCCTGCTCATGGTAAACCCTCCTTGGGGTAGAAAACCACATACACCAGGCATGCCGTCATTTCTTCTCTCTAGTATGTGAACTTCCTCAAAAGCTCCTCTCGCTTTGGCGCCGCCATCGTCTTCGTGAAAATATCCGCCAAGTTGGTGAGGGTATCTTCCTTCGAAACTCTGACTGTTCCTGCGGCGACTGCTTCTCGGCTCCGGTGGTAAGCAATACTGTGATGCTTCTTCGACAGTGTCGATTCTGGCTTCGTCGTATTCTTGCAAACCGCTTCGTTGTCACAAAAGATATTGGTTGGTCCCTCGATTGGTACGCCAAACATCCTTAGTTTGTATCTCAACGCTTCAATCAACTCGACCGCGTTTTTCATCGCTGTGAACTCGGATCCGAACGTTGATGCTTCTACCGAATTCTGCCTCTTACTGAACCACAGGATCGGTGCACTGTTGCAAAACAATAATATCCCGGTCTGTGATCTCCTCGTCTCCGTGTCCCCGGCATGATTGGCATCAACAAAGCAATGCGTCGACATATCGTTGCCTCTGGGAACCGGTTTGTTCTCGGGGATAGCTTCCTCCGCGTCCCTATAGAATTCCTCCCAATCGCACTTCTGAAATCTGTTCTCATCGATGTTGGGGTGGGCCGGGTTGAAAGCTATCTTCCTCTTCGTGTGCGCCTTCAAGTATCCGAAAATATGAAACGCCTGTTCGAGATGCCCCACTCTGGGCATGGCGAGGTGACTCGACAACAATGATACCTCTAAAAGGATATCGACGCGACCAATCTCTACTGCCCATCGAAGTTGTCCGATGAGTTCCTGGAATCGCTGTACGCCGTCAGCCTTCAGCTCTGGCGTCACTTCCTGCCATGGTGCATAGTTGCTTGTGAACGGAGTTGGACACTTGCTTGGTAGCCGTTTGCCCTGCCGCTTCAAGTCTTCTTCAACGTTGGTCACTGCCGCTTTCACATACTGTTCCGGCGACATGGTCCAGCACTCCTTGCCGTTGGCTAGCTTCATCTTCGATAACGTGGCGCCGAGATAAACATCCGGCTCCGCGATCTTGTCATCTTTCAACTTGAAGTCGTCTTGGATCCTCTCCATAGATTTGTTGGGGTCGGCAGATATGCACAGCACGTCATCAACATAGCACAAAATGTACTCATAGTATTCGAATCCGTTTGGCTTCACCGCCGGTCGCATCCATACGTCCGGATCTGCGTAACTGGGCTTGTAACCCATCGCATCCAGAGTCTCAGCGAGATGAGCTCTGAATGCGGCACCCGAACTCTTCAATCCATACAGTGCCTTCTTAATAAGCATTGGAGTTCCAGCCTCCGATCCGAACTCGGGTCCGGCTATAGTCCAACACCTCTCCCGACAATCCGCCGTTAAGTAGGCATTCTGGATGTCGCACGCCATGATGTCCAGATCGTTGAGAGCTGCAATCGTTAAAGCAATTCTGACCGAATCTCTCGACACTACTGAAGAGTATGTCATCGCTGCTGGCGTGTCCGTCTTGTGGCCATCGGCTACAAAACGTGCTTTTCTTCTGAAGTTCTCGCCCATCTTGACGTCGAAGATCATGTGGCATGTGATCTTTTGGTATCCGACGGGCAATTCTGAGGGATCCTTCTCCCAAACTTCGAAAGCTGGTCGGACGTTCTTCATCTCTTTGCAGATAGCGTCCCACCAAAGAGTGTCACCGTTTTCTTCGTCGAGTATTTTTGCTTCCTCGACGCTCTTCGGTATCTTGACTCCGAACTTGTGGGTCCGGACCCAATACTTTGCTTTCAATTTCGATATTATTCTATTCTTTTTCTGGAGGACATGCTTCGTCCACCATGCGAACGCGGGCTCGCCCGCTATTCGCCGTTGCGTAGCGTACTCTGCTAGCTGTACTGGGTATGAGTTTTTGACGTCTTTCATGGCAATCCAACTAGTACTGCCATCCTTCCACTCTATTAGAATTTCCCATCCCACCGTAGTTTCCCGTCTTCGTTTGGTACCGTTACGCGCGGTCAGGAAGGCATCTTGCTCTTTTACTTCTTTCCCATCGGTCCGATGGTCAATAATCTCTTGGAACAAGACGTGCCTGTTGCCTTCGTCGTCGACTTGGGCAAACATACTCTCGGCAATTGCATTAGCTGCCAGAGATGCTTTGTGGCCGTCCTTGTACTCAACTTCGTACATTCTTGTATCTAGGATTGGATTCTTGTGTGCCACACCGATTGGCAATCCGTTCCCGTCCCTCAAGCGCTTCGTCACTCGAGCGAATTCAGGCCCGTCACTGTCCCTTGGCACCGCCAGCTCCATGTTGAGATACGTATCTCCAAAAACGTCGGGACTGTAATCGGTATCGGCCTCCGGGACATTGACATCGTTTACGATATTGTCGAACTCTGCCTGAAAATCCGGGTCGTGGTCCAAGTATTCTGACCAATCTGCCGGGTTCGGCTTCGCTCCTTCGTAGCCGAGGTCTTCTCCGAATTCTTCTTTGAGGCGCCCGCTGATGACTCGGTCTAGCTCTGCGGTCGCTTCTTTCATTTCGGTGGTTTCTTTTTCTAGGTTGGTTATTCGTTGCACTGTCGTGCGTGAAATAACAGTTCCTTGTTTCGTCAGGATCCAATACGACATTAAGGATCCGACCGTGTGAGAAACTCCAAGCCATCTACCGAGCTGGATCTCGCCGAGTCCGGCGTTATCCCAATATGAGACGTGGTCGTAAAACCCAAAATCGAGATATTCAGAAATATCTATCGTCTCCCCGGTTACTTGTTCCAATGGACACGCTCCTCGCAATCCACCGGCTTCTGTCGATGTTCTTTGCATTACCTGTGTGGTCCAACGGAGTCCGTAATCCCACAGCCTCCGCGGTACCCTTTTCCTAATCATTGTCCGGAACCAGCGTTTTCGGATTTCCCGAATTACTCCTTCGGCGGGATTCTGATTTGATCGTTCAGGCTCCGTTCGAATGAGCGTGATGTCGTGCTTTCGGCACTGTTTCACAAACTCTGTTTGCTTCCCGGTCTGTTCCTTGGACCCATCTACCGTTAGGTGCTCTGGGACCCCAAGGTCCATGATAAACGTCCGCAGGGCTATGCCTGCATCTTTCTTTGACGCCATTGGGTATACTTCCGCAAAGAATCCTCCGTTAGTGAAGACTTGGGCGTATTGGTTGCCGTCCAGCGACTTGACCCTACCGTCCATTGTGTCGGACGCCCATTTACCACCTAGTCTTTTCCTTTCGAACATTCTGTCGGCACGGTATCTTCTTGCAAGCGGCATTACTGCCGATCGAATCACTCTTTGCGTCGTTCGTTTGAGCGTCGCCTTTGATGCTTCCAGACCGATCTGCCATCGTTCGCTTAGATCTTCTGGTGTCACCGAGGTGTGGCGTCCCTTAGTCTGGAACGCCCTTGTTGTAGGTACATCTACCGTCTCAACCTGCGAAACTTTTCGCTCTTTACTGATGCTTCCCATGATCCTCCTCGATATTGCTCCGAGGTCAAGGATGACTTTGGTAGTTTCGTTGTGCTGTTCGTCACCATCACCGAGCGAATTGTCCTCACGAGTTACTGCCCCTATCGTCCTGGTAATCTCCTCCTCCACAGTACGGGAGGATTTCGGAAATCTGACGTTCTGGGGATCCCACTCATGTTCTGACGAGAGGACAACGTGAGGGCAAGTTTGCAATTCCAGTGCTGTTGGTGTACGAGTTGTAACTCCGATGATCGTCCCTTTGCACTCCAGTGGTAGCGAGAATTCGCTGTCCTCCGTCGCAAGGAATAGTGGGGCCTGATCAAATGGGTTGTCTTGCACCTGGATGCCAAATGCCCGAAGTTGGTTTGGATTCACCAGAGTGTGATCCATCTGTTCGCCGAGCCAAATTGCCTCATTCAATATGAGTATAGTAGTCTCCCCCGTCTCTTGATTATCTACCGCCGTTGCAGCCTGTACAATAGGCACTGCTTCGATTGGATCATACGTGTCGGTATAGGGGGAGACGTCGCACACCTTTCCTGTATAATGCATTATCATACAATTGGAACCACAAACAATGGTGTCCGCATGAGAATCCATCTCTAGCGGTCCGTACTTTATGGACGATTCTCGTCCTTGGGCAGCCACTTTTCTTGGTCCTGCATGAAGGCCCGACAACTGTCGACGCGCCTTACTCGAAAATGTCGCTATACCGCGCACATCTTTGCCCTTTACAATATCTTTGCACCGTCCAAAACATTCCACGATAAATACACGTAAGCAAATCAAAACATGGTTGCTATAGTTACGCATCATCGCGATCAGGAATGTGAGGAGGTGCCCAATGAGTCAATTGTTGTTGTTCTCATTTCTCTTCTGTTGTTTCGATCTGCGACCACCAAACTGGTCGCCTGCATTGTTCTGGACTACGCCGTCGTCATTGTCTCGGGACGGCTGTCTACTCTCGCGATCGGCCTTGATTTCCGCTTTCATCGACGAGATTTCTCTGGTCAACTTGGAAATCGTTTTCTGTGAAGTCCCACTGGCCACACGCTTGCGCGCGCCACCTTGGTGCTTTCCTTTGTGGCCCTTATCACTCTGAGTTCGTTTCCTTTCGGCAATGACCTCCTGCCTTTCCTCTTTTGAAAGTTCCCCAAAATTGCTATAAAATCCGGTGTAGATCTTGCCGTTCTTGCCTTTGATCCCGTTCGTCGGGGCTTTATCAGATGGCGGGACGTCAGCAACGCCACTGGCTTGTCGATTGGAGGCTTGGTCTACCGCTCTGGGTAATTCTTTGAGCAATTGATTCGAGTAAAACCCATAGGTAAGTTCATTGTTGAAATCCATATCATGGGAGACCATCAGTGCGGCCTTCTTGACTTCTAGTGAAACGGATTGGACCTTCTGGAATAAAAGCCGGATCTTCGCTTCCTCTGGTATCGGCTCGTCATAGTCCGCATATGACTCAAACATATGATGCATCTTGGTGAGGAACTTTTCGAATGGCATCGCTCGTTCATTCCTGTATTCTAGGGACGTTCGAAGCTGCTCGGCTTCCTTGATGCAAAGCGACTTATTTCCTTCGCTGCTATAGTGTTCTTGCAACGCTAGGAAGTCGAGACGCCCATTCTTGAACCGAGCCTTTTGCTTGATCCAGGTTTCCGCACCCTCTCCTTGTACAAACCCATGGATGAGTTGATGTACTTTGCACGCATCCGTCTTAAATATAGGACCGGTCAATGGAGCACACAAAACCGTAAGTTGTTCGAAGCTGAACTCATCATCATGTTCATCGTCATAGTTCGGGAGCTCTTCTTTCCTGATGACGTAGTTCAATGGAACGCCGTCATGACCCAAAATCGTAGACAGATAGTTGGACAAGCTTCGAGACCATGCCAACCATTTATCCCTGTTCTTGAGTTTCCCTGGTTCAGAAACCTTCGACAAAGCTGAGTCTTCCGAACGCGCCTTCCGAATGCCTGCCCGAAAATTCGCTGTGTAAATCACCTCGCGAAAGCTCGCTTGATCGTCAATGCCATCGAGTGTCGCCAATCGACTGATACGCCGAAAGTCTTGCGTCCAATGAATGGACGCCTTGAGGAAGATGATTCTTTTGAGACCAAAAGATATCTTTCCATCCTGGACTCTCCTACTTGCAAACCCCTTTGCAAGCTCGTCGATATTTGCTTCTGAAAGATTCATAAGCTCGTCGAAAGAGTCGAAACCGTCAAGAGCAATATTAGCTCTTGTCTCCGGTAGGTCAAAGCCGCAGTAAGTTAATACTGTCTCTATCTCGGCCATGTCCTTTCTTCTTGTTGCACGCTTGACGTAGCGCTTGCTTCCACTTTACTGTTCCTGGTTCGAGTTTATAAGGCTCGCTGTGTTGGCCCTGGATCGCTAGCAAGAAATGCTTGGGACCCTCGTGACACTCGCCTTGTCGTCTCTCCGGTTGAATGAGTGCACGTCTGGTAGCTTCTTGTAGAACAACGACTCTCCACGTTCCCGTTGAACGTGGGTCTGATAAACCTGATTGAATCTGCAATGCTATGCGAGAAACCTGCTTGCTCCTGTCGTTAGTCTGACTGGTGCGGGGAGTTCGGAGAGTGTTCTTAGAAGGTGGTTGGAAGTAAAGGGAGTGGGGGAATATAACCTGTGTACTAATGCGCTATCTCGTAAGAGTACAGTGTAAGATTATATGAGACCTGTTGAGAGTTCAAACTGTCAACGGGAACGTCGCCACATTCGCCAACGGAGATAAGTCCCTATGTACCTAAGTGTACTGAACATATACCGAAGCCAATGTAGTGATACATCCACATCTACCTAACTGTAGTGTAGCATGTACCGTCAAACGAGTTCCATTGAGTTCCCACGACCCACTCACTTGGTCGCTGGATACAGTTGATTCGCCTTCTGCGAATCGACTCCCATGAATCACCTATCGTGATCCAGACTGCTCACCCCGGGAATCGTTGCCAATTCCCGACCAGTGACTGCACTATTTACTCGGGACCGAGATATCGATCGTCTTGTATACATGGATAAATCGACTGACGGCCAAACGGAAACCAAGGAAGAACTCAGAATAGGACATCAGGGTCTGCTTTGGTTGTTCGTTGCGTTTGTCAAGAAGAAGTTCGCTGAAGGCAATCGAGTCGACAAGGATTGGAGGAACTTATTTGACAAAGATGAATTCGAAGACTTTCAACTAGGTGGTGATCTATCGGTACCTGTCGCATCACCAACAGCGACAGTCGGTACTGCTGGTGGTAACAGTGCGCAAGTTCCGAAGCCTCGAGATCTCGTCATGGAGTTTCAAAAGGGCACCCGGCGAGACCCTGCATCTTTTTCAGTCCTCAAGGAAACCACGCAGTGGGATTCTATACACCGGACTTTGAAAGCTCAAGCTCGTTATCAAGGCGTCGACGATATTTTGAATCCGACCTACAAGCCGACCACAACCGAAGACATTGCTCTGTTCGACGAGAAGCAAAAGTATATGTATTCCGTATTCGAACGCATCCTCCAAACCGACGAAGGGAAAGTCATTGTCCGGTCTCATGACGATGATCATGATGCGCAGGATATTTATGCTGAATTCCTCGCGACCATGACTCAGTCTACGGATGCTACGATGAAATCGGCAGCCACATTGCATTTCCTTTCCGGCGCCAATATTTGCGACGGATCCTGGAAGGGTACTTCTAAGTCATTCATACTCAATTGGATCGACCAATTACGTGTCTACCATGATCTAATTCCCGTCGCGCAACGCATGCCCGAAGACCAGCAACTTCGTATGCTCCAAAGTGCTGTACACGGTGTGGAAGTTTTGCGCAACATTCAGCTTCAAGCCGATTTGCATGTGAAACTGAGCGGCAGTTCTGTATCATTCGACAGTTACCGTTCACTTCTGCTTGATTGTGCGGCTTCATATGACTCGCGTTCCACAACCACCAAAGGTAGCCCTTCCGGACGCGAGCAACGATCGGTATTCCAATTGGAGACCCTTTTTGACCCCTACGCCAGTTCCTATGACGACAATGCCGTTCCAGAGAACTCAGCCAACTTTGACGTTGACACCGCCATAACGCAATTGCACGCCTACGCCAGTGTGCAACGACGAGAGAAACCTTCATTCCCACCCGGTTCCCGCATGCCTATTGCGAGATGGAAACTTCTCTCCGACACGACCAAGATGATCTGGGATACAGTGATAGATAATGATAAAGCTATCATTCTCGCACTTCGTGAGCAACGTACTGGCAATTCTCATGCCATCACTCCGATTACAGATCTTCCACCCGATGATATTGACGACGAGCTGATTGCGATGGTGACCAAGCACTCGAACCGAGACCTACCGAGCAGCCACCCAGGCGATATACGCAAGGTTCTCGGCCAAGCTTCCAACCCGACCAGCAAGAAAGGCAAGGTCCAAATTCACGACCAGTCGGTTTCTCTCAACGGCGGTATATACGATCTTCGTAAGGTTTCATCTCACCTTGTCACCTATTCCGTTTCCAGAGCTTCTCGTCGCACACCAGATTCTCTAATTGATAGGGGAGCTAATGGAGGCATCGCCGGCACGGACACCAGAGTCCTTGCGCGACACCCCCATCGTACTGTTGACATACGTGGTATTGACAATCATGAGATCACGTCAATCCCCATCGTCACAGCAGGAGCGGTAGCCAGATCGCAGCGAGGTGAAGTCATTCTAATCATGCATCAATATGCATACCACCCTCAGCAAGGTCGATCTATTCATTCCGCCTGTCAACTTGAATCGTTCGAAAACGCGGTAAATGACAGATCTATCCACGTTGGCGGCCTACAGCGCATCCAGACCATTGACGGATATGTCTTCCCGCTTAGCATTCGAGACGGCCTACCCTATCTTGGCATGCGACCCTACACGGACGCTGAATTTGATTCGCTCCCGCACGTGATCATAACGAGCGACGTCGATTGGGACCCCCGAATTCTTGATTTCGATATTGCCGGTGACGACGCATGGTTTGATGCCATCTCTGATGACGTAGACCACTCGGCTCTCTTTGATGCTTTTGGGGACTACAAACATCGTCCGCCCCACATCGACATCTCGCTCGCTGACACCTGGTTTGACACCTCCACTCCGGATCAGCACGCCCGGATTCAAATGGAAGTCGCCACCGTTACCTGTTCTGAACATGCACATCTTGCATCTCAACTTGACAATGACGACCTCGATGCTGTCCTTCTAGTCAACGACACCGAAATGCTTCCGTCCGACGGCTCCGACACCGACGAAGTACCCGTTCTACCCGATCCTACAACGGAACCCGACGAGATAGCTGGTGGCCAAGCCCGCACTTTCAAGGTTCAAGACCCGGATTACGAGAAACTACGACCGCTTTTTGGTTGGATGCCTACCAAGACGATCCGCAAGACTTTTGAAAACACTACACAGTTCGCCCGCATGCCGAACAGTCCCGTCCTGAAAAAGCATTTCAAGTCGCCATTTCCGGCACTTAATGTACATCGCCGAGACGAACCAGTCGCCACGGATACAGTGTTCTCCGATACCCCTGCCATCGATGGTGGTGAGACCTGTGCCCAAATCTTTGTTGGCACCGACACCCTAGTCACCGATGTCTACGGTATGAAGACTGAGGCGCAATTCGTCAGTACTCTTCAAGATAATATTCGCGAACGTGGTGCGATGTCACGCCTCCTGAGCGACCGAGCCCAGGTAGAAATAAGCAACCGTGTTCGTGGAGTTCTACGCGCGCTGCATATCGGGCAATGGCAAAGCGAGCCACACCAGCAGCATCAGAATCCGTGTGAACGACGCTATCAGACGTTGAAGACCATGACGAACACCATGTTGGACCGTTCCGGATCTCCGGCGAACACCTGGCTCCTGTGCCTCATGTACGTCGCCATCATCCTGAACTTGTCCTATAATTGGACACTCGGTGGTGTACCGCTTCAACGTGCCGAGGGCTCCACTCCGGATATCAGTCCTCTTCTTCGTTTTTATTGGTGGGAACCCGTCTATTTTAAAGTTGACGACGCACCTTTTCCCTCGACTTCCCGTGAAGAACGAGGGCACTTCGTGGGACTATCGCATAACGTTGGTCACGCCATGACTTTCAAGATTCTGTCGGATCAGTCGCTGACTGTACTTCATCGCTCGAATGTCCGGTCAGCCAACGACCCCTCTGATCCGAATCTGCGCTTAGATCCGCTTGCTGGGGAGATGTTGCATCCACCGTCTCAAAACGTTTGGTCGAAACGAGACGACGATGAGGATGGCAGTGAACAAGCGAATAAGATGGTGTACTACGACACCGCAGATCTTGTCGGTCGTACCTTCCTAATGGAAGAAGATGACGATGGGCTCCGCGACCGTGCTCGCATCATTGAGGTTCTCGAAGACCATGACACGGACGTTGCGACGAACCCTCTGCTGAAGAAATTCCGGTGCGTTATTGGTGAAGATAAGTTCGAAGAAATAATGTCCTACAACGAAGTCATGCAGCACATCGAGAACGCCAACGATGATACGCAAACATTGTGGAAGTATAAGAGCATCTCCGGACACGAAGGACCTCTGAACAAGGACCATTCTTCTTGGAAGGGAGACACGTACAACGTAAAAGTTGAATGGGAGAATGGGGAGACTAGCTATGAGCCTCTCCACACGATCGCAGCAGATGACCCCGTAACTTGTGCTGTCTACGCGAAGGACAATGGCCTGCTTGATACAGACGGATGGAAACGTTTCCGGAAGCTCGCGAAAAGAGCAAAGAAGATGCTTCGGATGGTGAACCAATCAAAGCTACGTTCCTACAAAACTGCTAAGAAGTACATGTACGGGTTTGAAATCCCGCGGAACTACGACGATGCCATTCGGCTTGACAAGCTGTACGGTAACGAGAAGTGGCAAGGCGCCACCAAACTGGAAATGGACCAGCTCCACGAGTACGATACGTTCCATGACAAAGGTGTCGGAACAACTCCCGGGGAGGGGTTCAAGAAGATTCGAGTCCACCTCGTGTACGCCGTCAAACACGACGGTCGCCACAAAGCGAGACTTTGTGCCAATGGGAACCTGACGGAGATCCCGATCAACTCTGTCTACTCAGGAGTCGTATCTCTGAAGAGTCTGCGCACGGTACTATTCCTTGCCGAACTCAATGGCCTGGAAACATGGGCCACCGACATCGGCAACGCATACCTTGAGGCAGAGACATCGGAGAAGGTGTTCGTAATCGCAGGGCCCGAATTTGGTGAACTGGAAGGACACACCCTTGTGATCTTCAAAGCGTTGTACGGATTACGCTCCAGTGGTTTGAGATGGTCCGAAAAGTTCTCCCTATGTCTCCGCGACATGGGCTTCTTTGCATCATTCGCTGATCCATGCATCTGGATGCGCAGAGTTGAAGATCACTATGAGTACATTGCCGTGTACGTAGACGATCTGTCGATTGCTTCGAAAGACCCAGCGGGGATTATTCAAGCACTGACTGATGTTCACAAGTTCAAGCTCAAGGGCACCGGACCAATCGAGTTCCATCTGGGATGCGATTTCTTCCGTGACAAGGACGGCATCTTGTGCTTTGCACCTCGCAAGTACATAGATAAACTTATTGCATCCTATGAACGCATGTTTGGGTCGAAGCCCAAAACCACCAAAGCAATGTCACCATTGGCCAAGGGAGACCACCCAGAGGTCGACGATTCGACATTCCTTGACGAAGAGGGGATCCGACAATACCAGTCTTTGATTGGACAGCTTCAATGGGCAATATCCCTGGGGAGATTCGACATCGCTGTAGCCGTGATGACAATGTCATCATTCCGATCTGCACCAAGGGAGGGACATCTAGAGAGACTCAAGACGATCTGCGGATATCTTTCAAAGATGAGACATGGTACCATCCGAATCCGTACTGAGTTGCCGGATTATTCCGAGATCCCGAGAGAGGAGTACGAATGGGAATTCTCTGTCTACAGTGGTGCGAAGGAGATGATCCCGGAGAACGCGCCTGAACCATTGGGCAAACCGGTAGTCACCACAACGTACGTCGATGCCAACCTCTATCACTGCATGCTGACTGGAAAGTCAGTAACAGGTGTTCTACACTTGTTCAACAAGACCCCAGTTGATTGGTTTGCCAAGAAGCAAGGCACATCTGAGACAGCTACCTATGGATCCGAGTTTGTGGCTGCAAGAACAGCAACTGAGCAAGTTATCGACAACCGTCTTTCGCTAAGATACCTTGGAGTACCTGTCACAGAAAGTATCATGTTCGGTGACAATGAGTCCGTCGTAAACAGCTCAACGGTTCCCGAGGCCAAGTTGCACAAGAGGCACATTGCATTGTCTTGGCACAGAGTCAGGGAAGCAATCGCCGCCAAGATAGTACGATTTATCCACATCCCTGGAGCTATCAATCCATCCGATATGCTTAGTAAACATTGGGGGTATCAACAGACGTGGACGCAACTTCAGGCGTTGTTATTTTGGCAAGGTGATACTACGGATTTGTTCAAGGAGGACAACCGTTCACTACAAGATCTCCTTTTGTTCGGTTAGTGGGGAGTGACAAGTTTTCTGTAAGATTCTCATACATGCATAAATGGATACACGCGGGAATGACATTGAGTACAGTATTGGAAACAGAACACGTGTGACTAACCTCATGATTGGAACACAGTCTTGTACTGATCGACAATTCGGTAGGTTTTCAGTGGAAAGGAACGAGACACATATATATACATGTGAATACATATGAATACATCAGTTTGATTTGGGAGAAACGATCGTGGAGTCGAAGGGCAGATCGTGATTCTCTATATATATTACAAGTGGGATACTAATGGGCTTTAGAGCTAGTCGTCGATGACTGTCCTAATGAGAGCAGAGCCAAGACCGAATCGAGTCATTCGATCTTGATCTGATCGTGATCAATGCAGAACTAGTTCTAGTATAATCACCTCATAGTATCAATTTATAAACTGCAGCAAAGTCTCCATCAACAGAGATAGCAGCTTGAACGAGCTCCTTGCCCATAGGACCTCCAGTCGATACGTTCTTTCGTAGGCGACATTCAGGTGATACCTTCAAGTCGACTCTCCCTCCTGGAGATCAAGTCGATAGGATTAGTGCCTCGAGACGTACTCGACACACTATATCTGACTGCCAAGCTTCGGTATTGGAAAGGCACCTCGATACGTAATCGACTGGCCATTCCTTCGCGAAGACCCCTCAAGACCGACGTAGTCTCCTTTCTTCAATCCTGAAGAATTGTCAGGCGGTCAACCCTCAAGCCTCGCCAATCGCTTGACCAAAGCTTCGTGGGCCTTCTTCAACTCGTCGTGCTTGTTGGACAGAGTCGTAGTTGCCTTATCAACAGCCTTCGCAGTCCGTTGAGCTTCCGTTACTTGTTCTTTGAGCAACAAGTTTCCAAC
>OFKU01000007.1_pt1 | contig 13616 bp, 8 predicted proteins | sample 1540641 | NCBI WGS metagenome assembly OFKU01 (sample SAMEA104347424, study PRJEB22522) | marine metagenome | biome: marine biome; feature: marine water body; material: sea ice | collected 2015-09-16T00:00:00Z | depth 1.5 m | reverse complement strand
ATCCTACATACGTGAAATGCAGGTAGTGAGATACGTACCAAGCACCGCGCCGTAAATTGGAGCAAGTATCAACAAATTGGGACGGGAGCAAGGACACTCAATCATTGCCCCCAAGAAGTCACAAATTCACCATACTACAACTGGCGATGGCACCTACTGCAGTGACGAAATACCGAAAGGTAACTTCAAACAAGAAGCATGTACTAGGGAAACCAAAGAGCGGTGGTAGACGAAAGCGTGCGGAAACTGACTCATTGGTAAAAGCAGCTCCAACCAATGCACCATACAAACGGAATGATAACAATGAAGACAAGCAGGCTACCAAGGCAAAGAAAACGATGAGTACACGAGCAGCTGCCATCTGCGACAATACGGATACCAGTGTAACGGATTCGGAAGATGAGGAAGACGATGTGGTAGGAGTAAGTAATGAAAATAACAACTCTAACCCCAATGATCCCCCTCTGGATCCAAAACACATACTACCAGTCCAATACAGTGATACAATCAGGAGTCTCCAAGACAGCAATCAGAAGCTACAATCGCGCATTACGATGCTGTCACGCCAGATCAAGAATGTATCCAAGATTGGGACCATTGACAGATATGAAGTGATGCAGTTGAGAAAATTGGTAAAAGAAGACTTATTCAAAAGAGTCAAATTCATCACCACTGCGGTAGCAGAGAAGAAATGTATGCGGTATCTGTGTAACAAACTCAACATTCCAACAGAATCACAGCCTGACTGGTGCGCTACCTATGCTCACACCGTTCGCGATGCACTAAATAACAAACGGAATAATGTTTCGCAGGATTTAAAATCGGAAATAAAAGGTAAGAGGGCAGGAGAAATGAACATATTCAAAGACATCCGATGCAGTGCTAACCATTATTACACACGTTACTCCGTCTCGGTAGCCATTTTAGGAGATCCTGCCATCGAATATATTAAAGCGGAGGCTTTTTTGGATATTCGCAATCCAAATAATAACATCCAACAAGACTACTACAATCTTTTCTTTGACCGCCTGCTCCCCTGTGTGGCTGGGAAAAAGTTGTGGACTAATAAAGACAAAATGGGGAATACCATTACCGACGGGGGAAAGATCTCAGTAACCGATGAAGCATTTACCGAACTATGTCTTCTCAACTACTGGGAAAAGTGGACGGCGGAGAAGGCCGCTCAATGGACAGACTCACGTGGAGGAAACTCTCATTTCAAGGGATGGAGCACTGATGCATATGTCAAATTTGATGAGATCTGCAAGCGAGTCCATGCACAAAGGACTACTGAAGCATCCAAAGCTATGGAGATCATATTCCTTGACTATGCAAACGAGAAATACGGTCGTGGCACCAAACGAAACAGGTACATGATCCAAGAAGAGGGACTAGAGTTGTATAATGAATTGATCGAATTGTAATTCGTTCAGATTTAACTATATTTGATTACTTTTTCTAGTGGTCGTTTTTTTATAACTTGGTACAGTTTGTACTTACGCAATTTTTTACGTGTCCCTTCCGTTTTTCCCCTCCAACAGTAGCAACTCTACGCACGGCGTTTTTCGTTTTTTCCTTGACCAGCGACGATGACCAAGAGAACGAGTCGTCCCCGCACGACCTCTGGCAAGGACCTGGCCCCTTCACCAAACCCACGAGATAAAAAACAATCTCGGTCTGACAACATGGACGAAAAGCAGGACCCAATCGGTCAACAACTCGTCAAAAAATCGATGACGGGGCTAAATTTGATCGAGAAGTTCGATCCTAGCCCCGCGGCTGCAAAGCCTGGCGACGTCTGTGGTGGCATTCCACTATGGTCGAACAGGATCTCCGCCACCAAACTTGCATGGACTGCCATCGACGGGAAGATCAAGCTAGACCTGACCGTTTACTGTACTAGCGACAAGTTTAACTCTAAGCCACCTCCCCCCAACAGCGGGGAGGGGCCGCGAGAATGAGCGTGAACGATAGTCTCAGTGCTGCGCAACGGGCATGGCGTATGCTCTGGGACCGGGGGAAAACTTTAGACGCCACACGGGAAGGATCTACAGGAACTACAAAATCGAAAACAAGAAGAACGAAGAAAAATCAACAAAGAACAACCAAAAATCAATTACTACAACAAACAACGATCAACGGAGACAACCAGGACTCAGACGATGTTGAATCCTTCGGTGATCAACAACAAGCTAAGCGCGATAATATCTTGCGAGTAGGATTTCAAAACATTCACAATCTCCCCGAAGATGGCCGCACGTCGAAGAGCCGGCAGTTGGTGGACTTCGTGGTCCAAAAAGGCTTTGACTGCTTTCTGATGGCCGAAATCGGGCTGAACTGGCGAAAAATTGGGGTCAGCAATAGATGGTTTGAGAGGATCGTGGGCAAGTTTAGGACATCTAGATCGGTCTTTGCCCACAATGTGAATGAACTCCATAAGACTTCAGTACTTCAACCAGGCGGTGTGGGAATGATCTCCACGGAGGAGGTTACGCACAGGATTACATCGAGCGGCAAGGACCCGACTGGACTCGGCCGCTGGTGCTGGACACGGTTCCAAGGAAAAAATGGAGTCACAGTCAGGGCCATCAGTGCCTATCGGCCCTGTGTTACGCCGGGCGCTACCACTACATTCCAACAACAGCTCAGATTCCTCCGCTTTCATAATGTGCCATACAAACCGCGGTCAGCGTTGTTCGAAGATTTGTACATGGAGTGCCAGGAGTGGATGGAAGATGGGGACCAGTTGATTATCGGTATTGACGCAAACGAAGATGTGCGAACGGGTGAAACGGCGTCCTTTTTCCAATCGCTGGGTATGCGGGACGCCATCCTCGGCAAGCACTCTCAGTCAAGCCCCCCGGCCACCCACAACAGGAACCAACAAAGGCAGCCCATCGACGGTCTGTTCGTCACTCCCGGTCTCAAAGCCGTGTCAGCAGGGTACGCGCCCTTTGGCGAGGGATGCCCGTCGGACCACAGGGTGTTGTGGGCTGATTTTTCCTATGCTGATGCCTTCGGACTCGCGAATGAACCCTTGAGCAAACCTGCGGTCCGCCGTCTCAACACGAAGAACCCACGGATGGTGGAACGTTATGTGCAACAACTTCGTAAACAGCTTACTGACTCGGGTCTTGCTCAACGCCTCTTCGCTCTAGAACTCCGCGCCCACCAACAAGGCTGGTCCACGTCACTCCAGGTAGAATACGACGACATTCAGGCCAAGCACCTGAAACTTCGCAAGCTGATTGAGCGCAACCTCCGAAAACTTCGCACGGGAGGTGTCCCGTGGTCCCCGCAGTTGCAAGGGCTTAGGAATACTATCGAGTTGTGGGCCATGATCTTGCGGAAACGCAAGGGGGTCAAGGTCAGCAACACCCGGATCAGACGGTTCATGGCAAAGACAGGGACTTGGGACGCTTTTGAGGCGGACGCCGATGGAGCGGAACAAAACTTGCAAGAGGCATACCGTGCATACCGCGTTGCCAAGAAAGAAGCGCCTATGTGGCGTAACGACTTCCTGCTTTCGTTGGCGAAAGCCAAAGCGGCCAAGAATTCAACCTCGGTCGATCACGAGTTGCAACTGTTGTCTCGGGTGGAACGGCAGAAGAATCAAGCCCGTAACGTGAAACGAATGTTGAAGAAACTCGGCAACAATGCTACCACGAAGCTATACCATACTTCCGATGGCGTTCGAACGGAGTGCACGGATAAGGCAAGCATGGAAAGAGCCTGTATGGCTGAAAATAGTGCACGATTCAGCCAGGCCGAATTCACCCCGCCGATGACGGAGCCGCTATTGACAGACCTGGGTTACCTGGCGGACACGGAAGCGGCCCAGCGTATTTTAGACGGTACGTACGCGATCCCCGAAGGACTGGACCCGTATGCCGCTTTACTGATCAACGAACTCCGGATGCCGGATGCTATTCGCAATAGCCCTCGGGTGACTTCGACGGTGGAAACGGCCGATCACCAGAAGGGCTGGAGTAAGCAGAAAGAGTATACTTCTGCTGACCCTGACGGGCTTACCTTCAGCCATTACAAAGCCGGGGCGACCGACGATCTCATCTCCCAGTTTGACGCCACTCTTCGATCCTTGCCCTACCAACATGGGTTTACTCCGGCTGCTTGGACACCGATGACTGACGTCGCCATTCTCAAGAAGGCTGGCGTTTTTGATGTCGAAAAGATGCGCACAATCTGTTTGATGAACGCGGAGTTCAACATGAATAACAAACAATTGGGGCGTGACATGATGGCAAACGCGGAAAAGCACGGGGCTATTGCTCGAGAGCAATACGGCAGTCGACGACACCACCAATGTATCCTGGCGGCTCTTAATAAGCGCCTGACGATGGACACGTTGCGACAAGCTCGACGAGCGGGCGCCCTTTGTTCCAACGATGCCAAATCGTGCTACGACAGGGTCGTTCACAGCATTGCTACCTTAGCCATGCGCCGTATGGGGGTCCCCGCAAACCCCATCAAATCGATGTTCGCTACCCTCCAGACAGCCGCTCACAAAATTCGTACTGCCTTCGGGGATTCGGAGTCAACATTTGGACATGATCGGGATCCACCGCTCCAAGGATTCGGACAGGGAAATGGATGCGGACCGTCGGGGTGGGCTGTCATTAGTACACCGCTGATCAATTTGATGCGCACAGCCGGATTCGGTTTTTTTCTAATGACTGCCCTGACAGTTCAGGTGGTGCAGTTCGTCTGTTTTGCTTTTGTGGACGACACAGATGTGGTCCATACAGCTAAGGACGTTGACACGCCCGGGGACATCGTGCTCCAGGAAATGCAGCAAGCTCTTGATCATTGGGAAGGAGGACTGAAAGCCACAGGCGGGGCTCTTGTCCCGGCCAAAAGCTACTGGTACTTGGTTGATTTTGTTTGGACTGGGGAACGCTGGCGTTACGCCACTACAGACGACATCCCAGGGGATCTCACTATAAATAACGTGGACGATTCGGGACGGGCCGTTCTGCAGCGATACGAAGTCTCGGAAGCTCAGAAGACCCTGGGGGTCTACCTTGCCATGGACGGAAATAACATGGAGGAGACCCGCTATTTACGACAGAAAGCAGAGGACTTTGCTGACTGTGTACGCACCGGTTTTTTGTCTAGGGCCGACGCCCACTACGCGTTACATCGGACTATTTTGAAAACTTTGGAGTATCCCATGGTGGCCACAACCATGGACAAGCCTCAATGGGATTATATTATCACTCCTATCTTGAAATCAGTCATTCCGCGCATGGGCTATGTACGGTCATTCCCCCATAAAGTGGTCTATTCCCCGGTTGACCTATGTGGTCTCGGAGTCCTCCACCCGTGGCATAACCAACATCTGTCCCAGATGAAGGTCCTGCTTCAAGAGACTGCATTACCGACGATCACGGGTGATTTGATTCGGGCCTCGTTTGAACTACTGCGCCTCGAAATCGGTCTTCCTGGTCGTTCCGATGACTGGCAATGGAATGCGGTTGGAGTTTTGGCGACCGACTGCTGGATCGCAGACCTTTTGAAATACATGTACCAGCATGAATTCAAATTGACGGATACTCTCCCCACACTTCGCTCGTACCGAGGGTCCGACAAGTTCCTGGTCAAGGAGTTTATGGCCCACGGCTATTTTAAAAAGGATCTTCGGATGCTCAACGAGTGCCGGAAGCACCTACGGGTTTCTACGTTGGCGGAGATCACATCGGCTGATGGAGTGTACTTGGAAGAGTGGGCTTGGACTGGCTCTGGGACGACCGAACCGATCAACCAGTACCACTGGCCACGGCGTCCACCACTGCAACCGAGATACTGGCGTCTCTGGCAGCAGGCCTTGGAAGCCACGTTTTTGGCACCATCTCGTACGAACGAACGGAAGTTACGGCACCCCCTGGGTCACTGGGACGCGGACGTGCTGGACAACTGGAAATGGAAGTATTCGGCTGCTGAGGAGCGGGTATATCACCTAGAAGGCCTAGGCTGGCGGGTGTTTTCGAAGACTCCATCACGGGTACAACGGCTCCGGTCAATACGTTTCCTCCGACAGGAACTTGTTTCGCCTACTGTCCCGGCTGACGCCGTCATGGCCTCAGTTTCAAGAACTCCGCTGTGCGTTCGAGTGACGGGCCTCAACCTCTCCCCAGCGCTGGCTAGTACTGCTCTAACGGAAAACCAGCCTACCATTTTGGGCGCCCTTGATCAACGGCCGCTACAGGACAAATGGTCGGTGCAATCGTCGGATATCGTCGACAACGGCTCTTTCATCGCCGCCGCTATCATCAGAGGCGATGCCAGGGCGGTCAGCGACGGTTCTTTCAAGAACGAGATGGGCACTTCGGCCTCCATACTGTTCCATAGTAGGTCCAAGGACCCACGCCGGATCCTAAGCGTTAATTACGTCCCTGGCAACCGAGAGGAGCAGAGCGCGTATCGTAGCGAACTGGCGGGGATATCAGGCTCACTTTCCATTATCTCCGCAGTTTGTTCCGTCCACGACATCCAAACGGGGGCGATCACCATTGGTCTTGACGGGGAACAAGCTTTGATTTCCGCCTCCGAAGACTGGCCCCTTAATCCCGAGAGCCCCGACCACGACCTGCTCACCGATATCCGGGCGAAGGTCCGCCGCCTGCCAATTACGGTTCATTGGAAATGGATCAAAGGACATCAGGACGATTTTGGCTCCGAAGACCCGCTTGACGAATGGGCAAAGGCGAATATTTTTGTGGACAGCCTGGCTAAAACTTATTGGAACCATCTGAACGACACTGGTTTCTGCCCTGCCCCCCAGCGCTTCGGTGATGAATCCTGGTCGATCGCGTTCCAAGACAGAAAATTGAGCAGCCTTAACAAAAAAGCGCTGTATCATGCGATCGTCGAACCTGTTTCCAAAGCATACTGGCAGGAACGTGGACACATGTCCGACAGCAATATCCAGAACATTGATTGGGAGTTGGTTGGCAAGGCATTCAAAAACTTGACTTTCGGCAAGCAACGCCGGGTGACGAAGCATGCAGCCGGTCATTTTAGTTGCGGTAAGATGATGAAGATCTGGCAATTCCAAGACCATACCGAATGCCCTCGGTGCCCGGAACAGTACGAGGAGCCCATGCATATCCTGAACTGTCCGGCCCCATCGGCGACACTTCGTTGGGAAACAGCCTTGACTCGCCTGGAGGTGTGGATGTCCACGCACTACTCTATGCCGGCAGCTCAAACCGCCATCTTGCGCTGCCTACGAGAATGGAGACACCCTGACCCCCGCAGACACTTCGCCCGGGAATCCGTTCCCCAGATGTTTGGCTTACGAGCAGCAGTGCTGGACCAGGACGACATAGGCTGGTACAATTTCCTGATGGGCCGCCCAAGTCGTCGGTGGAGAGACGTCCAGCAACGCTATTTGGAAGGGCTGAAACGCATCAATACCGGGAAATCTTGGGTTCAGGCCTTGATCAAGAAGGTTTGGGAGGTTTCGTGGGATATGTGGGACCATCGGAATAAAGTCCGAGTGAACACCGTCACGAGAGCGGATTTGCGGGAGATAGAACGCCTGAATGATCAGATTACCGAACAATTCTCAGAAGGTACTCGGGGTTTGGGACCTCAGGACCATCACTGGTTTGACAAACCCCTTCTCCACGTTCTGGGATACGACCTCGACCACAAAGCTCAATGGCTGGAATCAGTTGAGTTAGCTCGAACTAGGTTCGACAATCGACATGAAGATGAAGCTCCCTCTATTCGGCGACAGCGGGAGTTGATGGAGGCTTGGATGCTTAGTGCGCGCGCGCGCCACACGGCGGTGGACCCCGACTCGCGAAATGACCGTCGAAATGTCCCTGACTGTGCAGTGTGTCCAGTAGTAAGGTAATTGTACAGTACGGGTACCTCCACTACCGGTACAAAGAATGAGACTCGCCCTGCCGGCGTGTTCAGACCTACAGTACTTCCTCGCTCACATCCAAGCGCCTCAAGAGCCCCCCGCACCAACCGTTCCTTCATCAACCGCAACCCTCAACTACAAAACACTATCAACATCACTACCATTTCTACACCATTATAAGGGGAACATAACACCGGGAACGAGTCGCAACTATCTCGCTTGCGCCGCACGATCCCAAAATCCTCCGCTCGTGCCGCCCGACTTCCGATGGGCTGCAGGCTGCGCCTGCTTACGCCCATCGAAAGCCGGCCGACACTTCGCTCCGGATTTTGGCATCTACCGACGCTTCGCTCGACGTTGCTCTTATTACCCGAGGATCAAAACACCGGGAACTACTCCAATCCATCACCTGATTGCGGGTCGCAACTATCTCGCTTGCGCCGCACGATACCAAAATCCTCCGCTCGTGCCGCTCGACTTCCGATGGGCTGCAGGCTGCGCCTGCTTACGCCCATCGAAAGCCGACCGACACTTCGCTCCGGCTTTTGTCATCGACCGACGCTTCGCTCGACGTTGCTCTTTATTTGTTTACATATGTATTGTTCGTTCGTGGAAGTATCCATCTAGGCACTACTTCCCGGCGATTTTAAAAGTCTACCACAGACACCATAGTTGGGTTTTGTCCCTAACATGAGTAATCTATTGAGTTATTATACAAAAGCCATTTCAATTCAATCAACCCCGACTACTTATTTGTATGTTTGCGAGCATTTCTATAGGATCGTATTCTACATAAGTTGGATATTATCTTTTGGCTGACAAAGTCCTTGCTCGGTGGCGACAATGCCGTAGCTGTCAACGTAGCTTTTCTGACAAAAGTCTTCAGAGGACTGCAAAAACAAACCATGAATGATGATGGAATCAACGATTTACTTCTAGCTTTTGAAAATCCGAGACAGGCTGTCTCGGCTTTGAAGGAGGCCAACAAAACACACGCTTAAGGTTGGATTAAAGCTCAATGGTTTACTTCCTCGGGGAATAAGCAAAAGCAGACAGAACTAGAAGGAAAAGCGCTACTAGTTCATCAACTTTTATTCTTTGGTTCCGCAAAGAGCGCTGAAGACACCATCTGGAGGACAGAGAGCATCTTCAATGAGCCGCGCCTTCCTCGTTTTCGTTGAGGGACATGTTTCCGTTGGCAGCAGTGATGATAGCATTCTCGACGAATCGAGCACGGACAACGCCGCAGCAGCTGCAGTGGAGGTACTGCACTCTTCTTCACCATCATGTTGGTTGATTCAATCAACCAGAGACCATGGCACAAAGTAATGATGTTGTTGTTCTTGTTCTTGGTTGTCGTCAATGGTCCTCATTGTGAACATCATCGGCCCTTTATGATAGACTAGTAGCAAGTTCTGCTGGTGTGCTCGTGTGCTGCTGCTATTTGAGCGAGGGGTAGAACTCTGTAGCTAAGATGACGACTCGTCGTCGTCCAAGAGCCTCTGAATAAGTCAATTTTTCGAAATTTCCATAGAAACCTACATATAATTACTACCAGGATTTGAGGCAGATTGGAAGGAGTTATGACCGTTCGGCCTAATGAGAATGAGAAAATATCACTTTTTGATATTAGAATTGGTTTCATCCGTCCAACCTGATCATCCTAATCAATGCATGAGGGCAAAAAAATAGTCAACATTTGTTTCCACCATTTTCGTCCTGCTCATTTTGGCCTCTGAACACACGCTTGAAAGTGGGTCAGGATCTTAAAGTCGTAAAAATTGAAGTCTTACGACTTGAAGTCGTAAAAAGTCTTATCTCGGATCGTCGATGGTTTCTCAGCCGACACGCGCTCGCTGAGCCGACAGGTGCTCGCTACCGACCGTGACTTGGCGCGCTGTTTTTTATTCGATTTCCCCATTCTCTTTTCTCTTTCCACAGACAACATGATGAATATATGGATGGTCAAGGAAAAGTAGTGGGCCGTGGTCGTGCCACTGATGGACGACGAGGAAGAGTAGTGATCATTGATCCTCGTGGAGGCGGTGGTGGTGGTCGAACTCCTGCTGGAGATGCTGGCGGCGGCCGTGGCGGAGCAGTGGTGGTCCGTGCGGTCGTCCCCGTGGTGGTCGAGGACCTGCTGGTCGAGGACGTGGTCGTCGTGGACCTGCTGGTCGTGCCGTCGCCGCTGGTCGACCTAATGATCCCCATGGTGGTCGTGGGGTTGCAGCCGGTCGAGTGATCGCCGCTGGTCGAGTCATTGTAGCTGATGAAGTTCCCGCTGAGGTACAACTGGCGGCGGCGGAAGAAATCAACCAGACGGATCCACCATCACCTTGGGAGCACAGTCGTGCGAAGAGGTACCTTGCAACCCGGCTGGAAGACAGAAACGATCCAATCTACGTACAAAACCTGAAACCAGAGGCGGTTTACAATTTGGATCCGGGACTCTTCCACCCCTACGAGAAAACCAACTTCAAATCGAACTACCGTTCCCTTCGTAAAAATATTGAAGGGACGAGAACTGCCATTGACTTCGACGCGGAGGCGTTTCGGCAGGAACAGCAAGCGTTCCCACGACCCGAGCTGACTGAAAGAGGCCACAGGTTTTGGGATCGCTCAGAAGCTCAGCGACTTCTTCGAGAAGAACTAGGAGACGAGGGACTCAGCAGCGAAGAACTCGAGAGTTTGAAGCCAAAGGATCTCTACAACGGCCAAAACAAGGATGAATATCAAAGGTTTGACCTTACGATCTTTAGGAATCATTTTTACAAGGTGAGAACCAGCTTAAAAGCTGGCGTGTTCTGGCAACACAAGCGGAACAGAAAGGGGCGCCAGCAACACGAGCGAGTGGCGGTGGAAGAAACGAAAGAAGAATAGTTTAGACTTCTTATCTTCGTGTCGTTCAAGCTAGCTAGCGCAAGATAAGAGTTACTATTTTTTGTAGTCCCTGACTAAATAGACCCAAAGACACAAATCTAACGAATTCTCAGGATTGAGTATTCAGACTAACGAAGGGTTATACTCGAAGTAGTATTGCCGGACGAGTTCTTCTCGAGGTGCAATACTTACTGGGAGTCTTGGCGGGTCGAATAAGCGGATCAGGTACTTCCTGAAGGTCCTATTCTTCGACTTGATCTCCAGAAGGGAGAGTCAGTCGAGTGAGTATCGCCTGATTGCCGAGTATACTACTCAACGTGGTGTTCCAGGAAAAGGAAAACCTTGCAATGCCCAGTTCGTAGGTAAGACCCGCACCATTTGACTTGTGGGAGAACCACTTGCTGGAGGGGTCTCGACGAGGTTCATAAATACAACAATGAACACCGTCGATTGATATCCAAAAGATCTCGTCCCCTTCAAAGCCGCCAAGGACAATCTTCTGATCTTTGAGCCCAGCAATCAGCTGAGACGTTTTCCGAACTTTCCGGCGGATAGTCTTCTCGTCGTAGTCCCAGTCGCCGGCCATCACCCCTTCTGTATCATAAGCTTTCATTAAGTTCATTCCCATAAGGAAATCCTTAACTGTCAGCTTACAGGTAGGCTCAGCGGCAAGAATGCTGTTGAAAAGAGCCGCACAGGCCTTGGCGCCAACTCCGAAGTGCTCCCGGAATCGTCGGTCGTTCAATTTTGCTCCGACTTTTTGTCGTCTCTGCGTAAACCCCGCATATGTAAGCCCGAAGCGTAGCATCTCGTCTTCTTGAACCAGTGGTGGTGGTGGTGGTTGAGCTCCACCACGGCCACCGCCAGCATCTCCAGCAGCAGCTCCACCACGGCCATTGCCACCTCGAGGAATGATGATCACCCCTCTTCCTCGTCCTCGACCACCATGGGGATGGGGACGCCCTCCACGTACGACCACAATCGCTCTGCCGTGGTCACCGCCAGAATCTCCAGCAGTAGGTCGACCAGCGGCGACGGCACGACCAGCAGGTCCTCGACGACCACGTCCTCGACCAGCAGGTCCTCGACCACCACGGGGATGACCGCCACGGACCACCACAGCTCCGCCGCGGCCGCCGGCAGCATCTCCAGCAGGAGTTCGACCACTACCACCGCCTCCACGAGGATCCAAGATTACTACTCTTCCTCGTCGTCCACCAGTGGCACGACCACGGCCCACTACTCTTCCTTGACCATCCATATATTCAACATGTTGTGTGGAAAGAGAAAAGAGAAAGTGGAAATCGAATAAAAAAACAGCGCGCCAAAAGTCGACGGTCGGTAGCGAGCGCCTGTCGGCTCAGCGAGCGCGTGTCGGCTGAGAAACCATCCGCGACACGATGTAAGACTTTTTACGACTTGAAGTCGTAAAACTTGAAGTCGTAAAAATCGAAGTCTTACGACTTGAAGTCGTAAAAATTGAAGTCTTACGACTTGAAGTCGTAATAATTGAAGTCTTACGACTTGAAGTCGTAATAATTGAAGTCTTACGACTTGAAGTCGTAAGACATGAAGTCATAAATATTTCTCTGTCCTACCCCCTTTACCTAGAGGGGGTGAGAAGGCAAAGGAACCAAAGCTTCTGACCAGCGTACGAGTGCCCGGATGCTCTCCAGGTGAGGATACGTCCGCGTGCAGAATGGCCTTATGAGTCACGGTTGAAAAAACCAAAAAGGGATGGGGGTGATGCAAAGATTACCAGCACGATCCGGGAAATATTCTGATAGGCCGCGCGCCCGCCACGTGACAAGGCTAAAATCACATGATCCATACAAGTGAATTTATTCTGAGTTGATAAACCGTTAAATTCATCTTGTGTAGTTTAACCGTTCTTTCTGAATGGATCTGAATCGTTCTGAATCAATCTGACAGAACGCTTCTGACAGAACCTTCTGACAGAACGGCGATTCTGTCAGAGTGATTCAGAATGGTTCCGCAACCCCGCTTATTATTGTTCCCCCCTAGAGGGCTGATGTCGCTGACGAGTCACTGGGCACAACAAAATTGGTGCGCGGTCGGCGGAGAGCGACAACTACAACAACAACAACAACAACACAACGAACACATCTTTAACGTATCTGACGACAGAGGATCCTAAAACCGGTTGATGACGCTGGATGCTCGTCACTATGGTTGGTGCAATGGCACCGCTGTTTCGAATTCCACTGCAGTCCATGTCCCTTCATAGGGACATAGGCTGCAGTAGAATTCGAAACACGGCGATGGCATGCCATCAGAGGGGGACGATAGAACGCTATGCTATTCATGAAATCTGCTTCTTACTTTTTCTGTTTTCTTTTACTGCTTTGGTAAGTCTACGAATAGTTTCAAGCATCCATCAAGGGATTACCGTTCTCTAGCTCATATTGAGTGAGAACGCACACGGCCTCGAAGCAAACTTTATGCTTGTCAAGGCCGTGGCGAAATCTTTCGTCCAGGACCTTGAAGAACTTGATCCGACCGTTAAAGGTTTCGTGGCGAGCACGGACCCTATTCTTGAACGTTGCAACCTCCTCGCTGTCCAAATGATTCTTGGTGGCAACTTTTGAGGGCTCGCCTTTGTAGCCACCGTCGCCAATCGCTCTCTTTCCATCAGGAATCTTCGACATCAGCCCGTGAGGCTTCCTGAAGATAGTGATGTCGTGAGTGGATGGCAGGAAAGGCCCGTTGATCCAAACGAGCCGATTCTCGCGGATAGAGATGCCCAACTCGTACGCGAGACCTGGCCCACTAAATTTGTGGGAGTACCGCTTGGAAGTAGGATTCTTCCGGCACTCCCCAG
>OFKU01000006.1_pt1 | contig 13829 bp, 5 predicted proteins | sample 1540641 | NCBI WGS metagenome assembly OFKU01 (sample SAMEA104347424, study PRJEB22522) | marine metagenome | biome: marine biome; feature: marine water body; material: sea ice | collected 2015-09-16T00:00:00Z | depth 1.5 m | reverse complement strand
CCATATCCTGCATACCACGAAGTACTATCTAGCCTAGCTATACTTTGCCATACTGGCAAAGTATAGCTATACTGAGTCTTCAGCTAGGCCTGCAGGTAACGCTGTGCTACCCCAGCACACTACCGTATTTGCGAGCAGACGAGGCGGTACCAGGCTATCCGCAAGGATAGTCGAATCTTGCCATCCAGCTTGAGCAGCTGGTTTCCATCTCAAATGATACCTGCAAAAGTCTCCCACTGGACACTGACGATGACGAGGGGGTCACATCCCCTGATCTTGCAATGTTGCAAAAATTGTTTCCGGAGCAAGAAACAGGGCTTACCTTTGAGGCAACAAAAGGGAGTCCCATTATTTGTGCTGGCGGGTTTTTCGAAATGATGCAGGAGACTGTATTCAAGGGCACCAATGTTCCTGCAATAGAAATCTGTTCCCTTTTCGTTGGCTTGATTCTAAAGCTAAGCTATCTGTCAGTCAGTCACAAGTTCTGGACGGCCCAATCTGAGAACACCAAATTCTTGTACTCCAAGATGGCCCCCAAGGATCCCAGTGCTGATGTCACACCCGTCACACCCGCAGACTTTACAACGTATGCGGATTTATTGCGAAGCGGAAAGCTTGCCAAAAGGGCTGGCTCCTTCGAGCTCCTCCTCCTCCGGGCATTGACTGGCGTGGAGCTTGTTGAGCTCCAAGGAAGCACCTTGGAGAAGAAGACGAAGATACGTGAGACATTAGAAAAACGAGAATGGACCCGGACGGCACGAATGATTTTTTGTGAATCACCCGACCCCAAATTTGTGGAAGCTGGCAAGCGGCCCTTGATTGTGTTTGGTACGGCCAACCACAATCAGTGGGTTATTGTGAAGTATTCAAACGAGGATACGTGCCTGCGGGGAAAGCCTGATTGGGGATACCGATCCTATTGTGCTGCTAAATTTCTTTGTGCCGTCGAGACCAAGGAACACTGGAATTCAAAAAAGTACCAACAAGTACCCTGCTCCCTATGCTCTTTCATGGTGCACATCGACGAATCATGTTGTAGACTGCTCACCCAGGAAGACCTCGGGGGCGGAGTTCTACCATCAAACGTTCACTATGTCGAAAAGGAGGGTGGTTCAAAAGTGCCCGTATGCAACTACTGCCTGGCATCCAATGCCATTTCATGGGATATGTTTACACAATACTACTGTGCATCCCGTCACCTCTGTAAAACGGCTACTGATGTCATCGCTACACATGCTAGATGCTCAAAATGTCAACTGCTCTACCACGCAGAATGTGGTGGAGATTCGGAGAAATGCTTACATTGCTCCACGGTTGACCCTCCCCCCAGCCCAGCAAAGAGGTGCTGTGAGATAACACACCCGCAGATCTACTCTGGAGCTGATGTACATCTGTGTGTGATGTGCGCCGCTATTGCACATATGCCTGTAGTGGGTTGTGTACCAGGCGAGGTGGAACGCGAAATATGGTTTTGCGTTCGTTGTTTTGAAGGGTTTAGAGTGGGTAAGCCGCTGTTGTCGGATTTTACAATTGATCTACCCCTTCGTCAAAACTGGTGTGCTGCTTACCCCTTCTGCACAGAAATCTGCATACCTGTTTACTTGGATACCTCGGTGGATGGAGATAACAAGTGCAAGGAATGCCAACTTGGATTCCATGCAACAAACTGCCACAGCGTAGAACCAGGTAAGGGTATTTGTCGTCGCTGCGAGATGACTGCGGTAGCACGGGAAGAACCGCCACAAGGTTCACCACGACGTTTACTAGGAGATCGAGTTCGTGTGTTTAATGCGAAGGAGGCACCTCGGCTCAGGTTCATGAGGGAGGTTATGCTTAGACAGGTCTTCCCATTCCACTTGGGTCGGCCACCACGAGGTAGCTATGACGAGAACTCACTGCGAGGTATGGGTATCCCGAAATTTGTTGATTGTAATGAGGTTGACAACAATGATGACAGTGTGGTGATGGCTGAAGGAAACAGGAAGATGGCAGCTCTAGCAACAATAGCCGAGCTTTATAAAGAGTCGGCTGCTCCAGCTCCAGCAACTACTCCAGAAGGGAACCGGAAGATGGCAGCAACAATGCCTCCAACAAGAGCGGCGACAGCAGCAACAACCAAAAACGCACCTGCAGCTGCAGCAACGAGGGCAGCTGAGAAAGACACCCCAACAACCACAACACCACCACCAACAACAGCAAAGACAGCAGCAACAACAAAAAACCTGCCTCACCCCTCTTCAGCACCAACAACACCTCCAGCAACAGCAAAGAAGGTAGACACCCCAACAGCAGCAACGACCAAAAACGCACCTGCAGCTGCAGCAACGACAGCAGCTGAGAAAAACACCCCAACAGCAACAACTTTGACATTGAAAGAAGGTGAACTAGCACAAATCAACCAAAAGAATGACACTGGAACAGCGGCACCAGCCAAAGAGGTACCTTTGTCTGCAGCTGCAACCGCACCACAAGCTGCAACGACAGCAACAACTTCATCGACTGCAGCTGAGAAGGACGCCCCAACAGCAACAACGTTGACAAGAGCCAAAGACGCGCCTTCACCTGCAGCTGCAACCACTGCAGCTGAGAAATCAATGAGAGTAGGTCAAAAAGTGTTTTACCAAGGACCATTCAGGGGAACGAACGTACAATTGCCTGCCCAGGTTACTAGAGTGCACCTGGACGATCCGGAAGTAGGACCATCGTACAATTTAATGCTCCCCAATGGTGATGTTGTGACGCAAATCTCGGGACAAAGTCTTATGAAGCTGACAAAAATGTTGAAGGACGCTCACAGCGAAAAGGTGACAAGCCTGATGCGCCATATCAAGAGAATGAAATTTGGTGGACAAAAAGAACCACCCCCAGAAAGGAAGAGGGGTAATTTGGGTCCCACAGGAGAATCTCCTGACCGGAAGAAAACTTCGAGTCTCTGTGTTGTTGAGGAACATCCCAAGGGTGATGGGTCGAGTTTGGAAACGGATTCTGCAAACCCAAAATTACCAATAGCCACGATGAAAATAATTGCTGCCAAGGGAAAACGTGTCAACCAAGATGAGGAGGAGGAACACAAAGAGGACGGCCAAGAGGTGGAAGAGGAAACGGACACCGAGGATGATGAAAACGAAGATGACAACCAAGAGCTGGACCCTAACGAATTAACGCACACCCGCGAAGTGAGCTGTTGTGCAAAGAAGAAGTGTGAAGCTCGGGTTCGTGTCCCCGTGTTGCCCAACAAGAACCACCCACAATATGGTCTCATCAAGCAGGCTGTTGACGTAGTCAAAGCAAAGATGGATCAAACTTGTTCTGGATGTTCCAAGAAAGCTCATTTGGACTGTACAAAAGAGGGCTACTGTTTGCTTTGCATGACAAAAACAGAAGTTTGTTGTGCACTCACCATGTGCCTACGACCCAACACATTTGTCGCAACAGGTCTATATTGTCGGGATTGCTGGTTACCGTGCCATTCCCAGTGCTGTCGTGGAATACACAATGTTGTTCATCAGCAAACAATGGCCCCAAAAGCGAAGAGAACTGGATGTTGCTTGCTCTGTCATCAGTCGAGGGCAGCCCAAGATCTGGAATTAGAAGGCAAGCTTCCAACGGAAGCCGAACTGGCACTATTTGTGGACGACATTTCCGACACTGATCCTGACCAGGGTGGGGTTGACACCAATGCATTCCCCCTAAAAATGGTCCTATACAAGAACAGGAACCCTGAGCTTAACAAGGCAAAGACAAAACTGAAACGGCACCTGGATGAAAAGCCCAGACTTCAGGGAGGAATTGATCATCAAGCCGACCCCAAGCGCAAGAAAAGGGCAGTAGAAAAGTGGAAACGCAACAACAAAACAATCAAGGAAGCTGAGAAATGGATTGCAAGAGAGGAGGGAATAACTGGCGACTCTGCCATGGATGCGCTTCTAGATCAGAAGGATGCCTACGTTGCACTCTTTCATGGGGAAAAGCCACCAGTTGAGGGAAGCAATGCCCACTTGAACATCAAGTTTTATGATAATGCATGCTCCATGTGGTACGTTAAGCTCTCGCCAGCTTTGTTGAGAAAGTTGCAAAGGGATGCGACTGAAGTGGTATGGGTGAATATCCGCGAGAAGTGGGCACTGGGAAATCACAAGCCAGAAGTCATTGCCTATGCCCGCGCTTCCAAGGACGGCTTCACTCCTGCAACTGCCATGGGACGGGCAGCCGCTATCTTTCCAGATGGCCCACATGACGAGATGAAAGAATTCATCATTAGGCCGACAGTGTCAGAACACTCCTGGGTTATCCATCAGTGGTCGATGGGGAGGCACAAGAAAAATGTTATGTTGGACGATGGCAGGGAAGAGATGCTTTTTGTCTGTAAATATGTCACCGAGGACGACTACAAAGTGTGGGAGACATCCAGAAAGGAGGCGACCATCGATAAAAGAGCAAAGAAGCTAACATGGAAGAGCAAGTACATTGTGGAATCAAAATTACTGGATGTGATTGAAGGAAACGATTTAAGTGCCCGTCAGACAAATATCCAGAAGCTTAAGAATTTGATCAAGCCAATAAAAGAGGGGAAGGTTGAGCTTCAGCACTACAATCCTAAAACAGGCGAACCATTCAGTAAGCTGGACTGGCACGATGATCAGCAGGTCATGGGTTTGAGAGTGGAGAGTAGTAGAAACGGTACTGAAACATGGTTTTCTCGGCGTTTGTGTGGCCCTGGTTTGAAACAGACAGCATACAATCAAGAGTCAATTAGGTGGGTTGAGGCGAATTTCCAGCCGCAGTACCTTGAACTGATACGCCAGAAGAATACGGAGGGTACACAGGGTTTTGTCACAATCACGCCCGGCGACCCAAGGGAAGATCTACCACCATTCCTGGAAGACACTGCCCCACAAGTACACTACCTGCAGGGTGACACCAGGACCTGTATGATATGTGCCATGTGCAGTGCACTACATTATGTTGGTCTGGTTGATTCCGCAGAGGCTCTGTATGCAAAAACAGATGATCTGATTGAGAGACCAGACCAGTGCAAGCTGATTATGGATTTCATGCAGACAAAGCTCCCCCAGCTTATTCCCCGTAGGCTGAGTGGTCGTCACAACATGCTTGACAAGAAACAATGGACAGTTGGTATAAAATTAATTCGCTTGGCCTCATCTGATGGAGGGATTGGTCACTCTGCTGCTATTGTTGGTGGGTATATCTTTGATTCGACCTGTCCCCGGGCTCTGCCACTTACAAAGAAGAGTCTGGACTGGAGTTGCATGGGACAGTTCGAGATGGTTTTTGAGGGATTTCACTTCTTGGAAGAGCAGTACCAGGTGAACAAATTGGTGACCAAGTCCCTGATGGACACCATCCCTGAGATACTTTGTTCTTCGTTACCCCCCTCGTTTACAGAATTGAAGCCTGCCGCCCCAGAGGGCACCCCTGAGGTCAAGTACGTGCAGAGGACCTCATCGGAAGATCAGTGCATTATCATGTCCCTGGCTAGTGGACTTTTCTACCTTGGCCTTACATCACTTGCCGAGGCTCTCATGAAAGAAAAATATTCCATCCTTCAAAGAGGGTACAAACGGATGCCCCAGGCAGTGGCTGAGTTCATGGGAAAGTCAGCACTCACACCTACAAAGTTCAAGAAAGGGACAACCAGTCTCTTAGAATTGTCGCCCTATCCTAAGATGTTACGTGTGTTCAGGTTGGACAATAAAATCAGTACAACACCCTTGGTCATCATTGGTGGTTGGATCTTCGATTCGAGGTCAGAATATGCTTTGCCATTGACTACCCTTAATCTGAAAGGGTGTAGCCACGATGGGCAACACTGCGACATCAAGGATGGGTATCAGTTCTGTGAAAGCAACAGGAAACGGGATAAGTTGATTACCCAGAGTCTGATTGATGTTCTCCCCGTAGAGATGCGGCCTCTGGTCAAGGAAAAAAACAGTAGTCAACGTGGAGATATAAGATTAGTAGTTGCAATTTACCTGTAGGTTTTTAGTCTGCAAAGCCTACAGTTTGCTTCACGGACTAAATTATGCAGTGAAATTTGTGCGCCGTAATTGGCCAGTGCTTCATTGACTAAATTGTCCAGTGAAATTTGTGTGTCCTAATTGGTTTGCCACCTCACATGACCCCATAAATAGTGCTTCCCTATTGTTATCAACATGGGGGACCCTGGGCCAAACTTAGTTGATGGACATGACCCAAGTGAATTCACCCGTATCGTCTCATTAAGAGACTTGGGCCCAGATTTCTTCTCCCCTGTACCTGAAGATATTATGAATGGGATGTTTTCGGGGTTGGTGCTCCCTACCTTAACCTTCATAGACATGGGCATCTACGATCTTTCCGCGAGTTCAGATCTTTCCACGAGTTCTGAGTGCCGTTATCTGGTGTGGCTAGCTGATCGTTTAGGCATGTTGAAACAAAGGGTGTGTTCTATCATGGGCCAGCAGGTACCTCACCAACCTGTGTATTCTTACCTCGACATACTGCAGCTGATGAGGGTGTATTGTGACTTGGAAGATATGCGTCCTGAGAGTCCAAGGCACAGTCCCCAATATGAGAAAATGGAAAGAATACTACGGACATACACTAGAAATCCGGCTGTCTTTGACCAGTTCTTCCAATAAGCTCATGTATAATGTTATGTTTAAAATTAATCAGGCTACACTGGCCAAATGTATTTAGGTCGGGTTTTGTATTGCACTAATGCAATAGATCTGCTCATGGAGCGCCGCGGCATCAAGAGTCCAGTAGAGATGGGGCCTCTGGTCAAGGAAGAGTAGTCATTCAGGCACAGCGGTGGGGTTGTGAAACTCCTTGCCCCAGGTATTGAGTGGGTGCACAAGAAAAACCCGCTCCTGGTCCTGGTTTTCGTTGCAAATGTCACTGACACAATATATCTGCTCCTGGAGCATAGTGGCATCAACAAATCTGTAGCGTGGTAGAAAAATGTCAGCCTGGGTGCACAATCCAGATGTATGATCAGACTTCTTGAATGTTTCCAAGTGAAACTCCTCTGTTAACACCGTGCCACCTGATGGTGGTTCTGCTGCCCGTCGAATAAGAGCCTCTGTAACGTAGGATTGTTTTTCTTCCGAGAACCATTTAACAAACATGTAAACTTGACAGGGGTAGGCATTTTCTTTGGTTCGTATGTTCACCCAGTCATACCATGGTGCACGACTCTGGTAGGCTGGGTGTCCCCTGTATAGACGAGTAGGAGTATGCTTGTACTCGGACACGAACTGTACGTTGGTCCGTCTCGGAAGCATAATGTTCACCTTATCCTTGTAGACACGGTCCTTGTCCGTCGGATCATAGTGGGGATGATCGAGTGTCCGCTCGGGATAACCCTCAATGTAGGTCTTGTACATCAGCTCGGTTAACCTTGCGTTGTAATCCAAGTAGGAAATCAATCTATTATGCTTGTTCGTCAGTATATAGAAACAGAAATCATGATTGGGAATAGCTTGTTGCTCAATTACAAACTCACTTCCTCTCTGTTGCAGAGGGGCATCTTGCGCATCTTGCACATCATCATCTGCCACTGGATCCGCTTTTGGTAGGTCGGCAGGGAAAAATCGTTTAAATTCTTCATCGATGGCCCCCATCTGGAGGAACTCGTGCATGGCACGACTGATCACATACTGGTCAAACAGATTTTCTGCCGATTGAATTTCAAACGTTTTGTGTTTTTTTTGGGCTGTCTTCGCCGGGGCCTTTGCTATCCACTTGTGGTTGGTCTCTCCAATGGCTGAGTCAAAATTACGACATGATGCATACCGTGTGATGCACCAGACAACGTGAAGCATTTCATGATACTTTGACAATGACCAGCCTTGTCCCTTGGTTCGATTTGCTGTAGCTTTGACAAACTTAAGAAAAGTGCGGATAGCACTTTCGGCGTCTTTAGCTGCGCCATGGTTCTCCCGGTGCCACATTGTATCCAAACGAGTCCACTGCTCGTAACATAAGAGCATTTCGAATAACTGAATGTAATCTGCAATGTATACAAATCTGTCGTTCGATTCTCCACCCAGTGATTCATTGCGATTGCGAAACGTTGCCTGACCATCTGTGGTCAACAGCGCAAACGTTAACATCATCACTGCACCACTATTTTCCATTGCAGTGGTTTGGGTTAAGTTTGATATTCCCTTTCCAAAGTATACACGTTGGTACTGATCGCGGCCACGACACCTGGGCTGCCTTCCAAGGTCCTTGACCAGATCATCAATGATGGTCACACTGTCCGCTCCCGTGATTAGGAAGAATGTTTCCATGGAATACTTGTATATGCCATGGAGGAGGGTGTGCATAATGTCTACAGGCGTACATCCATGGATACCATGCAGATCACCTCCAAAGTCGATACGATGAAAAGCGTTTTTGATAAAGTGCTGGGACATATCTTTTCGGTCCTCCTCAGTCTCCGCCATGAGGGCTTCTACTTCAGCCTGCAATATCCATTTGCATTCCCAATCAGGATCATTTGACTCACAACCTGGGCAGTCACAAGCTCGATTGATGCGAGCGGCCTGTATCCCATAGTAGACGAATCTCCCGCACAAAACATCATTGCCCACTGTATCACCCAAAATTACTGCAACTGGAAATTTCCAACGTCTCATTTGCCGGCCGTCCTCGTTGCCCGTAAGCGTAGCAAATAAATCCAGTCCACCGTTCTGTTGAATGCAATACAGCTGTTCCAAAATTTTGTCCAAGCACCTGTGAGTGTTCATCTGATGGATGCCCTTCATGTATGTCCCTTCTTTGATAACTTGGGCCTTGCTCTTGAATTTGTATACATCAGGAATGAATCCCAATGGTATCCAAGCGGTTGGGTTGCGACGTGTCTTCTCGTTGAAAATAGTAAATGTCATGACCACTGGAGTCAATCCATACCTGCCCATGAATTCAGTGATTGTGTGATCGATGAAAATCATAATGGGACACATAAACTCTGTCTCGGGATTAATTTTGAGGTTTGTGTAAGCATTCCTATACCATGAACCAGTGTGGATTTCATGCAACATTCCCGTTCCATCATTGTACATGGTATAGGGGTTTGAATCAGGGAAGCCTTTTTTGTTGACAACAAGATTTTCTGGCTTCATTAGGTCTCTGCGTGTAAGCAGAAGATGTTTAATACAGGCCTCCAGAGGAAACACAACAACCAAGATATTTGTTGTGGTAATTGCCCAGTGTTGGTCATGGGGCACGTCTGCATTCCCCTGCTTCTCAACAGCGTCAAGTTCCTCCAATGACACAGGTTCAATGTCGGCGGAATCATACACAGTGTCCTCTGCAGGTGTCTCTCTATCCTCTTCGAGATCACTGTCACTGCCGTCTTGCAACTCTTGTTCAATTTCATCCTCCAAGATGCTTCTCGTATCTGCGTAGGGATTGAACCTACATCTCTTGTACTTCTTAAAGCCTTTCTGTTTAGACTTCATCACTTCCCCCTTGTCCAGTAACTGTACAGTGGCCTCCATAATGGAGGGCTTCATTGTTGTCATTTTGTATTTTTTAATGAAGTAATCAATCGAGGACCGTCTATTTTTGATTCCATCCGCATCTGCCGTGCTGTGGTGTAGGTACTTGCCCCACTGGCGTATCATTTCGTGGGTGTATTTGGGGGCTCCAATCTTTTGGAGGATACGAAGAAGCAAGAGCTCAGCAACTTCATCATCTGTATACATAGTTATTTCCCCAACGTTGTCATTGTTGAATTCAGGTTCGTTTCCGTTGGGTGAGTATGATGCATAAACACTGTCGTCGTCGCCGGACTTGGGCTCACCCAACATGAAATCATCACACAAATTGGTCATGATCTCTCCCTCATCCATGGGCTCATTATCGGAGCTATCATAATAGCCTGTATCATAGGACATATCTGTCTGGGCAATTGGCACCTCAAGCTCTCCGGTTGCTTGCTCCCAAAGACCACGATCACAAGCCTGTTGGCAAAGTTCTTTCTGTGCCAGGTGATTCGGAAGACTCCTAAATTCCTTGGAGCACCAAGGACACGTTTCCTTTTCCCACTTGCTCATGTTGCGATCATAAGGTCCTTGCGAAAGCCAACCTGAATGACAACATACCCGCCATCACAGTTCCAAAGGAACAAGTTTATTGGGCGGACGAAATTATTATTGGGTAGCCGAAATTTTAATGCAGTACACCTTCTATATATAGCAGGATACCCAATATAAATTCTCGGATCCCGAAACATATACCGGGAAAGCCAATATTTAAAGTCAAATCCATATACATATTGTATTTTTCTATTTTATTTCGGGTATTTAATAATTATATTGGGTTCCTTCCCGCCCCCCCTTGATTTCGTTCATTTCTTCGGGTTCCTCCCCTTCTTCTTTTGTTTACGTTCATTTCTTCTTGTCACTTCCACGATGACCCTTCTCGAACAGCTACGATGGAATAAGGAAAGAAGATCTTTCCTCAAGAGTCCTTGTCGAAAGATACCCCAAGTACTGGGTGGGTCAAAAGGAACGTCCGCAACTCAAGTTCGGTTTAATGAAACCATGCATTCTACACCACAAATTGATCAGTGGACGGAACAAGCCATCCGTATCGAAGTCACGAGTCTGATTGACGACGACACTCCTTGCACAGTACAACGAATTGCGCAAGTTGTCCGAAGCAGTCCTCTTGTGGTAGCACAGTATTTGAAGTCTGTCGAGAAGGCCTCTGACCATCCCCTATCCTACAGTCAACGCAACACAAGGAAGCGTCGTCAAACAGATCTTGCCATGCAGCACCGCTACCACTGGATGAATGCCTTGAACAAACTCGACGTAACTGTGGCTTCTAGTCTCGAAAAGCCCATCTCGTCATGGGAAGATGCCCGGGTGCCACTCAGCTCCGTCATGACTTTTCCAGAGGAAGATCCGCCCAGTAGCAATGATAACGATCAGGAATTCGACAATGTCACAAAGTGGTTCGAACGTGCAGAGTTGATCCCAGAACGTGATCGACACGAAAATCGGAGACGCTCACAGTTACAATTGAGATCGGAGCAAGAAGCTGCTGAACGGGAAACGGTTCTCTCGTTCGAAGAACTACAAGCACAAGAAGCACGGCAGCGCGAAGCTGCTGAACGGGAAAGGGTTCTCCGCCAGGAAGAACTAGAAGCACAAGAAGAACGGCAGCGCGAAGCTGATGCACGGGCTGCCACACTCCTAGCCGCCATCATGCGTCCACTGACGGATGCAGAACGGCAACGTGTTGATGAAGCAATGGAAGGCGAGGGTCCGGAAACTGAGGTGATTGCCCGAGTTGATTCTGACACGTGTCAACGTGGTTCCTTGCGGTCGCTCCTGCCAGGTGTTTGGCTGAGAGATGAAGTGATTCATCATTTTTATATCATGCTTTCCAAGCGGGATGAAGAAATTTGCAGTCAAGATGCCAGCGGCCGCAAGCGGAGTCACTTTTTCAAGTCATTTTTTTCACCAAACTGTTGAATGCAGGGCATGTTACGCTAGACGGGGTATACGAGTACAGGAATGTTAAGCGTTGGTCCAAGAAGGTGCCAGGTACGTACAATACGGGTGTTGATTCCGAATTGTAGTGTATATTTATCATTACTTACCTCATTGTGTTGTCGGTACTCCAGGCAAGGATATTTTCAACCTTGACAAGCTTTTCTTTCCCATAAATCAGGGTCACATGCATTGGGTCTGTGTGGTGGCCTTCATTCAAGAAAAGCGCATTCAATTTTACGATTCCATGGGTGGCGATGGGGTGGGCTATTTGGAGAACGTTTTTGATTACCTTAAGGACGACCACCAAGACAAAAAGAAAAAGCCACTGCCAGAGGCAGACCAGTGGACTCTTGTCCGGTGTAGGGATAATACACCACATCAGCAAAATGGTGAGTCGCATAAATGAATGAATGAATGAATGAATTAATAGAGAGGTCGTGCTTGTCATGGTTTCGCGTTTGTCCTTACAGGTAGCCTTTTTTTCTACAGGCTGGGATTGTGGGGTTTTCACTTGCATGTTTGCAGACTTTCTCTCCATGAACTGTTCATTGCTCTTTGAGCAGGGGCACATCAGTCAATGTCGGGAGCGCATAGCTCTCTCCATTATGAATGGGAAAGCCATTATGTAGATCTATTTTGTATAGAAGGGATAAGATGCAAAAGCGCCTGCCTGTTGTCCTAAGTACTATTATAGTCTAGGATTACGAACGTATTCACTCACGAAGGTGTAAAGGTGTTTTCGCAACGCCTTTGTGGCTCCAATCCGCTTCAGCGCCCGGCGGTATCTTCGGGACACCAAATGAGTTTATATCCTCATAAGGCCCATGAAACATTACCATTCTTCTTCCCTCTTCACCTTCTTTTCGGTCGTCCTCAGTTTCGGTCATGAGGGCTTGAGGGCTTCTACTGGAATACTTGTATATGCCATGGGGGAGGGTGTGCACAATGTCAACAGGAGTACATCCATGGTAAACGAATCTGCCGCACAATACATCATTGGCCAATGTATCACCCAAAATTACTGCAACAGAACATTGCCACCGTCTCAATTGCCGGTCTTCCTCGCAGCCCGTGAGTGTAGCAAATAAATCCAGTCCGCCTGCCTGTTGAATGCAATACAGCTGTTCCAAAATTCTCTCAAAGCACCGGTGTGTGTGGTGTGTGTTCATCTGATGAATGCCCTTCCTGTATGCCCGTTCGTTGTCAACTTGGGCCTTGCTCTTTTAATTGCGGTAACCAATGGAACAGGTTAATGGGTAGATGCGTGTCTGTAGCTCCGACGGATACGCACGAGTACACAAGACAGGAGGGTCGATTTCTAAAGGTTGGGTCCCAAAATCGTATTGGGGATGCCGAAATATTTATGTGGATGACACACTACTAATAGGAAGTGCCGAAATATTTATTGGGTAACCCAAATTTTAATGTAGTAGACTTACTATATCTAGCGGGATACCCAATATAAATTCTTGGTTCCCGAAAAATATACCGGGAAAGCCAATATTTAAAAAGCGACCCAAAATGTAAACTTTCTATATTGACACATTTAAATATATATTTTAGGTTTCTCCAGTATACATATTGTCTTTTCCAATATACATATTGACTTTTTCGAGTTTATATTGGGTAGACAATAAATATATTGGGTTTATCGAAATATTTTAAAATATATTGGGTTTTTCGATATAAATATTGGCTTTTGCCATATAAATAGTGGGTTTCTCCTACATATGTTGGGTTTTCTTAATATATATATTGAGACCCAATATATCTTCACCCTAGATGCAGCAGCAGCGCTGCTAGCAGTCAGAACAAAAAGGCTTTTATGAGAAACATTTTGCAGTGAGCCGCCACTTCCACAACATCCAATGGTAGCAGTGGTGGTAGTAGAAGAAAGACATCATCAACGAGCACAAGCAACGGGAAAGCGCTCATGCAAAAACTTTTGGCCCGGACCATGTCCAAGAGCAGCGGCAATAACCGCAAACACCCTAGCAGTGGTGCCGGAGGCACCAGCAACAATTCACGCTTCTCCAAAACATCATCAGGGGTAGGACCTAGCTTGCGGCAGAAAAAGTCTTCAAAATCTCCGTTTGCAGCAGCAGTCGAGCACCTCCAGGTCGACGAAGCCACTAGCCTCGAGCAAGCCCAGTGAAAGTTGGCGACAGCGAATGCAGCTTTATCCTGACGAAGATCCGAACGGCTTCACTAAGCAAAAGAGAAAGTCAGCTCAAATAGAAGACTCGTCTTTTAAACCAGTGGGGATTGTGTTAACTACCAATGCTGCAACAGCATGGGCCAATGAGCAAAGGG
>OFKU01000005.1_pt1 | contig 14282 bp, 10 predicted proteins | sample 1540641 | NCBI WGS metagenome assembly OFKU01 (sample SAMEA104347424, study PRJEB22522) | marine metagenome | biome: marine biome; feature: marine water body; material: sea ice | collected 2015-09-16T00:00:00Z | depth 1.5 m | reverse complement strand
ACATAGACCAAAACGTGATTCTACTCCATAAACAGACTACAGTAGTTGGCTTCTCGTTCAATTTGAAGTTCGCTATACTATATTCGTCTATGCATACTAGGGGGCTGCCTCAGCGTGAATGGGAGCAGGGGAAGCTGATGCAGTACGGCAAGTTTTATCAGTAGTAGCTTCGCCCATATAAAAAACCCCCGGAGTCGTGGGATATAGTCTACTAGAAGCGGGCATGTAGAAATTGTACGTGTGGTTTCTTCTTTATATTTTGTCACTACGTGAATACCGTACGGTATAAAAAGAAGCGATCAAACATTAAATACCGTGCTGACACCCCAGAATCTGGATGACATGAAACGAGAACCCTCCCGTGAGGGAAACGGTCCAGTGCTGAAGTACACTCAACGGAAAAACAGCGGACAGAACAGAAACCACCGCAAGATGGCAAGGAGAAATGAAGAAATAGACATGGAAACACCCACCATCCGATACCTACGCGTCACTTTAGGTTCGGACATAGGCGGCTGTCCACGCTGCCACCAGCCTGGCAAAGTTGGAGAGTTCTGCTACCGGTGTTGCTTAGCGAGCGGAGCGAGTATCGGTACCTGCGACGAATGCAATATTTGTGGCGTGATTGGAGAGCAATGTGTTGGGTGCCAATACGAGTTATACGAAGACATCCCCCCTACGGGAGTGATTGCGGTGGCGGTGGTATCCAATATGAACGGTGCTTGATGTGAAACAAAAACGAAAGTTCATATAAAAGTATAGTCATAAATGTTAAAAATTATAAGTTTTAAATGTCTCCGTGTGCAATCGTAATGGAGCGCGAGACAAAATGAAATAGAAACTGGAAAGTATGAAAAGTTGTAGAAGGTAAATTCATACCCATGCATTATTCATTGTTCTGAAACTCATCATTGTCGAAATCGTATTCCTCCACTCCGATGAACTGGCAGATTGCTTGATGGAAATCGGTTAGTGCTAATGTCGACCGTCGCAGTCTACAAAGAATGGAGGCAGCTTCTCCAAAGGAACGATCCACTCCCCAGCATGGAGAATGTAGACGTCATGTTAGCGAGGTACACAGAGGCGGATATACAGGAAGCAGTTCCTTCCATAAATGTCCGACTATAGTATGATTATTTGGATTCTTTTATTTCATACCTCTTTGTAAATGTATCTAATATTATTCTGAACTATGAATTGGCTATAGTAGTCGACCGTTGGTCATTAACTGGGGAGCAGGTGGTCGATCACCCGGGTCACGGCGCACATAAAAGAAACGACCATTTGGGATATTTGGGATATTCATACTCCTATTTGTAAATTATGTCTATGATGTATCCATATCTATGTCTTTGTTGTTGGTTTCTTGTCCTGTTGTGGCTGCAGGGCCTGGCGTAGCATCCATAGGTGTGGCTGTGTTGTCGGGTTCTTGTCCTGTTGTGGCTGCAGCGTTAGGCCTATCTTTTCCCGGTAGGTTAGAATTTTCGTTGTGTGTTAGTTGTTCCGTTGGGGGATTGTCCAGATGGGGTGTAATTTTGTCCTGTTGCATTGCCTGGGGATTGGTTAGGGATAGTTCGTCATACTCTTGCACGAGTTTTTGAAATTCACGACATATCTCGAGCCTCCTTGCCTGGTCGCTAGGTGTGTTAGTCGCAGATAAGGAATTGGTTTTGATGTATTTGAGTAGTTCATGTGGCCCTGGTAAGGTTGCTGTTGGCATTGGCACTGTATTGTTGTTCGTGGTTTGTTGAGGAATGCCTTGATCCAAGGAGTCATTGTTGCCGTGTTCATCAATGTATTTTTGAAGCTCTTTGAGAGTGGTTGGCGGGTTTATGGTTTGAAAACCTGAGTATAGGTAAAGGAGGAACTTGTTTCGAAGGAGATCCCATTGCGGTTCGGAACAACTTTGCGGTTCCCTGATCATCGTCATCACCTCCTTCCAAGCGTTTTCGGCGCTGTAGTCGTTTTCGCCTTCCATTTGTTTGATATCGATTTGGTTCAATAGGTCAGCAAACTTCTGTGCTCTGTCTTTTTCAGGTTTATGAACATTCTTCCGCTTTTTTTGTATTTTATCATTGATCTCGTCGAATTTGTTCTGTAGAATTGCAACTTGCAGTCGTAGTACTCTACTAGGTACCCTGGATAGGCTGTGTGGTCGAACGACTATGTCTGATTTCTGGCCTGCAGGTGTTTCGACGTCTTCTTCTTCTACGCCTGGTTCTTCTTGTTCTTGTTGTTGTTTGGCTGAGGACATTTCTTCATCGTCCTGCACGGTTTCGGTCTCGTCTCCTTCTTGGTTGTCTTCCTTATTTTTATTTTTGTCTCCCTCTTCTTCTTCTTCTTCCTCTTCTTCTTCTTCCTCTTCTTCTTCTTTTTCTTCTTCTTTGCTTGCTTCCTTTCGTTCTGCCTTGTCTTCTTGTTTGGAAGAGGACTCTTCTTTTTCGTTATCTCTTTTTCGCTTCTTCCTCTTCTTGTTTTGTTCTATTCCACTTTTTGTGCTTGCAACCTCCTGTTCCGTTTGTTTGTTGTCAGAAGTTTCGTCGTCGGAAGAAGCGTTTTGTCCGTCGTTCTCTTCTTCTTCTTTGTCCTCTTCTGCTGCTTCCTCCTCTTTTTTCTTCTTCTTCTTCTTTCGCTTTGCAACCAATTTTTTTTTGTGTGGATGGACTAAATCCTCCAAAGTGATGGTTGTATAGGCGGAGGCATTTGTATGGTTGTCCACAACGTTGTGTGGAATAGAATTGGCCGGGAGAAGGTCCGCAATAGTAGGCATGGCGTCAAGGGGTAGACAGTCGTTGATATTAATAACCGTCCTGTCTTTCTCGTCGGGAACGCGTTGTAGAAACCGTCCTGTAGTATAATGAAAGTCACAGTCTTCGAATGGAGAAAACATGTCCTCGGTGTCCAAGAAGATTCTTTCGTTTAGTTTTTCAGGCAACGTGAGAAGCACCATCTCAAAAAATTCCGATGCTACCCAGACGTGTTTCTCAGAAGTGCTGCCCGTCCAATTTTCATATTCGCAACGCTGCGCATGTCTGAAATGTTGGAAGGTTGGAAGTTTACTATGCAGGTTCGCGTTAGCGTATTTCCTGATGGTGTTGAAGTATTCCTCCAAGAAGATGTTCCTGAAAGTGGACAATAGTTTTGCCTTGAGTGGGGCAAGCTTCCCCTGCATATTTTTTGTTATATCGTGCACCAATATGTGAGTAAAGTAGTACTCTTTGTAGAAGTGAGACAAACACGAAACTGGGTAGAATACATAGGCACTCAACCAAAGGGGATCATAGAAACGAGACGTTGCTTTGAAATGTTGTATGTATTTCTGGAAAGTGGCAAGGAGAGGTTGATAGCTTAGCACAGAAAACATCATTTCAAATACCATGTTTGGGGAAGACCAGGCGCACTGATTGAAGAGTGGACTCAGGCTTGGATTGGTGGACAAATCGTTGTTTAATTTTTTTGGAAGATAGTAGCTGTTCGAGGTAGAACTGCCAAAATTTATGTTCGTTTTTGGATTGAAACATGTGTAGAAGGGTTTCTGTGTGAACCAGTTTTTAGCGGCCAAAGAGAGTTGCAAAAACGTTGCTTCAGTCAAAACCTTGTCTTTGTCGGCTGGATTTTGTGGAAGTTTCGAGTTAAAAGGCGGAGTTGTAAATACACGGTGTATCAAGATACGGTTGATTTGGTTGTTCAAGTTCGCCAATTTTTGTTCTTCCACGCGTAAAGGTCTTTGTGTCCTTCTTTTCAAGGGTTCGGATTTTACGTTGTAGTTGGCCCATTCTTGTGGCGTAAGAGGTTGTGTAGTGTCGTCGAACTGTGACGTGACCTGTTCTATGACGTCACGATAAAAGTGTTGAAAAGTAGTGTTGACTTCAAGAGTGCTTTGTGCCTGAACAATTCCGCTGATTTTCTGTAGTAGTTCCGCTACTTGAATATCAAGGTTGTTGTCAGCGGAAGAGAATAAAACTGATCCTTGGACTTTGGTGAAAGCAGTGGATCCTGGTGGCAATGACTGGCTATTCTTAAAGAAAACCGTTTGATCAAAGTCTGTAGTAAGAGGACCGAGTTTGTCGCGCAGAGGGGCCCAGCTGTACAAAGGAAACCCGAAACAAGGACGCGATGCTGCCTCCATTCTTGTCTGACCTTCAGGAGCACCGAAGCAGACAGGACTGGACATGGAAATGAAACTCGCGAGCCGTCTCATGTTAACTTCGACTCGTTGTTTCCTGTCCACCAACTGTGCTGGAAATCCAAGTTCTTTCACCAGTTGAGCTATCTGACTTGTGTCTGTCATGGATGATTTGATGTTAAGAAGGTCGACAAAATTGTATACATTGGATCGTTCGTCCACAGGTTTTCCAAACAAAGCCATAAGTCGTTTGAAATCCTCATTTGAAATATTCGAGGCACAGGCATTTTCCAAAACAACAGTTGTGTTGAGTTTTTCTTTGGTTCCTACTAGTACCTTCCAGGATGACAAGGATTGCACCTTTATTCCTGCCTGGGTTCTTTTCGCAATCTTGTATGGATACAACAGGAACTGTCTTGCCTTAAATGTTGATCTAGCAGAGTCGTCGGTGTCATAGAGTATATCTCTTAGACTTGAACTTTTCCCGGGAGGAACTGTTGCGAAACTGTCACATGCTACCTGTCGATGATTGATCTTAGGAGACATCAATAGATTCGAGTAAGGAGGACGTAGGAAGAACATTGCGAGGAATGGCAAAGGAGAGTCGAAAGGTGGGGTTTCATGGAAACCATGGTTAATCGTGTAGTCGTGTTGCTGGATTCTCGGTAGAGTGCGTAAAAAAGGGACCAAGTCGTCAAGTAGAGTTTCAACTTCTTCTTTTACAAGGAAATAGTCTGTTATACAGGATAGATGTAAGTTAGTTTTACAAATATGAAGAATGTAACAAGTTTCAATACCGAAAGCAAATCCTTATATGTGTCAAAACAATGGGCACACCGCCAGCGTAACAGCAATGATATGAATATGAATTCGTCCACGAGATTGAGTAAATTCCATTCGTAAACAGAAATGTTGCATACCAACCGTTTGGAACCGAGAGGTATGAAATAACAAAATCCAAATAATCATACCATAGTCGGACATGTCGTAGGACATAGAATGCGATGTCTTACCTTCCGGGAGGTTTTCATGTACCTGTCCCATGGTTGTGGATGCTGAGAAGGTGTGGTTGTCTTGGCATTCGGTGATCATCGGTTGCCATTTGTGAATGAAGATGGAGTAAAGCTTAGCCATCACCTCTTGTCGCTCAAGCGGTGAACCGTACTGCGAGTCATCGTTTTGAGAGTCTACGATTGTCGCTGTCGCGCTTTGTGACGGTGGTGTTGGCGGTACCGTTTGCGACGCCACTGGTGTTTTTGGTTTTGTTGTCGGCTGTGATGGTGTTGAAGCTCCCATCGGTGACTGCTGTGTTCCTGGTTGTGCTGTTGTTGGTTTGGCTGCCGCCGACGACGTCGATGGTGTGTATGGCAACGGTGCCATTGTTGAAAGGTAGCAGTGTTGTTGTTTGAGAGATGCGGATGGATCTTTTGTTTTTCTCGAAGATTCGTACTGCTGTACCTATTCTACGAATGTTTCTACAGGAGTTCTTATTTTGTTCCTATTCTACGAATGTTTCTACAGGAGTTCATATGCCGTAGTAAGTCTACGAATGTTTCTACTGGGGTTCTTAGATACATTGCTTGTTAAATAATTAATCATACTGTCTTTACCCTATGTAAAAAGGTGGTGCCAGAAGGGTTGAATCTAATCCTACGTTGTTCATGTGTAGGTACGTACCAACAAAATGTGGAGGGCATCCGACGGAGGCAAAGATAAAAAGCGTATGTTTTCTGTAGGTTTTACGTGTATGGTACTATGTGTAGAAGACGAGTAATTGTCGATAGGTGTTTTTACTAATTATCAAACGTGGTGCCAGAAGGGTTGAACCTAATCCTACGTTATATACGTGTAGGAACAAAGTATGTTCATTTGGAGGGCATCTGTCAGAGGCGAAGGAAAGAACAGATGGCTTTACATAGTACTAAATACAATTCCTACTTGGAAATGAGTAGAAATGTCTTAGGCGAAGGTTGACAGAGTAATTCTCTACATAGTAGTACCGTATGTACAAGATTAGGTAGTATGAAATGTAAGGATAACAGGTATTAATTTTGTATCTTTCGTAGGAAACAATATCCTGCAGAGAAGTGTTTGTCACCATTTTTTGAAAACCATTTCACCAACGCGTCGTTTCCAATCCAATCGTTACAGCCATCGTGTTTTGGTTGCGCTGCATTGCAGGTAAGGCAGAGTCTGAACACCATCCTTACAAGCTAACTTCGAAGGAGTGCTGCTTCATTTGCAATAGCTCCTTTTGTTCCGATTCTAGCTTTCTGCGCATCCTGCGACAGCGGCTCAACATCTTCGTTGCTCTCGCGAGTTTGTTGTCAGTTGCCGCGACGTTTTTGTTTGTTTGTTTCTTTGAAACATCCACCTGTTGTCTTGTGTCCCTTTTAGTGCTGTGTTTGAATGCCTTCTTGTTCCGTCGCGTTTTGCTGCGAGTAACCATTGTCATTTTTCTTCCGATATACTGTCTCGTTTTGTTGCGTTTATGCAGCATCTGCCGATTTGACTGTCCTGGTGTTCGTTCGAAGACATGTCTTATAGTGTCTTAGGACATGTCTTGAGTAGGAACATCGACATATCATCGTTTTTTTTTGGTTTTTGTATGGGTATGAAAATTTTAATTTTACATTTTCGTACCATTACTCGTTTCGTTTACCGTGATGAAAACCTATTATTGACGGTACGAAAAGTTGCATTACAGATTTTCATACCAATCATGTAACTAATTTCCATGTATGCCAGATTTCAGATTGTCGAAGATGCCTCCTAAAAAGAAGACAGCAGTGAAAGGTAAGAACGTAGTACCCCCAGGCCAACAGGAAAAGGTACCCAAAAAGATAGCTCCCAAGCAAAAGGAAGGAAGAAAGAACCCTCCCAGGCAGCGAAAGAAGTTGGATACTAAAACAAAAAAGTCCCCAACCAAAAAGCAAAATGAAACAAAAAAGATGACACACAAGCAGGGAAAGAAGCCTTGTGTAGTTGTTTACAGGACTGGTGAATGTGAGCTTTTTGCATCAGAAGATCAAGCAAGGATTGAGCGTCAGTCATTGCCTGCAGGTATGGTGAAGTCATATGAAGTTTTTGAAACTGCTCGTTTGGCAGTCAATTTCAAAAAACGTTTTGACAACAAAAAATCAGCTGACCTCAAACCAAGTGCTAACAGTGATGATGAAAATAGTGATTCTGGCAAAGCTATGCTTCCAGCAGCAGTAACCCCACCAGACAAGAAGAAGCAAGTTTTGACTTTTCTGAAGACACTTCATTCTCCTGTTGGTGGGGTGCGTGGCATTGGAGCTTCTAAAAAGCCTCCTACTTCATTTATGACAGCTATACAACACCAAGCTCATTGCATTACTACCATGCTTCGGCTATTTGTTATGAAATTGGAGCCTCCAAAGCAGCCTAAAAATTACAGGCTTCCTACAAAGCAGGTGATTGTTCTGGATATTTTTGATGAAAACAAGAATGCGACATATTGGACACATAAACCAAAAACATGGATTAATATGTTCCATACAGCTGAACAAATGGAGAACACCCTGTTTGATGAAGAATGCTACCTCTTGCAAAGCTTTCAATTTCGTGATTTATCTTCAAAGCACAAGAGTGAACCTAAATTCTATGAGTACACCAGTAACAGGGGTGCTTTAATGAAGATTCCTGTTGATGGCTTCTTTGCATTGGTACCATATTCTTGGACCAGTTCAAATATATTGGACTTTGCTGTCAAAGTTGGAAAGAATCTGGTGAAAAAGCATGCAAAGGAAGCTTATGAATGCTACTATCCATCTTCATCAGAACCTTTCAGGCTTTGTATTCAACCCACTACTGGTGAATACTGGAAAACTATTGATGGTATCTTTCAAAGAGGAAATATTTCCATTATCCAAAAAGAAGCATTGAGCGAGATATTTACCAATGATATGGTGCTTGACATAATGGCAGAAGTGTTCGAAGACAATCAAAGACCGGAAGACTGGGATGATGAGCCCAGGATGTTTTATGCTTTTGGAAATTTGTTGGATGGGGCTGAGACTGGTGCCTTGACCTTGACTGCTGAAAAGTAACTCCATATGGAATGATCTCACATGAATGTTCATATTTACATTATGCTGCAGGAAGGCAGCAGAAATGCCGAAAAAGAAAAAAGGAAGAAGGCTTTCTCCAGAAAAGTAAAAAAAGAAAATGCAAAAGATTAGCTCGAACAAGAAAAAAACAAGAGCAACTGAATAATAGGTTAGTTTGTATATGTTATTTATTCATTTATTGTGTAGGACATACTTACATTCAAACATTTGTTTCTAGTTGCTTATCAGATGAAGACAGAGCAACAGCAGAAAAAGCATTCCATGAAGTCTGCAGTGTTGAGGAATGCTGTGATTTAGAGTCTTGTCAAGAAGTTTTACTTGATTTTGAAGCAAAAGTTTCTGATATCAAACATGGTTTCTGTTCCAGTTGCATGTGTGTGAGTCTGAAACTTGAGCTTGTTAATAAAGGAGATGGATCGAAAGTTTGTAAGCATTGCAAATTTAGGAAGACTTACACAAAAGATCAAAACACAACACACCCTGTATGGTTTAACAAGGATGATCAACCTCAATACCAGGTGCCCAAGGAACTTGAGAACTTGAGGGAAGCTGAAAAGCTGCTTATATCTATGGTTTCTGTGTACATTCCATTGCAACATCTTTGCAAAGGTCAACTGGGGTGCCATGGTCATGTATGTTGTTTCTGTCAAGAAATTGGTGAAATCTGTATGAAGTTACCAAGGATGCCACATGATGTGCAGGTTATTAGGGTTGTAAGGAAATTTGTTCTTGATGGTGGTGAAATTGGAGTAAAAACATTTTCTGTTAGAAAAGATGTTGTGCTTGCTGCTTTGCGATGGCTGAAAGAAAACAACATTCTTTACAAAGATATTGAGATAGCTGAAGAAAATTTGGATTGGATTGAAGATGGTGTAGAACAAGAGCTTCCAGGAAAGATCCATACTGAGATTGAACTAAAAGACAAGCACCCATCACAGTGTGATCTTGGTCCAAGTGTGAGCCAATTTGCTGATGTGCTGGAAGATGCAGACTATTCAGAACAAGTTTCAGGAGGCATAATGAATTGTACGGAAGGAAATATGAAGTTATCTGATGCGAATAATGCAATATGCCGAGGCCTTGAAGAAGCAACAAAAGCTTCCAAGAAGATAGGGACAATGAGTTGGCCATACGTCTCAGACAAGCCTGTGAGTGAGTATGACAAACACTCCAATCTTTTCTGTAAAGCATTTCCATGGCTATTCCCTGGAGGAGTTGGGGACTATTACCAGTATCGAGAAGAGAAGATATCTGCAGCAGAGTGGGCAAAAAGGATGGTTTTGTACAAGGATGGAAGGTTTGCAAAAGACAAGATGTGGGGTTTCTTTGCATTGAATTATGTGGAACGTCGTAAAAATCAATCTTCAGGAGGTTTTTTTGTAAACTCATGGTTCAAAGAGGGTGAGAAAACGTTAGAACAGCTCAAGATGGAAATTGAAGGTGGAAATCTTAACTGGATTGACAAGATCACATACTATTCTCAGAGGGTCCGTGGTTCACCTGCATACTGGAGATCAAAAAGGGCAGAAGTTTACACATGGATCAATTATCATGTCAATGCAGGCAATGGAGCACCAAATTTCTTTATCACCCTTTCATGTGCAGAGTACTACTGGAAGGATGTTCGAAGACTTATCAATGATCGATATGAAGCTGCAGGATTGGTAGCTCCTGACCAGAATAAAAGTTGGGTTGAAACAGTGAATGATCACACCTTGATTGTTCAGGAGTACTTTCAGGAAAGAGTTAAGATTTGGTTGGAGACAGTGGGAAAGAAAATATTCAAAATTCAACATTACTGGTTACGATTTGAGTTTACTCCATCCCGTGGTCAAATCCATGTTCATATGCTTGCTATTTCATCATTTCGACATGTGTTCGAACGTTACTCTCAGTTTACAAAGAATCGCCCTCTTCAAGCGGAGTTGCTACGTCTTTGGAGTGAGAAATTCCTTGGAATGACATGCAATGTTGACAAGGACATCTCTTCTATTTTTGAAAAAGACCTGGAGAACCACCCAGCTTCAAAATATTATGTTGAAGTGGAAGACCATGAGATGGATAAAGCGGAGGTATTGTTATATTTGCAGCAACATGCTTGTGGGGGATATTGTATGAGACCAAGGAAACAATTGTAAGTTGCATTTCATGGATAGAGGTATGAAAACAGTACATGCTGAATTTAATACCTACCAAGAAGAGCCACATTGTTTGTGGATGGAGTGGTTGAAAATATATTCTTTTACTAATAATTTTTCCGGTTGTTTCCTTTAAAAAAAAGTGAAAAAGGAGAAGACAAAGAATCAAAGAGTAGACGTGTTTGTCGTGCTGGTGCTGGTATTGAGGTGACCCAGGGAAAAGGAGACACCAAAGGTTTTCCATTGCGGTCAGAAGCAGCTATTGTTCGAGATCTTAGAGGGTTCTATAGGTTGGAATTACCAAGAGAGAACAGAAGAACTGTTCAAAGTTCAACTTGGTTGGTTCAAGGTTGGCGGGCAAATTCAGATATTCAGATTCTATTATATGATTGCAATCCTTGTACTCCTGACCCAGAAGAAATTGCAAGAGTTACTGACTATATTGTAGCTTATCAATGCAAAGGGAATGATTCATTTCAAAAAGAAAGGGATGAGGTAAAGGAGTATATTCTGAATCTGAAGGTGGAAGACTCTACTGGAGATCCAAAGCGAGATTCTTCAAAACTTGCCAAACAGGTCATGAACAGGAGTTTGGCACATAAAATGATTTCAAAACAAGAGAGTATGGTGCACTTAGCAGGATTGGATTTACATCTTTGTTCGGAAACAATTGAGATTGTGAGCATTTCTGGATGTTATCGTCTTACTGAAGATGGTGGTCATGTGTCTAAGTCCAATTCAATTATGAAACGGTATGGATCAAGGCAATACAATTTACCACTAAGTTTTGATGATTATTATGATACATTGAAGAATAAGGTCAGAGGTGCAAAATTGGTTATCCCTCACTATGTGGGTGGTAAAAGTCTGCCAATGTTTCCTCCTACCAGGGACTATGCAAGATCTGTTTTACTTCTCTATAAACCTTGGGTTGGAACATTTGTTGAGGAAGGGCGTGATTTTGTGAAGGAGTTCAATGATTTTATTGTATTGCCAACATGTCCAGCAAAAGTCAGTATGCCATTCCACAGAATCAAACAAAGGGTTCTTACCAAGTCACTGCATAAAGAACCCACTTCTCAACTGCAAAGTGTGGATTATGCTCAATTTTCTGTTGAGATATCAGAAGATGCACAAGATGCTGTTGATATAGCTTCTACATTTCCTGCTGGTTGTGATGGTAATGAAGACACTCTCTTGGATTTCAAATACGACAAAGGCTTGCAACATGACTGGTCAAAACAAACTGTGCCTGTTCCTCCAAATGCATCGGACTGGCTTGAAGACACTTTGAAAGACACAACCTTTTGTGCTGAAGATAATAAACTTGGATTACCCTTGCGTAATGATGGTTCTTTTTATGAACTTGAATCACTTCAAGAGGACCAGAGAGACATCATTGCATACTGCCTGAAATACCTGAGAAACTGGATTGAAAATATGGCTGATGAAGGAACATCAAGTGTTAAACCTCTACGGTTAACTGTAAAGGGGGTTGCGGGAAGTGGGAAAAGCACTTTTATCAATACATTGGTTACTGCCATTCGTCGATTGTTTGATCGAAAAGAATCAGTTGTGGTGTGTGGACCTACAGGAGCAGCTGCTTTTGGAGCAGGAGGCTCTACATGTCATCATACACATTTACTCCCAAGAGTTCCTGAGTTTGGAGAAATTAGCCAAACAAAACTGAAGAAGATTCGTCACAATTTGGACTGGATTGTTGCATTGATTATTGATGAGCGAAGTATGGTGTCTTCAGGCAATCTGGCTATGATGGAGTACCATTCAAGATTTGGGGCATATAGGGGTCAACATCAAAATCAACTATGGGGAGGTATCCCACTTATCATTATGGTAGGAGATGACTTTCAATTACCATCAATTGATAAAGGAATGATTCACATATTTGACAACTATTCACCAAAAACAATATGTGAAAATGCTGGAGAAAAACTGTTTGCTGAATTTGCTGTGAATGTTATGGAATTAAAGGATACAAAAAGACAACATGGAGACCAAGCATACCTGAAAGAGCTTCTCGCAAAAGTTCGAGCAGAAGAAGGAGAAAAACAACTTACAAAGAAAGATGCTGAATTTCTTTGTTCCTATTGTATCCATGATCTTCGCCGTTTTTCTGAAAGTGAAGCCAATCAACTTTCTGAGGATCCAAATACATTATTTCTATTTGCAAACAAAATTCCAAGAGACAACCACAATAACAAGATGCTTTTTGAAGAACATTCACAATCAAATCCAGTTGCTACTGTGAAGACTAAATATACTGATTCAAGGGGGAAACAAATTGGTAAACCAGCACATTTCAAAGCTGATGAAAGACCAGAAACAGCTCAATTATGCAGGAATGCAAAAGTTCAAATATCCAAGCGAAACATAGAACCATGTTGGGGACTCTATAACGGTGGTATGGGAATTGTGAAGGATATAGTTTTTCAAGAAGGTCACAATCCAAATTTTGGAGATTTTCCTTCCTATGTCCTGGTCCATTTCCCACAGTATTGTGGTCCTCCTTTCTTACCAGAGCATCCTACCTGGGTTCCAGTTACACCAGTTCAATCCAAATGCAAAAGTTACTGTTGCACCTGCACCTTCATCCCCTTGCAGCTTTGTTATGCCAAGACAGTCCATACCTTCCAGGGACAGAATGCCGGTCCCGTACAAGAAGGGCAACAGAAGAATGCAACAATACGGATTATATGTGATCCAGGAACCAAAACATTTGAAGGACGAAACCCTGGTTTGTTTTACACTATCTTGTCACGCATTACAACACTTGGAGACATTAATGACAAGATGTCTTCAGCAATTTATTTCACTGGGGAAAACATGACACCTGACAGGATTCTCAATATTACAAAAGGTGCAAACAATCAACATTTCAAACGGGTTAACTTGAGAAACCAATGGGTTCGTCTATTAAATGAATCTGTGGAAACATCTGGAATGTCTGAATCAGAAATAATGGAAGTGCTGTCCTGGACAAAAAACACTGTCATTAATCTTGCACTCTACGAAAAAATGACATGCCACTTTTAGGTACATGCAAGGGTATGAATTTACCTTCTACAACTTTTCATACTTTCAAGTTTCTATTTCATTTCGTCTCGCGCTCCGCGCTCCCGCTGACGAATATAACATGCCACTTTTAGGTACATGCAAGGGTATGAATTTACCTTCTACAACTTTTCATACTTTCAAGTTTCTATTTCATTTCGTCTCGCGCTCCGCGCTCGCGCTGACGAATTACCTAACTTATGAAAATAATATGCTCCGCGCTCAAAATAACATGCTCCGCGCTCGCGCTGACAACCTACATCAAGAGAAAGACGTCGAAAATATCGTAAAACACAAGGTATGAATATTGGAATAAAGTTTCTCCGAACAAAATGGAGAATCGTACTATCAATATTTTATCATGGTTATCATATTTAGGTCTAAAATAGTACGTACTGTAGACTATTATTAGAACTGCTACAAGGAGAACCGCAAGACGGCGAAAACTGATAGGCATCGCGAAACGTTGTAGTTCGCGGCGGTTTGGGACTGTAGCGATAACGTGTGCGGGAGAACTCTTGTCACACTTTTGGCAGGTACGCGCGTTTTACAGGTTTCTGGTACGAAAGGAGACGAATTGAAACTCTAATTTGGAGACATGTGTTCGGCATTTTAGGGCATTCTAGATACGAAACTATCTATTAAGTAAGATAGGTGTTCTCAAAAGCTCTTATAGGAGGCCTCCTCCGCCATGCTAAAAAAGACTAGCACGACTCCGGGGGCCGATAAAAAGAGCGGAACTTAACGCGAGTGTATTCCGGAATTACTTGATGAAATACCATACTGGGAAATCAGAATCCGAGATCCCGATGACGGCGATAACGATAAAAGCAACAACAAGATGGAACAAAA
>OFKU01000003.1_pt1:10000-15132 | contig 15132 bp, 15 predicted proteins | sample 1540641 | NCBI WGS metagenome assembly OFKU01 (sample SAMEA104347424, study PRJEB22522) | marine metagenome | biome: marine biome; feature: marine water body; material: sea ice | collected 2015-09-16T00:00:00Z | depth 1.5 m | reverse complement strand
GCGTCAGATAACGCCATAGGTCTAAATATCGAAAAGAGTCCGGAGCAATCTAGCGCAAAGACAAGGACCTGGATCGTTAGAATTATTTAATACAATCAATCGTGCACAGAATTCCCACGCTGATGAGACATTTAATGATTACTGCGAGACTGGTGAAAAGATTGATCGGGCATCGCTTGATCCGGCGTTGCTGGGAATAATTGAGTATCGTGTGATAAAGGACGACCACCTTGATGGAGCAAGTAGAGTGGTAGTGTAGGATCGTTTTGAATCGGGCAAGGAGATGCAGAGAAGGGTCGACTTTTTTTAAAAAAATCCTAGAAGCTGCTCGTTCGCAGAGTGGGCGGCCATCTGATCAATGGCGCTCCTGATTCTTTAGCCCCAGTAACGATGGACGTTTTTATCAATCGCGGGACCTAAACCCGATTGATAAAAACCGATTCAAAACGCCCAATGTTTGGAGAGTGAGCAGCCAGCTGATACAAAGAACTCGTGATTATCTGGTCCTAGACCCTTCATAACTCTTCAAATCAAGACTGTCTTGTTTTATCAATCTCGAGCCCTCCACTACTCAGCAAGAACAGCAAGTCTCAAGTCCTTAAAGCCAACAACTGTCCCCTCCTCATCGCCAACAGCTATTTGCCCATCATAGCCTGAGGTTCCATAAGTCCTCAAGCTACACTAGCACGTGAATCGCTAACAAGGCTCGCGCGAGCAAGAGCTTATTCAGACTTCCATCCTTTGCCCAGATAATCAATCGCCATCACCTAGCTATTCCTCACCCGATATAGTTCAATACTAAGGCATATCTCCAGTACTTGAGGTGGGGGTAAATGAGCACAGTGGAAGAGGTTGCTAACTTGCCCAGAAAACTTTCATTTTTGGAGATGAAGTAGGATGGGAGAGAGCTCAGTCATTGACAATCTACAAAGGATGATGATATGAAGAGGATACTCGACGATGCCAAGAACAGCGCCGAATGTCCTTCTCGTCAGTACTTTGAAGTTGAAGGTAGAAAAAAAATTGTCTTTTTTGAGTTCCGCCTTGATGAATACTGGAGTATCACCATGCCCACGTCTCCTGCCTTTCTTCGCCCTTCTGAACCATCATCTGCGTGCCATCACTTCTTCCTACACAACAGGAACCTGGGAGATGTGTTTCGAGTTTCAAAATCCTCTGCCAGTTACCGTTTATTCCAACAGAGACAGAAACTTCCAGTGGCCTTGTGTCACGGTATATCATTGTCCTAACGAAAGTTCTCGATCCTGGTTTTGGAAGTGACATATTCCCGAAACTGTGTTTGAGAGTCCAGTTTCATATTCGGCTAAAGATTCAGCTGCACACGAGGGTCCTTGTCCATTAGCTCGTTCTGTTGGCCGATTTGAACAGTGTTATTAAAACTTGAAGGTATCTTGAGGCCCGTGGTACTCTCCGTGCTCGGGATGTTGATTGGTGTGATTTGTTTGTAATGAAGTTATGAAGGACTATGGGCTCTGGCATGTCAATTTAAGCTTACTGGGCCGTTGACCAAGATGTTTCCTAGTATTCTATCGCCATTTAAACACTCTAGGTTACTCTCATCCGTTTTTCGCAGATCTGACCCTATGGCCGAATTTTATGGCGCAGCCGTGAGCGAATGGGGAGCAGTCTGTTCTGGAGTTGCTGATCCTGCCGGCCAACTTATTGGTCACTATGGTAAGTCTATGGCTAACTCTTAGGAGTTTCAATGGCTATGGAATCGACTTAATTATTTTCGGCTGTTGTTCACTGAAGTTCCTACTCCTAGCCACTGATACGAGGTACGTTCCAGCAACTTACCTATAGATTTGGCCCGGTGAAATCCTGGACTCTGCTATTATCGACATTGAGCACAAGCGGTCGACTCTCTCGCGCATTTCTCTGAGTTCGTCAAACCGGCTATCATCCTCAACTGCCTCTGCCATATTTAAATAGTATCTCGTGTGTATCGAAAGCATAGTTGTCTCAACTTGAGATATCTTACGACTCACAGAATCATTGGTCGGTTTTGGTTTGAGAGTGAGAGTTGTAACTTGTGAGTGGGTAACTGTGCTAGATATTTTGCTACTCGACGATCTGATTGTATCAAAGTTGGATTGCTGTGGTCGGAGACTGGTCTTTATTCTTCACGGTATTATATTAAAGCTAACTTCCAGAGAGTTTTTGACTGTGTTCTTCATCCTCGATTGTTACTCTCCCTCATTGCATGGTTTTGAGTAGTCGCCTCTTATTCTTCTGATGATATACAACTGGCCGAGCAGTACGAGGCAGTGATTCGAGACAAAGAATGATTTGCAGAGGGTTATTGGGCAAGTATCAAAGGCTTTCTGTTTCGAGTGAAGAATTGATGGGAGAATGGCGTTGTCTAGCTTGGCTATCAACTACTGATCGACGATCCACTCTTTGACTATTGTGGAATGACGGGGTCTGATCTGTTGTCGCTGGTCTGTTTCAAAAGGGACTCTACCCTGCTACCTATGCTTTTGACTCCAAGAATAGTCGATAGGAAGAGATGTGGGATATTGATCGACTGATTGGATCGACTTGGTTTATGTGACGGGCGGAGTGCGTGATTTTGTTTGAGTTGTGTTTGGAAGAGCGATGGTTGGTCAAGGTCGTGGCCAATGCTTCTTTACATTGATGCTGAGGGACGAGGTCGTGTTTGCACGGGTATCTGTGGGAATATTCAGGCATGGGAAGATGAGTTTCAGCATCGCTTCTATGGTAGGGGTTTGTGTTGATGGTGAAAGGTGGGCCATTCAGCGATGGTATTTCAGTCACCAAGAGAAGTTGCCGGTGAACTGAGGGAGTTTTTGAGATGGATTGAGATCATTGAGTTCACGCCAGCACTATTGAATATTGATGCCAGGGGAAAGAGGTATCAAGTACAAGTTATCTTACATCTCAGAGGTCTTTTAAGCAGGAACAGATGATGGGTATTCGTTAAGGTTGTCCACGGAGAATTTGATTGCCGACGTTGCTTGCTATTGATGTCAATGAAAGGGAATCGACAGCCTGAGCTTCTTGAGAGGATTGGTTGCCTGAGGAAGGGACGACGTGTGATGGATTGATACGGTAGAGTTTTCGCCGACTGATATCTAGGAAAGAGTTGCTTTTGGCTTTCTAAGGAAGTGTTTGCATAGAGAGCAGTGCGCAAAGAGTTTCGAGGGAATTTGTTGGTATCCATGGGCGGAGTGAGATGCTACGGGGGAGATGTTGATTACTAGCTGAGGGTATTTCATCTGGACTGATGGTCGTTGTGGATATTCTATCGAAGATGGATGATAGGATTCCATAGTCGACGGCATGGGATTGAAGACCGGCAGATAAGCAACGAAGACCGGCAGATAAGCAACGGGGGTTTCTTTGGGGTTGTTTGTCGAGGAATAATGTCTGCGGAGAGTCTGAAGATTCCAACGTTGATGTACCTTTTGGAGTCATTGAAAGAGCAACGACAGAGCTTCTCGAGAGAATGGATAGTGGATTCATTGAAGGTGTATTCTGTCAATATGGGGAGTGTGAACGGGTGTTGTCATAGGTTGAATCTCCAAAAGTCTTTGTCGTTTCTCGAAGCTCGGTCAATGTTGATGGTATCGAGGCAAGGGTTGATTGGAGTTCTGGGGATTCATTGGAGGGTGTCTTCTGGGCATCAAGAAGAGTTTATGAATGTTCTCGTCGGTTTTCAAGGAGAGTTTCGTTACTGTTGATTCATTTGAATGTGATGAGAGCGATTGTTTGAGTTTGTCGTTGGACTATGGTTGTTTATCGAATGTGAATGAAAGGGAAGGTGTGTTTTCAATAGAAATTAAGTGAGTGGTAACCTGGAGGGGCTGAAAGTTGCAGGATTGTCTTTGGTGCATTTGCCCCTGTCGCTCCTCTCTTTCTACACTCTCTTACTCTGAGCTCAATCCTACTCGATTCTGTCGTTCCTACTCTATTCTTCAGGTCGAATCTGGCCAATTTTCACTTGGTCCCCTTTAAATCGTTGGCAAGGATGGAGTTTGAATGAGCTCGTTGAAGTAGGTCTAGTTGGAATTCACGAGCTATTACGAAGTATCCAATCCAGTCATTCAGAAACACGAGCTTCAATCCAGCTAAATTTCGTAGTTCTTGTATTCAAAGCCTCTCACGTGAAAATTGACTCTGCAATAGCTTTTTTCTGACCCCCTGACTGTGCAATTACTTGGCATTGCGTCATGTACAGCTTTTCGTGCTTAGATTGACTCTTTCACAAGAAAATTACGTCACTTCCCCTTTTATGAGTCGTCGCAGCTTTTGGTTACGTCAGTTACGGATGAAATGAAGCTGCAAAAAAGCTGAAAAAGGTTTGTGTCCATCCGAGGTTTTGAAATGCCATACTTGTAAAGAAGGGAGAGATTAGCAATTTTATAAAAGATATCCCCAGCGTCACTGACTGCGGTTAAACGAGGGTGTGAATCCAGCTTTACGCATTACGAGCCCTAGGAGGTCGTTAGTATACATCATTTGCGCAAAAATCAATATTAACTGGTTTAGTGATTGAAAGGAACTAGCGACTGGTGTTAGACACTTTGAACTTAATGCCTTCATAGTGCGCGGTGGTTTATTCGTGTATCGATACCTTTTAGGAATCAATAACATAAACGAGGAGGGAGACCGAGCAGTAAGTTGTACGTCAACTTGCAGTTTAGACCCCACCATTTCAATCTGTAGCTAGAGTTTCTCATCGTCATATGAGATGTCTCCAGCCTCAGTGCGAACGTAAACCTTTAAAGGCCAACAATCAGTGCTTGTTGTGTCAATTCTTACCAGGTTTGATGGTGCTTAAACAGCTGGTCAAATCGGCACTTCCAAGGGGTCGTTCATAGTGACGATACAGAACTCTTGTGCCAACTCCGATAAGTCGTATCTCGTCTTTACGAATTCACGCTACTCATAATTTGAATTGATACAGCAAGTAGAGCTTACTTTGAAACACTTGAAAGATCGGAAATTGAAAAACTCCAAGATTTCTTCCAAGTGCGAAAAAAAAACTCAAATCACTTTGTTTATGCAAAAGTTTCCCATTATGGAAGGGCTAGCACTGAATTCGCCTATTTACTAGGGGGAGCAGCCCACATCCTGGAACATTTGTA
>OFKU01000003.1_pt1:0-2500 | contig 15132 bp, 15 predicted proteins | sample 1540641 | NCBI WGS metagenome assembly OFKU01 (sample SAMEA104347424, study PRJEB22522) | marine metagenome | biome: marine biome; feature: marine water body; material: sea ice | collected 2015-09-16T00:00:00Z | depth 1.5 m | reverse complement strand
GAAATTCGTCGCTCAACAAGTTCGATCGGTCCGTTCTGTCCTCTGAGTGCTAGAGTCCATGCTTCCATCCTCTCACTTTACTCGACCGATTGTTGCTCAGCACCTCTCACTTCCCTCTCATTTAGACAAGATTGTCCAAGATTGCGTCTCGGTCTTCCTCTCCTCAAGGACGATCAACCCGCATCGTTCTTCATATTCTTTCCAACGGTGACCACCCTACTCTACTTCCCTCGCATCCTTGGATCTCCGTTCAAGCTCGTCTCGACCGATATCAACCCAGCAGCTCCTTCCTCGATCAGCATTTCCATACAACGACAAGTTTTCTGGCTCAGCGCTGCTCGGCTCGTCGTTGCTCGCTCTTCAGCTTCACTGTGGAACGATTAAAGCTGGCGGCATAGAATAAAGCTGAGCGGCAAGGCTGGCAGATTCTTGTGGCTAGGAGGCAAGGACGAGAGAAGATCAAGATGGTTAATGCGAGCTTTAGTTTGCTTATAATTTGATCATTGTCTTGCCTCTACTTCTCTCCATTGCTCCAAACTAAGCCCAAGTTGATGAGGGAACACCGAGCACCCGCCCTTTGTTGCAGCCCTGTGTTGCTTCCTTCTGTGTCTTATGGGTTAGCAGTCGATAAAGCCAGAGAGGGATAAAAGCTGCAACTACGGCCATACACACCAGAACATACCGCATCCCGTCCGATCTGCGAAGTCAAGCTGGTGATGGCTCGGTCAGTACTGTGGTGGGGGACCACACGGGAATACCGGGTGCTGTAGTTTTTGCTCTATCTATTCTATGGCGAATACCGGGTGCTGTAGTTTTTGCTCTATTCTATGGCTAGCTCTATTCTTTTTGCTCTAAGTCTCTAGCTCTATTCTTGGCTCTCTTCTTTTTTCAAGTCTGCTCCAAAATTTGATGGTTGAATGAGCTCGGCCCATCTTTCAATAATCAATAGAGAGTTCTCATGGCAGGCTCTGATCTTTCTTCCTTTCTTGGCCTCTTGGCAGTCTCCGCTCGCTACGTCGTTCTTAAGAGATCTCATCTGCCTCGACATCTTCTCTTCAATTCGAGAGAACAATGGACTATTGGCTAAACTCAATGGAGCTCTATTGAAAACCTATCTGGATAATAGCTAACCCCTTGCCCGATCTCATTTTCATTCTCTTGCTTCTATTCACACTTTCCTCCGCCCAAACCTTCAGCGTGTCGACGAGACAATTAACCAACACTGCTTCGTACCGAGCACCTAGTCCGGATCCCAACGCACTCCTCTGCTTGACCAGAATGTATCCAGGCGCCAATTCCAAAGTATAACTCGGTCAATTCTGCTAGGTGATAGAAAGAGGTCGAATTGAGCGGAGGATCCTTCTAGCATTGTATTCCAGGACAGGGTTTCCAAAGTAGATAGTGATTCCAAGTGCAATTGGCCGATATTCTGGTCGAGGTGAGATAATATAATTGTAAGACAAGATAGCTCTAGCTAGTAGAGCTACCTATCAGAGAAGAGGGGTGCGAGCTGGTCTTGAAAGTGTACGTTGTGTAAGAGTCAAGTAGAAGGAAGAGAAAGAGGGATGGGCGATCGTGGTAGTAGATTAACCAGTTTTGTAACACAGGAGAGGTGGATAGCTCCATTGGAAGAACCATATATTATTTAGAGTGACAAGAGTGCGTGTGTTGATTCTCTGATGGAAGAGAAGCAACGAGAGCGAGGTTATTGAGTGATGAAGCCAGTTGGGCCACAAGAGGTCGTATCGAGAAGAAAAAGATGTTGGTGGTATGAGAATAGGCCCTTTAAGAAGGATAGATGCGAGGATTAGGGTCGCACGAACTATTTACGACTTGAAGGGGATAATTTTGGAATTTGAGATTGAAAAAAAAAATTGAGCAGAGTGTTTGATAAGCGTTGGTACTGCCCAATAGATCTATTCTCTCTCTGCATTTAGAAGTGAAGAGAGAAGAGATATATAAGACAGTACTTATTGCTCTAGATTGGAAAAATCGAGGGATCTGGAGTGTCAATGGTCAGTTTTTGATGATAGAAAGTAGTTTGAGTGATAAAGATAGAGATTGGTGTGTGTAGTTGGGGTGTGAGTACTTGCTGAGTGTGGTTGTTGCTCCAGCGCCGTGTCGTCCGGTCGCGCTCGGACCGCGCCCCAGCTCCACAACCATCCACAGCAGAGAATCCCCAAATTTGACACTATCAAAGGCATGTGTGAATATCAGTACTCGCAGAGTTCTCGACCTAGAATCACTGTAGTTAGAAGTGCGGTACAAACAAGAGGAAAGACACAGGATAATGCTTTTGCGATTCATAGGCCAATGTCGATTCAGTAGTGTTTGAGAAAGAGCACCTTCCGAAAGTCTTCGCCAATGTCGATTCAGTATATCTAGCCTGGGAGTAACGCCATTTCCACAAGCCTGCTCCTCAAAAGTCCACTAGAGAGTTAGAACTCACCTTGAAGGGAATTCAAAAGTCCACTAGAGAGTTAGAACTCACCTTGAAGGG
>OFKU01000002.1_pt1 | contig 17831 bp, 13 predicted proteins | sample 1540641 | NCBI WGS metagenome assembly OFKU01 (sample SAMEA104347424, study PRJEB22522) | marine metagenome | biome: marine biome; feature: marine water body; material: sea ice | collected 2015-09-16T00:00:00Z | depth 1.5 m | reverse complement strand
CCATTTTAAAGAAGTTGGCCCCAGCCTTTCGTTCTCTCTGCCTCTACCCCAGGTGGTGTCCTTTTACCAGGAGAGTCTACGAGCCCATCTACGGCCAGCCAACGCACAACGAGCAGCTCACGTCGAGCAACTCACGTCAAGTTGCCATCACCTTGAGCCTAAAAATACAACAACAACAACAGCTTAAACACCTCGTCATCGTGGCTCTGTTCGCTCCCTCTGCCCAACAGTGACCCCAATATTGCCCGCAGAAACAGACACTTCATATCAGCTCTGTTCAAACGACGCAACGAAAAAACTTTTGAATTGACAGTTTGGAGATCCACCAAGCCGTTCGGTTTCCAAGTATCCGCGAAATCCCATTGTCAACACCCTTCGCCTCCCATCCATTGAACCGAGATCTATTTCGAATCAAGTCAACTTCGAGTCTGCCCAGTCATGGTTTCGAGTCCCAGTCTTGAGCCTACTTGAGTTACATTTTGAGTCACTCAATCGAGTCCCATTTGCACCAGATTTCTCAGCCCAGTGCAATCCAAGACAAACATCCATTTGTCACATTAACTCTCCATCCGTGTCATCAAAACGGCCCGGATCCACTCAAGTCTCATTACACTTCGGTGCATCCACATTACCACCACACACGGTGTATCCAACGTTTGAAGTTTCGACCAGCCATTTCTCCTACACGGCTTCCAGAATACAACAACAACAAAAGACTACGACATCCATTCTCACATTGGCTGTCCATCCGCGTCCCCCAAACGGCCCGGATCTACTCAAGTCTCAGCACACTTCAGTTCCAATGTGTCTTTGCGACCCACGTTGTATCTGACGTTTGGCAATTCATCAAGCCGGTTCCTCATAAACCGCTCCAAACAGTCCTATCCCCTCTATAGCCGCTCGCTGCTGGTATATTGAAGATATTGGTGGCCTTTTCATTTCCTTCCAACCCTGACATCTTTTCGACCCTGCTCCCGACCCACGAGTCACTCCAGTCCCAGAACTAGAGTCCCATTTTCACAACCATTTTCTCGAGTCCACGATCCAAATTGAGAAGAAATTCTGGGTTTAGTAATCAGTCGCTCCAGTTGGCACTCCGACCTTACATACCCCCAGTTACTTCAACCGCATCACTCAAGTCCCATTCCAGCTTCTGTCCTCCGTTGGTTCGAGTTGGTAAACTTCAGTCGGTTTAGTCAATCTTTTGCTCCGTGGAGTTCCGACTGCAGATCCGAATCCGACCTTCGACAGCTGATCAAGTCAGTCTGCCAATTTTCGTTTTTCAGTTCCTATCAGCCGGTCCATTTGAAGCTTCTGTGCGACGGTCGAACTCTCCCGGCGAATTGTGCAAACTGAACCAAACTGTTTCGAGTCTATTAAGTGCGCATATTAATAACTGCAAACCCAAGGATAGCAAAACTTGATTGCCACCACCGGTCTGCGATCTTGTGGCGCTACTCCACTCTTTCAGTGTTCAGCAAGTTCGATTCGCTGTATATAACGTTGTGGGTATCCTGAAGTCCCGCCTCCACCGACCAAGCTCAGCCAGTCTGCAACCGTTCTTGAGGTTTCTGTAAGCCGGTTTTCAAGTTTTCTTTTTCGATTTCAATTGTGGGATTGCGGTCTCGATTGGCAGAGCTCAGTATTTCTAGTACGCACCCCTAGCCAGATTCGATTGTTCGGTGCCCGTCAACAACGGACCACTATCAGTCGCGCCTTGACCGTAATTTCTCCCGTGGGGCATCCAGTTCAAGTTTCCATTGAGTATTTTCAAACAAATCAAGTTCCAAACCACCAACTTCGGCTATTAAAGTCATTTTAAAGAAGTTGGCCCCAGTCTTTTGTTCTCTTTGTCTCTACCCCAGGTGGTTGCCTTTTACCAGGAGAGTCTACGAGCCCCTCTACGGCCAGCCAACGCACTACGAGCAACTCACGTCGAGTCACCATCACTTCGAGCCTATTCCGTCCGAGTCACCTGCAGACGACGCAACTCGCACCAGAACAGGCACCTACCTCTCTCGAGTCACCTGCAGCCAAAGCAACTCCAGTTAGGTTAGGAGTACCCAAACATGTCCATGTATGAGTACAACTCCTGTGGCGAGCCGCCGCCCACACGCCAGAGTCAGTCGAGCAGGGAAGCGGTTCCATGGGGCCACTCAATGTTCAACCTACCCCACCGCGTGTCCAGCAGTGCCGCCCCCTAGCAAAACGTCATTTCTTCTTCTCAACTCTGAAGACCATCCAAAGCACAGACGGATCCTATGTCAGCAAAGTTGGTGCCCTCTCCTCCCGGTTCAAAGTCTAGAGAGGACAGTAACACATAACAGCCATGTACATGTACACATACAATTCGAGAAACCGAAATGAGCAGCCTCCTCTACCCCACCGCCAATCCAGCAGGGAGGCGGTTCCATGGGGTAGCTTCACGCTCAGCCTCCCCAATAAAGTTTCGAGCAGTCCCGGACCACTCCAGAGACGCCATTTCTTCTTCTCTACCTTGAAGACTATCATGAGCGCGAATGGATCCTATGCTCACAAGATAGGTGCCTTTGCTTCCAGATTCGAAACGGGTGAGATCCTCCTCCGTGACGCACATGGCCAACTAGCCCCAATGTATGATGAGACCAGTCGCCAACCGATTTGGGACAGCCCGGCTATCCAGATTAGCAATCCGGTCAAGATGAATGAGGATGGAAATGGAGTCAGCACTCCTAGCCTAATGGAAAAAATGCAACCAGCATCAGTTAGGCAACTCGCGACTTCTTGCGCTGTCCTCCGCTTCGACCTTACTATTGACCCAACCACCGCGCCTACGGAGAATGCGTGGAATCCAGATTCGCTCTCAAAGCAGGAGTAGCCATCCCAGACATTGTCAGAACAAATGAGGTTGCCCCACCAATGACAAATGTCCGTGAACTCCTCAAGGACAAAGACCTCCTGCTAGCGATCCAAGGTTACACTGGAGCCAACCCAATCGTTGGCACCATCAAACCAACCAAGGCTGGATCAACATGGCTGGAATGCTTACCAGAAGCTTGGACACAACGGGTCCACGAGTATTACCTCCAATGCGTATTTGCCATCCTCTCGAAGCGACTTCAGGAATTGTTTGTGGGAGATGTCCTGGACACTACCGTCCAACAAGATCTTGCCAGTTGCAAAGCACGACCAATTGCACGGTCACGGAATACTATGAGGCGTTCACCTCCATCATCACGGGATCCCCATACGACAAGACCATACCATTACCATTTGACATCGGGGAACTATTCTTTGCAGGAGCAAACGCAAACCTGATCCGCATGATCCACAGCGACACCGTAACCCTCCCCATTGCACCAACGGAGGAACCTTTGCACCAACCAAGGAACGCGTTTCGTCAGCTCTACGTCATTTAAACACCATCAAGGACCTATTGATAGCGGCAGAAGAAGGCAAGGTACAAGTCATCAACGGTCAGATCTAAGCCATGACAGGCAACCAGCGGCCCCGTACCAACATGGCAACCCCACCAATGGTGAACATGGCGGCTCCGTTCCAGTTCAACCCAGGCGCAGCTACGGGAAACGAGTTGACACCAAGTAACCCAGCGGTGTTCCACTTTCACCCAGGGATGATGAGAGACCAACCACCACCGGCATACCAACCGGAGCGCGGGTGGCCGAGTTCGTCGGCCACCCCACATACCAACCTAAGAGTGTGTGGCCCCACGGATACGAAACACTGGAAACCCAACATGGAAGCATGGACGATGGAGCTATCTTTCATACAACGGCGAGCTACAACTGTGAATCAAGGACAGAACAGGAAGCGATGCTAGCTGCTGCCATTGTTCTCAGTGTTGCTGAATCCGTCATCCGCTGCACCACAAAGACATCCACGCCACCCGAATGCTGAGGATGTCACGGTATACAAAGACCTTCACGAACACCGTTTCCATTTGTTCAAAGATTGCCCTCACAAGACTAGAGTTTCTATCGGCACCTTCACGAGTACAAAGAGTTCATGCGCCAACAACCAGAAACAACTACCACATGTTCTCTCTGTGGTGAACGCTTTCAACCTTATTTCCATGGACAAAGCCAAAGTGGTCTCTGTCTGACCGCGATCATCACCTACTAACTACCCTACAAGGTCAATGGTTGCGCCGCTACCATCTCAATTGGACTCGCCAAAAGGAACGGCCTCCAACACCATCCTAAGTCACCCATTCCTGCGCACCACGCAAGCCCACATTGATCACAAACATAACGCCATCACGCTGAACAAGATTGGAGCAATGCTCACAATGGTTGACCACACCAGCGTCAACTCCTAATAGCGATGCTCTGCCATCGTTGCCATTCTTGATGCCGTCTCAGCAGCCATCTACCAAGCCACCCAACAAACTAACTCGAGCCAAAGCAACCCACCATCAGTGGAGCCATACATGATGTCACACCAGCAGCCATTTTGTGATGCCAACACGGACGCCGCCCTCAGAACTTTCGTTGAGGAAGAAGCTCGGGTGATCGACAAAACCATCCATGATGCCACCTCTGATGCCATCCTCAGAACTAGTGACCAGCCATCTCTGATGCCATCTTCGAAGCCTTCTCCCAAACTATACACAAACAGCCCTTTTGTGATGCCAGCAGAACCTTCATTGCGGAAGAGGAATGCTCTGGTGATCATTTGCTGCCTAGCTTGTTTGTCAATGATGAGAAGTGACATTGTCAAAGCCATCCACGATGCCGCCACTGATGCCATCCTCAGAACTAGTGACCAGCCATCCCTGATGCCATCTTCAAAGCCTCCTTCCAAACCTTTTGACAATACCAAGCTCGAAGCCAAGCAGCAAGCCACCTTCAAAACCATCTTCAATGCCATCCCTGGCCTGATTTATCTTCAGAACAGCCCGGCATGAAGCGCACACCTCTGATACCACCCTCACAGCCACCATCAGAATCTTTGTGAACGCCTAGCTATGCACCAAGCAACGCCTAGTAGGTCTCAATACAAGTGAAGAGCTATCTTTGAAGTCATCCTCAGATGTTTTCTCTGAAACCATGAGTGCAGCCACCATCAGAACCTTTGGAAATGCCTAGTTGTACATCAACTTTCAGCGGTTCCCTCTGCGATACCACCTCAGACACCATCACAGTCCGAGCTGCCTTGGGTGATCATTGCGTCAGAGCCTTTGCAGACACCTTTGGTGGACTCTCAGCTCCCGTCATCCACCCTCCCATTCGCGGTATTTTCTAAGACCCCATCGGTCCACTCTCAGCCTCCATCGGTGCCACCACCAGCAATCCCACTATCAGTAACCACGACGTTGAACTGAACCACTTCAAAGCCCTACAAAAATGCCAACGCTGCCTGAATTCTCTGATCAGCTCTCAGCAACCACTACATGTCCCTCATCTGTTACAAATAAAGAAAAACACCAGCAGCCACCTCCTGATGCCAGCACTGCCGCAACCCTCAGAACCTTCGTCTCGACTTTGGCCATATGACAGCACGAGGAGAGAGAAAGTGGTCCCGTCCGCATTTCAAATATCATATTTTGGTGCATCGGCAACCCAAGTAACTCAAATCAACAACAATATGGAACAAAATGAAGAAAAAAAAAAAGAGAAAAAAAAAAGCGAAAAACCAAGTACACCCACCATTGCCCCACATTTGTTACTCATCTACCACCTCACCCACCGGAAGGGAGCCAGGTCGATTAGCCAGAAAGCGTGATTCCCTCTGCGTCGAAAAGCCTGCTTTCCATCCACGGTGTGCCCATCGGACGATTAGACAGGAAAGGTCACTCATCACGGCCATCCCCCTGCGTCGAAACACCCGTGCTCTTTCTCCCCCAGTTGTTACCTCACCCCTCCACACGACCATGGAAGTGATGAAGGGCGATTAGACAGAAGCGGTGACTCCCTCTGCTTCCAAAACCCCGTATCCTGTCCCGTCGTTCCCAATATAGCAAGCACTATTCGAACTATTAGTAAGCATCCCAGCTGAACGTACTAGATTGATTGTAGAGACCTGTTCTCTTCGACCCTTCCGCCGCCAATGACGAGGTGTCAGCCAGTGATTTGCCTTCGGGAGGACGCGTAGCAGGCTTATGACTCATTGGATGGTGGCCATATGACCGCACGAGGAGAGAGAAAGTGGTCCCGTCCGCATTTCAAATATCATATTTTGGTGCATCGGCAACCCAAGTAACTCGAATCAACAACAATATGGACCAAAAGGGACCCGGCTGATCCGCATTCGAGGTCTGCAAGTCATAAAGCAGATCCAATCGGGTGCTCACCGTCAACCGTGATTGGAAATTTCTTATCGGTCACATACGAGTATCAGCCACGGAGGGACACGTTGGACTCCCCGAACGCAAGTCTTGTTCATTTTTATCTAAAAAACTTGTCATCTCATTTATAACAAGAGGGGATATAACGTGGCAGGAGTCATCACAGTGCGTGACTGAGTTAAGCCCGTCTGTCCAGACATGCCGTCTGTCCGTCGTGAGAGACGTGCAGCGTTCTGTGGCCAGCAGGAGCCGGCATAAGAGTACGCAACAATCCAGAGCCATCTACGCTCACAATATCTACAATCTACCGTTTGATCTCATACAATTATCTACACCGTGGGCTATTCCCACGTTATATGGAGTCCTGCCTAGTGCAGACAACCCCGAATCGCCTGATTCGCAGCCACCAATTCTGGAAACATTTATGCCTAATTTTTCCTGGTAGGAATTCTACGTATCTTTCCAGTCCCAAACAAGAACTCCACACGTGTCCCATTCCGAAACTAACCACAGCCCCCGGTAGCTTGGAACCCGTGCTGCCTGTTGCAATCAACAACACTCAGGTTTTTTCCCTTTCCCGTTGACCCTATCACCCTGGGATTGTCTCCTCCAAGCAAACATCCCATACGCGAAAGCATTCGAGTACCCCCCTATCGACAGTAAACGAATCAACCTTCAATTTGACCCAGTGGAACTTGAAATATCTCAAGTTACCCACCAACAAGCAACAGAAATCACAAACTTGACTCTCACTCCCCGAAAAGTGCTCGCAGCCTGTTACTGCCGACTCAAGTCCGCTCCATCTTCCTACTCGACGACTTTCATTAACTGGACTTGTTGCGATCAGGCGTGTTTTTAGCCCATCGTCTCCAGAACAAACCGCCATTGTCAACGCACACGACCCTACTAACCCCCATCACCACACGATTCTCATTCTCTTTGGTCAGGTTAGTCGGTTCAGTCCTTTGAGTCAAGCAACTCGACCCAAATTCCGAATTCCCCCTTCACTCGGATTCCAGATTCCGTCAATTTCGGATTCCAAATTCCGTCAATTTCGGATTCTCTCCGATTCCGGATTCCTCATTTCACTCGGATTCCAAATTCCGTAAATTTCGGATTCTCTTCGATTCCGGATTCCTCTTTTCACTCGGATTCCAGATTCCGTCCATTTCGGATTCCAGATTCCGCAAATTTTCCAGTCCTTCGAGTCACTTCCAGTCCTTTGAGTCAAGGTTTTTTTTCGGATCTCGGCCGAGTCAACCGCATCACTTCAGTCCCGTCCCGACGTCTGTCCTTCGTCGGTGGATCCTAGAAGATCAAGTTTGGGTCCGTTTAGTCAAACAAATTTTTTCTTGGAGTTCCTACCGTGGTCACGTTCTTGATACCAACTTACTCGCCATAGGACCATATACGACGCAAGTCTATCCCTCCGAAGCAGTTCGCCAATTTCGAGCTCATTTCCAATCGGCCGGTTCCAGGACGATTTTAGTGCGACGACTCGGTCAAGCCAAGTGGAGCGCCTCGCTAGGGACAAACGTTTTAGACTCGCTCTATCGCCGGTTAGAGTACCTAAGTGAGTTTTTAAAAAGCAAACCCTTCGATCACCACCACCGGTCCGTGATCAAGGCGGCGCTTCTCCACTCTTTCAGTTCAGCAAAAAGGGACAAACGCTTTTGGGTTAACATTTTCGGCAAGCTAGGGACAAACGTTTTAGACTCGCTCTATCGCCGGTTAGAGTACCTAAGTGAGTTTTTAAAAAGCAAAACCTTTGATCACCACCACAGGTCTGTGGTCAAGGCAGCGCTTCTCCACTCTTTCAGTTCAGCTTGCTCGCCAAGACCGGTTAGGTTGGAGCTTTTAAACATCAACCCTTTGATCACCCGTGGTCAAAGAAGTCTACTCCAATCTTCCAGTTCAGCTCTCCACTGCTATTTCAACGTGATCAATCCTTCTAGACACTTTTCCAGTGTTGCCCCTCCGACCCAGTTCAGCCAGTCCGCACCGGCCTCAAGGTTCTATAAGCCGGTCGACCCCCCGTTTCCGTTCTAAGCACTTGAATTGCAGTCTTGATTGGCAGAGAAACGTACTCAAGGTACCGCCCTCTAGTCAGATTCGATCGATCGGTGCCCCCCTCCAAAGGAACACTATTGACCGCGCCTGGACTGTAATTTCTCACGTTTCCCGCTGCCTGGCCCCCCTACTCGGCGTCCAGTTTCTATAAGTCCCACAACACCAACTTCGGCTCCTAAAGCCATTTTAAAGAAGTTGGCCCCAGCCTTTCGTTCTCTCTGCCTCTACCCCAGGTGGTGTCCTTTTACCAGGAGAGTCTACGAGCCCATCTACGGCCAGCCAACGCACAACGAGCAGCTCACGTCGAGTCATCATCCCTTCGAGCCTATTCCGTTCGTGTCACCTGCAGACGAAGCAACTCGTACCAGAACAGGCGCCTACCCTTCTAGAGTCACCTGCAGACGAAGCAACTCCAGCTAGGTTAGGAATACACAAACCCAGACCATGTCGATGTATGCTTACAACTCCCGCAACCGAGGCGAGCCACCGCCTACACGTCGAAGCCAATCTAGCAGGGAAGCCGTTCCCTGGGGCCACTCAACGTTCAACCTGCCCTACAGAGTGTCGAGCAGTGCCGCCCCCCTAGCAAAACGACACTTCTTCTTTTCAACTCTGAAGACCATCCAAAGCGCCGACGGATCCTATGCCAGCAAAGTTGGCGCCCTTGCCTCCAGGTTCGAAACCGGAGAAATCCTGCTCCGGGAAGCCCACGGACATCTGGCCCCAATGTACAATGACGCCAGCCGCACCCCCATCTGGAATAGCACAGCCTTCCAGATCAGCAACCCAATTCTGATGAATGAGGACGGGAAACGAGTCAACGTCCCTCTTGCCACAGACCCGATATCGGTTAACGCACTCCCCAATTGCGCGTTCCTCAGGTTTGATCTAGTCATTGATCCATCCACCGTCCATGGAGAATGCCGCGAGTCCCGATTCACCCTAAAATCTGGCGTTGCCATCCCCGACATGGTCAGGACTAATGGTGTCTCCCCACCCATCACAGACGTCCGCGAACTCCTCAACGTGAAAGACCTCCTGGTAGCCATCCAAGGTTTCACCGGCGCTAGCCCGATCGTTGGCAACATCAAACCGCCAGAAAGAGGATCAACATGGCTCGAATGTTTACCTGAGGGATGGACTGCACGCGTCCACGAGTACTACCTCCGGTGCATCTTTGCTATTCTCTCCAGGCGTCTCCAGGAATCCTTTGTGGGTGACGTCCCGGACACCACAGTCCAACAGGACCTCACGGGATGTAAACAGACAATTTTTGATGCAGCTCTCCGCCGCACGGTAAACCGAACAATCACGGAATACTACGAAGCATTCACCTCCATCATCACAGGATCCCCGTACGATGAAGATAAGCCCTTCCCTTTTGACATAGGCGAACTCTTCTTCGCCGGTGCAAACCCAAATTTAATTGCCATGGTGCATAGCGACAAGATCAACGTCACGGCCGCCACTCCCAACGAACGCGTTTCAGCCGCCCTTCGCCGTTTAAACACCATCAAAGACGTGCTGATCGCTGCAGAAGGGAAGGTCCAGGTAATTGATGGTCAAATCCAAGCTGTGACAGGGAACCAGCGACCACGGACAAACATGGCAATGGCGAACATGGTGGCGACTTTTCCTACCTCGCCCCATCACCAGCCGCCCTTCTATTTTAACCCTGGCGTCTCAGTCCATAACGAACAAGCCACAGACCCAGCTGTCTTCCATTTTCATCCAGGCAAGTCGAGCTTACCTCACTCAGCCTACCCAACAGCCCAAGACTGGCCAACAGGAACCCCACCATTGGAGAACCATGGCCACGGAGCTGTGCACATGGACCTTGCTGCTATCTTCCACGCAACGGCTAGCTACAACCCAGCCACCAGGACAGAACAGGAAGCCATGCTTGATGCAGCAATTTTCCTTAGTGTCGCCGAATCCGCCATCCGTCGGGCAACACGGGCATCGGCACCAGCGGAATGCTGGGGATGTCACGGCATCCAGGACCTTCATGAACATCGATTCCACCTGTTCAAAGACTGTCCTAACAAAACGAGAGAAGACGTGAAGCCAAACTTCTATCGGCACCTTCAAGAGTACAAGGACTTCATGCGCCAACGACGACAGTCTGGCGACATGACCCAATCCTACACCCCAGGAGCACGCCCCGACAGCGGAGTCATGGTCAACATGGTCAACACGACACAGTGGCAAACTCAAGGGTTCCCATCGGCAGAGTCCGCTGACCTTGTCACAACCATCGCTAGCGCAGCCACAACACCCGCCGCAAGGAATGGATGTCTCACAGCCCTCGTCCATTCACTGGCCAACCCTCCAACAAAGAAACCCCAAGTGCACTGGCCTGTCCCGGTTACACATGCAGCCGCGGCAACAGACCACACAACAGAACAAACGCTACCCCCGGAACCCAACAAGAAACCACGGACCGGCATTCATCACAAACACTACATGTTCTCGTTGTGGGCACAAGACTGGGGCGTGAACGCATTCAACCTCGTGGCACGAGAGAAAGGTCTAAGTGGCGGGATTCACAATTACATTGCCATCTCGCAAAACCTACCACACGTTCACCTACCCATTGGACCCATAGCTGAGACACCAGACGACAAAGGTGGACAGCTCATGGCGATGTGCGACACCGGAGCTGGACTCAACCTAGGAAATCTCCAGTATCATACGAGCTGCTACAAAATTGCTCCTCGACTGGTCGAATCATTCTTCACCTTCGCCGAGGAAGGTTTTGATCCCATCACCATTGGTGGCGTCGACGGCCAAAGCCAAGGCGGATTGAGCCTAACTGCCATCATCACGTACTGGCTCCCCTATGAAGTCGATGGACGCCCTGCCACCATCTCTATCGGGCTGGCCGAAGGCACCGCCACGAATACTATCCTGAGTCACCCGTTCCTCCGCACCATGCAGGCCCACATCGACTATGAACACAACACGATCATGCTCAACAAAATTGGCGCGAACCTGACCATGTTCGATCATGTACCCATGAAGTCTGAAGCTGCCCCATCAAGCGGAGATGGCAATCCCCAATCGTTCATGGCACAATTTCGGACCGCGCAACTACCAGACAAGAACTGACATGGACTCATCCCTTTGACAGATACGGATGACACCCAGTGCCGAAAGGCCGACAACCTCTTCACAAGTGACCTCTCCACTGATTATCTTCACATGATCCCTGACCTACACCACATGTTCGTTGGCCTCACCCAAGCCGAGGCAACACGTATCGTAACGATGGCCACAGCCGAGGTACACCCAATCGATTTCGCAACTGTTTTCACGGCAACTGACACCAACCACCCATCAACCATGGATGGGACTAATGACGTTGCCGCCGAGTCTCCAGCGACAGTTAACAAGGACGAGGCTGCTGACAAGAAACGGAAGGCAGTTGAAGCCACCCCTCCCATCCCACCTGCACAACGGCCAAAGGGAAACAAAGCTGATCCAGACCTACCTCAGCCTCTTGATGCTGCTGACATAGCCCTACCCCCGCCTCTTTTGCAAGATGGCCAAGCTCGGTTGTACAACGAGCAGGGAAAAGCCATCCAACACACCAAAGACAGCCTTCAGAAGACCGGCGAGGACGCAATGGACACACCCGACTCCAGCCCACCTCCGCCAGCCAAAGATGTTATTGAGGATTGGCTTGATGACGCGGCCGCCGTGGAACAAGGTTTTATCCGCACCGGACGGAAAACTTACCGGCCACCCCTCCCAAACCTCTACACGGGACCGGAGGTGGACGATGATCTGCTAGATGGCCATGATTGGGTGTACAAGGAGCATGGAAAAGCCCTGCGACACACCAAAGAGCCTCTCCCACCTCGCACCAACATCATTCAGTTCACCGACAAACCAGAATACGCTGAAGAACTTGCCAAGAACCTACGCCTTGAGGAGTGCCCGCTAGAAACCCAAGCCGCGGTACGAGACCTCTGTGTTGAATTCTGGGATTGTTTTACCCAGGATGGACTAGCATTCCCCATCCGCGGTTTCGAATTTGTTGTGGACACCGGAAATGCGGCACCAATTGCTTGCAAGACCCCACGATATGGCCCCCATGAGTCAAAAGTCATTATGACACTTGTCTATGCCATGGAGGCCAACGACATTGTGGCGAAATGTGTCAGCGCCTGGGCCGCCCTAGTTGTGCTAGCCTCAAAGGCCAATCAAGAAGCCATCCCATGGCATGAATATGTCTGGCGCCTATGCGTATCCTACCGTCGCCTCAACCAAGTCACCTGCGCTTACGCATACCCGATGCCAAGATGTGACGACGCAGTAGACGAGATTCCGCCAGGCATGCTGTTCTTCGTCTCATTTGACCTGGCCACCGGATATTGGCAAATCATCGCAGCCAAAGCCACCCAACACAAACTGGCTTTCTACACGCCAAATGGCCTATACACCTTCAAACGCATGCCAATGGGCGCCCTCAACGCAGCCCCCGTGTTTGTGAGTGCATCCAACACCATGAGACTGGAATGGAATCAAGGAGCCGCCAGGAAAGGCATCAACGTGGACCAAGCAGGCGCGAAAGTCATCGTCGACGACATCCTCGCATATGCCAAAACAATCCCCATCCTCCTATCCTACCTCCGCTGCGTCCTGACAACACTGCAACACTACAGCGCCACGGTGAAACTCAAGAAATGCAAGTGGTTCCATAGTCGCCTGTGTTTCGTCGGAGTGGATGTATGCGGCGCGGGCAACCTTCCAACCAAAGACAAACACGCAGCATTCCGGGCAATCCACCAACCCCACACGTTTGCGGACCTCCGTATGCTCATTGGGATGTTCGGTTTCTACTCCCGATGGCTGCCCAACTACGAGATCCGAATCGAGCACTGGCGTGCGATCTTGAAACAACAGCCCCCTCCTGGGTCAGCAACGCCAGCAGAGGAACGGGAAATCATAGCCCATCTGTGGGAACCCCCCGACCTCCTACTCCTGGAACAACTCAAAGAGGAAGTTATTGATGGACTTGTCCTCACCCGCCCAGACTACAGTCGCCGTTTCTACCTGAAGACCGACTGGAGCAAACACGGCATGGCAGCGGTTCTGTGCCAAGCGGACCCCAACTGCCCCGAATCGGTCGCAGCGGAGCAGTCCGAAAGCGCCGGAGGTCCATGTCTATTTGACAAAGCCAAGACTGGACCACGCCTGATCCCCATCCTCTTCATGGCCCGTCTCTGTACCACCCGCGAAGCCGACTACCACTCGTACAAGGGAGAGGCCGCCACGGGGAGATGGGCAATCAACAAGAACCGCAAGTTCTTGTCCTGGAAGGAGTTCACCTGGATCTCCGACTGCAGTGGCCTGCGCCAGTTCTTCGAAAGTGACGAGCATCGGGACCGCTACATCAACCGATGGCGAGCAGAGCTGCTCCAATACCACTTCACCATCTACCACCGTAATGCCAAATGGATTGTCGAATGCGATTTCCTTTCCAGGTACAACATGGGCTGGGACAAGCGACGGGAGGAGCACAATGCTGACCAACGCGCTCAGGCGGCCACCATAGCATCCAATGTCCCCGAAGCCACCATCCAGGTGTCCACGGTCTTGGCACACGACCCAGGGCCCGACACCAGCCTACCATTCTCCAATACCCCTATCCACCTCGTCGGACCCAGCAACCACCAGAACGTTTCCGAATGGGCACCCCTCGCAAGCCTCTGGGAACAGCACCGGCAAATTCTCGCAATCGACACCATCGGCTGCCCACTCGCAGAAGCACTCAACCTCACCCAGTTGACCTCGGTCCACATAACCGAGTTGGAAACCGACACGTCAGAGACCAGCCTCAGCACAACGTTACAACAGGAATGGCCAACTCAAAACCTTGATGTCTTCATGACAAACTTCCCCCAGCTGTCACCCACCGATCAACCAAAGTTCCATTGGCTGGTGGCAATGTACCCTAAGACGTCATCGGCAAGCGGCAGCAAGGACACACAGCTAATGGCGTGGTACCAACGCATCCTGACCACCGCTGCCACACTCAGAGAGCCATGTAACCTCCAATCCATCGTTATCCTTGGCCCCCTCCGGGTCCCAGATACGGCACGTTTACTCAGAACGGACAACTCCCTCCGCGAAACCTGGCCCAATTGGAAATGGACCAACTCATCCGTCTGCAACACCCCACATGGTGGCGCGATAGAGACCCAACACCAAGTCATTTGCCTGACTCGCCCGGGAGTAGCGGACAGATGGGATCACCCGCAAGCCACCGTTGAGACAGCTACCGGGATGAACCATGTCATCGGTCACCATCGCAACCGTGCCATGATACCACAGATGCTACAGCTCAGCAGCACGACAAACGCGGCATTGTCGAGCACAGCTGGTGACAAGTTTTCCAGCAGAGTGGTCAAACAAGTACGCCTACGACACAAGCCAGGACCAACCAACGGGTTCCCAGTATATGACCCCACCGGCCCTGCACCCTTGCTCTCCCACATCAATCCAGCCCAGGAAGAATTCTTTGATGCCCCCTTTGGCATTTGGCTCCCGCATGATGACCAGCAACAGAGTGACACATGCCGACCGGTACTCAGGCACGAGATCCCCCTACTCCTCGGCCTTTCAGAAACCCACACTTACCGTATGCTTCAAGCCCCGTGGCCAACCACGCTACAACGCCTCCGCGCAGTACCAGGCCATGAGGGTCTAGCAGCTATCTTGGACAGCCTGAGTGGAGCAGAAAGACGAGCTACAATGCACAACGTACAGCCATACGCAGGAATGATGATGGTTTCCGCGCTACAAGCAGCGGTCGTCCTGAACCAAGCCACCACCATCCCCCTACCCACCGACGAGGATTGGCGACAAGCCACAAATGACGACCACGACCTCAGCAGACTCGTGCAAGCACTCAAAGATGGCCCCCTCGGGTCTTTAACCAAAGCCGAACTGGTTGAGAAGGCCTATTTCGATGAATGGAAGCAAGAACGCCTCATAGTTGAAGACGGCATTGTATACAGATACGAAGTACGCAACAGGGCAAGCATCCGACAGCTGAGAACCCGGGTAGTCCCACCGACACTACGCCGAGTAGTCATCGTGGCCTGCCATGCCTCACCCATGGCGGGACACAGCGGAGTCCACCGTACAATGTATCGGGTCATCACCCGGTTTTGGTGGCCCTACGTTGCCCGAGACATCACCAACGGCGTCCTGGGGTGTGCCACTTGCCGCCTGGCAAACCACAACTCCCACGAAGCCCGCATGCATCTGTATGCCTTCACATGCGACGAACCATTCAGCATGATCTTCCTTGACATGTGGAAACCTGGTGATGTACCAGAGAAGGATGGCACCCGCGAAGTATTGACCATGCTAGATGGGATGACTGGGTTTGCCGCCGGCGCTTTCCTTGGAAAACCCATCACAGCCGAAGTGCTGGCAGATGTCACGTTCTCCCAATTCTTCTGCGTATTTGGCCTACCCCGCATCATCGTTGTGGACGCCGATAGCAAGTTTTGTGGCATCTTCACCAAAACCTTTGAGAATCTAGGCATTCATGTGGAAGTGGTCTCGCGCGAAAACCACAAGGCAGTGCGCAATGAACGGTTCCACAGATACCTCAACCGAGTGCAGCAGATCAACACCGCAGAAACCGGATCCTTCTTCCAGTGGAAACAAGGGGTGACATTTGCACTCTATGGATGGAATGCCGGCCCCATCGATGGAACTGACATCCCAAGATCAGTAGGAGCCATTGGACGAACATTCCCCTTTCCACTTGACACACAAACAAGACCAACCTTTGTAAACGGTTTCGAGGGCGCAAATGCAGCTGACTACCATGATGCCGTCCATCCATTGATTGCCAATCAACGGGAACTACTGCGCATCCTCAATGAAGAACGACGCCAACGACACCGGGATTTGAAGAACGACAGCATCACCGAACGCACATTTGCAGCGGGAGATCTCGTCATCGTCCGGAAACAAGTTCAATCAAACGCGGACAGAGGCATTGCCGGAAAGATTGTTTTCAAATCTCGGGGCCCCTACCGAGTCCTGGAACCCGCCAATCCTGGCAGCTACTGGATCCAAAAACTCCCATTTCTTGAAGGACTTGGCAGCACAGGCCGACGAGTGAAGGAGTCAGCAGCGCGGATGGAACGCATTCCCTCCACCCTCGTCATCCATAAGCGTCCAGACGGAGCAGATACTCGCCTAGCTTCCATGCGACACCCATTAGTCAACAACCCCATCCAGAAATGGCTAGGAGCAATCGATAGTGGTGCCTACCAACCAGCACCACCCACAGAAGACCACGCTTTTGTGAAGCTCGAGGACATGTGGAGTGACCCAATGGACGAGTCCGAAGATGAAGAAGAGGCCACAGGGCCAATGGACCCACCAACCGTGGAACCGTCAGCCCCAAGAACACGCCCACCGACCCGACACAGCATCCTCAACCAACTGTACCGAGCTATTTATCAGAGCCAAGACAAGCTCTGCTTCTTCGCGCATCAACCAGCAGGGCAAACTTCCGAGACCTGGTACCTGGTTCAGGTCAACCTGGACAAGACAGACCCGGTAGCAGCAAAAGAACTCGGACACTACTGGGTACACTGGATGATTCGCCACCACACAGACTCCCGAACTAAGCAAACTCGCATGTGCCGTTTCTGGCCAGAAGTGCACGAGCGCACAACCGACCCACGTCAGCCCTACGGACGAATTGTACCAGTCCGACCAGGCCGCCAAACCTCAGTCCTGAAGAGCCATGACCGCATCCTCTACGAAGACGATGTTGACCTCGCATCCGGTCTACTCCACGGCCCCATCAATTTCGATGGAGATGGCTGCTGCATCAGTGAACACCATTGGGCCGCCATGATCGCCAAAGCCACCCTCCGTGGCATTGACACAGTCAACGCCAATTCCGTTGAACCACTCTGAAGCGGCATGATACCAACACCATCAAACCAATCAAACTACCCTAAAAAAAGCTACCACTGAATGAGACACCACCTAATACATCCGTCAAAACACCCAGAAGTAATACCATCACACGATACCAATACTGCCAACTCCATCAAGCCACACTGAAAGGCAACCACTGAATGACACACCAACTGCCATATCCGTCAAAAGCACACCATGCACTGCTACCATCACACGATACCAATACTGCCAACTCCATCGAGCCCCCAACGAACAGGCCACATCAACACCAAAGAAAGAAGAAAGAAAAAAAAAAAAAAAAAAAAAAAAAAAAAAAAACAAAAACAAAAACAACAACAAAAAAAAAAAAAACAACAAAAAAAAACAAAAAAAACAAAAACACAACGTAGAGTAGCCACAGCTAAAAACAAAAAAAACTCACAACACCAGACTACAATAAAACCAAGTAACCACACGAGAACACACCACAAAAAACAAAGACAGAGACGCACAATAACACTGTAACAAA
>OFKU01000001.1_pt1 | contig 24440 bp, 15 predicted proteins | sample 1540641 | NCBI WGS metagenome assembly OFKU01 (sample SAMEA104347424, study PRJEB22522) | marine metagenome | biome: marine biome; feature: marine water body; material: sea ice | collected 2015-09-16T00:00:00Z | depth 1.5 m | reverse complement strand
GTACGTACTCTAAAGTAGTGTGCAGCAAACGATTTCAGGACTCACATCTGAAGGGTGATTTTGCCAGGTTACGATTTATTGACCGGAAATTTCTACCTAATTAGCCAGAAAATTCACCTAATTTGGTGATATTCTGGCTCATTATGTAACTCCATACATAATTTGGTATGGGCACTACACTCACTTAGTTATTACATCAGTCTTATTGATTGACATCCTAACCTATATGTTAAACATTTGACTGGTTTGGTAGAGCTTGGATAACTTATTTAACGCTATTACCTAATTATCCCACCATCAATCTAATAGTCAATGGATATTGACTTTCCAATCCACAACTCTTAACTCTTTTACTCCTTACCCTTTACCTGAATTTACACTTAACAACTACTTCTTCAATCCTATCACTGGCCTTTAATAGCCACAGAATACTTGGGTTCCTTCTCACATCTTTAACAGATTCGTTTTTTACTCTCCTATTCTGTCTCTTATGTCTGTTGTTACCTGTCCAGGATGCAACCGTGCCTTTACGGCTGGTCGCAGTATGTGTGTTCACCTCTATCAGTCTCCTCAATGCCGGCCCAAGAACATCCCCTCGTCGACCAACCTACCCTTCTGGTTGGTCCCAGACGAACTTCCTTATACTTTGCCCTCTGCACCTGTCCCTAATGAATTCGATTCTTTCTTTCATTCGGATGATGGTTTCCCGGAGGCAGACATGTACGATGACGTAATGCTGGATGATCCACCCCAGCCACAAGGAGACGAATGTTTACTTGATGTTGTTAATTTTCCTCAAGCTTATACCACCGCCCAAAACTATGAAGCCCAATTGCTTAAAATCATTCACACCACAGGTGCACCCAATGGGGCCTTTCAATCGATTATGTCATGGGCCAGGTCAGCCATGTCAGAGGGTTATGATTTCCAGCCATCACCACTTGCTTATGATCGTCAAATTCATCATTTAGAGAAGATGGTTGGCATGCAATCCTGTAGGCCAACCCGAGTGCCTGTTAATCTATTCCGCCCAGACATGGAAGAAGATATACTTGATGTTGTGGTATTCGATTTTCCCACCATGCTTGCCTCTCTTTTTAACTGCCCCGTTCTCAACAAACTCGAGAATTTAGTGGTGAATCCTACGGATCGGTTCGCCAAGTATATAGCCCCCAATAGCAAACTTGGCGAGGTCAATTCAGGCAGTTGGTATAACACTGCCTATTCTACCCTGGTTACTGACCCTGATAAAGATTTGTTATGTCCCATTATTTTTGCAATGGACAAAACTGTCATCTCCGAAATGGCTGGGCTTTCAGTTTTTGTTATCCTTTTTACTTCATCTCTATTCAATCGAGAGGTGAGTATTGATTTCTTCTTTGTTTTTACGAGGGTAGATACGTATCTTCTAACAACTGTTGTTGTTACCTCCTTAGACCCGCAACAAATCTCATGCGTGGCGGCCCCTCGCATATATTCCCTGCGAAAGTCAATTCTACTCTCAGAAACAGTACAATAAATTTTCTACGGACACAAAGCAATTTCGATTGTTTCAACTGTTTGAAGTTGGACTCTCTAGTTATATTGCTGCACAACAGGCTAATGCTATGAAAGACGTGTACTTTCCGTTAGGAGACAAAGGCAAGGACGTCAATCTTTTAGTTCCTCTTGCCTTTATTGTTGGTGATAATCAAGGTGGTGATGGTATCGCTGGAAGAGCCGCGGTTTACAACGAAACTGCAAGACGTATCTGTCGAAGTTGCAATGCAACGATTGCTGCATATGATACTATTGAAAGTGACAGTTGTGTTCCATTGAATATGGCTGACATCATAGCTATGGTTACCAACCAAGACTGGCCTGGACTTCGCTCACTTCATCAAGCTCCTTGTTGGAATCCATTCTTCGATGTCTGCTATGGAGGCAATCCTGGCGGTATTTTTACTGCGGCCTGTCCTGCAGAAGCCTTGCACGCCTTAGAGAATGGGTTGTTTTTACATTCCCTAAAAGCAGTGCTAGGTGGATGCTTAAAACCGCAAGAGATTGTCCTTTTGGATGCCTCCATACAGTCATGGACGAAACTACCTCGACAACGGTTAATTCGTTCCTCTAACTTTTCACATTCGCCCCGTCTGTTGTTCAAAGACGGCATCAGTACTCTTACTAAACTTCCCGCCGCCACCAAAGTTGGTATGATGTTTGCTCTTGTTGTTGCTGCAGTCACACGAGATGGCAAGTATGCCTTCCGGAAACTTTCCGATGATTCGTACACAGATATCTTGTATGCCTTTGAACAATGTCTTTGCTACTGGGCATGGCTAAAGAAAGACTATCATTGGAACCCGAATGATGCGGTTGCACATCAAACCACCAAAGATGCTATAGCCGAAATGCTGTGCAATCTGATGAAATGTGTACCTCGAGTAACTGGTCGTGGATGGCACATACCCAAATTGCATGAACAGCTTCATGTTGCTGATACTATTTTACTATTTGGATCTCACAAAAATGTTCACACAGGACCTGCAGAACACAACCACATTGAGTTGTCGAAAAAGCCGGCAGGTCGTACCCAAATGCGTAAAGATACTTTTGATTGGCAAGTGTCGAACCGGTTGGTTGACAAGTATGTTGTCGATTTGGCCCTGGAGTACATGAAGGAAGGTTCGGATACAGTTTTACCTGTCCCGATTGCTGTTAGAGCAGTTCCGTTGCTGCCTCACAACACGGTATATTTCCAGCTACTGATTGCTCCTGTTGATGGCCAACTACATGTGTTGGACATCTCTATTACTAATCCCAAGAAAGAAGAGATAATGATGCCACCCATGTATGTATTGCAACATCTGGTGAAAACGTGTTATCCTCTATTCGAACGCAATCTAAATCCGAATGGCATTACACTTCAATGCTTCACGGAATTATATCTCAACGATACTATCGTCAGATCCAATCCATCCTTTGATAAAGACGGATCCTGGTTTGATTTCGTTGAAGTTTGTCTCTATGACACAGATAATGAACCATACAAAACAAGTGCACGAGTTGTCCTCATGTACTACATGCCAACAAAACCGGAAGAACGATTTGTTGTTGTGCACCCTGCGTTCCAATTTTCTCAAACTCATTCAGTTCTCACTACGTTCTTTCGAATGCAATATGTTGACGACCCTTTTGATATTATTGACGATATGAATGTTGTGGATTTCGACACTGAAGCTTTTGTTCTTGATGATGATAATTTTCAACCTCTCCCTGAACCACGCCTTATCACTATTGATTCCAACTCCATTGTTGAACACACATTGATGCTTCCCTATCACCCCTGTAGTAAATTTATGGTTGGTGTTCGAAGTCAAAGCGACTGGGCTAACGAGTTTCTTAACACTGATTAATAGGTTAGCCCAAATCAGTTACATACAAATAACATTCCCCTCATTTCGCCATATAAATATTGGGGAAAGACACTACCTGAGTGCATCCTTTATAAACCGAGTTGACCTCATTGGAAGAGCAACATAAATCTAATGATGTGTTGGTCAAGGCCAATGCCCTTGGAAAGTTCGAATCAAATATCCATCTGTCGTACACAGCAATGCAATGGTCCTCCATTCCATCGCCTCCTCTCAAACAGGCCAAGACCAACTCATTAGGCTGCAGTTTCAATATGTCGTATGTTGTTGTTTTTTCTTTTTTAAAAATGAAAGCCTTGTGTTTTGACCTCAATGCCAAAAGGAACGTTTCAAAAGCATTGCTGTTGTGCTCGAAACGCTTGGCGAGGTTCCGTATCTCGGATGCAACCTGCTTGCCACCAGCGTGATGGACTGCACTTGCCATTCCGTAAACCATGCATGTTCGTTCGCCGGTAAGCTGCTGATACTTGATTGGTGGGCCAATTGCATGCTCCTTCGAGGTTTCATCATTGTGTTTCTTATCGGCCCCTGGTGGGATGGAGATAAAAGCCGCTTTTTTGTTGGAGATACTCTTGATTTGACTTAACAGGCGTTTGTCAAAGTTGTTTGTTACCCAGGAGGTAACTAGCTCCTTTAACTTCTTGGTTTCATTGCTGTAACCATACCATTTTGCAGGAATGATCTTCTTCTGTCTCTCAACTGGTATAGCACAACCCTTCTCGTCCAACAGCATTGCGCCGTCCTCGTCCTTATCGTAAATAGGACCGACATTCACTTTTTTTCCTTTTACATACTTAAGACGATTGATCACATCACCGTCTAGTTTGACTCCCACACACACACCCTCCACCTTCACAAAGTTCGGTCCTTCACCCTCCACCTCAATAAATCCGGTAAGAAGTTTCTCGTCTTTAGTGTCGGATGTCTCCACCCGCTCCAGTTTTTGATATGCGGCCCTCTGGATAGAAGCAAGAATGTCCTTTGGGTAATTAAGCTCCATCCAGTCACTGGTTGCCTCACAGTCAACCAATTCTCCCGTCTCCTCGACTCGAACTCGAATGTAGTACTGACCCTTTAGCGGTACAAGACGGTTTACATGCCGTGGGCCGGATGGTAACCAGGCAATATCGGTAATGCTGTCATACATGAGTATGCTTGCTTCAAGATTTGCGTTGCTAACAGCAGAGGTAATCCACTTGTCGTACATAACTCGCTCGCGAGGATCCTCTATTGCTGCTCGAATGGACGCCACCTCTTCATTGGTTGCAGGTAAATTTAGTGCATCGTCTACTCTGATCTTGGCCTCATCAAAGTTTTCTTGGCAGGCCAAAAGGTCCTTTGGCATAGGGTGTAAGGATTCGTCTTTTAGCCCAATCAAGGTGGTTTTGAAAGGGGGTTCGTTTAAAAGGTAGTTCTTTGCCTTCTCGACGTAAGTGCCACCTTTATCTGCCATAACATCCTTTTCAAGCCGTTTGGACAAGGTAATGGGTAGGTATCCCCAAGGATCGTCAAGTCGGGTTGTGCGACGTCTTTTCACATCTTTGTGCTTCGTAGATCTGTTAAAGCCAGGGGACTGTGCATCTGGTTGGTACCGATCGGTTGCTCTGCGTTCACGGGGTTCCAACAAAGGGGGTGGGAGTGGACCAAGGATATTCTTTCGTTTAGCCCGTCGTTTCTTTGGTGGAATCAGTGGTGGGTCAGGTGTAGGTGGTCGTGCGGCCTTAATGTCCCTTAGTGCGTTTGTAGTCTGTGCTTTTGCTCCTGCCGGTGCTTCTGGTCCTGCTGGTTTCTTGGTATGTGTTGGCTTGCCTGGGGGTGGATCGGGGTGATCGTACACCATGGTCTTCCACCGTCTTGTCTGGTTACTTTCTTCCTTCATTAGGTCAATAATGAAATCCAGTCCCTTCATTTTGTAGTTGTCCCCGAAGTCGCTATCCCCTTTAACAAGGCGGTCGTTTACAAACTCCTTGGCAAACACTGGAGATTCCAGGATGTAGTCCGATAATTCAAGGGGATCATACTTTGATCGGTCATTGATGTTGGCACGGAATTGTTTCTCCAAGCGGTACATCGGCTCCGGTTTATTCCTTGCCTTCTTAGATGCATCCAGCACTGGCTTGACTGCGTTTTGGAAGTTAACATTGGTGGTCATTTGGTTAAGGAGCGTCGTTTTTCCTGGTACACCCCACTCTGGAGGAAAGGAAAACTGGGTTTGGGGGTGTGTCGTGGCTTGGAGATAAACATACCTCAATCGTTCGACCACAAGTCGCATTTCCCCTCGTAGCAACATACACAAATAGAATACAACACTGTACTCGCTCTGTGTCATCGTGTCAGACAAGTCCTTTACTTGCAAGTAGGCATGGGTGTGTGTATGCGATCCAAATTGAATGGTGTTGTCTTCGGTGGTGATTAAAGCCCGTTTGTTGATGGAAAGAATGGCGTCATACATGAACAAACACCAGACCTCCGATCCCAAGGCGCCGTTGGGGTGCTTTATCCCGATCCTTGACGTTACTTCTTCGAGCAATGGATAATTGTTTTCTTGATTATCCTCGAAGTTGTGGAGATTGGCAAACGGTCCGGTGAAGCCCAAAAAGAGGTAGTACCAAACCGGTATTCCCTTGCCAACCATTGCCTCCAGATTAAACAAGGTGTGCTTATCATGCAGCCGAAGGTCACGGTAATGACTTGCCAGATTCAAGAACCAAAGTGGGACTATGACATCCGAGGAAGGTGACTCAGTCAGTGCATTGGTATTGTTGCAAATCATACCAGATAGGCAGGTATCAATATCAAACTTCTTCTTCTTCATATTTCCGCAATCGTTGAGTTTGTTAGATGACCTTGTAGCTTTTACTAGGCAAACCCAGGGATTAAGGAGTGCATACCCTGTCCACTGATCCGGTTCGGATGAAGTCGTAATTAAAATCAATCGTTTCTCGAATAGATCAGGATGACCCCATAGGTATTTGTCCACCATCGATAGATATTGTGTCAATTTCTCCAGAACAACTGGCTTTCCCAGATTCTGGTAATCTCCCTCGAGTAGTTCCATGCATGCCGATATACTCGCTGAGACAAGTAGCGGAACAATAAGTACATCGTTGGCAACATCCCCTTCCATATGACGTAACAACCAACAAGCCCACAGGTCGACGTGAATACCCATCAGCGGTTGTTCTTCTTTTAACGAGTTCAAGTCTTGCAATTCTATCGGGGCGTCGTCGCAGGCTCCGTCATACATTCCCTCCTCCCTAAACAACACTTTTGAGTCAGCAGGATCGGTGTGGTTTCGCAAGGCGTACAACATTCCGGAACTTGCTTTAAAAGCTGGATGTGCGAACAACCAGTCCTCATTTGGAATGACCACTTTCTCCAAATAGGAACCCTCGCAATCAAATGGAAAGGGAAAGAGGAGATTTTCGGCAGACTCAAGTGTTTCATCCACCTTAACCACAACCCCATCATGTAGTTTGGTAAATAGACATGCTTCCTGGTACAACAATACCAGTATGTTTTCAGTCTCGGTTCCGTCTTCTCGTTGTGACTGCTCGTCGACAAAATGAGTGTCCCAATCACGAAAAGATGTTTCAGTAATATGGGGTATTGATTGCAAACCACCCGGTTGCGACTGAACAAATCCCCGGTTCTGGTAGAAAGTGCGTGCTCTGGACGTTGGGTTGGTTTGTAAAATCAGGGTATGTTTAAATCCACGACCAATTTGTTGCATCTGTACCAAATTTAGAAGAAAGGTACCTATTCCCAGTTTCCGGAATTGTATAAGTTTTTCACCCTTTCCCTTCTGCGTGAAAGATACGTTTGCACCGAATTTGTGTTCAACGCCAAGCCAGTTAATGTAGACTCCGTCACAGGTTGGCACGTACTGAACCGCCGCAATAATGTTGTAGTGGTTGCCGTTGTCGAACCCCAATACGAAGATAGTGTCACAATCACTTGCTAGACCCCGGGTAATGGCTTCGATTTTGTCCTTGTGCAATACATCAAATTGCCTTTTGAAAAAATTAACCAGCTGGGTCTCGAATCTACGGAAAGAGTTTGTCAACTGCTTGTGCTTGGTAATGGACGCTGACAGCATTGATTTCGACTTCCGTCCGTTGTTGTGAATAACCCAAAAGCGGTAATTAGAACGTTCTGGTAGTAACTTGGTGAATAAGGAAACCTTATCCCTCTTGAACTTAGATAGTGGAATGCGTTTTCCACCAAGCTTTAAGTTGAGGTCGGTAGATTGCATCATATCCACAAACCACGCAATAGGAAGACCAGTAAAGAAGCTCCCACGCAACATATCCGTAGAGGACACAGCCTCATCCAAGGTTTCATCGTCGGTATTGGTGCGAGCAATGAACTCCATAAACGGAGACATAAGTGTGTTTGACGAGGGAAAAATCGTTTTATAAGCCACGTGGACCGCATACGTGGCTTTCAAGATAAGGGAGCCTGACGTATCTTGAGGTAACGGATCATTGGGTATAGCCCGTTGCTCCAATATGGGGGTCGTCATCCATGGAGGTGTTGATAATCTTTCCTCGTCGACACCCAACTCGATCACCCCAACACTCGAATCCTCGTTGTCCCCGTGGTGTGCGTTGCCAGGATCTCCAGTACCTTCACCCTGTGTAACAAGCTGTGTCACCGCAGTTTCCTCCACCCTACCCTTGACATCACCCATCTCCGCCACTGTCTGCGTAACAGGATCACCCTGTGTAACAACCTGCATCACTACAGTTTCTTCCACCGTACTCTTGAATTTACCCATCTCCGGTGCTGTTTGCGTAATAGGGTCACCTTGAGTAACAGTGTGAACTTCAGTCGTTTTCACCTCATCCAAAATATCCTCGGAGACGTCGGTGATCCCTTTGCCGGGCTCAACAGTCGTAGGGACATTTGTAAGCTCCGAGATTTTGACTTCCTTGTTAACACCCTTTTCCAACTCCAACATAACATCCGCCAATGATTTCTCCTGAGCAGTTATTACAGTTTCCGAAACATAGCCATCAGATACGTTCGGAGAGGGTGTTTTGATTCCTCTGGCAGCACGCAATTCATCATACGTTTTTGGTGTTGCCCACACAGTATCTGGATCCACAGCATCAGATGAAGAGGAGGAAGGTGTCTTAACGATTGGTTCCGTTGCCTTCCCCTTCTTTTTGGGCGGGGACACAATAGGTTCCCGTTTCGATGGTGACTTGGACTTCCCCTGCTTAGTCTTCTTGGATGCGACTGTGGGATCTGGAGGAGGTTTAGCATGAGGTTTGGAGTCAGACAAAGGATCAGAGAGAGAACCAAGATCATCAACCGGACTGTTGGTCTCTTGAGAAGTGCTTTTCGCGACTTCACGTGCTGGCACCTTAGAAGAACCACTAACGACGATTGGTTCCCTTGCCTTCCCCTTCTTCTTTGACGGGACAACAATAGGTTCCCGTTTCGATGGTGACTTGGCCTTCCCCTGCTTGGTTGGAGTCACTTTCTTCTTCTGTGGAGCCAGTGGACTTGCTAGCACCTTAGGGGAACCACCGACGACGATTGGTTCCCTTGCCTTTCCCTTCTTCTTTGGCGAGGAAACAATAGGTTCCCGTTTCGATGGTGACTTGGCCTTCACCTGCTTGGTTGGAGTCACTTTCTTCTTCTGTGGCGCCACTGGAACAATAGGTTCACGGGGAGATTTAGTGGTTGGGACTGAGGCTGGTACCTTGCCAATACCCTTCTTTGTTGGAGATGGTTTGCGTGGTGGTGTTGATAGGATAGATTCCCTGGGAGGTGGACCCCCAAGGGGTCCGGTGGCAGTTTTTACATTTAACTTCGACTTGGAAACAATAGGTTCCCGCAACAATGGTGCTTTGGTCGTCTCGGTAGCTGGTTTAACCCTGCGTGGAGGCGTTGAACGGATGGGTTCCCTACGCGATTGAGTCTTCGTTCCCACCTGCGTCTGTTGCTTCTCGCTCCTGGTCTTGGGCGATTTCTTTTTTGGAGGGGGCGTCGACGCTATCTTTGCCTTTTTCGTTTTGGGAGAGGGCGACGACCCTTTCCGTTTTTTCTTGGGTGAACCAGTGGGGGAGGACGTCGAACTAGCCTGACGAGTGCGTGTAGAAACGTCGTCGTTGGTTTTACTTCGGGTGGCAACAGAAACAGACTGTGAAATGGCAGCAATATTGGCCTCCGAAATGACCTTCTTTCGCCTCTGAGGTAGCTTTGCTTGTGGTCGGGGTCGGATTAATTTTACAATCAGTTTCTCCTTTGTTACCACTTTGGACGGAAGTGTCGCTATAGGTAGTGGTTCAGTCACAACTGGTACGGGGGGGACCTCCGTCTCCACTCCTGTCACCTTCGTTGTTGGGTTGGCGGTAGAAGGTGTTGGAGGAGCAGTAATGCCCATTTCACCAGCATGCGCGGGTGGAGTCACTTCGGTGGTGATGGCTGATACAGTCGAAGATAAACCAACCACTGTCCTATCGACGGATTTCTCGGTTACGTTGGCTTCGGACGTCACCAACGTCTGTTTCGTTGCAGCAGTCGATGGTGCAGTTGCTTGAGTAACGTCGGTTGTAGCGACAGGTTTGGAAATAGCCGTCGCAGTTGTCGGGGGTTGTGTAGTTTCCGTTGGACGAGAGTCGTCGCTGGGGTTTGCGGGTGCGGTTGTAGATACACCAAACACTGTCGTATCAACAGTTTTCTCGTTTGCCTTGGCTTTGGCAGCTTTCTCGTTTGCGTTGGCTTCGGCCATCTTCGTTGTCTGCTTTGTAGCAGCAGATAATGTTGCTGTTTCATTTCTATCATCACTTGTGTCGACTGCTCCGGTGGAAGATGCACAAGTCGCTGGATTCTTATTAGAATCCTCGGCAGTGTTGGCTTTGAGCACAAGCTCATGCTCACTCGTGGTTTCCTGCTCGACACTAGTGACAACAGATCGTTCGGAAACGTTAACCACCCGCGCTACAGCATCGCTGAGGGATTGCATCCCCGGAGGAATCGTCTCTTCTACCGGTGACGGCATATCAAAATTGCGAAACAAACAAACAACAAGACAATCTCGTTAATCGACCTGGGTCAAGCGTCGGGAGAGAACCACAGCAGAATAAATAACGAATACAACAGCTCACAATGAGGGTGACTGGTTCGCAAAATGTAATGCCCGTCAAGACGTTACTGAATTATAGGACGATGTCGCTGAAACGCAACAAAGTCGGCCAAAACAGTATCAAGCGTCGAGTCACGGTTAACCCCAACGCAAATTGGTGAGATGTCTTGTTGTTTATCCAAATCGAAAAAATGAAGTGACCGAAGTAAGGCAGAAATAAAGACAATAAGGCACCGTCAATCAGCCGCTGGGTTCGAGCGACCCGAGGTACGACCGGAAGGAACGCGCGAGGGAAGGGGGTAATGAAAGAGACAATAACCAAAAGTCGCTAGTGGCCGAAAATGTGAAGTCGAATTTTCGTGAAATCACCTCCCTCCAACAAAGAAATCCGAAATGAGAACCCCTTGGATGGAGTGGTGTCAGAATGTGGAAAAAGGACGAAACAGAAAATGAAGAGAGGGGCTGTGTTCTTTCGACGTCGACAAGGACATGTACGAAGTATGCGAACGATTGGAACCAAAGTAAACTGTCGATTGCTGTTGGAGGTATGGTGATATGGTGGATGGAGAATAGAGAATGCGAATTTGCTCTTTGCTGCCAACGAATTGTGAAGCTTTAAAGGACGGTACAACGAGACGTACGACTGTGCGTATGTAGACTTAGTACCGGACATGAGCTAGTACGACTTACCCAGTAACCCGAGTAGGTTCCTACACCACAGTCCTGGTACCACTTGAATTGGCCAAAATACAGGTAGGAAACTGTAGGTAGCATATGAGCATGTACTGCCCTCTACTCCCAATGGTGTAGGTAAATTCTAGTAGTGGCTAGTACATGAAAGATATGGATCAACAGGAGTCCCTACCTGTGGAGTGGTAGGAGATCTACATGTTGGTAGGAGTAGGTACTCACCAAATGGTTGGAGAGGAGTGGAGTTGCATGTCATTGGCATTTGCATTTCATTACACCTGGATGGTAGGTGAAGCGCAAGATGGCAACTAATCCAGCCTTGCAGAAGCGCAAGAAACTACGAACCCTTCAACATAAAGGATCAGTTGCAAGTGGTGGAGTAGTAACATCGGTTAGTAGATTGACTCCGCACCTTTCAAATATTGAAAGGCAAAACTTTACCTCAACGTCGGTAGGCAGCAGTGTGGCAAGTCATAGTGATCGCAGGCAGGTCGGATCGCAACTTGCAACAAGTATTCCAGCAACACCAGAGGGTAACACTGTGTCCGATCTAACTATAGGTGTATCCGACAAATTTAATGCTTTTCGAGTTAATGAAAAGTCGACCCTGGAAAGCTATAAGCAGTCAATGGGCTTTAAGTTGAAGGACGACATCTTTCGAAACTTAAAGTTTGTAACTAACGACTCAATGATGGAGTTCTCAATGGACCAGTTTTCGCTTTGTCAGTATATATGTAAGGAAATGCATATTACAGGTGCACAACAAGGAGCGTTTTGGACAGCCGTCAAGGATACGGTAAAGCGCATGATCGAAAAGCAGCGCACTAATGCCACGTCAGGATGCAAGAGGGCATTTCAAGGTAAGTAAAAACTAAGCAACGTGTTCGAATAACACCAACAATGTACTAATCAGTTTTTGTTGAAAGATATTGTTAGCCAGGAAGACAGTTTAGACGCCATATGCATCCGACCTGACACCCTACCAACACGTCACACAGAGTTCTTGATGTACGTCGATTTTGTGACGTACTATGTAGGTGCAGTGGTAGGGTTGCGGCATTTTGAGAAACACAAGTGTCACAAGCTATACCGCGAGTACGTAACCATAAGCGACGAGGCCTTTGCAATACTTACGTTGGAGAACAACTGGGACAGGTGGATGGCGATGGCCGCAGCTGAGGAATGGACTACAGCACCTGTACCAACCAAGTGGACAGTCACAAGAGACAGGACAGCATCCGCGGCGAAAAAGGCGCGTACACACGAAGCGGAAACAGGTAATCCCCAGGCTCGTCGATATCGGGGTTGGTCAGCCCGAGGAATCAATAGATACAATCAATTATACGACGAAATTGAAGCAGAACGCAAGTCGTCAAGGGCAGCAACATTTGAAGCTAATCTACTACGGCACTTTCAACGTGTGGAGGCTGATAGCAGTGACAAGAAACGAAAGGGGGTACCAAAAGAAGCTCCCCCTATGCCTATGCCAAGACATGGATTGTGGTCGAACGACACAATCATTTCTAGTAAACGAATCCAGAATAAAACAAGTCGCGTACGCGACGAAGGTAATGATGAGAGTGACGAGGACAACGAGGACGAAGAGTTCGGTCTGCCAAACTATTCGAATCCGGGAGGAATGAACCATACTTCCGTTTAAATGATAGTCTAAACATTAAAAGCCAAACATACACTAACGATCTAGGGTAGACTTTTGACAACATTTAGTTACTTACCACTGCCTAATTTAGTTGAAAACCGGAAGTATAAGGTAGAAATGATAAGCTGTCAAGGTAGACTTGTATTAACAAATTCGCTAAAAGTTACTACTGTGTTGGGTAACAACTGTTCACTAATTGTGTAGGACGACGTACTATTGTTTCGCTTAATTCATAAACTAAAAAGGTAGACGACCAAGGAACAACAAAGTTAAACTTAACCTAATTGACCAGATAATATAGGAGAATTGTTTGACAACGTAGTCCAGAGTCTACCAAACAACATTGGCTCATACTTTAAACTCATAGACTGATTGGAGTCAGTTCCGGATAATTCCGCTGACTAATTAGGTAGACTGTAAGACTAATTTGGTGATTCCTGGATAATTAGGTAGGAGGCACTAGCTACCTACCCAAGCAATTAGGTAGGAATTTCCACGTAAATTAGGTAGAAAATTCGGGCTAATAAATCGTAACCTGGCAAAATCACCCTTCAGATGTAGCGCAGGTAATTCGTTTTCGTAACCGGAATTCCCAACTCGTTCTGAGATTATATCTTGTATATACGACGGAAAACAGGATTTGGTGAATTTCAGGTGACTGAGATTACCTCCTTCGCCGATAATGTGTTCCAAATATTCCAGGTCCGTTACGACGGAAGGATCCTCTTTGACCCGTTTCTTTACTGCGCTGTAGTATACTGAGTCGGCATGATTAGTGTGTTGTTCCGTGCATTCGGAAACATGATTTGTCAACTTACATGAAATGTGTCTTATGATATCCCTTATCGCATTGATGTGTCTCGTTTCTCTAGTTTCCGGAAGAAGTGACACGTCGTATAGAAAATGGATATGCATGATAAATTGGGATATTTGTCGGAAGTTTTCGAATGATTCAATCATATCTTGATTTGCCGTAAAAGCCTCGGTTTCGGCCTTGAGTTTCTCGAATTCGTCGAGATTGCAGTTTTCTCTGATTAGGTCCACTTCTTCTATAACCTTGATCAAGTAGTCGTTGTTCGAATGTAATGCGGGGAAATCCTCGTCTTCCATATTATCGATGTACTCAGTAATGCCATTCATCAATGTTTCATGAGCGGCATCGGTGTCGGGCTCCTCTTCGCTTTCGTTGTTTTCTTTTGGTTCGTTTTCTTGTTCTTCATCATCCTCATCGTCGGAATTTCCTTTCCTCGCTTTTGGTTCGTCGTCATCATAGTCTGAATCTTCGCTACTTGAAGAAGAGGAAGATACCTCTTTTTTTTGTCTTTTCCCCATTGTCTGTTGTACGTGTACTTGTGTTTTCTATCTGTCTTGTTTATGATTGCTGTGTCGAATCGATTTTGCTGTTGTAAACATTGGTTTCCGTTGGTAATTCTGAAATCGAATCCACGCCGGTCCGGTTACTGGTATTAACGGTTCTTTTTCGAATCTGTAACATCCTAATTCTATAGGTTCGTTTATGGACGCCGGGCGCCCTCGCAGTTGTCTGTTTTGTATTGTATATCAGGTTTTCCGACGTTGATTCATGTTTCCACATGTATAACCACCGTTGTATCGGATATTCTAACGTGAATCTGAATATATTGTTCTACTTTCTTCATTCGATGATAATCGATTCTTTCGTTTCGTCTGTTATTACATGTGGTATTACAGATTTAGTGGTAACCTTTTATGTCTTATTATTAGACTACCGAGTTCTGACTCTATTATACTAATCGTGTTTCCGAAGGGTGCTCACATAATTGGATCTTGTCAGTACCGGTACCGCGGTACGGTACGTACCGGTACTGTTTAACCTCCTGTCTGCCGGGCTGTTCCTTCTCGTCTGTTCTTCGTCCTTGTGTCCTACCTCACAATCCAGACCTTACCCCTCAAACAAATTTGAAACATTGTTGTTGTGAAATCCAAGGTCTGGACCTTTGTTCACTGGAGTGGTCTGGAGATCTTCATGTCGTCTTTTCCGGGTACCTTTCGGTCTTTTGTTAAGTTTTTTCTTCAACTTTCAAGAATATCAGCAGAATACCCTACGGTTGGTCGAGTCAAATGCGTGAGGAACGTACCTAAAAAGCGTTCGCCATAATGCTTTGGGTATCTGGCATAATGTTATCAGAGTTCTCGGGCATGGATTATCGTGGGACATCACGCTGATGCATGACTGATGTCCGTTTCTTTGTTTATGAAACATAAAACCCATGACTAATGTCTTTTTCTTTGTTTATTAACGGGTAGCAATAATGACTTGCCTTGTATTTATCGTTAACAAAGGGATATGTACGGTATCCGTTTCTACCTGGTACTTGGTAACCTAAATTTAAATCTACTGTGCAGTACATAGTCTCGCAGCACAGTTGTACGGTGTACGGTACCGGTGCCATACAGCAGTACTCCGAAGTACTCCTGTTGTATCCACAATCGTACGTATCACAATAGTTACAGTCGTAATGGAGTACCAAGGATGGTCGTAAAGTACGGTAGGCTAGTTTCTCCTGGCGCGCGCGGTAAACAAGTACTCCAAGTACGTAGTTAGTAGATGCCGACGTCGTGCTATTTCAGGTAACAGTCAGTACCGGGTACACCGTAGCCTCTAGGCTACCGGTGCGTACGGTACACACCAGCTTGTTGTTCTCATAAATTGTGGGTTTTGGAACGAAAAAGAGCGTTTTCGCATATGGTTCACAAAAGCTATTGTTATACTGTTTACGATTTCCGTTTGTTTTCCGTGGTATGCATAATTTCGGAATAGTTAATTTTGGAATAGGTATAGTTCAATTGTGTTTACATCGCAAATGCTGGCTGTGAGTAGTTCATCGATTGCTTTAAGTCTGATACTTGTTCCGGGATTGCAAGAATGTTGTCTCTCAAATTTTGCATCATGTCCAAATAATTGCTGGGTGGAGAAAAGTCTATATCTTCTGGTATCGGTCGTGTCATGAAAAGGCCGCCCAGTGTTCTCACACGTGAGAGGACAACATAAGCCCAATTCTTTCTTTTACACCATTCTTCGATGACCAATGATGTGACGGTTTTGCCTTGCAGTTTGTGGCCGGTTGTGGCGTGATTCGAGATGACCGGAAAATATCGAAATTCGATATTTGTATTGACTCTCTGGTTTATTCCGAATTCGCAAATGGGGTATTGCACTCTGAAGGTGCCTTTTTGCGAAGTTAGCCGGAATGTGCCGACGAATTTATCGCAATCGAGCCACTCCACTTCGATCTGTTCCACATCTTCTATAGATACTGAGTTTACCCAACAGTCGTATATCTTGATCTTTTTGATTTCCGGGTTTGCTTTCAGGATCACTTTCCGTACTTTACATGTAGTTCCGTTTGCAATTCCGATTAGAACTTCTATGTTTTTTGTTACCATGAGATTGCATCCCGTGAAAAGACAAAGAAATGGATTGCACATCTGGGTTTGGATTCTACAATGGGATTCCGAACATTCTTCGAACAGGACTTTTCGTTGATCGAATGACAGTGCACGTTGGCTTTTGTTCCATTTCGTTGTTGACATGATAACTATAGCACTCAGTGGGATTTCGGATTCTGATTTGCCTTTGTGGTATGTCTGAAGATAATTTCGGAATACACCGACGTTGATCTCGTCTCTCTTGATATTGCGAGATACAGCATACTTTGTTGTAAGGGGATCCGGTTTCTTCACCCCTCTTCCGTTGATAACACGGCTGTTCAAGATTTTCCGATCTTCTTCGGACAAAACGCCATTGCGTAGGTTGGGCATGATCCGTCTCATATGTGGACAGCTATTGAAACGGTGTGTGCCTTTTAGTTCCACCATGCAATTGAGGGCTTGTTCCCAATAGATTCCGTTTCGAGTGTTGTATATCGGTTCTCCTGCGACGGGTTCGAGTTGGCAGAAATCTCCCAGGAAGCATATAGGATGTTTTCCGTATATCTTGTCTCTGCATTCCGTGAAGTTCTTTAGGTTTGCGCTTACTTTTGTCAATATCTTTTTGTATCCCGCAAGGGAGATTTCGTCAATAAAAATTAGTCTGGTATCTCGGAAAGAATTGAGATCATCGGGTGTTGCATTATCGTTATCTCTCATATAATGGGTTACCGAAGCTGTCGTGCAGCCTCCAATTTCCGTTGCAGCCGAACCTGATATGGCTGTTAGAAAAATCGTGTTATCTGTGAACGTGTGGCCGATATTCTGACTAAACTGCTTTGCGTATGCAACAAGCCCTTCCAGAATTTTGGCTTTTTCATGCAGAGTGAGGACATGTATTTTGGTTTACTGATGCGAATCATGGTTCCGTTTCGACTTACATTTTCCGGCACCCGCAGGGCCTGTTATGAACATAACGAGCGGATTTCCATTTTGGAATTCCCTTCTAGCCAGCTTGTTGAGATGTTTCTCTCCCTCGTTGAAGGCTTGATAATTCTCGGAATCGACTGTTGCTGTTGTTGCATCGTCGTAGAAAGATAATACGTACGTCGCAGCAAGTATCTCAAACGCTGTCTGTTGTTCCGCATCTAATCCATCATTCTCGCCCCATTTCACTATTGATTGCCATGTTCCGTTTGCGTTTATTTTCGTTCTTCTTGTATCGTTTTGATCTTCGCTAGCCTGTGATCTTGTTATAACGGTTGTCAATGCCAGAGTATTGAAGGCCTGTTTTGTCTCTGTCCATCTATCAACTCCTTTCTCTGTATTGTTTCTTCTTGCTTTATTGTTGTCGACGGGTTCGGTGAATTCGATTATGGTTTCCAGGCGTGTTTCTGGTACCGTTTTTGTCTCGTTTCGACGATTTCCGAATTTTATATCAAATGTTTTGGAATCCCCTTCTAGCCCATGTCCCGTTGTTAAGGTTGAAAACACCTCTCCGATACCTGCTAGTATATCCTCGTAGCTGTCGTCTTCCTTTGGTTTCGTATTGTCAAAATCAGCGGCTTCTAGAAGCACGGTTTGTGCTGTTAACGAGTTTTCCGGAATACCTGAAGCCAAAGAGTTGTGGATAGTTTGTATGTTCTCCGCGATCTGCATCGTTTCCTCTGAGATTCTATCGTTTGCGTGTGCTCGTTGTAAGGCTTTTTGGTATGAGCCGTCGACTTGGATATCTTCTCGAGTTCGAAAGGGTATAAACAATAGCATGAATCGGAACGCGTATTCTTCTTTCTTTTCGTGGTCACTCGCATTCTCGTCAACTGGATCCATTATGGAACCAAGAAATGAACTTGTTGAGGATAGGTAGTTCCATGGAAATATCGGTATTGCCTTTCTCTTGCGGTAAATCACTGCCTCTGTTTTGCGGAATAGATGTTCTTCTGTGTATTCGAAATAATGTTGGTTTGCTCTTGATATCAGTATGAATTCCGTCAGCAGATAGTACCAGTATAATGCTAATTCTTCCATCTCTGTTGGACGGTATAGATAGTTTATGCCTTTGTGGAAGCTGACTTGTTTTCCTTTTACATAACGGAATCGCATCGTAACAATCTCTTTCTTTAGTATTCCAGCCAGCCCATGCACCGGTAGGTACGAAGTGTCGTGCGAATATTTGAACCTCGACCCGTTTATTGCGTTGAAATGGGCCATTGGGGCAGCAACAAGATGTCCACTTGTGTGTGTGTAGATCCCTGCGAGGATTCGGCGGAAACCTAGCTGATGTTCCGGGAGGGGCTCGTCCGAATCGGCCTGTAGAGAACGTCGGTTAGAAATGTATTTCTGTACTAAAAGATAATCGGAATAGCAGTTCCTGTACTTGCCTGGTTTTGGATTACTTTGCATAAGACATTTGAGACCTTCTCAAAGGCAGCCCGTTCTTCCTTTTGTTGTGCCTTTACTTGATAACCGGTACTGTATAGAACACTTCTTCCGTTCATTCCAATTTGAACGTTGTTGTTACATAATAGTATCTTTGTTATCGTTGGGTTGTGGACGTTCATGAAAACATCTTCGATCAGTCGTTTGGGCTGAAAACGGAGCATACGACGTTTTTCTTTGTTTCCGCGCCAGTCACTCCACACGTCGTATTCTTCGCTGTAAATGAGTTTCTCTGATTCGGAAACACCGTCTGGGAGGTTGGCGTAACACTCCGGACCCTTTTTGAAGCAACGATTGGCATGTGTCGTTAGATGAACGTTCGTAATTGCATTTCCGGCAAAATATCGAAGCGATTCTTCCGATGCATCACCGTCAATCCACGCATAATCCTTTCCCATCTCGTAAATAATGCGATCTAGTGGTTTGCATCGTTGTTCCGGGAATGCAAATGAATAGTTTTCGAGTCCGAGATGAACATTGAGTGCATTTTCGACAATTGTATTCATACTGAAAGGCTTCAAACATCTTTGGCAGGTAGCGATATGTCCCTTGAGTTCGAAACACTTCGTTTTGTGACGCATTTCGCGTAGCTTCTGGTTCTCTACTGGTTTTACTGTGTAGCGCATTACTTTGCGGTTGCGGTCGCTTCTGCAATTCTCATGGTGGAAAACGGGAGTTTGGGAGAGGGGTTTGCCAGTTGCGAAGTCGGAAAATAATCGTGCACTGGACGCATTAATAAACATTGCCTTCGCCTCTCCACAAGCATCCTTGTATGTCAATTGAGTTGGTTTTTCCGAGTCGCTGTTATCTTCAGTTTTCATTCGCTGTAGTACGTTCATTACTCGATTCCAATCCTTTATGAACACAAGATAGTGTCCATGCAGTGATTTTCGTCCTTGTTCCTCGGTCGCTAAACACCAGGCAATAACTTTTCCGAATAAACCTACATCGTGGCTCTCTTGTGTGTTGGTGTCCCACTTGAAAAAGTGTTTGATAACTAGTTCCATGATACGCTGGTACTCTTCTGCGCATAAACCAGGGTGTTTCGCCCGTGCATCTTCTCTCACGTTGAATTCGGCTAGAATGTTGGCTTCGGCATACGTTTTCAGGTCGACCTCTCCATATGGGGAAACTTTGTGTTGTGCCAAGGAGTATACGACAATACGGAAATTGCGAAGATCGTCGGGATTGATTGTGAGGAAGATTGCGGGAATACCAAATTGTATCAAATACGAAAAGTATGTTCGTCTTGCATCCATACATGCTTCGTTTGAATGTGGCAGTTTTCCGCAAATTGACACAATCGATTTCAGAAATTGATGCTCTCCTGAATTCGAGTGTTTGACGGAATTGTTTTTTCTCGAATCGTTTATGGCTTTTATGAGTTCGTCTGCTTTTATGCCTCCATATTTTTCCCCCATTGAGGTCGTATCTGAGTGTTTCATATTGCATAGAATCTGTGTTTGAACAAATACGGTGTCTCTCATTATTAGATTTTCAACTATCAGATTGAATAGCGGATAGTGAAAAGAGGGCTTCCGGTGACGAAGTAATTTTCGGAATACGTCAATTCGTTTACGGGCAGGTCTCTCTTTTAGAATGTTAACGGCCGGGTCACCGCGGAGACCAGTGTGACCAAACGGAAACTGAAGAGGAAAAGCATCTCCGATGGTATCGTCGATATAATCTGGCACTCGCTCTTCCGTAGGTCTTGAAGTAAATTCTGAATTCCATTTTCCGTCCTGGTGTTCGACAACGAAGTTTCGGAATTGTTCTTGGTTTTCGAAACCTCCGTTTGTGGGAGTTGGCAACGATGCGTCGGGAAACACAACAGTGATGTTCATTTGATTTTCAATAACTGCGTTTCCTGCTGTTGAATCGATTATGCAACTAGAACGAATATTTAGATAACATATATGTATAGAGAGCTAGTTGGGTAGGTATTTTTTCTTACATTTCGTCATCCATGATGTAGGGAAGTGCGATGTCAGAAACATGGGGTACGACCACTTCGGAATACCTGTAATTATTTGCTTTTAACCATTCCCAAGCTCTGATTACTTTGCTGGGAGATACACTCATTCTTGCTTTTGTCAGTGTCGCTTGTTCTTTCGTAAAGGGCCCACAGAGAACAACCAGGATATTACCCTTCCATCCACTTGTGGTGAGTAATGTCATATTGGCCACATTCTCTCCGGGACGTCCTTTGAAGAAGGTGTGCCATCCTTTTATGTGTTGATGACACCCTGCAAAAAAGATCCAACTTTGGCATTGCGTGTTTGTTAATGTAATCAAAGACAGCTCCGCGGTAGTAAGAGAAGTGAGGACATCAGGCGCATCTCCTATCATGTATCCTCGGATGATGGATCCGGGAGGCGGACCGCGCCGCTCTTCCTTGCTTTGCTTTGAATTCTTTCGAAGACAGGAAAGACAGTCTTTGCAAACCAATACTTCGTCTTGGCGATTCACGTAAGTTTCCGGCGATAAAATAAAGGCGGAAAGTCTTTCATCCTTCGCGGTGTACTGCATTTGGAGCATCTCCGAGTATTCCGTGTAAGCATCTTGTTTCCGAAGCTTGGCTCGTTCACATAGATGTTCGAACTCTTTCACATGGACGTAAGTGCTCCATTGGGATTCCGTAGGTATTGAATCACAGACGCAACAGATAACCGGTCTGATTTCATTTGTTAGCGTGTCTGAAACAGTAAAGGACTGTAGGTCGTCTAGGAAGTCTTTTGTTAATTTCTTCACTTGTATATCGGTCGGAATCGTAAGCAACATGATGAATTTGTGATCGTTTTGCGTCTGTATGATGGTGACGGAATGCTGTTTGCGATTTCCGAGTCTCGCCTTTCGGCAGATTCTGATAGTATAAACTAGTCAATGGATATGTTTGTATCATTGCATTAAGTATCTGGTGAGGTATGTGTTAATAATTTCGAGCGTTTTTGCACTTACAGAGAGGTGTTTGGAGTTTTCAATTTGATTGTTAGGTTTCCATTTGGAAAATATGATTTTTCCTTAATTATGTAATTGAGCGATTGCATTTCCGTGTTCCTAACATTAGCGTTTTCCGTTGGCGGTTTAATTTCCGTGTTCCTGGCAGTATCTCGGAATTCAATTTCGACGGTTCCGGGATTCTATGTGTAGTTGAGCGATAACCTTGTTTGCTTGTTCCGTATATCTTCTTGTGGATTAGCGAAGCAACTATGTTTTTTTCGAATCGTTTATTTGCTTTGATGGACGATTCGTATCTCATAATTTCATGATCAAGATGTCGCCCAAAGCACCGCCGCCAAAAATGAAAAAGGTTGTGCCTGCTTCTCCGAAGAAGGCGAAGCAGGTTCCGAATATGAGGGAGAAATTGAAAAAGAAGACGGGAAAGGTCGATCCAACGATCGGCGTGCATGCGTTCGCGGATCCCATTTGTGCCGAAGTGTATGAATATACTGTCCTACCAAACAAAGACGGATTCACCCACAAATACAGGTTGTGGAGCAAGGGTGAACTTACTGTGGATGAACTCACGGATGCGAATTTCATCGGTCTAAAAATGAAGCGCGATACCGAGATTCCCGGAAACGAGAATCTTAAAGACGGCGACGGGTATTCTCGTATTTGGTTACTCCGCTACCCAAAGGGCGCGGAATCTACTGTTGAGACACGTAAAGAAGGACTTCGTGTACTCCAAAACTTCTTCATGTCGAAGATAAGCACCACTTTTCCTCCAAAGGAGATTAAGCTTGTTGATCGCACCTTGGAGGAACGTCCGGTCATGGAGTCTTTCTTTTTGGACGACGATATTGAAGAGATTGTTAAAGCCTCTTGTGAATCCGACGTTCTTAATGACGAGTTCTACGTCAAATATCCCGCATTTGCAAAAAAGATGTATTTGTTTCAGGAACCATCTGATTTCGCAAAAGACCAACTCGGATTTCCTTCCTTGCGATCTTCTGGTTAGGTGTTGGTCTCACTTTGATAGTTTTCTGTGTAGATGCAAAGTTCATCTTTGAAATATTGTTTAAATTTATGTATTATTGTGACTACCTGTGTTCCTAAAACTACTACCTGTCGTCTTCGTCAACATCGTCGTCCTGGTTGGTTCCACCGTTTTCGTCGTCGTCGGATCCACCGTCTTCGTCAATCGCGTCATCTACAAAGTCTTCATCCAGCTCTTCCGTGTCTTCTTCTGGTTCCGCCGTTTTCCTTTCGTCTATATTACGGAATTTCGACCTTCTTTCTTCTTTAACCACAATTCTTTCCGTCTCTTTGGGGACATCAGCGCCTCCATCACTTGCGGATTCGATATCGTCGACATCTATGACACTTTCAACCATTTGAACCTTATTATTCCTCGAATTGGTTGTCCTGGCTTTTTCAGAGGTTCGAGCATGTCGTTGGTCGTGGTCGGAAACTGTGTTTTCTTCCTTCTTCTTGGCTCTAGTATCCGGTTGGGCTTCGTCCTCGCTTTCCGACGACGAAAAGGCTAGTGGCAAAGTTTCGTTTGCCGCAAGGTTTGGATTCGTTTCGGATTTTTGTCTTGAGACTGGAGAAGATGCTTTCTGTTTTGATTCCGTCGTTGATGTGCCATGTTTCTTCCTGGGTTCTTCATTCTCGTTTGCTGACGACGGATCACGGCTTGACTTCGTTCCGGATTTCTCTCGTGAGGCTGAAGAAGATGCTTTCTGTTTAGATGGCGATTTATTCTTTTTTTGTTTCTTCTTGACGGGTTCGTCCTCCTCGCTTGATGACGACGTTAGCGAAGTAGGGTAGACATCGTTTGCCGAAAGGTTAACCCTCGTTCCGGATTTTTCTCGTGAGGCTGAAGGAGGTGATTTCAGTTTAGATCGTGAGGCTGAAGGAGGTGATTTCAGTTTAGATTCCGCTGTAGCTTTTCTGGGCCGTTCATCTTCTCTGATGGGTGATCCGATTCCGGTGTTGGGGTGTCCCGGCTGGAGGGCGTTTCTCACGGCTTTCCTGAAATCCGTGTAACCATCGATGTTCCTTGTTGCTGGTTGCGATTTGTTGCTCTGACTTGAAGATGCGCTCGGTTTCCGTTCCGCTTTCTGTTTACGTCGGATCGTGCTTGTGTCCGTAGCTGCTGGTTTCGTATCCTCGTCCATCTCTACATCGGGATGATTCGCTGCCATGTATTCCCTAAACATCTTCTGCTTCAACAGCTCCTCCTCCTTATCCCTCAACAGCTTCTCCTCGAACATCTTCTGGTAGTCTTCCTTTGTCGGTTGGGTTTCCGAGTTTGTATTCGTCCTTTTCCGTGCGACTTTCGCATTTTCGTTTCTAGGCTCCGGAGATTGATCATCATATGATCCGAAATCTCTCGTACTCCGTCGGCTTGGCTGTTTTCTCTTAGGTTTCGTTGCGACCTTGCCTTTTCCGCTCGTCTGTCTAACCATTTTTCCGGATTTCACTGCCTTGCCCTCGTCTGGATCGTCATCTGGATCATCATCGAAACTGTCACTGCCATCGTCATCGTCATTGTCATTGTCTAAATTCCGTCTTTGTTGATGCGTTGTATCTCCGTATTGTTCCTGGAACTCTTCCAATATGATTCTTGGATAGAAAACTCCGCTGGTGACATACAGCATATCACGACTTTCAGTTGTGGATGTCCGGCAGATCGCTTTCAGGAGCAGATCGAGACCAATCCATCGCTCAAGTTGTTCATATGCTTGTCTAGGGTTGATTTCTCCATTTGCGGGTTCTGCGGGAT